>ENA-UOUE01000825-UOUE01000825.1-compost-metagenome-genome-assembly--contig:-NODE-825-length-23091-cov-19.105762_pt1 | contig 23091 bp, 19 predicted proteins | sample MGYA00238146_ERZ747223 | MGnify/ENA primary metagenome ERZ747223 (study PRJEB28781, sample SAMN06268865) | compost metagenome | isolation source: single cell | place: USA: California, Emeryville, Joint...
ACTATCATGCTGATTGGAGCGGCGGCAATTGCAATTTTATGGGGCTCTGTTACAGTGTTCCTTGAATTCAAATTAGAAGTTGTTTCAAGAGCTCCCATCTTTCTTTTCGTTATAGTATACGGACTCACTTTTGGTCCTATCGTATGGACCTATGTTGCTGAAGTGCTTCCTGATATAGCGGTGGGAATAGCGCTTCTCGTCAACTGGATTTTTCAATTGATAGTTGATCAAGTCTTCCCGATACTTGTAGAATCACTGCCAAAACTAGGGTATTTGATTCCTTCAGCCGTGCCTGTGATCATGTTCGTTGTAATATTGAAATTCGTCAAAGAGACTAAGGACAAAACTCCACTAGAAATTACGGAAATTTATGATTCGGATAAGAAAGCCGTTGCGGATTCAGAGAATTTGTCGCTGCATCTCTTCAATTCAAAGGCGAGTGAGAGAGAAAAGATTTGGGATACAAATTGGACTTGAAAATATACTCTCGAAATAATTCATTACACTTCATATAATTACTAGTATGTGTTAATATTATATTAGTTGAATCATTCATGCTATTAATAAAAATTTTATGTTACTTCAATTGAGTGTACTTGAATCAATGCCTTAAGAATCAAAATAACTGATCTATTGGTAGATTCCCCGTTATGCTACTTCTGTAAAGATCATGGCAAATGATTTCTTTGTTGAGTTGCAAATCTCTCGCTCAATTAGAATAACGAAATATTATATTTCATTTGTTTTTATATGTTAAGGATTGGATCTAAGCTGTTATGAATCTTTGATTTTTCCTCATAATACATTTATGTAACTTTGAAGGCAAGAAGACACGATACTAATAACTCTCCTCGAAATTTGAGAACCAAAAGCTGATTGTTCATCAAACTTACGAGCTACCTTCAAAAGATAACAATAATCACGATCCTTACATCCATGGCCAAGATGGGAAATAGGAAGTGCTTGAGCTGGTTGGATAGTAAGTACTTGTGCTAGTTGGGTAATAAGTGCTTGTGCTTGTTGGGTAATAAGAGGAGCTGCTTGATTCGTAGCTGCTTGGGTAATAGCTTGGGTAATAAAAGCTTGGCTCGTAGCTACTGCTCCAAGTTGGATAGTAGCTGCTAGTGCTTGTTGGGTAATATGAGCTTGTGCTGGTTGGGTAATAAGAGGAGCTTGTTGGGTAGTATGAGCTGCTTGTTTCGTAGCTGCTGCTCCAAGAAGGATAGTAGTAGCTGCTGGATGGGTAATAAGTGCTAGTTGGATAGTAGGTGCTTGTTGGGTAATAAGTGCTGGTTGGATAATAGGTACTTGTTGGGTAGTATGAGCTGCTTGCTTCGTAGCTGCTGCTCCAAGAAGGATAGTAGTAGCTGCTGGATGGGTAATAAGTGCTAGTTGGATAGTAGGTGCTTGTTGGGTAATAAGTACTGGTTGGATAGTAGCTGCTGCTTGGGTAATAAGTGCTGGTTGGATAGTAGGTACTTGTTGGGTAATAAGAGCTTGATGGGTAATATGAGCTTGTTTCGTAAGTAGGATAGTAGCTGCTCCAAGTTGGATAGTAGCTGCTGGTTGGATAATACTCAGTGATTGTGGTATAGAAAGTGCTTGTGGTATATAAAACGCTTGTGAAATATAAAGTGCTTGTGGTGTAATAAATGTCGCTTGGGTAATAATTGGTGCTCGTTGGGTAGTAGCTCGTTGGATAATAAGAGCTGGTTGGGTAATAAGAGCTGGTTGGATAATAGGAGCTTGTTTCATAGCTGCTGCTCCAAGATGGATAGTAGCTAGTCCAAGATGGGTAATAGGAGCTTGTTGGGTAATATGAGCTCGTGCTGGTTGGATAGTAAGAGGAGCTGGTTGGATAGTAGCTGCTTGTATCGTACCAAGTTGGATAGTAGGTGCTTGTTGGGTAATAAGTGCTGGTTGGATAGTAGTCGCTTGTGGTATAAGTGCCGTTGGTATAGTAGCCGTTTGATGGGTAATAAGTGCTTGTTGGGTAGTAGCTGCTTGTTGGATAGTAGCTGCTTGATTCGTACCAAGTTGGATAGTAAGAGCTACTAGTTGGATAATAAGAGCTGCTTGTTGGATACCAAGAACTTGTGGAGTAGTAAGCGCTGCTTGAAATGTAGTCGCTCCAGGTTGGATAGTAGGTACTTGTTGGGTAATAAGTGCCATTTGAATCATAAGTTCCATTAATATGGTAGGTGGGTGTTGGATAATAGGAGCTGTTCACGTAGCGGCCTCGGATGTTGGACGCACCTGCGAGGACAGAGCATACGATGAGAGAAATAACTAATGATGTAGTTCTCATTGTTTTCTGAGACGCCGGTTTCCGGTTAAGGTTTTTTTAAATTTGTTTAATTAAAAAACAGAAATAAACATGAGTTAAATAAGCTGAGCCAATGTTTTTTTTACCCTTTTAGATCATATGCTATTCATTCATAAAAATTAATAAAAAGCTCCTGAATTGTCTCTTTGGAAATTAAAATGCGATTAAACTCGTGCATTTCGTGCTTTCTGATCACAGCTGGGTGAATGGAAAGTATATCAAAAGAACGTGAATAGGTATAATTTCGTTGGCTTTCTGGATCTTAAGAAGTAATGCTCTTGCCTTCTGTTCGTTTTTGATAAGGTCACCATCAAATTGAGGTTATATCTAAGATTTGCTTCATAATTGTACTTTGAAAAAAATTCCTCCAGCTTCAAAAAAAACTAATGAGAGGATATGTTATTTTTTTATCTCAGTTGTCGGCTTAAGTGCTAAAACCATTTCGGGGTCTTTTGTTTCAAATAATGAAGAATAGCTATATTTTATCCCTATATTGCATTATAATCTTGAAACATAGCTACTAATATTGATTATGCTAGATCCATGCAATCCAGAGGAGGGTCAAACAAGCTGGGAAATGGTTGTAGATTATGCAAAATGAAGGCCATGAAAAAAATTTTGGAAATTGTCCTTGAACACCTAATTTGGGATGATTTCCGAATTAAGTTTACTAATTTTGTAGATTTTGAACCTGACTATAAGGAACCCTGAATGATAAGAGGTTGAGTGTGAGAGCTTCATTTGATGGGAGAGTCGTTGCGGCATTCCAAATCTTGAAATGTTCCTACTCGTTTCTGATACAAGAACTCATTTTGAGTGTCAACAATTATCTATTCATTCCATTTTTGTAGAAAAAGGAAATCAGAGATAAATATAGAATTCATAATGACTGGAACAAGAAATCGATAATAGGTCTTGATTGGATGGCATACAGCAAACTCCATGTCAACAAATGTGAAATATCCTTTACAGGGCCCAATATTGTAGACAAAAAGAGCACCTACAAAAGAATTTACATGAGGAAGACAAAAAAAGTAGTCTCAATGTCATCGAGATTGATCGAATGAGGAAAATATCAGTTATTATTGGTAGTTTGAAACAACCTATAAAACGAAAGCGGGAGAGGATTGAGGTTTAACTAAATTCTGCAATAGCAAACTGAATCACAATTACGTTCTTTGAGAAACGATTTGAACAAAAAAAAATAGCCTTACGCGAATTATCTAAGGAAGATTGCGAGCTTGCATTGAGATAGGAACTGTCGATTTGTTTTCAAGCCAATTTTCTTCTATCGTTAATCTCAGTACTCCCACTGGGATTTTCCCACCTCTTTTGAAGTAACACAACTCGTTGAAATAAGGTACTAACCACTTATAATAGGCTTATATATCTAGAGACATTGATACCTATCTAGCGTTACGCATGCTAGTTCTATTGGCAAATCCAAGCACGGCTTCAGCTCTGGTAATAACAACCAAATTTTACTCAAGTGGACGGGTATTTAAATATTTTGAAATATAATTTGTTTCTTTCTTGTGAAAAACTTTTCTGACAAAATCAAACTCTAATAAAAAAACATTCGTGACAATTTTCTCAAAGTGCCCTTGAAACTTGATTTCCGTTAATTCTATTGCACCGAGTTTAGCAAAGGGCCAAAGAATTTAGATCATTCATTGAAAAAAAAAAACTGTGAATGAGCAATTCTATAGTTTAAAATCGTTTTTCTATCTAACTATCACTTAACTCACGTATGTATTTGCACTACTTTTGATTCATACTATCTGGAAGAATCTCTTTATTCTCCGCCCGGCTAACTCATCATGAGTTCAGGTTTCTTCTCGATATCTATAAAATTTAATTGCTTCATATTCAAACTGTCATTTAATTGAATTATCAAACACATTCGATTTTACCATACACTCAATAAGTTGAATTCGAAAGAGTTTCTTTTATCACTTACAAAGCCCGCTAACAACTAACTCACACACCACATGACCAAAGTCACCAGGTTCATCGACCACTTACAACATTTCGGACTTCTCGCCTCAGACGATTCTGACCGCTTGAAAGTCCGATGCTCTCACAAAGACGACAAACTACTAGTCTTTGAACTTTCAACGTTCCTCCAAGCAATGAACGCTTCAGATTATTACGATATGTCACTGCGGCTATACTCCACTTGGTCCCAGATGGAAAACACGCGGACTGAATCCCAAGAAAACGAGGCCGAATTCACATTTAAAAATAATCGCTATTCGACCGTCGAGTCATCTGATGAAGGCGGAATCACCTCGAAAACAGCGGCTTCGGCGACTCAAAATAAAAAGAATCACCAGACATCAACGAATTCGCAGCAATTTCGGCCATATATCACAGGAGAAAGCGATAACATCCGCTCTTTGGAGTCTGAGCGCCAAAAATATTCACCACTGCCTGAAAAATACCCCACAAAGCCTGAGAATAACCTCCCTCATGCTTCCAACAATACAACTGAGGGCACGATGGAACAGCTAATTCAGTTTAAGCTTCGAGCGATTAGAACCGGGTTCGAAAAGCTCTCTCAATTTGAAGAGCAGTATCGACTTTTCAAGGCCTTCAAGCTCATTGCTGTTGCTCAAAACCCAAAAACTCCGAATAGCTCAAAGCTTCTGAACCGTAACGAGCCAAGATCGACTGTTGGTAGCACAAAATCGAATCCTCGATCGCAGAATATGCATCAAAGAGGAAAATCTCAAGAAGTCCTGAAAAAAAACGTCGATGTATTAGCAGCCAGCCAAACTACTGGTCAATTGGATGAAAGAGTCCACACTAAAGGAGAACACCAACATTTTTTTGATAAACTATACCAGGAGAGTTTTCTTCACGAGCAGAACAAGATTCTCCGCAAAGAGCTCCATGAGATCATGAAAATGAAAGACTGCACGTTTTCCCCTCAGATTAACTCTGCGATAAACCCGAAAAGCCCAGAGATTAGTAAAACTTTGCAGATGCCAGTCTTTGAGCGGCTGTCAACGAAAAAGCCTTCTAAAGCGGAGCAGATGCATCGTAGACGAGAGTCGAAAGAACTAGAAGAAGCGACGTTTCAGCCGAGCATTAATAAGCCTCATCGACACACCCACAACCCTGACAAAGCGAGCGAAAAGAAAACTGCCGCTGCTGAGAGACTCTACCAAGACGCTGAGCTGAAGCAGCAGGTTCTGAAACTTAAAAGAGATTATTTGAAAGAGCAAGAGCTCAAGGAGTGCACGTTTACGCCTCAGATCATATCTCCAAAATTCCCCGGATCTGATATTGAGAGGAGATCAAGAAGTCCGGCAGGAGAGCGTCTCTACCAAGATTCGATTAAAAGAAAGCAGCTGCAAAGCATGAAGGACGCCGCGAAGGAGGAAATGGCAGCTTCTCAATATACTTTCAAGCCTCAGTTATTCACTAAAGGGCACAGAGGCTCTGAAAGAAACAAATCACAGGAAAGACAAAAGGAGTACCAAAACGACCCAGCTAATGTAGTAGAGACGTTTGGCGACACGGAAAGAGAGTTGCCAGAGCCCATAAGACCAAAGCCAGCGGACAATCCGTTTGAACGGTTGTATGGATATGCCAAAAAGAAACAGGAGCTTATGCTGGCGCAGGAGGAAGAGATGTATCAAGGGGATCGGTACCGTGACCCGAAGATCCAGAGTCCCAAGAGCATCCGTGACCAGAGGAGTGTGAGCGCCCAGGACTCCCGAATCCGCCGAAGTCAAAGCAGCAATTCTCAGATGTTCGCACAGCTAACTGAGCCTAAAGGGTCTTATCGACAAGGAAATACTCCGCAATCCCCAGTGTTTGATAGACTCTACGAGAGCAGCTTCACGAAGAAGAAGAAAATCTCAGAGCTCCAAATCAAAATCACTAAAGAGCAGGGAATAACCTTCAAACCGAAGGTCCACACTGCGAAGGCGGGACTGAACGCGTCTAGTAATCAAGAGAAGTTTTGGTCCACAGACAAGAAAAATAAAATGTTCAGGAGAGGCTCAAACGAAGTGGAGAGCAGTGAAAGACAGGCCAATACGCTCAATAACTCAGATTTATACGAGTTCAGCCGAAATGGAGGTGAGCTCAACAACGTAAAAGATATCTCGTGGGAGACAAGAAAACGCTTCCATGAACAGCATCGAGGCTTAGGACACTGAGAATAGGTCCGAATTTCAATTCGGATAGTGAGTTAAGATCATCTGGGGACAATTAGCTTGAATCTGAGAAACTCTCGTTATAATTGAGGAAGGCTTTCAGCTAACTACAGAATTTTAACGTTGATATTGTTTTTTTTTTAGCTGCTCTTTCAAGGTTGATTTTAAATTTTGAACTTGTCTTCTCGAGGAAACTGATAATTTTATATGTCTCAAACTTGCTACAGATGACCTCAATTTTCCTAAGTTCATTCATTCAGATTTGAAAAAGTCACGAAAAAACATCCTAGATGCACAAACCACAAAGCGACGTGGCCAATACTTTTTTTATACAACCGAAGTAGACAGGTGAACCAGATCCGCTTACTCTTCATCGTCATCATCGACAACTTCGCCTGGTTTAGGGAAGTTCTCAACCATTCCCCATCTCTTGATCTGACTGTGAGATTTGACAACGAAAGGCATTTGTTGATCGATGCTAGGAGCCTTGCTCTTTGGTTTCGTCACCTTAAGATCTTCAGCTCTTGCTGCGATTCTCTTCAGATAGTTATCGTGCTTCTTAACCTCTCGTTGCATAGCCTTAGTCTGCTTGATGATCTCAGGTCTCTGAGCAAATGGAACGATGAGTTCGGGCTCGTATGCTCTCTTCAAGTCCTTCAGGAGTGGAATTGCTAGATATTGAAAAATCCTTTATATCAATGGAAATTTTAGCTATTTGTTACGTTTCTCAGGATCTTCGTAGACAACAACTGTATCAGGTGTGATCTTGAGCTGCTCGACACCTTCGCTGATGTCAGGGACGAGAGTGTTGAACTGTTCAGCAGAGGAAAATCAGCATAATGCAATATAATGGTGAATAATATACGTATGGCAAGATTCCCTTGAAATCGTGGTCTTGGTCTCGGTAAACGTACAAATGCTTCAACATATCTTTTCTGAGGGTGTTTTTCGGGAGCATTCTTGAAACGCATCTGTGGACCTATACAAACTAAAGGCGCTTTTCAACATATAAGGCACTTACGACCATCTCAGGCTTTTGTAGGATCATATCTTTGAATGGGATTCTCTTCAAATGGCCAATGAACCCTATTTCCCATGTAAGCACAAAGAACCATCAATTGAACCGGAAACCTGTGTGGTAAATAAACTCTCTGTCCTTCAAGCCTCTTCCAACGAATTTCATATTGCTCGCGTTCACTACAACGCAGATATCTCCATTAGTAACCTGGTTAATCTTGTAGGTTGGCTTGTTTTTCCCTCTTAAAAACACAGCGATTTGAGTGCACATGCGACCAAAAGGCTAATCAAGGCATTAATTCTCCGAAAAGCTGAGGTTGCTATTACTATTCTTGACGCGTCGAAAAGGTGGTACACCTTACCATTCTTTTCAATTGCGACATATGCGCTGTGTCTGACGGTTCCTCTCTCGTAACCTACATTAATACATCATTATGTCTGGCCGCTGGTAAATCAGGTCACCAATCATATTCAAGGCGTCGTCGAGAGTGATCATGTTCTTTTGGCTCTCATCAAAAACTTCTTGGACTTCAGGAGGCAGAGCAGCTCTGAAATCTGGAAGTGGATATTTCTTTGGACTTTGAAATACCATTCCTGGAAGTGGTTTTTTCACGACCTCTGAGAAGCCCATTGCAAGTGCAGCTGACGGCATGGACGCCCTGTTGAACAGGCCAACGATGCTCGCCATGCGAGAGAGAGACTGAGAGGTTTTTATCATTTCTCACTCCAAAGTCTAAGCTTTTGGATTTATTTTTGGTTAGTTCTAAGGCTTCAGTTGTTAATAATTTACAGCCTGAAATAAAAAACAGCATTGCAATTTGAAAGAGAAGCAGCCCAGTATAACAAGAGGCTGTAGATAAAAATAATGCTGGCTTGAAAAGAAATGCCTTTCAATGAAATCAATACAGACTGAATTGTATGAAATTTCATGACAATGCACTACCTCAATAATTTAAATGAACTATTTACAATGAAAACTGAACTATAATAGCTCCCGCACCAGATGCTTGTTTAGCTCTTTGATTTTTTCGATCTCTTTTTTTCGTTTCTCTCTACACAACAGTTGTTACGAAATTACTCAACAATGATGATTTACTCGAGTTTTTGTATATCTTCCTCGTTCATTTGTCTCAAAAAATCGGCACGGATAAGTCCAAACGATTCTGATGAGATCGCGGTTTTATTGGTAGCTGCTCTCGGTTCATCAGTTTCATCTCGACCAGTATAGAAAGGATTTTTTGTTTCTTCTTCTTCGTACTTCTTTTTACTATTTGCAAAATTGCTTGTATCGAATTTCGAAACGATGGTAGGAATGATAGGCGGGGTCATCTTTTTAATCGCATTCCAGTCAAAATCTAGCAGTGTTCAAATGTTAATATAGGAAACATGAGAATTTATATAATCTTTACCTTTAAACCAAGGATGATTTTTGATTTCTTCGACTCCCCGGGCTCCAAGTCTTTGCTTGGGATCAGGATTTAGCAAGCTTTGAATGAGATTCTGCGCCTCTGGAGTCATGCAATCCTCCTCATAACCTATCAATTGAGTTTAGTAATTGACGGAGATGATTGATGAGTACCTATACTCGGCCAACTGATTGAATTATTAAGAATATTTTCAAAAACTAGGTCGACCGAATCGTCATTAAATGGGGGAACGCTGCACACAAATTCATAAATCATCACTCCCAGACTCCACCAGTCAACCATATGGTTATGCTCTTCGCCTTTGATGATTTCAGGAGCAATATAATCCGGAGTACCAATGATTCTGGCTTTCTTAGCACTCGAGTTTTGCTTTTCTACGCTTAGCCCTGCTTTCTTTGGACTTTCATCCCCTTCAGTAGGTTTCTTCTTTAGCAAAGGACCGTTGCCTTCATTTGGAGCGAAGGAAGGGATTTTCTTCTTTTTTAGAGCCTCGTGGCCTCCAACGATAAGCTCGACCTTCCCGCTTTCAGTGTCTGTTCCAAGGGAGTTAGGAATCTGCAGAAGCTTCATCGAATTCAGCAGCTTGTTGAATTTGTTTTGATTCTGCATTAGCTGCACTTGTTCTCGGACCATCTCCTCTATTCCTGCATCAGAGAGTCCAAAATCTGTAAGCTTCGCATGTCCTGAGTCGTCTAAGAGGATATTATCAGGCTTTAGATCTCGATGGACGATTCCGAGGCTGTGAAGCATGTCTAAAGCCAGGACTATCTCAGCGATGTAGAACCTCGCAACTTGTTCGTCTAAACAGCCGTAATTTTCTAAAATCGACGCGAAATCGCCTCCGATCATGTACTCCATGACGAAGCAAAGATAAGAATTATAGGTGAAGGTCCAAAATGCTTTGACCACGAAATCTCCTTGGATTTTCCCGAAGACTGCTCTTTCTTTCTGCAATGACTCGATTTGGTTGCTCTGCATCTATTATCATTAGGTAAAAATTTCATATTGTAACAAAGCATGGAAGTGCTCACTTTATTTGAAGCATCAATGATTTTCATCGCGTAAAGGTCCCCAGTGGCTTTCCGCTTAACCAACCAAACTCTGCCAAAAGCTCCCTTACTGATCAGCTTCACGAATTCGAAATCCCAGATGCTGATTGATTTTCCACTAATAAAACAATAAGTAGAATTTTATCATTGTATATTTTTTTTATTAATACATTTCATCAGCGTTAGTCTCTCTGAACCTTTGGACATCTGAATCGCTGTAGTACCCTCGAATATAAGGAGATGATTCAATTAATTCCTCTTCAAAATCTTCTTCTTCGTTGGCGCTATGCACATCGCTATTTTCTTGCTTGTGATCCTCATGAATAATGTCGCCTGCCTTGACTATATATGATATATTTAGGACCAATCCTTACGCGGAAATAAGGATACCTAGATCTGAAGGCGTGCAATTCAGCTCGGAATTATTTTGGCTTTTCGTGGGGGAACTTTTCTTGGACTGAGGACTCTCTGTACTTCCCTGCCTTGACCATTGGTGAAGTTTAAGATGTTTAATTGGTGCTATTCCTCTAGACTTTTTGAAATTTTCCTTCCTTGATTTGAAATGGGCTCCTTCGGGGAAATTTGAATTCTCAATTGAATGTCGCCGCCCGTTTTTCTTCGAAGAAAACACTAACTTTGGCGTTTTAGACCCCATCTCCCCATGGTCATCACCGTCTGTGCCTCTGCTCCCTTGACGATTAATAAGTTTCAAAGGAGATGATTGATGTGTAGTTTTATCGGATTCGACCTTTCTAAAATGAGAGCTCAGTGGAGAAGGCTCATCTTGTGACGGCGAGCCCGAGTTCTCAGAGTATTGCTGAGCTAGATGTTTTAATTTTGCGCTGAGATATGAAGGATGATTCTGTTTTGCTTGGGAAATGGTTTGCAGTTGACTGGCATCTCCTTGTAGTTCAAATCTAAGTTTCTGCTTCTCACCACTTTCTTCTTCCCGAAGGCCGAATGATTGTCTCATGGGGCTATCGTTTGCGAGCAGCTGTACCTGCTCCATGGTCAAACCGTTGTGAGGTGATGGACTTTGCAGCTCTTCTAATTTGACGAAGCTGGTTACATTGTAGTTGTTGCTCCCCTTTTCCAAGGAAGTCGTGTTCTTCAAGTTGACTTCTTGGTCTAGTTTTTCCGTCGCAGAAGGCTCCCATCGACGCAAACTTTGAGATCCGAGCTCAGGGAGTGTCGAGACAGTCTTGCCAGCGTCCGCAGAATTTCTGTTCTGGTTATTTGCAAGGGGGCGGCTACGCAGGGAAAGAATTCTGCTTTTTTTGAACCTATCCATAAGGCTGACTGATGTTTTATCCTCCTCTCCTTTTGATTCTTCTAGATGTCTCTCATACGAATCACCTTCCCCTTGAGGACTTTCTCCAGTTTCGGGTTTTTGAAGATGAGCAAAATGGCTTTTTTTAATCAACGGTCTTTTCTGTGGCTCAGGATTGCTATCATCTGAATTTGGACCTTCCTCATTTGAATCTTTCCTTTCATGTTTTGAATTAATAGGCATCAAGGTCCTCTTTTTTGAGGAGTTTCGTGACGACGGTCGGGAATATACCCGATAAGACTCCGAAAGCATCCCGCGGGTAAACGCTCTTTTAGCTGCAGCAGTATTATCCGATCCCTGAATCACACTGTCATCTTTTGCTGGTGTACTCTTAATTTCTTGATCGGCGAATTTTGCCTCTCGAGCAATAATCTTCTTCTCGATTTCAATTTTTTCCTGTACGAAAAAATCATTAAGAAAAATCGCAATAGATATTTACTGTTATTAATTGTAAAAACCCCTCAATGAACGTCCGATTGCCATCTAGATCATCAGTATTATCAAGGAAAAGCAGGTAGTTGTAAGTTATTTCTTTTTTCAAACTCATCATTGCTAATACATATATAGATATATTGTAAGCAAATGTTCAGAAACTTGCTTATTACAGTAAATCCCATCATCTTTCTTTTCGAGATGCCCTGCTATGAGTCCCAATATGCTCAGGATTTTCTTCCTCCTTTCCCTTTCTTTGAATTCGTTCTCATCTGCCGATGTGCTGGCAGTAATAGAAAGCGGACTCATCATTTTTTTAGGGTTGATGCTATTGTCTAAGGCCTTCTGAGAAGTGATGTTTTCAAGTCCTTCAATAGCAGACAGCTCATCTGGACGTCCAAAGGCATTCCCGAGATTTACAGTATTCATTTTTAAATACTTTTTTCTTTGTATTGAAGATTTCGTTGGAGTGGAACACTCAAATTCGGTCATGGCTAGGTTTTCAGAACTCGGTTTTTGAGTACCTAATAAGCTTTCAGATTGTAAGTCTGCTGTCACAATAGTTCCAGGTTTCGTTAATAACTGATTGGATGTCTCGAGGTTGGCTTGAGAGTCGGTATCTTCCGCAGTTACTACTTGATTGAGCGATTTAGAAAAATGAGATTTTTTGAGAGATTCTGGGTTATAGGTAGCACCTAAATAAACGTAATTTTCAACAAGAGCGCGTTTAAATGATTTGCTACTTGGTATTTCTGATAGCGATTCAAGCGTGGATTCCGAATTTAGTTTATTGCGCTTCTTTTCATCCGACTTTATCTTATTTTCTTCGTCGCTTGGAGGCACAAACGTAATTTCCTGAGTAGCGGAGCGCTTGCTCACAAACGCAGTCTTTTTCTTTAACGTAACGCGTCTAACAGAGAGAAAAAACAACTGATTAAGAGCAACTATCTTTCAAATACTCACTTCTGTTGAAGCACGGCCGTCACGCTCAGTTCCTGTTTCTTTTCAAAAGCAATTTCACATGCCTTGACAACCTCTTCGTTCTTTTTCTTCAGCTCTTTTTTCCATTCAAACAGCTCGAAACACTCAGCCGAATGCTCCTTGAAAATAGTTTCTTTGAACTTTTTCACACAGATTCTGCAGACAAAAATCTCATTTTTTGTCTCGCTCAGCAGCGTCCAGCTCTTCACTTTTAGCTTCAGATACTTATTAAACGCCAGCCTCCATTTCTGATACAGCTCCTCATTTTCATCATATAAAGCGTTCTCTACTTGCTTCTGAAGCCAGCAGAAATGCATTCGACGTTGATTGGGATCCCGATGAATGCAAAGGTTCCCAAGATAATCAATTAGTTTACGATGCTTGGTGTGGAGACTGGGGCTGGGGTTATTGCTATCATTTCCTGAGTCCAAATCAGCAAGTAACCCAAATTTCTTCTCTAATTAGTGGGAATTTAGCGTAAGACTTAGAGAAAAGACTACTCTTGAAACAAGAATAATTCCAGAGATGGCCCAGGTAAGACAATGAGTATCTCAACTGCAAAAAAATCGCCTTGAATTTGCTTTAGAAAAATGAATTGATTCACTTGCAACAAAATATGTTTATACTTGTAAACGTTTGGGACTTTCGGCTTATCAATTAATGGTCGAGCATCACTATTCAGTGTGGAAGAAGGGCTATTGGAATCTATTTCACTGCTATCATGTGAAGAGTTTTTTGGATCATATGTCGGTGTGTTGGCGCTTCTTTTCATCATTGGTGAGGCGCCTTTGCTGTTGTTTTTGCTGCTACGATAACTGCTGAAATTGCTTCTTGAATACGGCTTTTTGAATGCTCTGGCTATCTTGTATTCGATTCTATCCACTCTCTTTAGGATTTCATTACAGACGCCGTGGATTATCGCGGGACTCGTTGCTGTTTTCATACAAAAAGTTATGTCGAACAGTTCCATCACCTCTGGTTTCTATGAATCATTGCGTAAATAGTCTCTCTTATAGACAATTTACGTGCTCTTCACCAGCCAACTGCTTCAATACCATTAATTTGCACTCTATTTGCTCTACATTCCAGTACGTCTATACAATTATTACAAAATTCACTTCATTGAAGTCTACCTTTGCTCTGAGTGCTTTGATAAGGACATTGAATTGAGACGAATCATAGTATGCTCGATCATCAAATGATTCAACAGAGTGGCACCTCATCTTGGGAATACCGTTCTCAAAACGCCAATTTTGAAGATCTGCAATGGTTTCATTTATTTTTTCCAATTTGAATTTATTCTGCAGGCTCTTCATGCTATCCGTGATCCTATCTATGCTATCGAGGTTTGATTTTTCTTCTTCGCCTTTGTCGAGTTTGGTGTCAGAGGCAAAATATTTCCCTGATAGTATTTTTTCATTAAAAAAATTGTTGGTTTTTGTGCGTAGCGAGCAGTATGATGGAGCAAGCTCGTAGTCTTCATCATCAGAAACATAGTCTTTGCAACCAATTTGTTTGAGGCCTTTTCGTAGCGAGGGCGTTTCTTTGGATTTCATTTGTTAGTGAACAGTTCTATCTCGATTATTTGAAAATTCATAGTTCAATTTTATTTCGGGCTGAGTTGCTATTAAAAAATCATTGGTCAATAGTCTTTGAGCAATTTTTTTTTGACAAGCTCGAGCTATTGCTAAGTCTATTTGAAGCGAGAGGCTTCCTTCGTGTTGTCGGCTGTTTAACTTGGCTAGACTTTTGGCTATATTTGCAACTATTTCATGATTTAAAAAATCGGTTCTGGGTATGATTGCGTGAGCCAAGCCGAGCCAAAGTAAAGATTGACTCTTTTATCAGAATATAAGGATTATCTTCCCATGATGTGGGAGTCTTGCTGGGTAATTGATGATATTGAAGAACAGTCTAAAACGGTGAGTTAGACATATACTCAAATTAGAACATTCGTAAGCCAAATGTTCGGTTGGTTAAGTCTCAGAATCTACGATGAAATAGCTTGTTTTATCTTGCTATTAGTCCGTTGAAGCTTTCCATTTTGGCTTATCCATAGAACAGTATGTTTTAAATTGATTGCAATAGTCTTAGCCGATCTTTGAAACTTTAAATGAAAAAAAACGCGCTTTGTGAAAACTACAACCAAATTAGTTACTATCTCAAATGAAAAATTAAAATTTCACATATAGGAGAACTTATCTGAGTTGGTTTCTTTTGCATTCATTCATACTTTGACAAAGATTCATTTTAAATTTGCAGGATTTCAGCTGGTTCAAGAGGAATTATCAATATTATCAAGGTAACTAATGGTTAAATTGAATAGACACTTGCTTCGATCTTCACGAATTTCCTACTCGATTCACTCATATTGTGCAAAAAACACCTAGACTTTAGAGCAAATTTTCGGGACCACGTTTAGAGTGTTTTACAAATACAAGCTAATAGTCATTTCATTCAAATTTTACATCGGTCTCACTACATCGACTAATCTAGTTTCATCAGAGAGCAATGAAATTCTCAATTTCCAGGAATATCTCACTCCACTAAGTTAGTTCTTTCAATCCCACGAAAATTCTTCTCTAACATTAATAGTTCAGCCGTTTAGTTCTTTTCTGCTTGATTAGTCATTTTCCCTTTATTTCTGGTTGAAGATGGAAGGATTTTCCATCGAGAAATCATTTTCAGCCGATTTCGTTTCTTATTATAAAAACCTCGGTTACACTACGATTAGGATGAATCGAGCTATTTCGTCTATGTAGTCTTTCTCCTGATAAAGCTTTGGAAAAAGTCCTTTGCTCTCCAAGAAGGATGGCATAATAGAATCTCCTTCCAAATATAATTCATACTGGCGCTCTTTGCTAATTTATTCCCTTTCAGCGCTCGCAGGAAGCCAAAAACGGTTTTTTCCCTCACGAACATCGCAGCAAAAATGCTCTTTAACCTGATTTGCTGGATCTCCCTTATATACTCCAGAAGAATATAATTTCGATTAATAAAAGCAGAACATAAACGAGCCAATGAAAGTTTTCACCGCCAACTTTCCTTGAAAACGCAGCTTAGAATTAGGCTAAGTCAGCATACACATTCAAATAAAGCGAAGAATTTGATAGAGTGAGTTAGTCATGACTGATGACACTGCTACACCTGGGAAACCTTTCGCATTTAGTATTTTTAACCGAGACGCTCTGTTAAAAAGCAATCAGACTCCCTTCAATGTCGATAAAGTGACTATAGACCCATCGTCAAGTTTTTTGAGAGACGATTTCACGTTTACAGCAGCCAAAGCCTCGACGGATGATGATGAATACCGTCCAAAAACACGCGGTCAGAAAAAGAGAGGAAAAAAGAATAAAGACATAGGAGACCCTAAGATGACTATCAAAGAAATCATCGAAAACGATAAAGCTGGCGTTCCCACTCAAAGTGAAGTAATATTTCGGAGTTAATCCCTTCTAAAATCTCATCAGAGGAAAGTCCAAGAGGAAAGAATTAAGGTTTTAAGAGAAAGTCGAAGGAAAAAGAAGGCGGGTCAGGCTGCTCTCCCTGAAGAAACCAAAGAAACTCGGTCACAGCCAGCTCAGAAAGAAAAAGACCCAAAGCCGCAGGAGGTAGATGAAGGATTTGCTCCAACAACTTTGGTTTTTAAAGATGGCAAAGTTGTACTAGAACAGAACTTATCTCTTCTGCCCACTGTGCCTGAGAAGGTCCACGAGCTTGCGGCAAGGCCGAAAACACTGAATTCTATGTCTTTTAGACAAAAGGTCAACGCTAAGAAATGGACTCCCGAAGAGGATAAGAAGTTTTTCAAGGTATGCAATATGATTACAAATACAAATCTCATCGATATTTTTGATCAACAGTTGCTGAAAATGTTCGGATCTGATTTCTCTATGATCGCCAAGGTCTTTGGGAACAGAACTCGTGACGAGATCAAGAATAAGTTTTTAAGAGAAGAGCGCCAGAATCCTGGCAAAATAGACGAGATGCTGAAGCGAAATAAGAAATATAACCTTCACCATCTGATGGATCCTCTTTCAAAACCAAAACCGCTTACCAGCGGCGAAACGCCTGTTGCTAAAGGCGGTGAGTTGGTTCTTCATGGCCAGAGCAATCATGATGATGAAGACGAATTTAATAAGAGACCCGGTCTTGCTCATAACATCAGCAGCGCTAGTATTGACAGCATGGATTATGTAAAATTGCTTTTATTATTGAAATTTTGTAATTAACACCTTTCCCATTCATATTAGAAATTAATTGGAAATATTGAAAGGCTTCTCCATGAAGCGCTTCCATCGGCAAGCCGGTCCACGAGCCAAATTTCCCCAACCAGGTTTCTCACGGCGCCTGGTCTCGAAAAAGGATTGAGCACTCAAAGCAATGACCTCACTACGATCCCTCTGGTTAGTCATACAACAGCAGCAGAGAAGCAAGAAAAAGAAAAAAGCAACGGTACTTGGAATCAGCTGCAAAGAATTGAAGAGGCCCCAACTCGAGATACAACGAACAAGGAAGCGAGAGTATCGCATGAGAGTAATAATGGTGTAATTAATAGTCAAAGTTCTGACCCAAAACAGCCAAAAAATTTGTTTTTTCATTCATGATTTGCAAATGAGTTCATGATCATATATACATAGTTAATTAGTTTACAATTTCACTTTCACAGTCAAACTCATTTCTCTTTTTCGTTTCAGCTAGCTATAAGCAGTAATTTTCGAATATGAACACAAATATTTTGGAGTATGCCAGGTTCCCATTGGAGAATCAGTCACATTATTGATCAAATATAATGAATCATAGTATTTTATCATTAATATACAAGTTTTATTTTGGAGAGGGTTTCACTATTCTGCGATCATAATGACTGATATAGCTCACAAGGATGGCACAGAGTACTATAATCTCCAATGATCATCGCTAATAAGGCTCTTTCAGATTCGCAAGGATTGCATCGCGCATGATACCTCTTCTTAATCGAGTGCAAGATGAAATAACAAAATCCTTTGAATCTTCTAAATCAACTATAGGCCTCAATTGGGTGCCGCTAATGGAAGAAGTAAAGTTAAGGCAGGACGTGCTGAGTTTATTGATTTTTTCCCCTCAAAGCATCAAGATATTTACCGCATCTGCCTACGGGAAGCATCGAATTACATGCTCTCTATCAAGCAAACTTCATTAGATTACACAATCAGGATGATCTTCGGACAAATGGCGCAGCAAACTAACATCGTCCTCAAAGCTTTTCTTCACGTTTTCAACAAATTGAGTGATAAGCTCAAGATGATGAGGGGAATAATCGACGATGGGACGCGTATTTCCTTCTCGTTAATTCAGCAACTCAATATTCATTCATTTAGAGATAACACCTGAATTTATCGTGAAATTCCTTGGGCAGCACTGCAACATCGGTGAAGACGACCTAGATACCAATCACAATTGGATCGAAGGGATTCTTAAGGAAGAACGCAGAGACGACGATCTCCCTGGCATCGATCCTAATGACCCCAACAGCTACGTTACCCGTCACCTAAAGCTAGTCCAAAGAATGAATGACTCTTCTGATCGAACTATCCGACTGATGAACGAATTCCTGCTTTCAAAGAGAAAAATACACATGAAGAGCAGCGATGTCGTATATAAGCTCAAGAGCCTTCAAGATCGACTAAATAGCATGAGGTTTGACGGTATGGCCGCTGTTTTCGGTTCAAAATTCATTATTATTTGCTTATTAGAAAGATTGTATCGCAATGATATCGGAGCTAATGAACTCGTTGACCCAAAGGAAGACTCAAACCACTACAAGAATATCAAAAACATCCAGGACGAGTTGATGCAAAAGACAATAACTGCTCTCAACGATGTGAAACGAAATCGAATGCAGGACGCTTCCACAGGCCCTGACCCGCGGATTTTCGATATTAATTATTATATGGCTTATAAAGAGCGGTTTAGAGAGCTTGAGCAGGAGTACAGGAAACTTCTCGATCAGAAAAAGGAATCAGCGGTAGAAATGGCCAGGATCGTGGAAGAACACACCATTGTCAAGCGAAACCAGCAGAATAGGATCTCGGTTCTGGAGCAGAAGATTGAGGAGAAGCAAAATGAACTTGTAAGTTTCAAAGGCGAGCTCTCGCAAGCTGGAGGAGAGGCAGCGCAGCGATTCAAAGAGTATGCGGAGCTGAAGAAGGAAGTTGAGAAGATAGATGAGCTGAAACAGGAGGTCAAAGTGCTGAAGAAAGAAACAGAGTAATTTATTAAGAGAGAATGACTGGTACTCATAGTTAACGAAATATATAGGATCCTTACGGTTACCAATACGAAAAACGTGAGGGAGATCCACGCGAAAAACGAGCAATTAGACTCTCAACTGAAAACGATGAAGATTTTGACGGAGGAAATCAAAGTTTTGAAACATGAAAACCATCAGATCAAATTAATCGCGGGGATAAAGCCCGGAATGGCTTCGTATGTGGATCCGGTGCTGGCGAAGCATGTTGAGGAGTTCACGCATAAAAATAGCAACGCGGAAGAATTCAATAAAGCCTGCCAAACTGAACTCGTGTTTAAGGCCGAAAATTTTACTAATGTGAGTCCAACCTTAAAAAATAGGACAAACCAAAGGAATTCAACAGTGCAACAACAGCAGGCTTCTTCACCTACATCCCCACAACAGCAGCCAGTGCAAGCACGTTCTCGTAAATCAACTATTATTAACCCGCAAGATTTGGCTAGCTTTCGATCGAAAAGTAACATCCTGGATGGAAACGACTCGAATTCAAATGCGGGAGGTAATAAGCAGCCACTAGCCCGTCAACGAAGCTCAATCTTGCTGGCAAGGCAGTCCAGTAGCGATGGCAACAAGGGCTTTGGAGATACAGTCAGGGAGTATGCTCAATCGCAAAACAATGAAAACTTGAATTCTAAATCGGAAACAACCAGCCCTGTTTCAAGACGATTTGACTCCCGTCGGTCTACGGAAATTGTGAATGTGACCGACAATAAGAGACTGAATAGAAGGAGCAGCAGCTTGGGGTACATGCTAGATAGCAGCAAGCTCACCACCATCAAACAGGAGAGCGAGTTGAATGAGGATACGTCAAGAAAGTTGCCTCCTCTGAAATCTCGAGATAACAGTCTCGAAAAAGAGAAAAACTTGAGAAACAACAGTTTGAAGGAAGAATCCCTAGAGAAAATCAAATCACTACAAAAACAAATGGACTCGATTGCTGAGCTTCGCGATGACCTTTCTAGGACTGATCGGCTTTCGAGCAGTCGCCGTCCTTCTGATCTCACCATCGTCAAAGACACCAGAGATGCAGGCTGTCAAGTCGCTCTGCTCGAAGATCCCTTGAACGTAAAATTCCATCTCAACGACCGGCCGATTAGCGCGATCAGTCATAGAGAGAAAAACGCTGATAAACAGGACACGGAGTTCAAGATGCCCACAAACTACACTCACGAGAGGGCGAAAGCTGCTGATTTTAGAGGGGGACCAGATAACTTGAGCGACATCGATCAAACCCATCTGCTAAGGAGCAAAGACCAAACTACTGCAATTAGCCGAAATGTATCTGTAATGCACGAGAACGATGATAATTTCCGAGGAAGCACGCAGCTCAAGAACCAGACAAATTACAATAATCCCTTTTCAGCAGACACCTCGCCCAGGAATACTCAAGGCCCGACTCCTAATTCCACCTTCCACATCCTAGGAAACATGCAAAAAATGGACCAATCTTTTCTCCGAACGAGGAATGATCGCTTTAGCACCCCTCAAAGAGAGTTTGAAGAATCAACTTTCTATGAAGATAGCGACCAAGCTATGAACCACCTGAAAAAATACCTTTATTTGAGGAAGATAACACCTCCGAAAGAAGAGAAATTGATTTGGATCTTTGAATTCATCGTGATGAATTTCACTCATGAGAAGATAGGCGATTTGATGGAAACACTAAAGGTTGTTAAAGCCCGCGGGAGTCTCAACTTCCAAGAGCTTTATGCAAAGCTGCTAGAGTTGCCCAAAGGCGGTGCTCATTATCAGCTAAATCCAATATCAAAAGGAACGGAACAGGGCGGCATGGTCGTTAAGCCGTTGGCAAAAGAAGTGGAGAGAAAAGACAATACAAAAGGCATTGAAGCTAGCGAATTAACGATTGACGCTGGAAAAGATAATGGGCTAGCCATCAAAGGGAAAGACGAGGGAAAGGGTTCACGAAGCAAAGGGAAACGAAATCCTTTGGAGAACGTCTTGCTTAGTGAAGTAGCAAAGGTCAATTTACTTGCGAGATACGGGTTTAGCAATGATACTACAGCAGATGGAGGCTCTACTGAAAGGATGTTTGGTGGTAACGACACTTCCCATATCAAGGAGAAACACTCTATTCATACGAAGAACGAGGACTATATCCAGCGCCTTTACGAGCATATCACACAAAACGTCGCTCTTCGTGAGCATTTTGAAGAAATCGTTCGAAATGCCTTGGCACACGCTGGAAGAAAGAAAAAAGAGGATGCTGAGCTCTACAGCGAAGAAACATTGAGGAAGGCGCTTGAGAATGCTGAGGAGTTTAAAAGGTTTTATAGACGGCTAATGAATGATCATCTGAGATGTGGAGCAAATTGTCCACATCTTAAGAAATTTTATGAGAAGGTGAAATTTGATATCCAGCAAGCGAAGAAAGGGTTATACAGTGTGCCTGTGTCTATAATTAAAGAGCCTGTTTTCTCGGAAAAAGACATGGTTACCAAAGCTTTTTTGAAAAAAGAATTAGGCGACTAATAAATTTTTTTCTGTATATTGTGTGAATATTCCCAACTTCAATTGCTTTAGTCAAAGTTTTGTAAAAAACTATGCGAGTCAATATTACTTTCTATATGGTGAGAGTTGAATGCTCTAACAATTCATCTCGAGTACTTTTTTTCAAATTCCTTGAATAATAATAAAAAAGTTAATTTTGTTGAAAGATGAGTTCTAATGAGATTTATATTATCGAAAAAATGGCTTAAATGATTATTATTTCTATTAGTTGATTGGCTTCTTGCCTTCTCTCATCTATGTCCTCTGAAGTATCTTTTAAGGCAGCCTCCTGATGAGTCAATTTTTTTTGCAGCTTCATTTTTTGCCTCATTTCCAAAATTAAATCCAAATAATATCTTAGAAATAAAAAGTGTGCCTTAGGATGAGCGATCAGGATTACAACGATGTAAAATTTTTTCCACCAGGAATTTACTTCGCCATTGCATCTGCACTATCCTCAGTGACTTCTTCGCTCGTCTCAATCCTGTGCCTTCGAACAGGGCTTTACAAAGATGCTCTTGGATTCATGATCTTTGCGATAAACTTCTCTGACGCAATCTTCTTCACCGTGAAGCTCTTTGCCTCCATCTTCCAGCCTCAGAGCGAATCTGCATGCGATTTGGCTCTCTCAATTGGATACTACGGCCTTATTTCTTCAGTTTTTTGGTCCGCTTTATTCGGGCACGCACTCTACACGGTTAGCAGGAAACAAAGCCCTTACACTCTTCCCAAATATACCCTAATATACAAGATAGTCGCTCTTGGTCTTCCTTTGGCGCTTACTTTTCTGCAAGTCCCAACAAATTTAATTATTTACTCTCCAGAAGCAGGCGCGTGTGTACATCGCTTCTATCAAAACAAGGCGGATATCACTTACATATCATTTATGTATCTACCCATTGGGGGTTCACTGCTTATGAGCATTGTTTGGTACGTCATGGCAGCATTTAAGTTCAAAAAGATGGTCAATAGAGCAAATTCAACAGAAATGTTCACGCTGCTTATTTACCCGGCTATTTTACTCCTTTGCTGGGGACCTATCTTCATTAAGAATTTCCTCGTGGTATTGGATATCAAACTAAGCGATGGATTAAGCTTTGCGATTCAGATAACGAGTTTACTGCAAGGATTTTTTGATGCGCTGGTCTACGGAGTTTCAAAGAAAAGATACAAACAGATTTGTAGTTTCCTGATATGTAAGAAAGGACTGCCCAGGCGAAGAGCCTCTACTGAAACCATCCGGCATTCTGTGACACCTCAATATTTGGAAAGGCATTATATCAAAATGCAAGACAATGCGATAAGAACTTCAATAGGAGTATATTAACGAAATTTAAGGCAAACATATATATGTTTATACGCCCATTTCCAAATTGTTTATCAAACTTTCTATGATAATACCTGTTATATGTTGTGTTAATGTGAATAAGGTAGATATAAACCATGACTTACATAACGCCAGCCTCTTTCCTAATAAAAAAAAAATAGGCTTCCTTCGAGGAAAACTTCCAAATTTTTCTTGGTTATTGGATTTTCTAAGTCTGCTTTAATGAATGAGAT
>ENA-UOUE01000826-UOUE01000826.1-compost-metagenome-genome-assembly--contig:-NODE-826-length-23085-cov-10.419332_pt1 | contig 23085 bp, 11 predicted proteins | sample MGYA00238146_ERZ747223 | MGnify/ENA primary metagenome ERZ747223 (study PRJEB28781, sample SAMN06268865) | compost metagenome | isolation source: single cell | place: USA: California, Emeryville, Joint...
GGTGCATCCTCCTTTTCTTCCTCTTCTACTACGATCTTTTTCTTTCGCCCTCTTTTCTTTTTCACAACTTCTTTGTTTGGCTGGTCCTTCTCCTCTCCTTCTCCTTTTCCCTCTTCGCTCTCTTCTTTCTTATCCTCCTTTTCTTTTTCGTTCTTCTCTTCCGTTTCTTTTTCTTTCTTATCTTCCGTTTCTTTGTTATCATCTTTTGCCTTCTCTTCATCTTCGCTTTTCGCTCCTTTCTTGTTTTTCTTGGTCTCCTTGTCAGCTTTAGAGGCTTTCCCTTTCTCCTCTTTCTTTCCTTTTTTCTTCGCGCCTTCTTTCCCTTCTGCTTTGCTTTCTTCCTCCTTGTCCTCTTTATCTTTGCCCTCTTTCGCTTTTTTCTCTTTTTTCTCTTTCTTATCCTTCTTTGCTTCTTTCTCCTTCTCCTCATCATCATCGCTCTCATCTTTGCTACCTTTCTTCGTGGGTTTCGTTTTATCCAGTTTTTTCCTTCCTCTTTTCGACTCCTTCTCTTCAGATTTCTTATCATCAGAGTCTTTCTTTTTCTTTTTTCCTTCTTTTCCTTCTGTTTTCTTCTTATCAGCTTTCTCCTCACCTTCTTCCTCATCCTGCGATTTATCTCGGGTCTTTTCTTTTTTCTTCTTCGTGCCCTTCTCAGCTTTCTCACCGTCGTCTTTTTTCTCTTTAGGCTCTTCGCTGGTATCAGCTTTTCTTTTCTTCCTTTGTTTTTTGACTTTTTTCTCCTCTTCTTTCTGCTCAGCGCCATCCTTTTTCTCTTTCTCGATCTCGATCTTATCAGCATTAGCTGTTTCCTTTGTCGCCTTCACTTCTGTAGTAGCTTTTCGTAAAAATAGCGGCAATTCGGAATCTCTTTCACCCTGCTCCTCTTCCACATCCATTTTTTCTGTCGACTTTCTGTGCGTTTTCTTGTGAGACTCTTTTTCTCTATCCTCATTTTTAAAAGAGTCTTTCTTGGTAACTTGCACCTTGCTGGGCGGCACTAAAATATCATCGTACCCTCTGCGAAGCAAATCAAGCATCTCTAAATTTGTTTTATCCTTCAGCTCATCCTTTTCTTTGAAAAATGTGCTTGTGGCTCCTTGTTTTGTGGTATGTGATTCCATTTCACGTTTAATTCGTTTGATTTGTCGGCATCTTGCTTCCAGTTGAGCGACCTCGCGCTCGAGAGCTGCGATTTCTTGTTTCTTGACATCAGTGAACTTGTGATTTTCTAAGGAGATCCAGGATAAGTTTTTCGGGAGCAGATTTCTTCTGTCGAGATTAGGCTCAAATCGAAACATTATCGCGCTACGGAAGTTAAAAATAATTATTTGAGATTTTATCCGCGTAAATCTTGAACAGTTACGACAACAGTAATTTCACAATACGAATTACTTAGAATTATTAGTGCTTGGGCTAAGATATTTGTGTACATGGACAGCTTTTATTTTCTCTTATACGACTCTGGAATCTGTTTGCCTTATGATAACACGGGAAAGGCCAAGAAATGCTATCTATAAGAGATTGCCTTTTTGGTCAGAATTCTTTGCTGAAGCATACAAACCATTAATAAGCATAAATTATAAGCTTCAAGTTCTCGATTTTCGAGTTAAATTTCTCTGATTGTTAATTATGATGAAAGAGAAAGTTCGAATTCAAATTATTATTCAGAAAGATGATGAAGATTCTCATCGATACCATCATAACGAGCAAACAACTTTGATTCCGCTCTTTTTTACTACTTCATTTAGGTTTGCTCATTGACGCAAAACATGGAATTAGCTGATTAGGTAGCCAAAAAAACGAAATCCAGTGACAATTGTTCTCAAACTGTTTGAACCGGGCAAAAATTGAGCCGATATCATTTAGTCTGACTCTTTTATTAGATGTATATCAGAAGTTTTAAGTTTGAAACAAAATTTTCAAAATGAATCGCTAACTACTCTAACAATTTTCATTAGTGTCGTACATTTTACACCATTATATCAAATATAATAAAGTAATCTAAATGCAAATCTTCCTCTTTTCCTCTTCTTTCATGAAAACACAATTTCTTCTTGTTTTTGATGTCCAGATGCACATCACAGTCTACCGATCCTCAATAATTTCCTGAATAGACAAACTAGCAGCCACGGCGAAGCCCTGGTTTGTGGAGTCGTGATGCGGAAGACATTATAAGGGCCTAGCTGTAGATAGTATCCAGGTCGTTCTCTCTGAAACCAATGAAAGCAAATAAAACAGAGGTTCCACCCACAAAAAACTGGTTTGAAAAACCGCTCTTGACCAGTGCAACAAAAAAAAACTTGAAATTTGATTTGGCCAACTTAACGTAACTACCCAAATCTACCTGAAAAAAGAATCCTTTCTAAATCTCAAAAAATATTTTCTGCTTAATACACGAATCTTCTTAAAATTTCAAATTTCAAATCACACGAACTGTTCTTGCAATCCAACAGATTTTACGAGAACTCTTTCTATGGCACAATGGTATTGTCTTTTTTTTCGAAGCTGCCTTCGCATTTTGAGAGTTTAGTTCTGTTTTTGGCTAAAGAAGTAGCTAAAAAACACATTAACTCACAGCGGTTTTGATTTTTTTTTTTAAATTTGAACATATAATTTGGAGTTAACTTGAAATTACTTGTTCTAATTAGAAGCTTTTCTATCGGAAGCAAGCAGTCAGTAATAATCAAATTCATAATTCTACAAATATGACTCGGGTATAAAATATATTTTGCATTTTTCTGACATCACAACATGAAAATCCTCTCAGTTTTATTGATTATCTGTCTCTTTGCTGCAGCCACCTCGCAAGACACCGTCATCAGATACATTAAGCGCTTCAGTCAATGGCTACTCTTTGGTCACGACCCTTTACCAACTGTCAATGAGGTCAAACTGTCGAAATACCAAGGCACCTGGTACGAGATTTTCCGGCTTCCAAAGGCCTACGAAAATTGCGAGGATGGATGTATCAATATTGACTATAAATTCACGCACTATGGCGGCTTCGTGACGATCAGGTGTGTTTCGCATGAGAATCAAACTGTTTTGTCTGAGGTAAAGGCGTTTGCTAACCCTCGCGATGAGAAACACACGAAATTTGATTTTTGTTTGACGAACAAACGTAAATGCCAGGACTACCAGATTCTGGAAATGGAGAAGGATTATGAGTGGGTGCTTATTGGATCTGCGGATAGAAAATCGCTTTGGTTGCTGTCAAGGAAGTCGACGCTGAGCTCAGACATCATCAAGTCTCTGATTGACAGAGCTGATGAGCTGCAATTTGATACAAGGCGTCTGATATACCAAACGGAAAAGTGTCACCCTGGACAAACTTTGTTCCGTCTCGACGAAAAAATTGTTCAAGATATTTTCAAATTCTTCCATATAGGCAATTAAGAATCTAGCTTATAATTAATTCATCGAGAAATAAGCTAGATGATTGCGTTCTCCTACTTCACTGAATAAATTAATAACTATATATTAACGTGAAACCAGTATTGTTTAAATGGGCTATCAAATCCATAGCTTCGTTTACTATAATTCCTCTTTTTTGCCTAAAAATTATCAGAGAGAGATAATCTCATTTTACAACTTAAATTTGTCCACTCCGATCAAGCATTCTCTTGTTTAGACGGTCGCTTGGGGCTTGTTAATTGAGTTCTAGAGGTAGATTTGAGGAAAAAATACAAAGGTCTTTCCAAAACGCTGAATTTCTTAGAAAATATCGCATTTAAAAATCAAATAGATCGTTCCGTCTACGAGTTAATTTTAAATGACTATTCCAAGTTAAATTACAGAACTCCTTTCTGTCAATATGAACTACAGTAAATCTGAGAAAACACCACTAAATACTCTCCTCAAAGAGATAAACTTAACCCCAAGAAAGCATATTGGTCATCCGCTGCAATCGAAAGCAACGGAGTCGCCATTCAATCAAGGCGTTCGCAAAAAAACGCGCGTTGAGTCGCTCTCGCTTTCTAAATCTCCCGAATCTGGATACTATATGCCACTGTCTCAATTGAAGGAGACTACCACGCCGAGGGTTAGAGACAGCACGTTTTTTAATCAAATGGGAGCTGAAACTCTCAATTGGAATAGGAATAGCCCGATGAATAGTATTCAGCCTCACCATTTCACGCCACAAGCGAGGCCAACGAAGGATTACAATTTCGGCGAGAAACTTCAAACGTTCAAAACGAAAGAATTGTCTTCGCCGTTCCATTCGAAGCAGGAAATCCAAACCGATCTCTCCCTGAAAAAGGGACATGCACCGTCTAATTCGTACGGGCTTATGCCTTCTGGAAATCTTACTCCTTCATCCAGTTCCCAGATATTCGCAAGTCCAAAAGCGCCTCTAACGAAAAATTCGAATGGGAGAATAGATCATACAATGGACCAGAATTTACCATCGCTAGGGTCAATTGGCGATGTGAAGGTGTCTCCTAGACATCGCTTTGTTGTTAATAATGCCTCGAATCAGCATCAAGAGCAGTTTTTGAAAAAGACCGATCAAACCAAGCCTGAGTTAAAGGGATTGTATTCACCGAGGGCGGGAAATAATGAAAGATTTGCTCAAATAGTAGAGGAACAAAAGAAACAGCTTCAAACCGAAAGTTCTGATGTCAACACTGACCCTATTGAGATTTTTTTGTCGAGGGAACATAGAAGACACGTCTTAGAGAAAAATAAACTTCTAAGGAATCCTAAAGACCTTGAGACTAAGTTTCGTATATATGATTTCTAATACTGCTGTTTATAGCCTTAATAAAACGCAGCTAAGGTACTGATTAGCAAGTTTTGATAACATTATATTATCCGCCTTTTCACATTATCACAGTTGGTTTGTTTTCCTCGTTGTTTTTTGCTGAAGTATAAGCAGATTGGTAGTTTTTAAAATTAAATATCCAACTCCAAAGAAAAAGAAGAGGGTTACGGTTATTCCGACTTTGGTCGGAGTACAAATACTTATTTCGAGCAAGTCACCGAAAAAATTAACAACGTGACCAACTCGCTCCTTTAATCAGGATAACTGGATTAATTTGGTTTGGTTTGATATGCTATTCTATCCTCATAGAGTCAACTTTTCAAATAATAATAGTTAACAAGAAGTTAGATCTCATTCTGATAGAAAGGCCTCAAAAAAGCAGCCATTCTCTATCTTTATTCCTCAGGTTTGAATCTCAGCTTTTGCAGCTTTCATAGATAGCAGTCACGAGTTTGAGTTTTAACTTTCAGATTTTACTAGGAATATATTTGGGGTAGATCTTCGATGCCACTGCTTTCCAGAGCAAATTGCTTTCAATTATTCACAATCCAAACAGTTTTCCTTTGATTTGTTCCCTTTCAACTCTGACAAGCTCCTGGCCTGCTATTCAGCGTTTCGTTCAAAGTCAGTCTCCTCAACGGAAATAATGAGTATTATTCGCTTATCTGCAACTCTATCCTCCCCATAACTACATATTCGTGTTGTTTACTGCTCAATAGCTGATCTTTCGGAATTCTAGAGAGAATCACTATCCCGAATTTCTTTTTTGTACAAAGCTTTTAGAGCTTCTGCGAACAAATAATATTTATTATCCAGTGAAATTCAAGACTCAATCAACGACTAAAACAACTTTATTCCCGTTAAAAGGAAAATTATTTTCTTAATTAGTGTGTTCAAAATGCCAAATTTTGTGGTTGCGATCAAAATTTATTTAAAACGCGCGACCTATTAATATCTCGAGCGCTTAATTTGCCTCGATCTACTAAATATAATCAACTGACTCCAAATTCTGAAATTAATAAAATCTACTGTTAAGACATCGTTTCTCGTTACGGCCAAATGGACACTGATTCTCAAACAAGCAAGCTTCATGAAGAAACTAGCCACAGTACAGGTCTTGACTCGGATTTGAGTGGCCTTTCGAATAATTTGGACCAGAAGAAAATGACGAAAAAAGGCAAGTGGACTGCAGAAGAGGATGAACTTCTCAAAAAGGCAGTCGAATATTACGGAGAAAAGCGTTGGAAAGATATCTCGAGCCGAGTACCTGGAAGAAACGCAGTGCAATGCCTTCATCGCTGGAATAAGACCTTGAGACCTGGGATAGTCAAAGGGCCCTGGACAGCTGAGGAAAAAGCCACCCTTCAAGCTTGGGTCGAGAAAAACGGACCTTGCTCATGGGCGAAATGCGCCCAATTGATCCCAGGAAGAAACGGCAAGCAGTGCCGAGAGCATTGGCTTAACCAGATGAAAGGAAATATCAAGAAAGGCGACTGGACAGTTGAAGAGGACGAGAAGATCTACCGTTTATTTCAAGTATACGGGACCAAATGGACGCAGATGCAAAAGTATCTGCCCGGCAGGACTGAAAATTCTATCAAGAACCGTTTTTATGCCGCGTTTAGACGGCTCTTGGCAGTTGAGGATATCGATTCAGAGACTCCAGTTCTGAAAGCCGGCTTGCAAAATAAATCAGCAAGCGGAGGAGATGACGATTTGTCCTCAGGCAATGAAGAAGTGGTCTCTAAGAAAAGCTCCCCTAAGAAGAAATCATATTCGAATGTTCAGTCGCCTGCTAAAGTCGCCAATTCTAACAAACTTGGCAGGAACTCAGAGCCGATGCCCTCTAAAAGAATCTCTCGAATCAATATTGAAGAACAAGAGATCGCATTAAGTGGCAGCTACGAAGCCCAAGAGCCCTATATGGAGGGGATCCACTATAGCAAAAGAAATCTCGATCCTGAAATTGACATACAATTCATTGACAATTATCAGGAGGGGATCGCTTCTGCGGACTTTGAGGCATTTGAAACCCCTGGTTTTGGAGACTTCCCAAACCGAAAGAGAGTTTTCCATGGCCCTCAAAACGTCAGCAACTCTGTCTACTTTGAGAAGAATTCCACCATCCCTTCTTTACATTCGTTCAATCGATTATCGTTAGAAGATAGCCATCATTCTGAGGATTTCGGGTATGGCCAATCTAATCCTAGTTACAATTATTTTTGCGTTGATCCTCAAACAATCAAAGAGGTGTATTTGCCTGGGAACCCGTTTACGCCGTTCTATGGATCAAATATTCATCAAAATCAAGACGATAGTCAAGAGCATGGGCAAGAGTAATCGCGAATTGTGTTTGCAACTCGTGGCCATCTCGCAATTTCCTTGAAATAAATAGTTAGGAACTTTGATTTGAGTTTATTATATGATGGACCAAATTTAGATGTGACTATATTATATGTTGAAATATACAACAATCCTCTATTCATTTATTATATCTATCAAAACAAGCACTAAACATGTAGTGCCTGAATAGCAGAATATCCATCCATAAAACCTATAATCAAGGCTTTAAACTTTTTTCTCAGGTAGATCATTACTCAATAGCGAAATCAGTATACTGAGAAATGATATTAAAAGGTAGTCTGTTATCATGCCTGAATATTTTGTTCAAAATGATAAAGGTTAAGAGATTAATCACGTCTTAGGCTGATTTTGAAAGAACCTATCTGATATTCGCGGTAGTATTGGTATTCACACGAAAATTCAATTGAATGATAATCTTGTTGATAACACATATTTTCCCATAGATCTCAATCCAATAATTTAACACGCAACTCACGAATAAAAACCATAACTCCAATTAAATTGAGTTAGTTTCCTTCGCAATTTAATTATTCACTCAGTGCTGATGTACTTATTTCTAGCAATATGCTATATACAAAACCTGTTACCTTTTCTTGGATTTACCAGCATTCACTCTCAGCTTCTTCTGATTCGGATGTTGTCTATTATCAGCCTCATCTCTTCTTGTCTTCCTTCCTTTTGTGCTTTTACTCGCACTGCGAGACTTCTCTTTTGTTTCTTTCAACCTCGACGTCGATCGCGTTTCTCTCTTGATAGGAAGCACAGGTAACTTAACTCTCTTTTCATCCTTTTCCTCAGCCTGCTTTGCTGCTGGTTTCGGCTTTCGGGCCACTTTTTTGCGATTCGACTCTTTCTTATTTACTTTTTCTTCCTCTTCTTTAATCTCATCTTCTTTTCGTGAGCTCCTCTTCGTATCCCGTTTCTCTGGTGTTTGCGTTTTCGACCTTTTCGGCAGGGAAGTCCTCTCCGCTTTTTCAGGAGTCGCTTTCCGATAGTTTCCGCTGGACTCGCGCTGTCTTTTTGCGCTTGTGGTTGCTCTGCTTTGAGCGCCTTCTATTCTGAAGCGCTGAGACTCTGTTTCTCCAGAAAACGGAGTAAACATGTTTATTGGGATGTCAAAACTTATGTTTGATGCGTATCTCAAGTTAGCCTCGGTCAATTTGAACGCACCCATAGTCATCCTCTTGATCGTATTTGTTAACTTCACCATCTGTTCCATTGTTGGTTTCGCATTCTCCTTCGTGCTTTTTTTCTTCCCTTGGCCTCGGGCTTTAACTCCTAACATACTTACTGACGAATCGAAACATTCTTTCACTGTTTCGGGAGAAAAGGCCCTGAGCAGATCGAGTATCTGAATTATCCCTGGTCCGATACGGGCTGAGTCCTCAGTTTTGCTCACTAAAGCGAGGTAATATTCGATGACTTTGAAGCCTGCTGGACTAATCACTTCGTCTTCATTGTAGAATAGCGGATTATTGAATAGCAAGTATATCAAATGAATGATACAGAGCTCGGGGAACCCTCTGACCTCATTCAAAGAGACGTCCAATGCGTCTCCTCCTAACGACCTTCTCGTTCTTGCCTTTACGCTCTTGAGACAAGTCTTCAAGCATTTTTCTTGGAGATCCTGCAGATCCTTGTTCGGCTCGAAGATGTTGTAGAAGAAATACACGAGCACTTTATCGTTGATTCTCCTTCCAACCTTCGAAATCGTGTCGATGATGTAGCTAAAAAGCACTTTGCGGACGTGCTCGTTCTCGTCTAACACAATCAGACTGAGTTTAGCGTAGAAGCTCTCGTCAAAGAAGTCCTCCTCTGCTTGCAAATACGATTCTTCGGATAATCTGAAAATGTACTTCAACGCGTATAATCTAACATAATCATGGTCTGATTTCATAAAACCGGCGCACATATCTGCAAAATTGAGAAGTATCTGCATCGAAAGGTCGAAGAGGGTCTTCCTTCGCTCTCGGGCTTCGGGTTTCAGCGAGAAAAATGGCCCTTCAGGAAAGAGGTTCTTATGGTGGAGTTTCAACAGCTGTTTTTTGCAGATTGAAAGGTCAGATACCATATTGCTTTTGGGAAGAGTGACGGGAGTCTCCAGCAGCTTTTCGAAAAATCCAATGAGAGTCTGGTAGTTTTCAAGGTAGAACTCGCGGTTTAACTTCGTGATTTCATTGAGGACGATGAGCGCGGAATGTAGCTGACTGTTCCTGGTGTCGAGATTCGAGAGACTGAACTCTTCAAGAACTCTCATACTCTCGCTATCGTTATAATCCACAATAATCTTCGCAGCATGCTTGGTTTGCTTCTGTGTAAGTTCGTTTTCTAAGATTTGCTTCAGCAAAAATCGAGAAAATTTGAGGGCGCTCAGACTCGATGTTTTTTCTGGTAGAGGCTTGCTTTTGCTATAAATTTTCAGCATAAACTCGAAATTTTTATTCAAAATATGCACATTCGGTGTCTGTCGCGCAGCGGCTACCTTCCCAAAAAGATCAGCGGCATCGATCTCGATGGCCGGCTTCAGCTGGCTAGTATGTTTCGAATAATACTCACCGTATTTCTGATCAGAGAGCAAAATAATAAGTCTCAGCGCAGCTTGCTGCAAATGGCTATTTCCGCGAGTCTGCTTGAAGACAAGCGGGTTAAGTACCTTCATCATCACATCCGCGGACCCGGGACTGCATAAATTGAATCTTACAGATTCGAATAGTTCAGCCTGAGCTCCTCCCATCTGATCAAGTGTTTCTTTAATTGTGTTAGGTATCAGTTCTTCATTGCCGAATATATTCTCAATGACCTTAAGCGCCTTGCTCTGAAATTGCAAATCTTCGAGTTTAAACGCAAGCTCTTCGAGGACTTTCCTACAGTCGTAGGTACCACCTCTGTCGCAGAACTTTTCTACGCGCCTCACAGCGACATTCTTGGCCGCCTGGTCGAATTCATAGTCTCCTTTGAGAAATTTCAACACCTCTCGCGAGAATTTCGCTGATCGCTTTATAATGATACGAAGCGCCTCGATCTTGTATCTCCATGGAAGAGCGCTGAGCTTTTTATCAGCGACCCAGCGATGTCGCAGCATTTTCTCTACAAAATTGGAATACAGTATCCCTTTCACCTCTGAAGCCGGGTCTTCTTTAAAAGAAGCGCTGTAGATATTATAAAACATCCCAAAGAAAGCTTTGGCAAACTCCCTCGGCTCAGTCTCTCGGAAATCCAATAAGATTTCCAAACCGTGTATTATATCAATGAGATTGTTCTGCGGATACGAATATATCAGCGCGATGATAACATCCGCGATCCAAATGAACCTCTTCGCGATTTCTCTCTTCGAAGTAAACGACGCTCTCCTCTCTTTCTCGTTTGATCTCTCTTCATTTTTGCTGTCCAGCTCGTAAATCTCATCTACGAAGAGACTGGTACAGTAATGCTTATAGATAGTCGCAAGGGCTTTGATGCTTTCAGTTCTCACCAGCTGCTCTTTCACGAGGAACAAGTTTGCGATTTCCTTCAAAAATTCATCATCAAAAGTGCTCGCGTTTCTAATCGAATGCTCCTGGACCATCCTAAGCACATAGATCTGCGCAGCAGGATCCGCAGTGAAGAGAATTTCTCTCAATTTCGAAATTAATAGCTCATAATTCCTCTGATATCCTTGCGTCCGACTTGAAGTACTGCTCGGCAGCTGCTGCCCTTCTTCCTCTTGTCCTAGCAAACGGTTATTCACATATTGTGAAAAACTCCTGAGATATTTAAACGCCACCTGCAGTAGCTCGATTCTAAACTGGTTATTCTTCTTCGAGGTCAGAGCCTCGCAGAACGTCTCAAACAAATGCTTGTATTTAAGCGAAATCTCTGATCCTTCAAAAGAGCACACTTTCCCTATGAGCTGAAGCAGTGCTTTTTTATATTCTTTCCTCGTGGTAAGCAGCAGCTCGTTTTCAAGGGCTGGGATGAGATCGCTCAGCATTTCCGACTCTACCTTGAAAATATGCTTAAGGACATAAAGGAACTCTTCTTGAGAGAGTGCTGAAGGCAGTCGTTTGCGTTTTTTGAAAATATCGATGCAATATTTTCCGAAAAGCTTTTTTTCGTTCCAATTCAATGCTTTTATTAGGTCCTTCGACAAGTTCCTTCGCTCTTTATCTCGATATTCCCGCTTCAAGTTCACCATGAGAAGATCGAAATACTCTTGAAGATCGTCTTCATCTGCCTTGGCAAAGGCTTGTGTAGTGATGAATTTAATCAATCGCTGGATTTTGGAAGAAATTTCTGGCTCTTTGTCTGCGAGTTGAGAGACGGAAAAAAGTGCTTGGATCAATTCGATCGAAAGCTGCAGAGATTTTTCTTCCTGCAACAGAGCAAGGCAATCGCTGCTTTCGATAAGGTCCAGGAGGTAATAGTATTGTATTAAATGGTCTTTCTCAGGCAATTTGTCACTGGAGTTGAGCGTCTCGATCATCAATCTGAAAATGGTTGGTATTTTTTTACGATAGACAGGATCTTTTTTGCCCAGCAACCGAATTATTTCTACGATAGAGCAGGTCAAGAGAAGCCGGAAGTCGTAGTATTCGGCGGTTTTACTGAGGAGCTCCTTGTCAGTTGCTTGCGTGAATATTAATCTGAGTGTTTCGGGGTCACAAGATGAAGTGTCTGCTAAATCGGAGAGGTAGTCATTGAGAACTTTAGTCTTGTCAAGGAGTGCGGAAGAGTCGGCGACACTGGGGAGAAAATATTGCTGGCTGTTGAAGGGAAAACTGAATTTTTCCTCTTGCATAGGAATTAATGTTCTTTTATATATTGACGCCAAAACTCGTCAAATTTGAATGAGAAATATGTTCAAAAATTTAGAGACTTTGAGATAAGACTCCCCAGTATGATTCCACTGGTTGATTTGTCACGCTTATCCTATGGTATCCTCGCTTTGTACGAAATATCAGGCTAACATGAGAAAAAAGGCTTGGTTGAATGGTTGAATTATGTTACTTTGAGGAGGATAACATAACATTCATATAGGGAAAGGGCAGAAATGACTCATTTTTATGCACTAAAGGGGTTTTATTAGTGAGATTTTAAGCTCAGGATTATCAATAGCAGAACACGAACTTTTTGAAGCCTTAAATTTGAATTTCCCGGAGAATTGATTCGGTAATAATAACCATACTCTGCAAATACCCCTGATGTAATAAGAGTGAGTTTGGTTTAACTAACTAGCGATTTTAGAGGAGACATAAGACAGCTTTGTTTCAGAAGACGACTAAAGTTGTTGCCAGACCAGAGAAGGGCGGCTTGAATTACTGGATAAAGGTGAAAGAATAGCGCAGGTCGTGGTCGAAGAAATTGATATTTGGAGATATGTAAAAATAACGGTCAGAATATCATTGAGGGATTGATCTCGCATCGTAGAACCAAAAAAAGAAGGTGATTTACCTACCGAGCAGGATAAGGTCAGATGATAGTTGGACATCAATTGAATTCCAAAGAGAATCACAGTCAGACAACCAGACGATGGAAAACAACACTTTAACGACTCTGAATCTCTGAATTTAAATTGAAGAAAAGCCAATGCCGTAAACATTAATAGAGCCTTTAATGCATACGATATTCATTAAAACAACGAAGAACTTCCGGAAGGAATCTCATTATAACGAGCATTTGGCTGTGTCTTACAAAAATCATAATCGTTTCTGCATTCTAGAGGGCAGTTTTCATCAAACCACTGAGAGGTCGACCAGGCAATGAAGTATGCACATCGCGCGAAACTGTTCCAGCTCGCCAGTTACATTCCATTTGTTTACACACTTGGTATTTTTTGGATTGTTTTCCTAAAAGAGAGCAGAAAAAGTGATAAATTCTTCATGCTCCATGAATAAAGACATTTTTTTCAATTCATCATGATGTTTGCAAATTAAACAAATCAGTGTTATTGAGAAAAAAAGCTACTATTATTAGATGCACTCGGATACTAACTTGCTCTAATATGCGAAAATCATCATATACAAGAAGATTTCCTCGCTCCTATCTAAAATTATTTCTCTGAGGTATATTCACTCGTGATGGAAATCGATAAGAGTGAAGTTTTCTAAGAATTTCGATTTAATTTAATCTTAGATTTCTTAAAAAACCGCGAAGTAACTCAATTTCAGAACACTAATAAACCTCAGACAAATCAATTCTGATATCTGTGTTCACATTGGTTTTTGTTTCATCTTCTTCAATGCTGCTCTCATCCATAACCTTATTTCCTGAAATAAGTCAGAATTGCTGTACTTATGGCTCAGTTATTTTCTATTTCATCAATTCCGCGGCTTATTCAATGTTCATTAAATTGATATAACGTCATAATGGATATAAACTTTCTCTGTAACAATTTTGTAGAAATCATTCACCTTCGCAGCTTTTGCTGCGTAGTTTCTACTATTTGAAGACTAGATTCTCTGATTCTAAAATTTGAATTTCGAGGAGTTTTCAAATAATTAATTCTTTCGCAAAAGACAAAAAAAATCATCCTTTCGGTACAAACGCACCGGTATCAATGAACATTCAACAAAAAGTCAGCCAGCTGGCAATGAAAAAGAAGCAGCAGGACACTCACGCAGATGCAAAATCGCACACCTACGATGAGATTCAAAATGCACTTTCAGAAGATCAGAAACGCTTGATCTCCAAGTACTATCAACAGCTCACTTCCCTTGGTTTCAAGAAGGTTAGTCTTTTTCTCTTTGAAATTCTCTTAACATATCATTTAGGAGGAGGATGTTTATCTTCTCTGCAAGAAATTGGAATTTAATGAAAAAATTCTCGATGACCATGTCAAAGTATTGATCACAAAAGCTAGAGAAGCCGCTGAAGACGACGCGGGTTGGGTGACCGTCGCCGCCAGTACAAAGCAGACCAGTGCCGTGCATCCTGAGAAATCTGAATACTCAAAAAGGGAAAATAAGCCTTATAAGAATAGTAACCCACCTCTAAACTTCTGTTCTTTCATGCTGCTTGCTCAGGAAACGAAGGCCAAAGGGGAAATTACCCAAAGAAGCAAACCGAAGACGAGCATTATGAGCAAAAGTACCCAAAGAAGCGCGACGAGAACGATCAAGAGACTGGCGGATACAAAAAGAGAGAAAGATACCAATACAAGTCATACAAAAATGACGAAGCTCAAGACAACGAGACCGATCAACGAAGAGAGGGAGGCTATCAACGAGGAGGTTATAAGCAGAGAGAAAGAAATTATAACAAAGGCTACGAGTCCCGAAAAGGCGGTGACGTTGTCTACTACGCCAAAAAGGACGATACCACGGGAGAAGAGACAAAGCCTGAACAAGAAAATAAGCCTGAAGAGAAACCAGAACAATCGAAAACTCAAAAGCCTGAGACTCATGAAACTCCTCAAACCGAAAAGCCAAAGCAGGAGGCTCAAGAATCGAGATTTGAGAAGCAGACACAGCAAACGGCTGCTGAGGATTCTGATGAAAGAGTTCATAAAAAATCCCGCTCTCCAAAAAAAGGCAAAAATGAAGTTATCGTCTATGCTGTGAAGAAAGACACCACTGAGGAACCTGCCTCACAGCCAGCTTCAAAGCCAGAGACTAGAGAAACGGCAAGAACTCAAGTAGACACACATGCCGATACAAGAAAGCCACAAGAGCAGCGAGCCTCGCCAACCAAAGTAGAATATGTTCAAAAAGAGCAAAAAGCGACTACAAAACAACAAGAGAGTCCTCATCAACCTCAAGGCACTAACCTCGAAAAAGAGAGAACTCAAGAAAAGCCTGTAGAGACCCAAAATAAAGAATACATCGGCCAGAACCTCCAAAAGCAGCAGCAGCAACCTGGAAAAAATATCGGAGTTCAGCATGCTTCGCAAACCTCGTACACCCCAACCACGACAACTACCACCCAAGGCCAGAACTTGTAATCCCGCTAGTTTTTTCTTCTTGATTTAAACAAATTGTTTTCCATCTAGTGAAGAGATTCCAAAGAACATCAAGAATCTGGGTCAGCCTCAGCAAAGCAATGTTTACGGCGGCCAAAACTTCGGTCAACTCAATTCCTATCCACCTGGAAATCTCCAAGGGCCTAGCACAACCCAAGGAAGCACCTCGGGACAATTGCCAGGATATTTCACTGCGCCACAACAGCAGCAGATCCCTCAAACATTTATTCCGAACTTTGGCACCTTCCCGATTGTCGGCAACCAGACTCAAGGCGAACAAAAGGAAATTCCATCTATCTTCCAAATGCCATACATCGTCTTCCCTCAGAGCAATGGCACTGCGATCATTCAGCCGCTCTTCTTCGGAGTAATGCTTCTTTGTTCTTCACGGTCTAACTGTTTGATTAAAGAGTGGTATTCCTCAAATGATGCCAAACCAAGGAATGATGCCGACTGTCATTCCAAACCCTCTTCCTCAAGGCCAGTTCACAAACAAGTCTAACACTCCGAACTTTGATGTGAGCAGCTATTTCCGATCTCAGCCTACGGACGATAATATCAGTAAATCAAAGAGCGCTCCACAAAACGCTTCGGATAAATCAGTTGAAAATGTATTTTGATTTATTAGTAATGGAAAAGAACTAACAATTAACAATAGCAAAAGAACACTCAAAGCAATTTACAAGAGTCTGGATTATACTACCCATTCTACATGCCCCAAAACCCAATGATGGGTCAATTTAAACAAAACCCAACGAACGTATAACTACTAATCTCATTGGGTTCTAAAACTTTTTTATTAGGATAAACTGTGATAAGTTACAAGCAGCGTGAACAATTTTTGACTCTCTTTAAGGTAGTGTCAAGCAAAACGGTTTTCTATTGCAAATAGCTTTCTTTGGTTTTATATATGAAAAAAATGGGTTGTAGTTTTAATAGAATTGATTAGTTCTGCTATTGCGAATGTTATGTATTGTTATATGACCAAATATCACTTCTGCGAATAACACTTGAGGGATGTCTGAAAAAAAGAAATAACTTCTTCTCTAGAGAGAAAAACTGCAATTTGGTATTGCGAAGTTGAAGCCTTTAGTTGAAATGATATATATATATGACATATATAAACCGAGGTCACAGCTGTCCCTCCTTAGGAATCAGCGGAGGATGAGAGAGTTGGTGAATAACTTAAGAATGCTTTCAACAATTGAAGTTACAAGCGATTTAAATTTGATCACAGTGGTGTCAAATCATTAATTGAAACCTTAATTTGATTAATTTTCAATTGTTAATCGCATTGCATCCAACATAACAAACGGTCCATTGAGCTCTCTCTACCGAGTTTCAGCTCTATTCAAGAAATAAAAACCTAACTTTGCTAGGCTCTATTTCTTTTCAACAATTTAAGGCAAGAGAAATATGAATCATTTGTAGAGCGTTCTCGCTATAGAAGTCAAAAAGATGTTATTACCAGTGAGTCCAATGAACTTATAACGCAACCATCCTGATATTTACTTTTTATCTATCAGGACAGGGGTTTGGATGCTGAATCCCTTTTCACAGTGGGGCCATCCCACAATAGGTTTTAACTACTAGTGCATCTATAATATAATTTTCAAACATTCTAAGAGATATAATAACACAATTTTAAAATCCCATTCAACTTCTGTCGATTGGAACAAGTTTTTACGTATAAGATATTATATTTGTAAACAATGTATGTATTTTAGCTTTGAATAAGAAAATTTATCCAAAAGTCACATGGATACCATACAGACTTTTTTAAAATCGCCAGACTTTGGCCTTTGAAACACAACTAAAAAATTTTCGATACTGACGAATATCGCTCGTCTTTTATAATTTCTCTGAGTAGTTCCTAGTGAACTGCATTGTGATCCCTCTGGAATGCAATGATGCTCTTGTTTGTATATCAGAAAATTTCGTGCTCGTATTTGACATTTGCTTGTCAAGAAGCAGCATATCCGCAAAATTTTTCGTCGGGAAGGTTCTCGACTTGTTGTATTGCTTTTCACTACTACTCTCTTCCTGCCAATTTTCTCTTAACCCCATCTTATCTTTTATCACATTGAACATCGTGATCTCCTTCCTTATTAAGTAGCTGAGCTTAATAAGTGGTTTTTCATCCGCTTCATCGCCGACAATATCAGTGAGTTCTTTCGTTGTTTTTTTAGGTGCTTTCTCCACCTCAGTTCTTGTGTCTCCTGTCGATTTGCTGGTGACTTGCTTTTCAGATGTTGATTTCCCTATAGGCAGCAGAGAGCTGTTGCGCTGGCTTGGTAAAACTCCATTCGCTACATAATCGTTGTATAAAGCTCCTACTGGCCTTACGTCATCTTCAGTTGCCAACCTCGTTAAAAATGGGATTAAGTTTGTCAATTCCGTATCATCTTGGGCCCCTTTGTACGGCTTAATCGTCAGCACGTTCTGAGGCATGTATTTCTTTTGAATTTTCTCATCCTACAGATAATTCCATGAGTGATTGAAATAATGCATTTCTTACATCGATAAGCAAAATGTCGTTCATTTCAACTCCAAACCCTGTAAGAATCTTAGCCCCATTCTTGTCCATATTTTCTTTGGAAAGGATCTGATCGAAATGTTTTCTTTTGAAAATCGCCTTCAAGACTCTATCTGTATACTAATCAAACAATTCAATCATCTGAAAGTCATGGCAATCTTACATCAGCATCGTTTGACGAATAAATGCACAGTTTGTACAATTTAGACATTTGGTCGATAAATTCCTGTAGATTTGGTCTCAGAATGATATTGTAGAAGGTATGAATGTCCTTTCCTGGGACCTAATTAAAGAGAAACCCGGAGCGTTACTTTCGCCTCATGGTAGTTATCTTTTACCTTTACCATCAGCTTTCCATGTCCGTCTTTGTCAGGGTATATGAGGGTATGATCCAGATCAAGTACCAAAACTTTTGACTATTGAAGTTCATCAGAAATTAGGTCACAAGCATCGGTACTTACTTTCTGAAAGGGTCTGCCATTGGATTTAGATCGCGATTTGGTGCGGGCTATGGTGTCTGATTGCAGATAGTATAATTCTACTCCTGAGAAGTTTCCTTTCTGAGGAGAGACGGTTTTCTTTCGGTTGTTTGATGATTGGTTCCGGGTTTCTTGGGGTTGTACGAAGGAGATAGATTTGAAGCTTTCTTTGTTTTGAGATGGCTGGTTCATATGCAGAGTGCCAGAAGCGTTTTTATTTAATTTCTAATAAATAATGATTTAAAACTCCGAAAATACTTTCATTCCCGAATTCAAAAAATATTTTTATCGGGTTTTAAGTGATTGATCTTCAAGCGATTTCGGAAATGTATAATCAAAAAATTATTTACTTCCTTCAAACTTTTTATATAATTCGCTGTTGTTAAATTATATCCAACGATTGAAATCTCTTCTGATCCCATCCTATATTCATATTATGAGTGAGATCACTTAGCATCTAAAGGGTATATCTCTCTCGAGTAACAGCTTAAACAATCATTCAATTCCATTTAAGAGTTAGTCACGTAGGTTTTAAATTTTGAACAGTACCATTCAAAGGGAGGTTCATAAATTATGCCGCTAGTGCCGAGATGATCCACCGTCCTCGGTGGTCGTACTTTAAAACTCGTTTCATAAATCCTAGCCAGCTCCATTTTTTCCTAAAATCTTGTTAGTTTCGTGACGGATTCTGCTGGCTTAGCAAAAATTGCTTAATTCAGATTTATTGAGCCTTTTGGTTGAGAAAAATTTACTAATTTCTTAATAGATGAGTTTTATTCAGGTGCTTCTTAACGATACTCAATTTCAGACTTATCTCAGCCGCAAATCTTAGTAAACTCTATAAGAGAGCTTAATCGAAGCATTCTTCAAAAATTAAAAGTTTATTTTGGCATTGCTCAGAACTAGGCTTTCCTCGTCTCTTTCTTTTCGTACAGGCACCGTTCAACACCATCAAAAACTGTTAGAGAGTCTTTTATTGTGGTTCTTAGTATCTATCCTCATAGAAATGTATGTTTTACTAAATCTTTGATCACCTTTCAGCTCTTTCTTCTTTTTGAATATTAGTAGCAAACATAAAGAAAAAAAGCACTCCGATACTAGTTCCTTTAGTTTCCTATCAGATTCCACGAATTGGCTTATTGTAGGTATTAAGACCGTAGGGATAATCAAGTATAAAGTTACGGGTGGAGGATTCTTCGGAGGGGAGATACACAGTGTCTCCTCAGAGCTGAAGTTAAATCCATGCTACTCTGAACCAGCAGAGAAAATTATAATTATTTATTCAATTCGTCTGAGCAGACAGAGTACTCAAAAGCTTTCCTCTGGTTGTTGGTGGTCCTAGGCCTGATAAGGCCCAGAACTGAGTGTGACTAGGTGAAGAAGGTATGTATGAGCCGGACTTTGAAAGGTTGCCGAACCGACATTAGTGACCAGCTAGGACCAAATTTTCTCAAAACGGACCTAATGATTAGTAATGCTGTTTTTCAAGAACAATCGTTCAATGTCGGCTAGAAAATATTTGAATTAGGAGGTGCTCTTTTACGAGACAGCTAGTTTTCGGGTCTATACTTTTAACTACGAGAAAATTATTGAAATTTCCTCTCTGTTTTATAGATAGCTACTCAAAGCTTTATATATTATCTCTTTTCTTACTCCCAATTCAACGGAATAAATAAAAAAATTATAATTCTCAGCGCCTCCAATTTGGCCGCCCATTACCAAAATATCATTTTAAGAAAAGTAGAGAATCAATTCGGTTTCTATGAAGAAAATTGGAAGGAGGTTGTTGACACCTTCGCTAGTGCATTTGCTGTTGCTTTCTTCTTCAGAAAAACTAGACCTGACACACTTTCAGCTAGATACATGAACATTTTTGTTGTGATATGGACAACAGATAAGCTTTTTTTGGAAAAAAGATAAAATTGTTGGGAAAAAAAACTCGCAACTGCCATCCAAGCATAAGCAATCTTCCTGAAGAGAATGGCATACAATCTCACTCACTTTTAATTCTTAAATTTAGATTTGCTAAGCTCCTGGAAATGATTGTAATTTTGCAAAACTTTGATAATTTAGCTTTATGAAGACAATAGCTTTTCTTCCCATTGTGGATATGCTACCTTCAATACGATTTGAACTTTTAGCATTTACAAATTAAATATGTCTTCGACAATCGGCTTCTAGATATGAAGAACTCAAATAATCGCTGTCGGGAGCTGCTGACCCGATTGAATTAAGGTAGATTTGACTAGCTGCAACTTCTTCTCGGATAACTCTGAAAGGAGGCTATTTCTGACCGATATTTTTCATTTCTGTCCTTCTTGCAAGAAACGTTCACCACTGTAGAAGTTGATGTAAAAAAAAAACCAAAAAAACAACTGAAATCTGATATTGTTAATCAATGAACATCAGAATGGCATCGTTATAAACAACAAAGAAAGGTTCGGTGTATGATTTTCTGCAACTCGTTCAGCAGGATCGAAACTTCTAAGGCTACAGAACATACCTTGGATTGCTCAATCCACCTGTCAAGAAAATCGATGCTAAAACTCTTAGAGACTGGACACAATGACAAAATGCTTAAGAAATATTAGTTCGCTCAGACTGTAATATCATGTAATGGTCAAAAGGCGTGAAGGTATTAAAAAAGGAAACCGAGCTAGTTATGGCCTTGTCAATGCTCTACATGGTAGTGAAGAAGTCATAACCAAATTGAAAAAAGGGAAATCGAGGATCACATTGTCCCTGCGAGAGATCATAGATATCAGTGGGAATGAGAACGATAAAGAGATATGCGAGTCTTGAGGGAAAACGGAATATCCAACTAATTCGTTATTATCTAAGTCATGGAGTAGTGAGGCTCTGACAGAGACAATGAGAATGAGCGAGCCTGGAAGCAACAAGCACAGAAATAAATTAATTAGGAAACATTCGAGCAGTAAACTCTCTATCAATAATTTAATTCGATAACTTGGCTTGTTTTCGAGAAGAATTTCATGAAATATTCCCAACTTAGACTAAGAGAGTCGAAAGAACCAAAGTTTCATAAGAAAACTTCTGAAATGTTCACCATTTATGCGAAAAGCCATTGAAATTAGACAATGCAAAAAAGCATTTGTCCTTGGAGGACGATAGTAAGCTGAAATGTCTTTGGACAGTCTGCTCTATTGTTTTCTGTCACATTTCTCCCTAGGACTTGGGAAAAGGTAAAAAAAAGAGGCGATGAAATCCTTTTTAAATCTCGCAAATGTCTTCTTAATACTCGAGAGATTGTTCCTTGATGTACCAGAAGGCGAGGTACAAGTCCGGTGGAGTCTTCACGAGTTTTATTGCTACTAATGCGAAATGTGTTGGAAAACATATGATACATGAAAAAGACCACCGTTTTATCTTTGAAGGAGTTGTTCACAAAAAATCTCAAATTCATCTAATGCAAACTCTAACTAAGCAAAGGCAAAGTTCTTTTTTGCTCCTTCTTTGGTTATTGCTAGACCTTAGTTGAAGTTGGGTTTTTTTAATACTATTCTTGATTTTCTAAGGATTAAGTTATTCTTTGGTTTCGTTGATGGCTGATTTTTTCTAATCGAGAGTCATAGTAGACAACAGCAAGGCGGACTGTGATAGAATCCGTGGGAACATTCACCTCAACCAAGTTCTTTTGAAAACAGGGTTCTTAGAATAAATTTAAATTAAGACTCAATTTTATTCCGCATTGCTAATGATTTAGTTTTTTGGAATAAATAAAAAGGTAGACACCCAAATTAGTTTTGACGAATAAAATAAATCATCATCAGTACATCAGTACAAGCACGAATAGCTTAACTTTATATTCCCAAATTTATTACTTCACTTCGAGCAGAAAATCGTTGAAAACGTCAACAATGGGACTGCTTAAGACTATCGTGCGGTTATTATGCAAGCCTCCTGCACATATGAAGGGGGATTATACCTACTACGAAAGGAAATACATCAATATCGCGATATTATGCCAAATCGTTTCCACTTACATCCCAGCATTCATCGCGATGTTCATTGATATCAATTATGAGCCCGTTAGAGCTCTCATCATGGCCCCCATTTATCTACTTTGGGTCTTATTCTTATACAAACGATGGTATGGATGTCTAACTGCCGTCGTTGTGTTTACGATTTACTATGCTATAATCTACACTTGGATGTCTGCAGATAAAGGAATGGTGCTGTTCTTCCCTTTCTTCTTCTTGATTCACGCAGCTACCTTCTTCCCGGCTAAGAAGTTCCTTATCATTGGATACATTTTCGTGTTTTCAGTTTCGTTTTTCATTATCAAGGAGAAATTCAACGAATATCTCCTAACGGCTCCGAGAGAAGTAATCGTGGTTGCATTCAGAAAATCTTTTACGACAATGTTGCAAATGCTGTCAGTTTCATTTTGCCATCTGATCCTGAATCGCTACCGTCAAGATAACGTCTATAGGAGCCTCGAGTCATTAAAGGCGACCATAGCAGCGAAGAACAAAGAACTCGAGAAAGCAAATGAGCTTACGAAAGTATTGGAGAGTAGAGAGAGCTTTATTCTGAGTTTTTCTCATGAAACTCGTAATCCCTTGAACGGAATCATGGGAAATTTACATCTTCTCTCTGAGATCGACCTGAATCCTTTGAAAGCAAGGCATCTGCTGCAAAAAGCGAATATTTGTGCGAAAATATTGAACAATATCCTGCTGACGATCCTCGACTCGAGAAGAACAGGAAAATCTGCAGTAGATATTAAGCTTCAGCCTCAGACAATCGATATGGCAGCATTTGTGAGGGAAACTTGGATTTTTTGCCGAGAGATTATCAAGTCCAAAAAGATTATACCTATCCTGGAAGTTTCTCCAGGATTCCCTCGTTGGTTGATCCTTGATCCAGAAAGAATAACACAAGTGGTGATGAATCTAGTAAGTAATGCCGTGAAATATACGCAAAAAGGCTACATTCGAGTGTCTTTTGATTGGAAGCCTCAGCAGACCGAAAACAGTTC
>ENA-UOUE01000829-UOUE01000829.1-compost-metagenome-genome-assembly--contig:-NODE-829-length-22977-cov-14.285983_pt1 | contig 22977 bp, 22 predicted proteins | sample MGYA00238146_ERZ747223 | MGnify/ENA primary metagenome ERZ747223 (study PRJEB28781, sample SAMN06268865) | compost metagenome | isolation source: single cell | place: USA: California, Emeryville, Joint...
AAAAGTACATTGAATGCTATAAATGCAAATCCCAAACAGCCGGCGTATCGATCAAAGTATGAAAAGGAGCTGAATATCACCAAATAATCATCTTATTGACTTTAAATTTTCTAGACTGTTCGGTGTATTCTTGAACGGATTTATGGTGAACTATCAAGTAATTGAAGACTTCTTGGTGTCTGAGAACCAATCCATAAAACTATTGCGTTCGATGTTTACCAAACTCCGTGATTTTGAAACTCATTATGACCAACAGGTTTATTTACTCGCCTTTCTATTCTATTCTACATCGCATTGCTTGACTATAGGTGTTTGTAATGGGCTTCTGCAGTGTTATCACACAAAAGAAACTTCACCCAGATATTTCGCAATTCTATTTGAAAATCTTCAAATCAGTGGTCACTATATTGAAGATTATTCAGGCGGCTCAATCACCTATTGTGAGAATTCAAAATGAGGAGGAAGGTGAAATGAAAGAAGAGAGGCAAGTTCAAAAAAGATTACAGGTACCTGCATATATAAATCTTGAGAAGCAAACTAAAGCTATACAATAATATTGTCGATATAACTAGGAATTCTGGGAAATATCTGATGATGATGAGAAAATGATTGGTGAAGAGGAAGTTAGCAAAGATGATGCGAAGAATCCTAAATTTTCTGACGTCGAAGAAGAAAAAGAGAAGGATGACGGTAATTCAGAAGAAAACAATTCTTCAGAAGAAGAAAAAGACGAGGTAATCTCTTGTATATTTTGAATATTATTCGATTGAAAAATGACTTGAAGGATGCCCTCGTTAGCGAGTTAAAACACAAAGACGAGTTCAATACTTTCAGAGAGGCCTTTTATCAATTCAAAGCGAATAATGCTGATGCACTTGCTCAATTGACAGCCCAGCTCTCTTCCCGAAGACTTAACTATCTAAGAGATATACTGTTGACTCACAGAGTGGTAACTGAAAGGAAAGTTATCATCCGAAAGATGCTTATCCCTCAAAATATCAAATCTCCGATTCATTTTTCAAATTGGGAGTAATCAGGGTCAAGCCAAAGTTTCGAGTGAGGAGCTAGACAGAATAATCGTATCTTTTAAGGAGGGCAGTAATACCGAAAGGAAGTAACAGACTGAGTGCGCTTTGTATACCTGTTGAATATTGAGAAGTAGAACAATACACATTTTGGTCAAAAACATTCATGAAGTTCAATAGATTCAATAATAAAAATATTAACAGATTATCAGAACTTCAATATGTAGGCCGGTTGCAGAGAGTGATACAAGGATAATGTAAAATTCTATAAGATTTTTCATTTGCATTGGATTGTTAGTCTATCTTTGCCTGTGAAAGCAAACGATATTGCTGGGAGAAAAAATATCATAAACCAAATAAGGCAACACCTTCTTTGAGATCGCGACTCAAAAAACAGATGTTGAAGTAATTAATTCTCATGAATCAACTTTTGACAACACTATTTTATTTTATATTCACGTTTTTACCTTCGTCTCATTTAAAATAAGTTTAGAATAAAGATATTTAGTATCAAAGTAACAGACATAACAATGATAGCTGAGCAAACTCAAGAGTTTTCAAATGAAGAGCAGCTATTTCGGATTGAAAAACTCAGTATTCAACAGACTCTCAATACGCTATTAAAAGACGCTCCGAAGTCCCTTAGGCTTATGATTGCGACATTAGCCTCCTCAAATCCAAGTAAACCTCATACCTCAACTCTAATAACTTTTAAATGCAAAAATTGATGATAATACAAAAAAATTTTCATTTATTTTTTTATTTAAGTCAAGCATTGCGAGAGGAATATTGTCAAATAGCCAAGAAAACACGCTAAAAGGTCTCTGGTTGATATCGTTTTGGAAGCTATTACATCAGAAAAGATTACTTTTCAGAACAAATTATGCTTCCGGACACTTTAGACAAGTGTTTCAAACTTAATGTAATCAAAAACGTTTCAAATTTCTCTCATTCAAAGCGTATCTAGATTATGACGGTTTTGAGAGTCCATATATTTCAAAAATCTATAATAATTATGATGGATGTATGATAAAATAGGAATTCTGGAAATGTCTGATGACGAGAAAATGATTGATGAAGGAGAAGAAGCTGAAATAAAAAGCAAAAGTCAATGCTAAAGACGTTCAGAACTCTGATGACGATGAAGAGGAGAAAAGTAGTGACGATTTTGAGGAAGAAGTATTACAAATCTGACATCATTTTACCCATCTTCATTATTACGTTCTTAGGATGAATTTGAACTGCCTTTCCAATTTCTAGTTAACGATCTCAAAAAAAAGATGAATTTGACGCTTTCAGAGAAGCATTTTATAAATTTAAAGCCAACAACGCTGATGCCCTCGCTCAGTTAACCGCCCAACTTTCTTCCCGAAGACTGAACTATTTGAAAGATATTTGATGACTCACAAAGTGGTTGTTGATGGAGATACAACTCAAGTGCGCATACGAAAGATGCTCAAAGCGAAAGATGTCAAAGATTCAGAGTTTTTTGCAGAATAGGAGTAGTAGCAAGTAGTCGTATAGGAGAAAAAATATCGTCGCAAAAATTATATAAAATTGATCGTTATCTGAATCTAACAGTATGAAATTTCGCTTCACAAACACTCAAATACTGCTTGATATAGAGATTATAACGATAGCTTTCAAGTATACCTGATTATACACATACTTTTCAATACGAATCAACAGCTACTTATGAATTAACCCATAAAACTGTTGTTTAGATTCTTCGACGGAGGCTTCGGGAAAATGCGCTGTCCTTGTGTGATCCCTCCGAAATTATTCGGAGTTTTCTGCGAATTTTTCTGATAAAATTTCCCGCTTGTATTCGACATCGCACGTATACGTTCCGATCCATCATCTCTCTTCGGAGTTTCAAACCTAAACGCTCTGCTGCTCGCCAACCGAGTTTCATTCTCAAAATGCGCGAGGAAATTCTGCGCACTTCGGAATTTAGCAGAGAACGTTATGCTTGGACGGAAGCTATCGAAGGCTATTTCGAGGAACTCCCTGCGAGGGACGCTCCTTCCGCCGATTGTAATCCTTGAGGGTTTGTAGGCTAAGCAAGCGACTTTCAAGGCAGCTTGAATGACCTTACCTTGGCCCGAACAAGAGAGACATTTCCAATCTTGCGAGAGGATCGATTGATTATTCATAAAGTCTTCTTCGCCGACCTTCGTTCCGTCTAAGCGACGTTAGATGACTTGTTCTAGGTAGAAAGAGCTCACTTAAGACGCTTGGTAGTTGTCCTGTGCCGGTCCGGCTTTCCGGTCGGTCTCCGCTTGCGCCCAGCAGACTAATTGACCTAATTAGGATAAATGGGTGAGGAAATGCTGCTTGAAGTGCGTGATACTTTTTATCTTCCTCTTCTTTGAAGTTAAGGACGTAGAGGTAGTTGATACTATCGATCAAATTGACGACGATTTCGGAAAGCGATTTGAGGTATGTAACTGTTTTTGACCCGAACTCTGCGACTCCCATGACCTTATCATCCATGAATTTCACCTCCAACTCCTGTACAGCAGCAGGCATTGGTTAGGTAATCGAAAATAAGAAAATGAGATACATGAGTCGCTTTTTCCGCCCGAACCTTCTCTAATGATTTTTCAAAATCTTCATAGGCGCTCTTGAGCATATAATTAAAGTTATCTTGCCCTTCAAGCTGTTCTCTCGTCAATCTGATATTTTTGTTCATTCATTAAAAGTCATACTCGCACCAATTACCTGTTGAACTTATCTAATATGTCTGCCTTGAATTTTTTCAGCTCTGCATTAATATCGTCTTTCAGCCTCCTGTGGTCTTCAGGTCTGATTGAATTCTTTGCCTCATCTGCAGACAAAATTAGCCTAAAACAAATACCTAATGAGCTTTACCTTCGTCAGAATCTTCATCAGAGGAAGACGAGTCGCTTTTGTGAAGAGTCTTTGATTTTACTCTGCTCGCTTTGCTTGCTTTCGACGACTAGTTATACTCAGAAACCATCGCATTTCATAAATCACTTACCAGACCGCCTCTGCGAGTAATCACTTCTTCATCATCCTCGTGAGAATGCAGATGCTCTTCTACGGAATCCTGCTTCGAAAAGTCCATTGAGCTGGGCTGAAGTCCTTTCGATCGACTTGATTCAGTTGCTTTTGCGCTCTGTAACGGTATTCCCAGCGATTTGCTATCGCTTGCTGCAGCTTTCGACATGGAAGCCAGATGGTTCAAGCTCATTTTCGCAGTTCTCTTGAACACTTGCTCAAGCATTTCGTTCACTCGTTGCTTTCTCTTTTCCAATTTCCCGTCGCCCTCATCATTGAGGATATCAGAATTCAGCTCCTTAAACCTTTTGTCTTCAAATCCAACCAATCTTTTCAGATTTTTGCTCGAGAGGCAATTGTGAAGCGTATCCGATATCTGCGCCTGCACGAACAATGGAAGGTATTTTTCAATGTAATTTTCCAAAGTTTTCTGCTTCATTTCAACGTCCTCAATTTTAAAAATGTTTGTTTTCAATGATTCGATTTGCTTGGTGAAATTCATGAGAGAATATTTCATCTCATCGATTGTTTTCTCAAAGACTTGAACTTGAGTATTCGCTTCTAAAATCTCGCTCTTTAATGTAACAAGCGACGAGTTATGCTGCTGAAGAGTGCCTGCGAGCTCTTTCATCTCAGTTCCAGTTCGAGTCAACTTGCTTTCCATCTACAAGAGCGAAGTCATAGGCTCAGATTGCTGAAATCAATTGCTATTTACCTCAATACGCGCGAGCTTCAGATCTTCAGCGTTACGAGTGATCTCAGTCTCCACGCGGTCAACCATTTGAGAGATGTTATAACGGAAATCGCTCATTAAGCTGTTTGCCTTTGAAAAATCGCCCTGAATTTGCTCGACCAGCTTTTCAACGACCTTTGTGTTTTCAGCGTTTCTGCGCGTTTCGAAATTGATATTATCGGCTGTTTTTGTCAGCTTCTCGATCTCTTGATAGACGTTTCTCTCCTCTACCTTCCTCGAGGTGTCCTAGAAAAGAGGGATTGAGGCCGGTGTTATGGCTGAAGCTATACGAGATCGTTTATTTTTTTGTGTATTTCGTCAAACACGGTCTGCCTTTTCTGGGACTTACAGACAATAAATTCCAATTCTTCAATTTTCTTCGATTGCTCCTCGAATTTCTTGAATAATATATCATAAAGCTCTCTATCCTGGATCGAGCGCTTCAAGCTGGGTTCAAGGAGGTCGGAAACAAGCTTTCTGAGACGAGTTTCGTAATCAAACCAGACGAGATCCGCGTTTTTTACTATATAGAGGGAAGATTCGCTTATTAAAATTTGTTAGGCAAAAGAATTGGGCTTACCATCGATCCCGTTTTCAGGGTTTTGGGTTTTCATCGCTGAAGTGACGACATTTTTGAAAACTGTTTCTCTGCGAGCCATTTTCGATTGCTATTGAGTCGCTACTGGAAATTTAAGTCAATTAATTATCACGGTTGCATTTGGACCGATTTAACAACAACTTATTCGTAATGAATTAATGATCGACGGCTCCTCACCAGAAAATTTGTTCCTTTACTAAAAACTAAAAATTTCTACCTTTAAAGTGAGTGGTGAAGCAAGGCTATTGAAATTCACTGAAATCAATTGTTTATACTTGTGTCGTGAATAATATTATACCTGTAGGTTAAAATCGTCTGATTGCCCATTAAAGATGGTAAAGTGGCCAGAGTAATGCGTTAATATGAAGATACGCCATTTAAAGATAAAACCAAAGGAGAAAAATTGTTATTCCAGATGAAATACGTTTTTATTGAAGAAATGAATTGTAATAGGATTATGTTAAAAAGATGTTTATTTCTAACCTAGCTCTCCTGTTATTTTGTTAATTCAATGAGGAATTGATGAAAAAAGCGAATTATCATTTTGTTATTAGCCAGTCCACTCTTTGAACTCTTCGTTTAATAATTATGGCGATTATTTCAAATCACGCTTCATTTTCTTTTCTTCCTGTACGAATCAGTTTTCTTATTTGAGTCCACTTCCTTAATAAAAGATCACGCAGTCTAACGTCAACTGTGTCACTCCAACTGTGTCACTCCGCAAATTATGAATTGAATTGGCTGCTTCCTTTGAATAAAATAGCCTGTCTTCATCAAATCTCCCATGAACCAAGAGAATACCAATCCAATACTAATTCAAATTGAAGATAGCAGTAATTTCCGTTCATATACCTCAATCCATGAGTCGATTTTTGCTGAAAATTTGAGATTATCTGAGGAACCCCAAGGCACACCTGAAAATATTGCATTCAGAAATCAACTCAATTGCTCAGAGACAATTGCTGACCTCTATTCTAGCGGAGGCGTAGCCCAAAACTTCAACAAAGAAGTAATTATCTCTGAAAATGACTCCCAATGCGATGAAAAGAGCAGAGAAGGAGACAATAAACTCAACTATTTTGGAAAGATTAATGAAGAATTATCTGCTAGGACCATCATATCAATTACAGCAAGTTCTGAAATGTGGCCAGTCCCAGAACGGCCCTTCCCAAAGTGCCCGTGCTTAATGTCCACGCATACTTTGAGCAGAGCTACCTGCATTAAGCGTTGTCTTTAAAAAATACCTGCGCTGTTATCATGATGATCGATTGGAGTAGTAAAGCTGCTTCGAAGCGTTTTTCAAACCTAACGAAGATCGAACGTCAGCGATTGAGGGCTGGGGGAAGTAATAATATACCAAAACACTATTCCTAGCATATTGCATGCAAGTAGCACTAGACAAGCCCATATGCTGAAGCTTCCAAGCGAGCGATTCTTTTTGATTTAGTTGTATTGAGGTATATACCCCCACAACAGCACCGAAAACAATGACTATGATAATGTCAATGATGCCCAAACCAGGCAGTTTACCTAAGTCAACAGCGAGACCCACGACAGCCTCCATCATGTGGAAGATATGGAAGAGACAGAATTATGTTAATTTATTTAGTTATAAAAAACTGAGATCAGATTACCGGCTTAGTTTCATTATCAAAATAGATAACGAGAAGGTGAAGGAAGTAGCTCTTAGGTTTGAGTCTGAGATGCTTAAAATGTTATTTTTGTTGTGAATTTTGGACTCATTATGCTAAGAAAAGATCTCATTCATAAATTGATTGACATTCAAAACTTCTACAGATTGTGATTGCACCTTAATTCACGTTACACAGACTAACTCCACTACATATATCATTACAATACTGACTGGGGGTGGGATTATTGAATCACTAAGCACTAAGCAACTACTGTCAACTTTGATATTAACACGTTCGAATATCCTTTAAATTTTTTAATTTCGCTCAAAAAGTAATAATTGAATTATTGATTCCATGTTTGATACTCTATCAACTCGCGACAAACTCGCTCTTGTCTTCGGTCTGATCAGCTTCGTCATTATCCTCTACTTGGGCAAGGTGTACACACCCAAAAAGAGTACTTTCATCGTCTGGTCTTGTTTCTTAGAATCGCAATTAGGGAAAGCCGCGACCGGTGCCCTCCAGAAATACTCCCAAAACGGATTTTTGCAGGTTCCTATGTCAAAGAAAATCCAGGTCACCCACGACACCATCATCTTGAGATTCGACCTCCCTCAACCAGACATTACCCTCGGAATTGACGTCGGTCAACATATTGAAATCTTGTAAACCTCCTCAGCCTTATCTCCTCTCTTATCGTTCTATTCCAGTGAGAGAATCGTCACGAAAGAAACTCCTGAGGGCGAAGACGTTTACAGAAAGTATACCCCAATCTCTAAAGTCGACACCAAGGTGAATTACCTGATAATCGTCTATCCTCTCATCATTTTCATTAATAAAAGGGCTCTTTTGACTTGCTGGTCAAGGTGTACTTCCCTAACGTCCACCCTAAATTCCCAGAGGGAGGCATCATGAGCCAATGGCTTAACAAACTCAATGTAAGTCTATATTCAAAAAACGCTCATTAACGTGATTAAATAGGTCGGCGATAAGATCCGTATCAGAGGACCACTCGGTTTCCTCGCCTACCAAGGATTGGGCAAAGTTGTTGTGAATAAGCCTGACCAAAAGATCAACAAGCAATACAAGTCTATCGGATTGATTGGAGGTGGTACTGGTATTACTCCTCTCTATCAGGTAACCATAGAAGGCGATGTAAAAAGGGCTTACTTTGGATGTTTGATAGATCATGAAGCAAATCAAGGATAATCCAGCAGACCAAACCAAAGTTTACTTGCTTTTCGCCAACAAGAGCATCGTAAGAAACTCACTTTCGGTTGAGGATTAAACATTACTTGCAAATTAGGATGATATTCTCATGAGAGAAGAGCTTGAGCAATTCAAATCTGACGACAGATTCAAAATTAGCTTCACCTTAGATAAGGTATTTTCGTCGTCGCTGTCGACAGTATGAAAATTTGATGTTTTTAGGCTCCTGCTCAAGGCTGGAATGGATTCGAGGGCTTCGTCAGCGCTGAGATGCTCCAAAAGAGCATGCCAGCCCCAGGCGGTGACGTTCTCATTTGCCAATGCGGACCTCCAATGATGAACAAGTTGGTTTTGGGTCTCCTCTCCAACTTGGGCTACAGCAAAAACGATGTTTACAATTTTTAGGCTAGAGTTAACGAAGCATCCATTAAATTGCCTAAGGCTCAGCTAAAATCAATGATAGAAAAAAAGTTATATATCTATCTATCGTATGCTTAGCCTCTAGAACCGTTATATATGAATAAAACTATGGGAAAAATCTCTCTCCTCATCACGTTGCTCTCTAAGTGAACCCCTGTAAATACTCAAAAGACATGAGTGTTGGCTTTTGGCGTTAAAAAGGCAGTTTACTTCAAATATTTTTCGAATAGAATACCCTTTTATATATTATCGAGGAGTGTTTTCATTGAAGTATGATTAGTAGCTAATTAGCTGTCAATCTCTCATGCAAAATCTGTACTAATAATCATAAATCAATCTTTAAATGGCCATCTCAAATCAAATGTCAGATCTACTTGGCGTGCTTTCTGGTTCTTCATCTACAAATTCTTGTCTTTTAATTTCCTTGAAAGGACAAATTTTGGCCTCCTGGAGTCTATCCGCGATGAATTTTGCCTGCTCTTGATAATCGATCTTCATCAGAATAACTATACAGATAATACAATTCAGCAGTTGCGCGAGTCCCACAGCACCAAACAATCCCATTAAATTGAACTTCATCACATGTGCCAGCACCAGAGAAACCGGAATTCCAACCAGATAATAAGTGAAGAAAAACGACTTGGACACGACTTTCTCTTTGCCTATGCTCCTTACAGTTGCACCCAACACGCTTTGAGTGAAATCCAATCCCGCGAGCACCAAATAAAGTGTAACCAATTTTTCGGTCGACTTTATCACTAAGTGCTCTCTGGAAAACCACATGATGATCTGTTTGGAATAACATCCCAGCACTATCCACGTAGAAATCGTCATAACCGCTGCGAATTTCAGACCCACACGGCTGAGGGCTCTTGTGCGCTCGATGTTCTGTTCACCCATTGAATTAGCCATGAAGGTAGATAACGCGATACTGAAGCTCAATACAACGTTGATAAACAAGGCCCCTACCCTTGAATAAACCAAACCAGCGGAAATTTCGTGGTGGCTGAAATAGGACGTTTGCATGATGATTATTTGGTTCGCGATGAGTTCAATGAGCAAAATTCCTCCAGCTGCGATCTGAAGTTTGAACTGCTTGATAATGCCTGTCATGCATTCAGAACTCCAAGGGATCAACGACTCCTTGCATTTTCTGGAGCAGCATCTGATGTATATATAAATAAGAAAAGCTTTTCCAGCCTCACCACTAAGCCTGCTGATCCCATATCCGACAATTCGGAGGTCGAAATGCCGCATGGTGAGGAACTGGACTGCTATCTCTGCGGCTGTCATGAATATTTGGATGAAAGCTGGAGGACAAAGGATTTTTGAGCCATTAGATAGTTTTTGGATACATCGAAGAAAACCATGCCAAGAGCGCTTGGGATAGTAACCATAAGTACTTTTTGGCTATAGCGGGAGACATCCTCATCAAATCGGCATAATATCAAGATTTTTGATGAAAAGAGGCAAATTATTGTTAATGGACAGAGTATCAAGAGTCCAATAAGTAAACCCTTCTTGTAATATAAGCCGAGCAGGGTTGGATTCTTTGCTCCATGAGCTTGTGCTCCTAAGGTAGCTAATCCTGCGTTCAGCGCGAGCATGATCGAATAGAAGGTGATGACATAGATCGTTGAGGCCAGTCCAAAGCTGCCGAGTAATTTAGGGTCATTTTTGAGAGAAATAAAGTAAATTGCGCTTGAAAGGACGGCTGTTTGTGTGATTGTTTGGATCAGAGTGGGTATAGCTGATTTAATCAGCAACCAAGACAGGCTCCATTGGGAAGGTTCATTTTCGAGTGTTGAATCATTTTGTTCTCTGACTTTCATTGATGGGGTAAATTTAACACTATTTTTTTTTTTGAAAAGCAATGCTTGAAAAATTGATAATTCGAAAATCACTGAAGTTCTATGCCCAGTGTTTAAAACCAAATTAACTTTTTCATTTGTCAATGACAAATAGAATTTCGATGAAGATATTCATCATTGCCCTGCTTGTTACTCTAGTCGCCTAAGTATAGAGATACCATTTGCCAGTCCAGCTGTTTTTGCATTACTTTTGGATGAAACATGCCATTAAGAAGGACTAATTTGATGAATTCCTTGTAGAATTAATGTTAACTTGCAAAAAGCTCATTACAAACATTAACAACTTCCGGATTTGGTCATTTCCTGAGTTTTTCCTCTCATACGAAGAAATTACATGCCAATAACTCTACTATCTTTGTAAAATTTATTGAAAGAACTCAAAATTATTGCAAATAGTGATTAACAAAATGCCAGTGATTCACAGAGCAAAGTACAATCATTGAATCATTTAAGCCACATCAGAAGAGTTAAATAGCACAGCTACGAACACTTCTCTTGTTAATCTTTCTGCAACCACGAAATTCCATATGATACTTTACAAAATTAGACATCCCTGAGCTGCTCTCTTTCCGTTTCCCACTCTTTTAAGGGCCGAATCTCGGATCTTACAAGATCAGAGAGTTTTTCAAAATTCAGAGACATTTGTTTTTCCTCAAGTCTACCTTGCGTTTTTCAGAGTGTCTTTTTTGGAATGATCTTAGTTCCTACAATAAAATAGTTGTTGATTCCTCATGGAAAAATGACCTTAATAATAATTATTGAGACTTCAGTGATTTTCGTGGAAGCTCATTGCCCTTTTTTGAATCAACTCAACGAATTACTCAAATTTGGTATCATGTTACCAATACTCGCCATCGGGATCGGCAATTGCCAAAAACATTTGCTGTGTTTAAGTAAAGAATTTTTAGATTCTTTCCCATTTAAAAAATTTAGGAAGCATTATGATAGCTCTTTTTTCCAGTGTGGCTCTGCTACCAAATTTCAATGCAGAGTAAATTGATATATCACCAAATGCATGCTTTCTATCGTAATACTTTGAACATCAAAAAGAGTGACCTTTCTCCTACTTAGATTTGAACGTTTCGATAGTATTCAGCGTTTCAAGGTATAATTTTCTAATGAGAAGGAGCAGAAACCTTTGACAAAGCAATCCTCAGCATCAACACCTTCAAAACGGTTCAAACTGAAATAAAATCATCTAATCAAATAACTTTAGCTGTAATTGAAAAAGCTATTTTGTTAATTCAATCACCCTCGATCCTCACTTAAGCTTATCTTCTTACGAAACTCATACTAGCACATTCATATCGCCAATGACTTTTCCTTTATGTATAGAGTCCCTTTACGCTTGAATGAAAGCAATTCCTTGAAATCTACCCATGATAGTGAGAGAAATTCTGTTACATTGCTATTTCTGATCTTTAAGAACCTCAATGTCAGAAAAAAATGCCGCTTCTTCCATTTAATTTCATTCGCCTGATTTGTAAGGAACCTTATTCATCATTAGAGTCTTCAATAAGGCTTGTAGTTCAATATAAAAGTCATGGGATCGTATAAAATATGAATATAGCTCCCTATTGCAAGGAAGTGGTAACTTTATGGCGAACTCTACGATGGTTTCAAGTTATCTAACTGCTCTCAACCCACTATTCACAAAAATTTTCCAGAAACAATCAACATCATCTAACGCATTACCGCAAATTGCAACGCACAGCAAATTAAATCAGTTTTCGATTGAATTGATGTGATTTGCCTCACAAGGACGTGCTTTCTGCTTTTCTTTAGTTCGTTGTAAACCCCAAAGGACTCGAATTAATGGAAAAAATATTAATTGAAAAATCACAGATTTGGCAGCGTAAATCCGAGATAGGCTTGAACCGAATTAAAGATAATATTTAAATCAGAACTTCTGATTCGCATCTTGGCTTGGTTTTAATTATAGAGAGCGAAAATTATCGCTAAATAAAAGTGATTACTCTACTTACGAGATGCCCCCAAAACCCTCATCTAAAGACTTTCTACGCTCAGTTGGAGCAAAGACTCACCTGTCTGACGACGAGGACTATCAATTTGACCGCAAAAGGCTCAAGCGGCGCACAATTCGGAACAATTATTTTGCACAAAAACGAATCTTGGATCATGAGATCGATAATCACAGCCTTATCATGGAGAAATTCACGCAGAGTCTCACAGAAAGCTTGAGGTCGAAATTTGAGAAGCACATGCAAGCGATTAGAGCACTGGATATACAAAAAAGTCTAGATAATTTGGGAAAATGCTCGAAATTGCCCACCCAACAGCGCCGGTTCAAGGCTCACTCTCTGGATACAAAGCGCGATAGTGACTACTATTACAATGACCATTATATCAGCCTATTGAAAAAAAGCAAACAAACGGTAAGCGTCTTTGCTGGATGATAATGACTGTTAATATGAATAGGTTAAAGCGAACCTTGCTTTAATTGAAAGTGAGCTCTATCAGCTTTGGGGAAGCTTTCCTCCTTTGGTGGTACGAAATTTCTGCTTGTTGCCATTGAAAAGTTTCATGAATAGGCGGAGCAAATGAAAAAGTTCTTAGAAATAATTTTTGATTTCACTGTTAGTGAAGCGAGCACACTTCAATACGGGCTATGTAAAGCTCTAGTGAGAGATTTGGAGCACATCGAGAGGGCTATTAAGACGCAATACGGGCGACCCGGCACCATAGTATTCTAACTAATTTGATGGCCAAGATACTAATTCTTTATTTTCAAAGGAATCCATTACATCAGATCCACCAGAAATTACCTCTCCAACAAAAACAGATTCAGTGTCCGGTTCTATTGTAATTGAGGACGGAGCAACTCTCAGGTATCATATGATATGCATTAATTAACTATCATGTTTGTTTTCTTGATTCAGGAGGGTAAAGAAGCTTTTCCTCCATTTCCGATGCGTGTTGAGCCAATTGGGCCATCTGCACTACTATAAGTGCTTCATTGGTAGCTAACTCCTAGGAATTTCAAGGAAATCACCTTTAATTGTTTAGCGAAAACAAGAGTTTTAAAGCCACATGCGCTTCAAGAGTACATCGAGCAAAATCAGCATCAATCGGAGAACCCTTCAACAGCCAGAAAATTACAAGCGGCGAGCTGTTACAAAAACATAATCGAAAGCGTAGACGCTAAGATTGGCTGGAGGCCGCTTTACATTCAAAATATACTCAGTAAACTCGAGCAAGTACTCTTCGAGGATGATGACGCATTCTATGTCAAATGGAAACATATCATGAAAAAGTACCTCACTCTCAAGGCGAAGAAATGGAAACTTGACACGCATCATCACGAAGGCGCGACTAACGTAGAGTCATTGGTTTGCAAGATCTGCGAAAAGAGATTTCGCCTTGATAAAATCGTTTTGCACTCCCGAGATTGTTTAGAAAGAGAGAAGGAAAAAGAGAGTCGCGTTACTAATCATAAGAAGCTAATGAAGTTATCGGAGGTAGTGTTTGAAAAAAAACAAGAGCTTGTTGTTAGAGCAACAATAAAGAGGTAAAAGGCTCATTGGTCATTGATAATAAGTAATGCATTTGCTGACTAGGAAAACAATGAGGAAGATCGTTTTGACGCCTTCATCTCTTAGAATTCAAGGCATTGAAAGCGATTCAAACTCGAGCAGTCCTAGAGAGCTTGGGAAAGGTGCATCATCAGTTAAATCAGCGAATTCAGAAAGCGGATTGAGTTTTTCGCAGTTGGTTGAGAAACAAGATGTCGCGTTAAGTAATTTTTCGTGAAAAACTGAGCTGAATAATTTCGTGCAGAGGAAACAGAATTAATTTCAAAAAAGTCTCGATTCGCTCAGCAATCACAAGCCAACGAGGAACAAGAGCAAAGTGAAAGCAAGGAGCAAGACGAAAAAAAGGAGCAAAATGAGAACAAGAAACAAGTTCCCTCTGAAGAGAGCTCTAACAATAATATCATAGTTAACACTATCTCTAATGAAGGGTCATTGACTGCAGAGAAGAAAACTGAATCTAACAGCTTTGCCTTCACCAATATCCCATTAGAGGAGAAGGCTGTTATTACATTTGACTCTTTAGACAACACGCCTAGGATAAAGGGTTTGCTTGAGCGTCTCGAGGATCCTTCGAGTGTGAACAGCACACCAACTAACAAAAAGGGTGGAGTGAGGAAGAGAGGACTGCTGAGACCCTCGGCGACTGTGCAGCTGGATGGTCCGATCAAAATCGATAACAGTCCAGATAACGCTCCGAGCCCACGGTTGCGCAAGCCGTTTACTTCTGACGACGAAAAGAGACTCAAAGAAGAAATTAGTTACTCTAGCAAAATGATTGAGTTACTAGGGCTCATTGCTTCCTATGTAGACCACCCTTGCGATTTGAAAGGTATTGCCATGAAACTACTACGAATCTTACCATCTATCTCAAATTATGAATAGATTCGATTGCATTCGAGCGAACGTTCACTAGCAAGTGCGAGATCGAAATGAGCGAGGAGATTACAAAAATTAAAGACGAATTTCTCGAGCTTCTGAAAGTGATTGCCTTATGATTTCCTCCAAATGCTAAATCTCTTTGCATTTAGGAACGAATTGAAATCGAAACGAGGATTCGCAAGCTCGACCAGAAAATCGCCAAAGATCAGCTAGATAAGAGCAGCGCGACCCCAAGGTCCTCCCGAGACGCTGAAGACAGTCCCTATTTAGTGAAAAAAGGGCTTTTACAAGCGAATTTAGAAATACCAAAAAGAAATGTATCAAACATTGGCAACCTCGAATTGATAAGAAACCCATCTTATGAATTAAGCTCGCCGACAACTTACGTATCAACAAAATCAAACCGCACGAGACCAGATGTCAGAGATCTCAGACCGCCGAATAAATCACTCACTTATCCTCACCCTGAGAAAGGCTCTGAATTCGATGCTGATCCTTTGGAATTCAATGAGAGATTTGGGACAAAGCGCACAATTCACCGCAGTTCTCCAGGATTCGAAGAAGGCTGTTCGACGCCAGAGCAGCCCAACAGTCCGCTTCTCCTGCCTCTTCATCTGAGCAGTCATAAAAAATCGCTTTTTAGCAGGGGACCAGACTCGCCTGCGTCCAATTCCGAGCAAAGGACAATCAATGGATTGATGTTCAATGGTCTATGCCGTGATATATCCAACCAAAAGAAAGCACCTCTGAAAACTCCGGACACCTCTGAGAGAGGCTCTCCGTTGCTTAAGTTCCAGAATCTTAGATTGTTAGAAGGCAGAAAAACTGAAACAACCCCAAAAAGTAACAGTCCTTACAGTACCACGAACCCGTCTTCTTTTAGCGCAGCGATCACAGGGAATAACTTAATCAAAGGGAGTGAGGAGACGGCTGGATCGAACCTCCCACAATCTCCAAGAATCACGAGTGGTGCAACAGTAAATGTAGCTGGCACAGAAACGTCTCAGAGCAATTCCGGGCTTACCAAAGGAATTAATTTCGCTTTTCAATCTCAATATAATAAAAATCATCTTGATCGTTCAGAAAAGCCTATACACGAGCACATAACTTCGCAGGAGATGAAAGACCTGATTGCGAAAAAGATACAAGAAACCGATCAGTCTTGCAGCTTGATAAATTCTATGGTCAGTACGGAGTCTTCACAAATCGTACGGTCTTCGTCATTTATTCCGATCAAAACCGACAGATTCAAATTCGCCCATGAGCAGAAAGCGTCGGAGCCAGGTAGTCCCTCTTCTAAAGATCCCGATACTCCCTCGAAAAGAATCAGCCCATTACTCGCAGTCCAGCGAAAGCTCTCTTCCCTTCATGTGGAAAAACCAAATCCGGTGGCTGTGAAAGAGATTGTTGAAATACGTCCCGAGTCAGTAGCCCAAGAAAAGAAGGAAACAACTGACAGCCAGAACACTACTCAAGGAGAGACTACAACTTTTCCAAAGATTCAAACAACGAATCCCGAAAGCACGAGCGTAACATCTGACGACAAACCGAAAAATGCTCAAGAAACTGTGGCTGAGAAGACAGAGACAAAAGAAGAAAAGAAAGAAGAGACAAAAGAAGAAAAGAAAGGAGAGCAGAAAAGGCCAGTGGTTAAACGAGGTGGTCGAAGCAATTCTATCAAACTCAGTGGCGCGATGAAACTTCTGGCCAAGTTGGATGATGTTACCACTCAAAAAAGGACCGATTTCGTGACTGAGGAGCTCAAGCCGGATAAAAAAGCCATTGGTCCAGGCACAAAAATCAAAAAATCCAAAAAATCTCAGCGAAGATCTTCACGTGAGAGCGTTGGGAAACAAAACGAACTTGACAACAACGCTCAATTAGATGGCAATCCAGAAAAAGGAGAGGACAGCGACTCCGAAGAAGAGAACTCATCGATTGAAAACTCTCCAATAGTGCGCTGCTACAGCGATGGCGCGATGAAAAAATCGAGGCATCTTCCGAAAAGACAGTAATTACTTGCATTTTTTTTAGTCATAATAGCAACATCAAACCTTTAAATAGTTCAGAGATAAGTGTTTGGGATTTCGAATTTATAAAGCCGTTGGGCAAAGGCGCTTTCGGACGAGTATGGTCAGTCAAAAGGAAATCTACAGGAGACACTTACGCGATGAAGATAATCGATTCGAATGATAAGATGGAAAGGAACCAGCTCGAGTCGCTTCAGGCTGAAAGAGAGGTCTTTGGCGTATTAAAAGGAGATTTCGTTGTAAAGGCGATCTGGACTTTTAAGCACCAGTCATTCCTTTGTTTTGTAATGGAATATATGAGAGGAGGGGATTTCCAAGGCATTCTCGAAGAATACACTTGCCTTGATGAGGATGTCGCGCGCTTTTATATCGCAGAGACGGTGCTGGCCCTCGAATACCTGCACTCGCTTAACATCGTCCACCGAGATCTGAAACCGGAGAATATACTCCTCGACTCTACCGGTCACATTAAACTCACAGATTTTGGTCTGTCAGAAACAGCGCTAATGAAGAAAAAGGATCAAGAGAACTGGAAGGGCGACACTCAAGCCAAAGGAAACAAAGGGAAATTCGATCGTTTGATGAACTCAATCAAGACATTGAATATTCCAAAAGAAGAAGCGGAGGAATCAAAGCAACAAGAAGACGTTAAGCTGCTTCAAGGAGGCGAAACGCAAATGAAAAAGAGGAAAACTCTGCATTTTAAAGCAGAAGAATTGAAGTCCACGAACGGAGAGAGCGTAAATAGCGTTGACCTGTCAAAGAAAGCGAGGATAATCGGGACTCCGGACTACATTGCTCCAGAGGTAATCAACGGTTTCCCACATGATAAAATGGTTGATTGGTGGAGTCTCGGCGTCATGATGTATGAATTTTTAACGAGCGTTCCGCCCTTCAACGACGAAAGTCCTGAGCAAATTTTCGAGAATATAGTGAAACGCCAGATCGTCTGGCCTGAGATAGGTGAGCGTCGGCATGCTGCTGTGAGAAATAACCTTTTTCTGTAGGTGAAGGCGATGATATGATGAGTCCTCAAGCCCAGGATTTAATCGAAAAGCTGCTGACAATCGACCCCAAAAAGAGAATCGGCGCTGGTGGAGTTCATGAGATTAAACTTCACCCTTGGTTTAAAGGTAACAGTGAACTCCACTGCATTTAACCTCTAATCCATTGATCAAAGGGATTAATTGGGAGAACCTCCGTAAAATGAGAGCGCCGATCATTCCAACAGTAGAGGCGAAGGGGGAACCAGAGAATAGTCGATCAGCGCGGAAGTTTAATGATGCAGAAAGAGCGGATCCTTTTGCAAGGACGGTAGCTCAAGGCCAAGACAGTTTAACTCCAGCAAATGAGATGGATAATGGCAATGCTGGTGATAAGCTGCGTACTTCGCAGCTATTAGATAAGTTCGATCTAACAAGGGTTGACCTACTACATCACATGAACGAAGCGGTTGCCGAGCAGTATAAGTAAGAATTTGGCTTATTGATAGATAGATTGAGCATTGAGTAGATTGGAAAGGGAGGAGGCTAACAAAAAGAGACAAGATGAGATTGATAAGATGATCAAACAGATCAAAGAGCTGTCTGCGGAGAATGATACCGATGAAATGTACATCTAATAGAAGTCAAGTTTCCCATTGGTTTGCTAATTATTACTGCATGCGTATTTTAAATTAATATATAATTTTGGTTCAATCAAGAGGTTTGCTATTTGATTCAGTGTGATATTTCAAGTGGTTTGTGGTATGATAAAGAGCGGATTTAGTCTTGATTGTCTTCGTCAAATTTATCTAATTTTTTATGAAATTTCACATATAATTGAGGTCTCTTGTTCATTCATTGCCAATTTTGAAAATTTTCATGTCATTAACGAATGATTTAATAATTAGATTGCAACAATTCTAACTAAAATCTGTGAAGATGGGACGGTACATAATCTCTTTCTCTCTCGCTCTTGAATTTCTTGAATTTTTTGAATGCTTGGACCAAATTTCAACTAAATGTGCTCGTGCTCGTACTACCCTCTCAAGCTAGGTTAATTTTTTGACTTGTCTTTTAGTCGAAGATTTCTTCATTTTTTCGTTTTTTGTTAAAATTCCTCTAATCAGGAGACGCATCTTCTCGGGTGAAATTTGTTCATTAAAGCTTCTGACGGGTGTCACATTTTCGATCACATTTGTTACAATTCTCTAATATCTATCTTTTCCTCTTCTGTAATGCAGGTACGAGCAGTACACTTATGCAAGACTCATTTGATTTGATCATATTTTCTCAAATGTTTTAGTAAAATCCTAACAACCCTGAGAGCTCAAGAAATAGTAGGTTAGTTGCCTTTGACTTCTATCTCGAGTAAGACTCTTTACAAGAACCCTATTGAAAACATATTCAGGCTATCCCAAGGCTTTTTTTAAGCTAAACACCAGTGATCAGCATCTTTTTTGTTGCTAATTCCAAAACTTTGATCTGAACTTCACTAACAGCCATTTGGCACCAGGCAATCCATCTTCTCCTAATAGCCATCACAGAACTTTATCAACTTGAGTCGAACAACTCTTCAGGGATTCATTAAACTCGTGAGTCTGCTCAAGTTGAATGGTTTGATCGGAATACTGGGTTGTTAAATAATTTAGACGCGCTCAAGTCTTCTTAAATTGAGAAATAATTTTAATTCGCTTCTGGAATACTGCACTGATATGTTTACTAAGATATATTTTATATTTTCAATTCATTGAGTGAGGTATTCAATTTTCACATTCGCGGCCTTTTATTTATAATCAAAAACTAAATTCGGAACTCGCTTTTAGATCGAAGCAGCCTGTAATGCTTAACGCCTACACAATCTCCGAATCGTCTTTTCGAATTCCTGGTCAAGGCTCCGGCTTTAACCTTTGTATGGGTTCCAATCAAGACTCTTTCGAATTCGGCACCCACAAAAACCACATGGAGAGCTTAGATCACTTCAATGATGAACCCTCTCCTGACTTAAAGGGGCAAGGCAGGACAGGTCAGCAGAAGGAGATGCATAAAAACTACCAAATGAAACTGAAAACCGAGGTAATGCATTTTAAGAGAAAAAACCAACTAATTTATGCTAATACCTTAGATGTGTAAGCTTTATGAGCTCGGATTCGTTTGTCCTTATGGAGACAAGTGTTCTTTCGCTCACGGCGCCAGCGAACTGAAGCAAAGGAATCATATGGCCTCGAAATATAAAACAGTTCGATGTACTAAATTTCATAAGAAATCGTACTGTCAGTATGGATCGCGCTGCCAGTTCGTGCATAAGAAGATGAAAAAGGGTGGATTCAAGGGCTTGAAACCCAGGTATCAGCAGGTTTTGGAATGCTTTGAGAGTCTGCCTGAATATGAAAAGTGCAAGCAAGGGAAAGATCTTCTGGATTTAATGCATGAGAGCTCTCTTGAGGTCTTTAAACTGCCGAAATTGTCGGTATTCGAGCTTATAAGAAGCTCTTAACAAAGCAAAATATTGGAAAAAGGACTTGAATAAAAGGCTTTAATCATTAACAATTATCAGGATTCATTTTTTCTAATCAATATTAATTTGGAGGGTTATGCTGCGAAAGTAACAGTATACATATTTAAAGCTAGTTTTGGCCATGAAAATGATAACAATGCATTTCATGACGAGTTATTTAAGGAAAAGACTATTATTCTCTCTATAATCTCCGTTAATTAGATGGTAATTGACTATTATTTAATTAGAAAATGAAAAGGAAATTTTTTAGTGAGGTTTAACAAATGTTAGGGATGTCTAAACCCTTCCTCTGCCGTGTGATGAAATAAAGCCTTTGGTAGGAGAGAAATAAGTTCATTAAATTCATCTTTCACTACGGAGTCATTATTTTACTAACTAAAACAAGGTAGCAGCGTAGCTATGGCAGAAGCCCAGTAATCCTGAAATTAGAATTTGAACTGCTTGATGTAATCGATGAAGGTTTGATAGAAATAAAATCAAACTAAATCGAGAGCAAAGTAGGAACATGAAAAACAGCATCCTTGAGGTAATAATGAATCCCAATAGCACAGTCAGATTTGAAATCTCTGCGGTGTTCATGGGATGGATTTTCCATTAATCCAGAGCCAAAAGAATCGAGAGAAGAAGGTAAGAGGTGAAAAATCTCGTTCAGATGGTTCGTTAGAGCTCAACACAACCGGAAAGTATAGGAATGGTTGGAATTTGTGAGAGATGCTAGTGCTGAATAAATTTCGTAATTTTCAAGGTTCTGCAGCGGCGAGAAGTTCATCCTGCTGCGAGAAATCAAAGAATCCTGAGTGATGGAAATAAATAATAAGAATATGAAGCTCAGAGCATTAGAGTTGTTCTAATGGGAGTTGATTTTTCGATTAGGCAATGAAAGTAACGGCAGACTCTGCTAGTCTGAGCCTGTTTTATGAATGACTTGAATATGATTAAAGCTTTAAAATTATTAATTGTCTTCTTTTAGTGTTCAAATTAACAAAAACATCGTTCTTAGCAATCTCAATTGGGTTCAAAATAATCTAACGACGAAGAGAATCTAACAAAGATAAGGTTTAACCTTCCTATTGATATTTCAGCTATTGATTCTCTTATTTGGCTCTGCCTTGCTCTGAGCAGTTTAAATGTTTGATGTTTGTTAAGAAACTGGATTTTCTAATGTATGCATTGATGAATGTTCAATGTTGTTTCATCTCCAAAAATAACTTGTCCTATCTTTTAAGGTAGAACCTCTCTCTCTTACATAACTTGCTGTTCTTGGCGATTACCAGTTTTGATTCTCTCGATCCAAGGACCGCCAAGAATCTCTAGAAGACTCGCGGTCTGAGCCTGAATGCTCTGTCCATTGTGACAAGCTTGTTGTCTGACGTTAGTGGAAATAGTATCACACCAGATGTCGGTCGCGTTACCAGTCTGACCTTCTTGCTCATTGAAGTGTCTGATGACTTTAGCTCCAACATCTGGATCGTCCTTGATTCTGTTTCTTAACGCATGCATGGAGGCAGGTGTCAAATCACTCATATTGTATTCAGATTTCATATCATAAGTCTTGTCCCAGACGATCTTGTCGACTTTACCCATTGCGTTGTACTTGGTCAAGTTGAGTCTGTATTGGATAAAATTGACAGGGATGCCAGTGTCGACGTCAACTTCTATAACTCGAATAGCAGGTCGGCGGTCGGCATAAGTTGTGAGACTTGGAGCAATATATTGAACACCGACTGGCTTTGAGCCATCTTGAGTATATAAAACTTGGAAGAGATCAGTATGAGTATGTCCAACGAATTGTCCTCTTATTGTGGCAGAATATCTATCAGTGAGAGCTTCGTATCTTGAAGCCCATTGAGTCATGCAGCCTGAGGTTGGAATGTGGCCAATAATGTATACAATCTGTCCCTTATTCTCGGCATCTTGCAGCTCATTTCTAAGCCAAGCCAACATATTTCCAGGATCTGTTGGATTCTCCAGAAGGAAATAGTTTCCATCAGGACAAGTGTTCGTATCGATGGCAATAACTTTAATATTGAATTTTTCATAGTAGCTACTATAGAAAACATTCTTTCTTACTTCATCAGCTGCCTTCTCTCCAATCCAGTCTTTCCACGCTTCACTGAAAGCAATCTTCAATGGATCCTCTCTATGTGAGTTATAATCGAATGTATTGACAGGGAAACATTCATGATTTCCATCAATTGGAAAGACCTTGGTCTTAGAGCTATTAAATCTGCTCTTCATCTCTTGAGTGACCCACACAGTCGCATAGATATCTTTCTGTTGAGATTGTCTCCAAATAGTGTGATCAACAGTATCACCAGTCCAAACAACCATATCAGGATCGATCTGTTCAGCAATGAAATCGAGTCCTTGTTGAAGAGTGTATGGAGGAAGATCACAGTCATATTTCAAAGTACCCCAATATCCAGAAGCAGATGCAGGGGATTTAGCTTGTCCATGGAAATCTTCACAGCAGACAGGTTCTCCACAGTCAGCTTCTCTGTC
>ENA-UOUE01000831-UOUE01000831.1-compost-metagenome-genome-assembly--contig:-NODE-831-length-22922-cov-8.104662_pt1 | contig 22922 bp, 7 predicted proteins | sample MGYA00238146_ERZ747223 | MGnify/ENA primary metagenome ERZ747223 (study PRJEB28781, sample SAMN06268865) | compost metagenome | isolation source: single cell | place: USA: California, Emeryville, Joint...
GCTTTCTTATTATTACTAAGTGTTTGCCTTATTTCGTGCGCCTTCACGAAACAAACCGCGCTTAACCCTGAAAAAACAGAGGCGAAGGATATGAAGGAAGAAAAAGATTTTCTTCCAATGAAGGACGACAAAATGAAGGAGGAGGCTAAGAATTTAACCATTGCAAATACCACTGAGGTGAAGGAGGATAAGCAACAACAAGCTAATGTTGAAGATGATCAAGCAAATGCTGAGGATGATCAAGCAAATGCTGAGGATGATCAAGCAAATGCTGAGGATGATCAAGCAAATGCTGAGGATGATCAAGCCGATGTTGAAGATGACCAAGCAGACGTTGAAGACGATCAAGCAGATGTCGAAGATGATCAAGCTGACGTAGAGGACGATCAAGCTGATGTCGAAGATGATCAAGCAGACGCTGAGGATGATCAGGCCGATGTCGAAGACGATCAAGCCGCAGATGTTGAGGATGACCAAGCAGATGTTGAAGACGATCAAGCTGATGTCGAAGATGATCAAGCTGATGTTGAGGACGATCAAGCTGACGTAGAGGACGATCAAGCTGATGTTGAGGACGATCAAGCTGATGTGGAAGATGATCAAGCAGACGTTGAGGATGACAAAGCAGAAGATAAAGACAAAGAAGCTGAAGCAAACTAATTGGCTTCTAGCTACAAGGCACTAATCAACCAAATAAAAGAAGTTTATTATGTTTATGGGTGTTATTCTAATTCATCAGGTTTTATGCTCATATGTTTATCTCTATAATTCCAAGTGCCTTCATAGCTTCATATACTTTGTGAGTAAACTTCATGATTCTACAGTATCAGAAAAAGTTACTCAAATATTTCTTTGAACCTAAAATTAAGACCCGGAGCTGAATAGTCATCAAGATATTGTAATTTAGTAACTAATAAGTAAAACCCTAGTCAGTGAACGATCAGCAACAATTTTAATAATAACCAGTGAACAGTTTAGAATTTTCTTGACTGATTTCAGAATCAGTGATTACTTATCTACCGTCAGAATTAGATTTTGAATTTTGGTAAGTAATTTACTGAATGCAAATATTCATTTTATTGAAAATATTTTTTGAAAAGGCTTGCATCATGACAGAAATGCTCAAATTATAGGACTCTTTGATAGTCTTTTGAGAAACGGAGGCAAAATTTTTCGTAGTCACAGCAGAGTATACATAATTGCGTTTTAGATGTGGGCTTTTATGATAGACGAGAATAATTGTTTGAAAAGTCTCTGTTTGTAAAGATATATTCATAGTCACTGAATTAAGTAAGCTGGAAAGGGTATAGGATAATGCTTCTGAATTGAGTTGTTAAAGTTAGGAAGTCGCTCTCGGATGAAGCGCTGTGCTTTAGCGCTTAAGCCATTTCTCTCAGTTATTTTTTATGACTCAAAGAAAAAAGCAAAGAGCACACTTAGATGCCTGTATTAGGATGTTGTGAAGAGAGAGAAATGAATCTTCTGAAGGAGACCTTACATTAATAAAATCATGGGGGCAAACTGGAAACTCAACATATGATTTTCATGCATCGACAAAAGGAATTGAACGTAATCTCATCGGAATCCTGCCTGTTATCAAGAACGAGGAAGGCATTGCCATAAAGTGACGTGTTTCAGTGGCGCTTGCTTCTTTTTTTTTTTCCTCACTTAGCCAAGCCGTAAAAAGAAAATTCTGGTTTTACTGAACGGATTAGATTTGAAATTTGAATTGGTTTACTAATAGCTCCCTTTCCACTAATACTGTTCTGCTCGCTCTTTCTTTAATCACCCCTCCTGCATTCTATATCCATTTATATCCCTCAAACGAGACTGTAGAAAAGAATATGAAGACTGTTGTAGTTAAAGAAGTGGTATGAAGGAAACAAAAAACCGATTACAAATAATGTCCACTATTACTATTAAATATAAGAAATGAAGATTTATACAGCAGAAAAAGGTCTATTTAAGCCTAAAATTCCCAGTTCATACGAATCACTTGAATGCATTTAGTCTGCACACTTAAATATACCTGTAGTTTTTATTCATCTATTAGATTTATAGCGAAAAGTAGTGTTGTTGTGTGTTTTATATAAAACGAGTTATGGTACTTAATTATCTATAAAAATGCTAGGGATAACTATCGAATGGCACCCCTCAGAGGGTATTTCAAGCATCTCGTCAAAAGAGATCTCCTCCTTCGAAAAATTCAAACTCAGCAGCCTTCTTTGTACTCTTAGAGCTGTTTTCGCCCTTGTTTTCTTTATTTTTGCCACTTCTTTCGAATGCGAAGCCTGCAAACTCTCTCTCGAAAACCTATTTTTCGTCAGCTCTTCTTGCACGTGAAGCGCGAATTCCGAGTTCGGGAGCCGAGTCTTCACGATTCCTGCGTTTTTTAATTCAATACTTTGTCCTGGAAGCATTTTCTTCCATCGAAACTCTCCAAGGCTCTTTTCTAACGGTTTTACTTGCTCCTTATGATTAAGCCACGGGTGAGTTAAAATTTCCTCAATTCCGCCGTTTGTACCAAGAATTTTCTTCGAGCCTCTCCCTAATAAGCCCCGGACAAAACTTTGGGCTTCTGGCGATATCGTCTCAGCCCTTAGTTTGCTCTCGAAGCTTTCGAAATCAGACTCTTGAGGATTCGTTTGATATTTCGTGCCTGTAAGCATGTAAAATAGCAGTTTCCCTATCTCTGAGTAGTCAATTGAAAAATGAATGTTTGGTTTCTCTTCGTAATCGATTTCATCGCTAGAAGCAAAACCAATTAATTTCACATGAGGCTGGAAAATTACTTTTTGCATGTATAATAGCAGGTATTAAGTGCCTGGTCATCGGCGATAAATTTTGATCGTTCGACTGAGCCAATAATAATATGGCCATTAGGATCGAGGTATATCTGCTCGGGTTTAAGCTGTCGTAACAAAATTCCCTTCTGATGGAGGGAGTTGAGAGCTAATAACAGCTCTATTGTGTAAAATTTGCAGTTGTCTTCACTAAGAGTCCCTTTCTGGGTCACCAGGTCGGGAAGCACGCATTGAATTTCGTTATTTAATAGGAAATAGTAACATGAGTCCTATAATAATTCGATATTAAACGCTCGGAAGAAAGAAGGCAAATTTACTGTTTGGAAGGTTGAGATTAGCTGAGGGAAGTAGCGGCAGCCCAGCATCTGTAATAAGACGTCCCTCTGGTGGAAGAGGGTATAGATAGTCACCTCCTCCTGACCTGAGAGCTGGTATTGCTGAAGAAGAAACTTCTGGCCTGAACCCTTGCATAACACTATGCGATAAAAAAATTACTTCATCCTGAATAACAGCAGTCAAGTACCTCTATAGGTCTCATGATTATTATATTCACAAAACTGCTCAATGAACGTATAGTTGGAGAGATCTTGAGACACTGGATTCAAAAGACCTGTCAGCGAAGTGCAAGTAGAGGCTTGGGAGTTTCTGAAAATTGGATAAAGGAAAAATTCGCTTTTGGAAGCAAGTAATTTGTGCTTTGTGCCTTCGAATGGAGTGGAAGATAGCACGATCTCTCCTTCTTTGTTACAAAAGCCAATGAGTGAGCCTTCCAGAATTGAGTTTATAGTATCTGGCTCTTTGCAAACGAGGAGAATGCGCTCCAAGAGCTTTGAGAATAGATTCTGGGAGCTGGACATTTCGAGCTCTGTGCTTGTGAAATCTATCTCAAAGAGCACCTTTTTTGACATACGGACATAAAATGCTTTCTTCGCGGGTCTCAGGCCGAGTTCTGGGGTCGATTGGCTGCGGATTTCTGCTAGTGGCTGGTCCGTTGAGGGCTTCTGAGGTTTGAGGCGACCTGGTATATCACCTAAAATTTTGAACATCGATTGCCTTTAATATAAATATATAATTTACTTATACACGCTTTAATTTGTTCAAGGCAAATTATTCAAGCCAAAAAGTTTATCGCCTCAGCAAGGAATGAAGTTTTTCGATGACTGAAATTACTCTGAATCGGTAGAAAACCAACATCTGTATCTCAACCACTTAGTATTAAGTTTTTCAACTTTGGGTTCGGTGGATCTATAGGATCTGAAAGAATGAGGTCAATTGTCTGCTTGTTTTCCATGATTAAGGGTATCAGACGGTGAACGTTGAGACCTTTCATTCATGAAACCCGATTACTTTCATGAATAGCAGTTTAAATGTAAGCCAATTGATTATTAGTAGTTTGGAGTGTCTGTATATCTTATACGGGCAGTAGCTCAAGGAAAGGAGAATACTGTATTGAATTAAATAACAGAATTTCACTTAACCATGTTCTCTTCGAAAACAAGACAAAAGAAGCATGCATATAAAAATGTTAAGAGGCTTCGAAGCTTCTGTGCTTTTCTTCCTCTTCATTAGAGTTAGTATACTCACTAATTTTATTCTCGAACTGGAAAAACGACATCTTCGTGCTAAAAGAGAGAGGGTTTTAGTTTCTTCTAAGTCTGTTTAAGTAGCTGCTTCCTCAACGAATATTTCAAATTCCAACCAAAGTTTATTGTCCGAAACGCAAATTAAGGTTCATGAAGATTCTATTCAAGGTGTTCGGGCATTGGAAAGGGTGGCTCAGCATCAAACAGACCTGAATTTATTCAATAAAGCTGATTTTTCCACTATCCGTAATCCGAGTCTCAATTCACTTTTCTTCCCAGATGATTTTCACAGCCGAGTTCTCTCCAGCTTCTCTATCGAGGATTCAACCTCCCTACTAACTGATTATAGAATTAATTCCCAACTCTCTTGCAGTACTTTGTTTATTTTCGAAATATACTGCTAGCGAACGTTCAAACCACTCCTTAAAAATTATTAATGTGCGAAAAGTATTTAGTTCAGTTAAAAAAGTATTTTTTCTTTCAGCAAGCGAAAATTTTGTTTAATTACAGACCAGAAATTTAAAATACTTCCAGAATAAGAATCAAATCTCTAAATTTGATTAGAACCGGAAGCTAACTTCATTAAACCTTCTTTGCCAGATTTCCTTTTACGGAATAAACTCTGTTAAATATTCCCTCATTTTTCGATCTCTTCTAGTTCAACGCAGCGCCTTAGCTAATACTAGTATCTTGAGCTTTTGATTTACATGCGAATAAATGTAAAAGCTCGTTGTAACTGGCTTTGATTTCCTTTTTCAGGGGTTTTTTGAATTGGTTTTTTTATTTTTAGAATTCGCTCGGAAAGATTTTTTTTTTTTAAATGAGTCCGAAAACGGAATAGATTTACTTCGTGAATTTATAGCTATAAATATCTAAAGTTTAATCGACTAACTCAACCCTTCACAGAGCCCTCAATGGAAAAGCTTCATAAAGAGCTCCCACTGTCCTTCGGAGACTGGCTCATCATTAAATTCCTCGGAAAGGGGTATACCTCAGAGTAAATTGCCTCGATAAGACCTCTTTTACTAATACTTTTCGCCTTTTAGTGTATATCTCGCAGAAAAGCTCGGGTCCAACGAGCCAGTGGTTCTCAAGGTCTTCAAATCGCAGAAAGACAAGTACCTGGAGAACGAAAACCGCCTCTTGAGTGCCATTTCCCATCCCAGAATTATCTCGACGAAAGGCCCGACGATTACGGAAACGCTCAATCTTTTGAACTCCTCGACCCAAGAGACGCTATCAGCGATGTTGTTGGAGTACGCGCCAAAAGGTGATTTTGTTAAAATTGTCCAGGGACTGAAAGGACTCCCTGAAGATATGGCAAGATTCTATTTCCTTCAACTGCTGGATGCAGTGGATTACTTGCATAACACCTGCAATGTCTGCCATAGGGATATCAAGCTAGACAATATATTGCTGGATGCGGCGTATAATATCAAGGTGACTGACTTCGGATTCGCCACGAAATTCGATTTGCCTGAGAAAGAGTTCGAAGGGAAAAACGTCGGAACGACCAAATATTACTCACCAGAACTGATTGAAAAACGCCCTTCTCTCCTCACTCACGCTGATATATTTGCGCTGGGAGTCACGTTGTTTACCATGGTGACCTGCTACTTGCCTTTTGGAACTGCGAGTGCAGATGATAAGATCTACTCGTTGTTAAAAGAGCGAAAATACGACGCGTTTTGGAAAGTGCAAGATCAGCGCAGGGATGAGTTTTTCCCATTGGAAGCTGAGAAAGTGTACAGCGAGGAGTTTAAAGATTTGATTAACCGTATGCTTGAGTATAATCCAAAGCAAAGGCTGTGCAGCATCAGTGAAATCAAGGAGCATCCTTGGTGCAAGGGCTCTCTCATGGATCAGAGGAGAATTGCGACTCTGATCGGTGAGATGGGCAAAAGAAAGCGGGTTGAGGGAATTAAAGCATTATAGTCTCCAACTCGCTTTCTTAAAGAGGATTTTTTTTTATGTGATGATTAATAAGAGAGATATTAAAAGAGTTATCTAATTTACTAATTGCTTGCTTGTATAAAAAGAGATTTGTTTTGAGCGGAGGTCTGGCTTTTCTGCTCGTTAAGTTTTATTGCTATATGAAATTGCTAATGAGAGATTATTGTCAAGTTTAATGGGTAAATTTGAACAAAGACTTAATAATATTTTACACTAAGTCACGTGTTTCAAAGCAGACTCTAAGAGGAGCAATTTCAGTTTGAAAGTAAAATTCTACCGATATTTATTTGCAAAATTTTATCTCTTATTCATTTGATACAGAAACCCTTTTGATTTTTTTTTAATTCACTTTTGATGTTCGAGAAGGAGACTTTGATCCATTAGCACTCTAAATGTCGTTGTTTCATCAGTGCATGTGAGGAGAGAGATTATTAATTCGGGCTTAAAAACTATTTTTCCATTGCATAGTCAAGAACATAATGAAGAAAGATGAGTTTTCTCGTGCCAGTGTAAGCTATCAAAATACTTTGGATAGTTGAACTAGCTATTACAAATCCTTAACTTGATCATTATGATATGTCATTTTGCCATTAAACTACTTGTTTTTAGAAACTACATATCTTTGTTAATGAAATGAAACACACAGTAATTTGTTCCAATAGCTTCCGAAAAACTATGAATTTTAATTGTTTATGATAATTATACTTACTTATTTAAGTTCTGATTGATTGATACGACACTCATGGAACTCAATGGATTTTACTCCAGTTCTACCTTAATTTTTCAGCAATTTTCAATTCTTTAATTTGACGTATTAACGCAACAATAATGCAGACAGAGCACAAGTAATCAGACCGTGCTCTTTGCTTATAATGATAACACACACACGCACTAACTCACTTTTTTACCTTCTTGCTGGACGACTTTTCTCCTGTCTCTTCGTCACCAGCTCTCCCTCGGCTTTTCTTTCCGCTGCCAGCGCTCTTCTTCCCACTGCTTTTCTTCCCACTGCTTTTCTTCGCACTGCTCTTCCTACCACTCTTCTTCTCCTCTTTCACGAGATACTCAGTACCCTCTATCATAGTTTCCGTCATCGTTCTCGTTCTATGCGGAGTTTTCTTCGTGCCCTCTTCCTCAGTATCCTCATCAGCCGCCTTGCTCTTCTTTCCAGTGGATTTCTTCTTCGAGCTCGTCTTTTCAGCGAATTTCACAGCTGATCTCTTCTTTGAGCCTGTATCTCCATTTTCTCTCAGCTGCTCCTCTGCCTCCTGCTTCTTTTTCGAGGTAGATCGGCTGCCCTTTTTGGTTGATTCCTTTTTCGCGCTAGTCGATCTCGATCGGGATCTGCTAGGTGAAGGAGATACTTTCTTGGAAGACTTTTTCACTGAGGATTTTTTCGCTGAAGATTTTTTGCTCGAGCCTTTCGATTTCTTTGCGGACGATTTCCCCTTTGATCTCGACTTTTTGGCTGATCCCTCAGTAACAGGCAACGCACCGCCCTTTACTGGTGTTTTCTTCGAAGCCTCGAACATGGTTTCGTAAGCTTTCCCTTCCTCAATCGTCTGAATCATGCTGCCTCTTCTTGAAATCTTTTTTTTACTGCCGTCTTCCTCATGCATTTTATCCTCCTTTTTACCGCTTGGAGATCGGCCTCGTGTAGGACTCTTATCGCCGCCTTCTGCTTTCTTTGCGGTCGACTTCTTAACAACTACCTTTTTCTTCGAGTTGCTTGGGGTTTCAGTAGCTTCCTTGGTTTCATCTTGAGCCTCTCCTTCAGCTTTCTGCGAAGTTCTCAAGGGACTTTTTGCTCCTGCATCAACCTTTTCTTGAGTGGACTGTCTGATAGGAGAACGTCCGACGCTCTCTTGGGTGACTTGTCTGAGGGGAGATCGAGGGACATCGCCTTCATTCTTCTGTCCAGAGGCCCTTGTAGGGCTTTTCGAACTTGATTCGATCTTTTCTTGGGTGGATTGTCTGACAGGAGAGCGCGGAACGTCGCCTGAGGCGAGTTTAGTAAGGGAGTATCGAGGAGAACGAGGAGGCTCGTAGTCTTCGGTGCCGGTGCGGATTGGCTGGTTGTTTTCTTGCTGGCTCATAAAAGAAAAATGTTCGGATTCTAAAGTTCAAATTAATAGGGCTGATTTAAATTTTTTGCTAAGTAGAGCTTTGGGCGCCAATAAACTCGACGACACTACAAATTGAATACTCACTAAAATTCAGTCCAATTCTGAGATTAATCGTAAACCGCATTTGTGATTTCGATCAGAATCGGAACCTGGCAGAAGCTGGAGTCACAAATTCTGAGGAATTCGGCAATGTGCCGAGGGTGGTTTGTGAACGAAAATTCTGATTGAAGATGAGTTTTCGTTTCTGTGAAAAAAATCCTGTTTCTTTGCAAGAAGATTAACGGAGCAACAGCAATCATGCTGATTATATTTATGTTCGTTGGTTCATCAGAATTCTAATAAAGAGGAAATTTTTTCGACAACATATCTCCTTGAGTACTATTAGCTGTTGAGTTAAAGCGCATTTTACTCTCAGGTAAAATTTAGAGTTGAAGCTATGAGCTATGGACCAGTTGTTATTTTGACCTGAGCCAACAATAGGCTTTCTCGAGGAGACCTTTGTTAAAATTTTTTTCAATCCTCAAATTGTGAGAGATTGAATGAGTACCATCTTAGTTTCTACTTTTTTATATCTAAAGAGATTAAAAAGGGATCACCCTGGCATCCTCAATGTAAATTCTTCTCGACTGTTCATAAATGATAGCATAGGGAGAGTCAACTCATCAATTTTTGAAAAAAATCATGTCTTGGAAAATTGATAGCCAGAAAATCAGGTAATTAAATCTGACAAATTAAATTGCTTATTGGAATTACGGGTGAAACAAGGATGCTCCTTGCTTTGATTTTCTCTTCGACTCTCACGGTTGCAACTTAGTCTCCTTCCAAAAAGACACATTTCTGAGTTCATTCTCAGAGAGCAGTGCTCTTCGAACATAAAACAAACGCATACTGTCGACATTGAGGTCTTCTACACATAATTGATGAGTACGGCCAGCTCACTAACTCAGAAGATGCAATCATGACTGAAGTCTATCAAAGAGGCTGAATCGATCCTCAACTCCCCATCCGAAGATGGAACTACGTGGTCGCAAGAATATTCGGTTGTATTTGCGAATAAAACACTGTCGCTGTTGTCCAAGACTTAAGAGGTGTCGATTCCGCAGGTGACTGAGCCGCTGGAGGCTAGGAACTCATGGGAACCTATTGGCAATGACGGTTCTTTAAGATCATTAGAACATCAACCACCTCAGCATCGAAAAAACCTGCAATTTCACTGTTCCTCTGGACACCTGGACCACCGGACTGTAGAATAAATTATCCCATCCGTCACTGAATCCGGTCTGCTGGGAATTAAAAAAGAATGGTGCTTTGCGCCACTGAAATCATGTAAACTTTTACTTGGTAATCACTGCGAGCATATCACGAGTATTTATCAGTGTGGAATCTCGTTAGCGGAAGAAACTTCCTACGATGACGAGAAATTATATACACCTCAATTCTGTGGTTTTTGCGTGCGCCAACATCTTCCTTTACTCAATGATATTGCTTATTTGAAGCTTTTTGTTGATTCTATGTGAAAGATGGGCAGAAAGGTGTGTTTCCGACGTACCATAATTGCATCATGACAAATTACATAAACTCATTAAACCTTGATATTTTTTGGACATTTTCTTGAGTTAGAAGAATCAATTATTAGATAAAATGGATTTTTAAACGAATCTTTTTACCAAATTAATATTTTCTTCTTTGAAGGCCTCATGAAAGTTAAAATTTTTGAAAGTTGGAGATTTTTCAAGGTTTATTGGACAAAGAGCGCATGATAGCCCGGGAAATTATTCTTGAGGCAGTCTACAACAGAAATGAGGAGAGAACGAAAGCTAACGTACATATCGAGTTCGAAGAAACTGCTGATATATTCTCTTTTCGGACTTCTCACAAAGAAAGTAAGAGTAAGTTTATTGAAAGCATATTTAACAATATTGCATGGAGTTTGAGTAGAAAATGTCTAAGCAATTCCAATAATTGTAGTAATGAACCCATATCATAATTCTTGAAAGCGAATAAGGACTAATTACCAGATTCTGCTGTGACTCAGCAGACTCATCGGTTTGATACTTGGGAATGGTTTTGAATACGAAAACTTATGCAGTGAGAAACCCTATGCCATCTAAGAGATAATCATATTAGATCCCAAGAGTGCCGATTAACAGTCATCATTGGAAAGAAATTGAAAAGAAAATAAATTTGCTTACTCCATTGAAGAAAAAATTTTCTACTATTCCTTTCAAAGCTGTCGTCCATAGAAAAAGAGTCAAGTAGCTTGATTAGAAATAGCAATGAGTAAGCTTTGTTAGCTCGCAAAAATTTTGGGAAAGAGGTAAATTGAAACAGTGAAGATTTTTCAAAATAATCGTAATTTTCTCTAGAGAAATTTTCTATTTCAGTTTCAATTCGCTGAATAATTGTGATCGACTAGCTTTTTTACTTGGCCTTGATTGAGGATTAGGTTACTCCTCACTGAAATTTCGCAGTAATCAATAATGATGATGAATTGATAATGGCCACACGGCCATTCTAAAGAGCGTGAGAACAATTACTCATTACAAAAAAATACAAAAGAACACATTAAGTGGCCATTTTAAGGAGAAATTCTGCTAAAGCTTCTTATTTTCAGATTTTCACAGCTCGATTAAACCTGTTGGCTATCTTTTCTTGATTAAAATTATCAAAAGTAATTAAAACACGTGATTCTTTATACTATTACTAGTCATTTTTTCCATTTTCTTCTTCTTTTCTCCAGCCACAGCCCTTTCATTTCCGATTTTTAACTTGCTCAAACCCGAAAGCTATCCACTAGAGTTCTTTTAATATCCAATTTAGATCACCATCGAATTGCCACAATGTTACTCTTCATTTGGATCAGAGTTTGTATGGACTGGCTTAACCAGAGCTAATTCAGGCTGAAAAAAGGCTGCAGTCTTTGGTACTCAGAGTATACATGATTACTGAAAAATTTAAATAAAACTCTCTCGAGTCTAATTAATTGATTTAAAAGTTTGACAGCAATTATAGAAACATGAACAGATACTTTAACACTATAAAAATTTAGAAGTAAGCCTCAAATATTAACAAAACTCCTTAATACCCTTCTCCAGGGAGAGACGAATCGTTCATGAAATTTTCGAGGAAGCCTTTTTCTTTTTCACAGACGAACCAGCAAATTTCCAAAACTTTGCTTTTATAGAAAACCTCGAATTTTATTATAAGGAATCATTTATTTCAATTGAGTCCTGTACTTTTTGCAAATTCATTTGACATAAATCTTAATCAGTTTTAACCTGAAATCAAACTAAAGCCCAAAATTGGTTTTCAATATGAAATCCTTCCTGAAATCCATTCTGCTCTTTACTTTTCTGGCTAAATTCGTTTTTAGTATTGAAGTCACCATTGATCCCGCTCAAACACCAAACCCATCGGGATACCTCGTAGATTCTCTGCAAGCGGCCTTCGAGTTGATCTATGACCCACAAACGCTTACTCTAGCTGATTCAGACAACACAATCATCCTTGCTGCAAACACCGCTGGAACCACACTCAATCTCCCGAACCTCGCGATCAATGCCTCAAACGGTGGTATTAGCATCATATTTGCAAACACACCGGTGGCCGCTCCCACGCAGATGACTGATTGCGAGTCCTTGCCTATCATATCGCTTTCGATCCAAAATCAATCTTCCCTTTCTTTGTCTAATTTAACATATTTTGCGCTTCAAGGAATCACGCTTATTACCACAGATGTTAATTTGACCTATTTTATCGGAATCTCAAATATCACGATCACAAACTCCTGCATTAAAAATACTTATGAGAATCCTTCGCTGTTAGGCTATTCTTGGGAGATCAATGATACTACATCGATGACCTTGATAAACTCCTTTATTTACCAGCGCACCAGAGCCGGATTCCGAATTCGGCCGGTACAGGAGATATTAATTCAGAATATCACGATTTGCCAGGGATATTGGAACACAGAGAATCAAGCCGATCAGGAATACTATGATTATGCAATATATATCCAAGGATGGTACAAGGGTGATTTGACTCCATCGACTGTAGTTAGTAACATCGATATTTTCTGCGAGCACGGACATCAGCATATTACTCCTTCGCATTCAATGCTTACAGTCAAAGGCGAGCAAGAAGTGGCCGTTTCTTCCATTCACATCCACGATTGTTACTTTCATGGCATGACTGACAGTGTAATATTGATAGAAAAAACTCATAATGCGGTAGTGAGCGATGTATCAGCCACAAACATGAAGCTAAATCTCATTTATCATTCGACAACTAATGCCCATTTCTCCCTAATCCGTGTCGATTCAACGCAAAATTATTCGATTTCTAACGTATACGTTGCAGATCTCAATTTGATAGGAGGCAACGCGCTTAGCCCGGGCTACGGGTTGAATCTCATTGGTTTTTATTTCAACGGTGCGAGCCGAGCACGCGCAGTATTGACCAATGTCACAATTGAAAACTGTGAATTCAACGGCAAGGCTTCGTTACTAAAAGTCGAGCAGTCTACTCCAGAGACCTATCAGGCCTGCCTCATCAAAGATTTAACAATAAAAAACAGTGTTGTAGCTCAAAGCACGGTAATCACCATTCTCCCTCAGATACTTAATACGCTAACGAACTCAGACGTCCAGACCTTCTCAGCAGAAAACATTGTAATTTTCAATACAACAATGAAGAACGCAGGTGTGTTTCGAATGGTTAGCTATTATCAAAATATCTTTCTCAATGAGCTGTTCAAATTCGAGCTTAACGGTGGATTGTTGAGTCAGGTTAAGTTCATCGGGGAGAATGAAATCAATCCGTTTGAAGTGCTTGGCTGTGAGATGATAATCGCAAACCTCATCGTTGAGCAAAATACTTTTTCCGACTGCAAATTCGCAACAGAGTCCGTAAAACTCAGCACGATTATCTTCGCAAACTCGACTTTTCGTGACTTAGTCGTTGAAGAAAGTGCCTCTTTTTTCGATTTTTCATTGAGTCAGACTTCATTTATAACTCTCGACTGGGATTACTACAATGCTGAGGAAAAAATCCTTGAAGCTGAATTCAGGCCCTTTATAGTTATCAATTGCAGCTTCATTAACATCGCTCTTGAGCCCGAAGCGACTTTTATCTCCAGCGGCAACCCAATGATTCTGCTTATTAATAACACTTTCCAGGATATCTCCTCGCGCGCCTCGAGTTTGGTTACCTTTGGAGGGTATATCCCTCTAACTATCAAACCTCCAGGGTATTCGTACGGTAGCACGTATCTAGCAATCGAAGAGAATATTCTTAACGCACCTGGCCAAGCTTATCAAGCGTTTAATGCGGCGAGAATGGAGCTGTTAGGGTATAAAAATAATGGTGAAACGCCAATGTTTTTCGTTTATGTGAAAGGGAATAGCTTTGTGAATGTCTCTTCTAGTGAGGAATTGTACATTATTAGCATTACAGACGTGACCATTGAGACCACAGCTGTTGGGTTTCTTAATAACACGTTGGATGGTATCTTTGTGGAAAGCGAGAATGATTTCAACGTGCTAAAGATTTCGCGGTTTATCGATGCGTTTGTTGTGGGAAATCCGTTTTCGAATGTCTTTGGCAGCAGCAGCGTAATCAAAGCCGAATCGACCATGATTAATAATATTCTACTGGATTCTAACTCAATCAATGGCATTCACCAAGGAAACGGCTACGAAATCACAGCTTCCGCTTGTGGAAACATTGCGCTGAGTTATGACAGAGCATTTGAAATCGAAACTCAGGAGACTTGGATCAACATTTACTGTCATATCCTTCAGAACTCAATATCCATCAGCAACGCGAATTATGAGAATATTAGCATCGTGTCGTTGAAAAACAGGCTGAATGATGCCGTTTTATTGAAAGTCCATGCATCGCAGGTTACTGAAGGCACGGTGGGTAGCTTTCATATGGAAGGGTGTAACTTTACGCATATTACCATCGATAAAGCCAGTCAGCTCTACATGAAAGATATGTTTAACAGCCCGATCATCCAGCTTACTCTGAGTGACACTGTGGCGGTAATCCAAGACAGCAGGTTTCAAAATATGAGCAATGTGCCCGTGGACAGTATTATTTGCGTTTCTGCGTTAAACATAACCTTTAAGGATTGTGTTCTACAAAATATGAAGTTCTCCGATGATTCTGGAGGACTTTATCTTGTGTCCACGAATGTGAGTTTCTCAAATACAAAATTCCTTGAGAATCAAGCGCAAGAAGGCCAAAATAGAGGAGGACTCATCAAGTTTATTAACCCGCATCAAACTGATACCCTCAGGATGAATTTTCAAGGTTGCGAGTTTACGAATAACATTGCAACGTTAATTGCTTGCGAAGGAACTGCGATCTCGCTGAACATGGATAATTCCGTGATAAGTAATAACTGTGGGATTTCTGCGGGGTTGATAAGTATGATAAACGTCAAGGACTCGTCGCTCAATTTCATTGGCACGAAATTCCAGCATCAGGAAAAAACGGAAAACAGTATCGCATGTAATTATTTCAATTTTATCGTTGTGGAGTATTCTGTAGGATCCGTCAATGTGGGTCTAGACAGCTGCCAATTGAATATTTTAGATGATTTTAACGGGCAGCTCATAGTTTTGAATGGAAATTCGCAGGTTGTACTAAACGCTGAAAGCCTTGATTATTTTCCTATGGTCGGTTCGAGTCAAATCACTAGCTCATTTGGGATTCTCAAAGCTGATAGATTCGTAGGCACTTTCAGGAATTTGAATGTCGCGATGATGGATATTGCTGGAACTAAGTTGTTCTCGATGAACTGCGTGAGACGGGAGGAAGATTTGTATTTTGGGCATTTGATCCTACAAGGTTCTAGCTTCAAAGATCTAAATTTTGAGAGAGCGAATGTTATCCACATAGGAGTTGAGAATTTGCTCGACAACGATTCTTGCGGCATTCAGCTTGAAATTCAAAACTCTAACTTTACAAACGTGAGCTCAAAGTCCAACTCCGATAATAATGGATTGGTCATCCTGAGCGATTCAGGTTCAAATATTGCTGGGAAGAATGGAGATACTCCTTTCATCAATATTTCAGAGAGTATCTTCCAGGACATAGCCGCAAATGCAGGGAGTATTTATTTTGGGCTTCCCCTTTACGAAGGAGCTTTGATTTCTATTGAGAAAAGCACTTTTCGATCCATTAGAACTCACAGCGAAGGTGCAGGAAGTATTATCCATCTGCAAGCTCCTACTACCGTCGACTCATCTTCACCTTCTAGCAGATTGCTATCGGATGACTTTCATCAGCAAATTTCGATAAAGGATAGCTTGCTTTCGGATATCACCTCTCAGAATGGAGGCGTCCTCTATAGCAACTATTCCTCTCCTTTAACCTCTCTGGTCCTTCAGGACAATGCCTTTGAGAGCATCATTGTGAAGGAAAGAGGAGGCATTCTCTATGTGAATGACTCAAAGCTGACCGCAACTAACAACATTTTCACACTTGTAAACGCATCGGTCGCCGGTTCTTTGATCTACTCGGAGCATATCCAGCTCAGCCTCTCGGATTTTCTTGCCCAAAACAAACTCCAAGACTCTTCAAGCGATCCTTTAGGTGTCGCTTTTGCGCCCAATTCTCTTGGATTGCAAATATTTCCGACTAATTTTGGCCAAAGTCAAAATTTATCAAGCAATGATCCCCGCCTTCCGCTCTTCTTAATTTCAGACATACCTACTTACTCTTTGAATGACTACGTTCTGCAAGCAACGCTCCAGTATCAAGATAGCCAAACCTCTCAAGTCGTTGTTACTCAAGCATCCAGCGCAATTATCCAGCTTAATTTCTCCTTTGGAGAGAACCTTGGAAACAAGATCAAGTCTGAATATTGTTACAGCTCAGTCTGCAATATCTCGCTGGAAGGCATACAACTGCTTGGAGACTCCAACAGCTTGGTCGAAGTGACCGCCACCTATCAATCCGAAGGCGACCTTCAATATAGCGCAATGAGTCGATTCGTCATCCAGCTTAGAGAATGTCTTCCAGGAGAAATAACTGATTCCGTCACCAGGACTTGTACTCCTTGCCTAGCCCCCTTTTACTCTCTCAATAAGAGCGATAAAGCCTGCCAGCAATGCCCTCCTGAAGTAACTTGCTATGGAGGCAGTAATATATCCTTGGGCGAGGGCTACTGGAGGAGTTCTACTCTCTCAGATTTGATTATTGCTTGCAATGACGAGGGAGTTCGATGCAAAGGAGGGTACTACAGTAACTGCAGCGAAGATTCCACAGGTCCGGTGTGCCTCCAGTGCAATACTGAACTGGAATACTACGTCCAGGAAGATGGGAGTTGCAAGAAATGCTCAATCGATGGGAAATCAGTGGTTTATGGAGTGGCAATAATCCTCATTACCTTACTATACCAGGTTTTCGTGATCGTTACAGCTTATAAAGACAGCAATAAAAGTTTCCTCGAGCTTCGAGAGGAACCCGCATCAGACCCATCACAGCAGCGACCTCAGAAGCCCACCACTTACCTCACCGTGTTCATTACTTATACCCAAATGGCTGCGATATTCTCCCTTGGAGCGAGCAGCTTCATCACTGGAGCCTTTAACGTTGCGAATATCCTTGGAAATTCTACGACACAAATATTTTCTGCGCTACAATGCTCTCTATTGAATGTAGTATCCGACCCATTTGGAATCATGAAAGCAAAAATCCTCGTGATAATACTATGCCCAGTCGCGAAGTTATTGCTGATACTCATATTCGAACTCCTCAGATTCGCTTTTGATAAGATTCGCACAAAACCAAAGGGAGAAAGGCGTCAGCTAATGACCTTTTTCTTCATGAGAATTGGCGTGACAATCGTTGGATTGGTGAACCTCGAGCTGCCTGGGATTATTAGCGTGCTCTGCGACTATCTCTCCTGCACTCGACTCGATCCGAACCAAGATATTTACTATATTACAGTCAATAATAACATCCAGTGTGGCACGACGGAATACAATTACTTCCGCAACGTTGTGGTCATCCCTGCCTTGCTTGGATACGGTTTTTTGCTTCCTTTGGCTACAGTCTTCTTGCTTTATAAAAAAAGAGGCCAATTGCTGCAGTCAAGGAGTCTGTTTGTCGCCTTTGGGATTTTTTGCAGCACTTATGGCGTTAAGGCTTACTATTGGGGTTTATCTACGGTCGGTTTTAAGATCGTGATATTCTTGTTAAATTCAATACTGAGGTCAATTGAATTCGCCAAAGGGATTACGCTTGCGCTTATTCTTCATTTTTATTATCTTCTCTACCAGAAAGTGGCGTCTAAACTGCCGAGAGAGCTCGGGAGAGTTGAAGGCTGGATTATTCGCTCGTATTTATGGACTATTGTCTTGATTCTTTGGAGAGGAGCGATAAATGTGCCGGCTTTTCAGAAGATTATGGAGGTGATAATTTTACTCATAAATATCGCTACTGTTGGAGTCTTATTATTCCGATTGCTCCTTAGTTATAAGAAGGATCTGCTACCTTTGCTCTCTAAAATACTTGGGAAGCTTGGACTTGCTCTAAAGCAGGAAAAAAGCCCACGGCCTGCTTCTTCGAGCACAGAGAACGTAGGCAATGGGTCACAAATAGAATTGGTGTTAAATGAAAACACTTCGTAATTATTTATTACAGTCATAATGTTCTAATTTAGTTTTTAAATAATGCTAGGAACATCCAAGGAGTGACGCCAAGACCGAAAAATCATGATGTTACAGATTTACGAGAGAATAGTCTGATGTTTGTTGATTCCAATCTGAAAGAGGAAGGCAGAGGGCAATTGACGGAGCAAGACGAATCGCAGATTGGAGAGCATAAACACGAAAATGTGGCTGATCGATCTGATGTTCATTTTAAACAGGATATCTCCAATCAAAGGCTTGGATATTTTACCAAATCGGCCTATAGCTTTGAAAATAGCGGATGAGTGAAGCTCGAAAAATTTTTCAACACTATTCAGAATGTTATTAGTTTATATGCTTCATTTCATCTTTATCTATGATTTCAATACTATATTAAAATGTTCTTTCATAGCTATAACCATTATTCATATTGTCTGCTTTCGCTTGAATTACAAAATTTTTTTCATCATCACAATCATGTGTATGCGATTCCTTATAGCTCTGAGGGGACATAGGCGTCTGGTCGCCAGGATCCACGCCTTATTTTCTAGGTATTTGTATAAACTTAATTTCAATTAGCACGAATTAAATTTCTGAGGCCAACTATAGTTATCTCATTACTCTATTTTCATAGTAGCAGAGCTCTAAGTATTGAAAATTTCGTTTTAATGGTTTTTTAGATCTTGTGAAGGTGTTCTAATTGAATTTACTCTTATCTCAAGGCGAAATATTCCCTGATTAAGTTATATAAAATCAATTTCAGATAGATAACGCGAGAAATTATACTGCTAAGTGAAAGTATTATTGAGAGCCAACTTAGTCAGCTTTGGCCAACTATTGTTATTCCTCAAAGCCTCTTCGCCTTCTTCAGTTATAGAATTGAATTCTGCATTGATTTCTTCTAGGTTAACCCAGGAGGTATTTTTACTTAACTCAACTGCTCCTTTATCTCCAATAAGGCAATTCTCGATTTGTAATTTCTTCAACTTCGTCCAACTTTTATTTTTCGCTAAATTTTTGGCACCTACATGGCCAATGGGACTGCTAGTAAGAACCAATGTTTGTAGATTCTTCCAACTCGTATTTTTAGCTAAACCCTCGATTCCTTGGGCTGATATCTCATTTCGTACCAACACAAGAGTTTCGAGATTTACCCAAGATTTATTTTTGCCTAAATGTACGGCTCCGGTATCGTAAACATAGTTCTTTGTTAAGTTCAAAACCCGCAGCTTCGTCCAACTGGTGTTCTCGCTGAGCTTGCGAGCACCATCCTCCTTAATCGTCCCGTCCTCGAAATTCAGTTCTTCAAGGTTTACCCATGGGCTCTCCTTAGCCAAGACGGCAGCTGCTGAAGCATCAATGCTCAATTTAAGTGTTTTTAGATTTGTCCATTGCTTATTGTTGCATAAATTCGCCATCCCTACTGCGTCTATCGTATTGACGCTGAGATCAAGAGTTTCTAACTTAGGCCATTTTGAGCCTTCCAGGCAATTCTTCTCTGCAAACTTCAATTGGCAATACCTCAAATTAAGAGTTTTTAAGTTGCTCCACGTTTTGTTCTTGGCAAGAGCTTCTGCTCCTTCATCGCCTAGTAACGTACCACTGAGATCAAGTGTCTCCATCTCCTTCCAGCTTGTATTGAGGCTTAATGCCTTCATTCCTTCTTCTTTTAAGGCAACTCCAACGAAATTCAGCGATATTAAATTTTTCCATGTTGCGTTCTTTGCAAGCTCCTCGATCCCTTTGGGAGTAAAGGGATTCTGTCCGAGGACCAACGTTCTCAGGTTTGCCCAGGATGTATTCTTGCCAAGCTCAATGACTCCTTGGTCGTCTATCGAATTACTCCCCAAATCGAGCGACTCGAGATTCTTCCAGACAGTGTTCTTGGCCAGTTCCAGTGCTCCAGTAGAGGTAATCGAACAACCCCAAACATTAAGCTTTTTTAATTTCGTCCAAGTGTTGTTCGTGCATAACTCCAATAGGCCTTTGTCTTCGATACTAGTGTCAGCGAGGTTTAGTGTCTCTAACTCCGTCCACACAGTATTTTTTGCTATGGTAGCAACTCCCTCGCCTTTCAAACTATTTTTACTTAAGTCAAGAATCTTTAATTTTTTCCAGGTCTTGTTCAAACCAATTGCTGTCCCTCCCTTCTCGTCAATGAAAGTCGACGAGAGAAGCAGCTCTTCTAAGGCAGTCCAGCTCGTGTTAGCTGCTATTGCCGCGGCACCCTCGCTTTTTATCGAATTTTCTGATAAATCCAGCTTTTTCAAGTTCACCCAAGTCATGTTTCTCCCGAATATTACCGCAGATCTTTGAGATAAATTGTGTTTGGGGAGAATTATCTCCTTCACGATCTCATGGCTATCGGAATCTATGATGTACTTTTCGACGATCTCCTTGCCAATCTCCTTGTACTCTCCATAGTTAATGAAAAGCGGCACGTGTTCCTTACAAAGGCCTTTAACAGAATCGATGATTGCTCCGCTTAATTCTAACTTATCTGCATTGCCGCAGTTATTTCTCCACTGCAATACGGAGGGAATATCAAGGAAGGAAATTCGTTTATTCTCATCGAGCAGCTCAGCGATGCATTTCATGTCGTAACTGACGCTATATTGGTTATTTGTGCTCTTGTTGGCTTGGAAATAGAAATTTTCACCTCTTTTCCCTCTCCGCAATCTCTCGCTTCTTTGCAATATGGGATGGAACTTTCCAGTCGCAGCGTCTTGTAGGATTATCTGGTCGTTTCTGAGAAATACTGTCTGTTTTGATTCTGAATCATAAGAGACACCTTTTTCGATTGATTGGAAAGTCTTAAACTGGTGGCCTCTAACCGTATCAGCGTAAAACCGTAAATGGTTGGCAGATTTTGCCATGACTTGCCTACCACCGGCAAGAAAATAGCAGTTCTCCATTATTCTCGATTTGTACATGTAAGGGACTTCTGAGCTGTTCAGGAACATGTATTTCCTCATAAATCGACCGGTTTCCGCGTCTCTAACCGAAAGAGTCCAACCGAAGGTGTGGTCTACGAATAGAATTTGTCTTCCGTCAGGACTAAACTCGCAGCTAAGGGACTCCTTATTTGTTCCTTTGATCTCAAGATTGTACTCATACGTCTCAGCATCAAATATACCAATCATCTGGTTAGAGGACGACACTGCGATTTTACTGCCATCAGGGCTAAAAGTGCTATATTTCCATGTACTTTTGCGTCCCTCTAGCTGTGAAAGGCATGCTCCAGTAAGTGTATCCCAAACGTTCACCATCTTGTCCCGTCCAGTCGAAAGAAGCTTCTTACAATCGGTACTGAAAGCCAGGCTAAAGACTTCAGTCTCATGACCTCGAACTCTGCGAACTTCTTTGAAAAATAGTTTATCAGCGTCTTTTTCAAATATTATAACGTCTCTGCCAAGCGCAACGGCCAGCTTCTGCCCATCTGGAGAAAATTCGCAGCATGTGATGGGTTTACCCAGCTCGAAATCAGGTAAGATCCCAAAATCGGCCTCCGATAAATCCGCCCGCGAGAAGTTCACTTCTTTCAGCCAAGCCCCTGTGAAATCGACTCCCACCAGATTGGCATCTGAGAAATCAGCTTTTTCGAATCTCCCGTAGCTCAGATATGCCCCAGGAATATTAATTCCGCTCAGATCTTGCTTTTTAAAGTCGAATTTAGAAATAGTCAGGACCGTCATCGCGTTTGCCGGAGCGAATCTTGGCTGCGTTTCCGAAGCATTACTTGCTTCTGATTTTGTTTTGGAGTCACGAGATTTACCCTTTGTGGGCTTCTCTTCCTTGTCCTCATCGGCATCTTTCTGTTTGCTTTTGGTTGGTTTGTTCTCCTTTGAACTAGTGACTAATTTCAGCAACACTTTGCCTTTTAATCTCTCAGAACTGCATGAAGCCGCCAAAAAGATCGTAACTTGCGATTTCGGCTCGAGTGGCCTTTGGTTAAGAAGTGAGCTGAGAAGTTGCGTTGAAAAGTTCGTACCAGGCAGCTCCATAATCTCGTTAGCGATGGATTGCGCGATCAGGAACTCTTGTAGTGAGCGATGAATGAATCGGAATGAAGATTCTGAGTCCTTGCTTAATAGAGAGCTGGAAACAAGCAATTCATCGAATGCTGCGAGATCTTTCTTCTTCTTGGTTTCTTTTGGATCTGTTGTGTAATTGCCCATGGACAAGGCATGGAATCGCAATCTTTGCTGCAATTCAAGCTGAAATGCTTTCTCTTCTTTCTCATTTTGGCCCTTTTTAGTTGGATTCTTCACTGCTATTGACTCAATTGTGCGATTTATGTACGCCTCATAGAAGAACCAGCGGTCAAAATACGGTTCTTTTCCATCTTTAGGGATCTGAACCTCTTTTAGATAAGAAACTTCTTCATACCCACGCTCGGAAATATCGTGCAGTACTCCAACCGAGATCGAAAGCAAGAGAGGGATTCGCAAGAGGTCTCTCGATTTGCGACTGTCCATAATTTCTTCGTAATTTTTTGCCAAACTCCATGAAGTCTGCTCTTGAGTCTTTATAGAAGGGTTTTGTGGACCGTTAATATCGTCGTCTTGAGTTTGGGTAGGAAACTGCTCTATTACGTATCTTCTGAGGTATGCCGTGATTTCAAGGTCGGAGAAAGGCTGGATACTGTACTCCAAATATGTGCCGGGGATCGATGCACCTCTTTTTTCGTTAATCGGAGCGAATAGGAGTTCCCTTTGGCTGATTTCGGTTAGACTCTCTTCTCTACAAGTGATCATAATCTTCGCATTGGGCCAGTCTTTCCCAAGGCTGTTTAAGAGATAGAAATTACTA
>ENA-UOUE01000833-UOUE01000833.1-compost-metagenome-genome-assembly--contig:-NODE-833-length-22871-cov-17.741511_pt1 | contig 22871 bp, 10 predicted proteins | sample MGYA00238146_ERZ747223 | MGnify/ENA primary metagenome ERZ747223 (study PRJEB28781, sample SAMN06268865) | compost metagenome | isolation source: single cell | place: USA: California, Emeryville, Joint...
AGCTATAGGAACGCTAATTGAAAAGTAATCATAATCATTTTTTTTATGGAAAATTTTTTCCTTAGTAATTTCAATGTGAAGCTACTCCATCGAATTCAGCTTGCGGAGTTTCTGAAATCCATTACGAATATTAGTTCTACTGAGAGCAGAACTTTCCAAAATAATTCCAATTTGATTCCAGTTTTAATATGCTAAAAACGAAATTTATCGGAATTAATTTAAATGTTTATAGGATAATTCCAGAAAAAAGCAGAATAAGGTATTTTTCATTAACCAGCACTCTCTCCCTTCCAAAAATGACAAAATCGCAAAATCAACAAACTCTCCGGCTTCCTTTGTCCATAATAGCATCAGCTTCAGATTTCAGTAACTTTTTGTTGCCTCTCATACAACTTAGCTAATGAAGCTTACATTATCAAGTTAGATATAAGTTAGTTATTCTCACTGTAACATACTTTTCAGTACCAACAAATAAGGATCTTTTAACTATACTGAATACAACATTTAAGCTCGCTAGCTCTTGTCGAAGAAAATAACAGCATTCTCAAAATAAAGTGCAAACATATTTAAGTTAACTAACATGTTCATATATCCTAAAGAAGCTCTCTCAAACACCGATGCCACTGCTACAGATATCAGTTTTTCAAACACTCACGGAATCGTATATATTTTCAGTCTAGTCTTATTATTTCTAAAGCTGAATTAAGTAGATCGAGAAACAATCTCTTTTCTGGTTATATAATACAGAATATTCACTGTTTTGGTCTAGAAATTGTTAGATACAAGAAGATTCTAAATTTCGAAATCTCTGTGAAAATTTCTCAAAGTTAAATTAGTGGTCAGAATATTGAGAAATAAGTACATAAAGAACATATTTTTAAGTAGAAAGATCATAAACGTTCTATATTAAATCCATTGAAATATCAGGATTGTCCAAAAATACATCCATAATTAAAAAAAAATTGTGTTTTTTTAATGAGCATAGAAGCCTCTTTTCAAGTCAAATCTCGCAGGAAGTACCGATCGAACTTCTTGGAGAGCCTTTTCGATATTTTAGAGGTAAATATTCCATATCTTGCCCTTTTTCACACTTCCATCTGGAAACAGAATAATGAGTTTGCAGACCTCATCGGTTGGAGTGAGGGTGGACGCTCATTCTATGTCCAAAACCACTACGAGTTCGCAAACACCGTTCTGCCACGATTTTTTAAACATAATAACTTCAGTTCCTTCACCCGCCAGGTAAAACTTTTGAACAACATTCGCTCATACTGATGGCTTCTTAGCTAAACATGTATTACTTCAGACGGCTCAATAATTCAAAGGTTAGAGTGACGTTCTCCAACCCGCTTTTTATGAAAGGGCGCAAGTAACTCTTCTTTTTTTCTCAACCATATTAAACGCTAAATTTTTTTATTGAAACAAAGAGACCTAGCTCTGAAGATAAATCGTCGAAGAGTTCATTTCAGTTCAACTTCTGAAAGACAAGAAACTATTAGCAAGGTTGATTTCAATGATGAATTCAGAAATGAACAACACTATATCGTGGTACAATCCTCAGCTGGATTTTTATCATCTGAATCATTATTAGAAAACAAAAATTGTTAAAGTAGCTAGTGAGGTCGACGGGAACTTTTGTCAATCATTGAATGAATCCAGTTTTGTAAATAGGCCGCTCAATGACGATTTAATAAAGTATTGAAGAATAAAATTTTAAAGAATGAGTCATAACCTAATCATAGTGAGGAAAATCTGCTTTCCGATCGACTGCTTGATCAAATGACGGAGCATTCCGATCTGCTAGGAACAGAAAACACCTCTAATCTGGGGGATAGTTCAGGGGGCACTGTTGATATGAACCCCTTTGTAACAGTAAGCTCACGAAATTTATTACCCTCTGCAATGATATAATTTAGACTCCTCTTGGCTTTTCAGAGTTCAAGGTTAGACTAGAAAGCTTTCTAAAATTCGATGAGCTAGAAAAGACAATAGAATCCAAGTTCAACGAGATGCTGGCTTTGAATTTCATGCTTAATGACTATGCTGCTTATTTACAGAAAAACTCATAAAATTGCTTTATTAAAATGCTCTCTTTTTGTTCTTCCTTTTCACTTATAGTTCTTAATGTGATGCCTGCCCGGTAGTGAGTATAAGGTGTTTGATAAAGATTATGGTAGAATTCCAAGGATGAAATCAATTCTAACTTTGAAAAGAAAAAAGTTGGAATTTCTTTTTCTGGTCAATGAGTGCTTATGGTGATATGCGAAGTAGAGTGTCGCCAATCACTTCCCATGGATGTTTTTAAGAGAACGATCAAAATAGTTGAAAATTAAATTAATGAGAGTCATCAGACGTGGCTAGGTTGAGAAGTGAAAAAAATTTTTTTAGGTCAACCGTAGTCTAATGCACAAGATATTGCTTCATGAAATGGAATGTTATAATTCTTTTCTTTTCTTGTATAAATAAATGGCTTCGATCAAGAATGTATTGATTTCATTTCAAAGTCCTCTGAAAGATGGAAAACTCGTTTATTTCGTGTATTCTAAGCAGTTTATATAAATAATAAGCTCTCTGCTGTTCCAAAGAAAGTATTTTATTGCAAATAACATACTGCATAACGCTCCACTACAAACATTCAATACGTAAACAAGATCTTTCGAGTTAAATACAGAATTATAGAACCTGCTTTCAGGCAGGATTAAGAACAATTTATCAACATACCCTGGAAGCAACAGTCAGTTTATAATATATAAGGCAGGGATTTTTGTTAAAAAAAAAGAGAGTAAAATAACATATGAATTCGTTTAATTCTCAACGCTGTTGAATCTAGTCAATTAAATTCTCATTATTAAAGAGAGACCTAAGCTGATTCATCGATATCGGTTTTGTGAGCAGCATTTGCATTCCATTTTCTTTGGCTCTCGTTTCATAAATATGGCCACAATGTCCCGTCAAACCAAATATGGGTACTCTGCTTTTGGAGGAATCCTCATCTCTTATCTTGGATATCTGTCGCGTTGCTTCGAAACCATCGAGAATAGGCATCTCGCAGTCCATCAATATAAATTTAATTTCTTTTCTGTTCGTTTCGAACGCTTTGATGGCTTCAGCTCCATTACAAGCAACTAGACAATCGAATCCTAATGTATTGAGCATTTTTTTCATCATATCGAGATTAAACATATCGTCTTCAGCGATCAAGACCTTCATATTGTCCTTCTTCAGCTTGAGATCACTCTTTGAGCTGACTCGTGAAATGATGCATTCTTCTTCTTTGTCTATTATATCTAAATCTTTCAGAGTATTTAAAATCGTGTCGAAACTCGCAGGCTTTGAGAGGAACCCATTTGCTCTATAAGGCCCATTCGCATCTAACAGCTCAGTTTTTGTTAGGTCATCATCCGAGCCGGCGGTGCATGCTATAATTTTGCAGGGCTCCCAACCTAATTCTCTCTCATGATTTCGGATCCTCTCGCAAGCGCCTTTACCATCAACTAAAGGAGTATCGAGATCCATTAGAATGAACGAAAAATATTGAGGCGGCTTGGTTTTGAAGAGCTCAAAAGCCTCATTTCCATTCGAAACAGCACATATATTACTGATACGACATTTCTCGAGGAATTTCCGGTTGATTTCTTGGTTATAGGCAATGGCTTCCACAACGATGCAATTAACCTCTTTTCTAGGGCTCTGAGTATTGCCATTATCTTCAGCCGTGCTCTTTTTAATAGGTAGGCAAGGCAACCTCGAATGAGATTTTATCATTATCACGAAGCAAGTTCCAAAATTTGCAGCTGAGTACACTTCTATCTTTCCGTCCATGAGCTCAACAAGTTCCTTCGTGATCCATAGTCCGAGTCCTGTGCCAATCTGTCTCTTGTGAGCCTCTCCATTAACTTGACCGAATTTCTTGAACAAATTGCTTGTTTGTTCAGCTGTCATACCGCATCCAGAATCAATGATCTCAATACGGAGATACCCTGGTCCCTCGGGAGTCCGTCGTTCTAGAGAATCGTCAACTCCATTCTTACTGAGAGTAGAATCAGCCGAATTTCCCCTCATGAACCTCTTTGAAGCTGCAGTTAAGGTGTCAAAAATACAGCTCTCTCTCTCGTCAAAGTCTTTTGGATTCTGATATTCTTCAATCCCCATCGCTGATTCTGGAAAAGGGCACCCCACACGAGAAAGATGTCTCGGTTTCATATCAATAGGGTCAATTTGATCTCCAGGTACGAATTCGGAGTATATTTTCACATATCCTTGATCAGTAAACTTTGTTGCATTAGAAACCATATTTATCATTATCTGCATCAGTCGGTGCTTATCGAAATCCAAATATTCTGGAGTGCTTAAGTCGAGAGACAATGTACCTACTAACCCCTTCTTGCGAACGATTTCGGCGCAAACTACCCACATTTTTTCCATAAATTCTTTGACACTGGACGTTCCAATGGACACTTCTAATTGATGCGATGAAATCTTGGCGATATCAAGCACATTGTTCAGGAGCTGGAGAAGAATTTCTCCACAGATCCTTGCATCTCGGAGCATTTCAAGAGTTTTCTCCTCCGTGCAGATTTCGGTAACTAACTCTATGTTGCCGAGCAAGCTGTTCAGAGGATTACGTATTTCATGCGAAAATCTCAAGATGAAATTTTCTTTCTCACTCAACGCTGCCTTGAGATCTTCATTTGATTTTGTGAATTGGCTTTCTGCTTCAGCGAGTTGGGTGTTAAGTCGAAGAACTTCGGCCTCATAGCGCAGTTGTTGCGCACAGCTTCGACTTCGTTCTAAAGCAATCATCGCAAGAATTATGTAGCTGAAGACAATACAGGAGTAGTATTGAATAGCTGACGAAGGATTCGATGCGAGTGCAAATAGCTATTATTAGTAAATATTATTACACATGGTGTGGAGAGTAACTGTATTTACCTCTGTTTCTCTGTATTTCTCGACATTCGAGCTCATCCACATGGCGAAGGCGCTCCATGAGATGCTATTCGAGAAGGCTAGAATAAAAAGAGAGGTTATGTCATCTTCCATGATCGTCATGAACATCAACGAAAGGAAATTCAAGCAGCCAGCTAATATCACGTTGTCTGGAGAAACTACCATTATGAGTACTGGCAGGAGTCCAACATACGCATGGCAAAGGGCTTTTGCCATGAGCAAGCGAGATTTTCCCAGCCACAAGCCCAGCGATAAGAGAATGCTGGAAAGGACGAGAAGCTGGAAAGTCTCTTCGGTATAGATTAGAAATGTGTAGCGAAGTGCGCAATGGACAGGAATAAACGAAAGCACGAACATACTTCGCGTTGGTATCACGGTGAAAAGATCTTTTTTCATCTTTGTGAGAGGCTTGGAGAGAATGTAAAATGAAATTTATAATTATTTTCTCGATCATTTGGAAATACTTATCGTTCGCTGGTCGCTTGTATTCGAAATCGAATCGAAAAGTTAGGAACACTCTTTTCATTGATCCGATTTTTCGAACTGACAGAATTGGAATACTGCATTTTAATCCGTAAATCAGGGTGAACAAAATTTAATTCAGTGTCGAAAGAAGGCAAAAATTTACTGCATTTAGCGAATTTTTTTAATTACTGTTTCTAAATTTTCGGCTTTTCAGCGCTACCTTTTTTCGAGAAAAAGAGAATCCTCCTTGAAATTACGTAAAATGTCAAATTTAGTACTGAAATATTTTCTAAGGTGAACTGAATATGAAAAATTCCCTTATCTAAAATCGAATGCACTTACTTGATCATTGAGCAGGATGATCGGACTCTCCGAGTGTAAAAAGAGTCTTGATATTATGTTTCGTAGAGCTTAGGTGAATTATAGAGCTGGTTTTAGGATAGAAGCTTCTCAGATCCGCAACACCTCAAACTTTGTTAAATTCGGTATTCTTCTAAAATTATTCAAAATTATACTTTCCATTGACCCATTTAATGCCAGTAATACTAACTTCCGACAACCTTCCTATTTATTTCATTTCGGAGAAAGGAATGGTATTTAAACTATTTGAAATGTAAACTCAAGGAATTCATTTCCCAAACTGATTTAGCAGAGTCGTACTTATTTTTCTGAGTTGTTTTTGGGGCTATCTACTTCATGACAACTCCACAAAAAAGCTTTAAGATATCTTAGAGTATAAGCAATTCTGCTTTATGCTGTTTTTATGGCAAAACTGGGAATGCTTAGAACCTATGCTACTGAATAATCTAAACAAGGTATTTCTCTATTGAATAAAAATTTGAAAAAGTCACAGCTTTTTCCCGAAAAATCGAACATTATTCAAGTGAAAATTAAACTCGTGAGAACATAGAAAAGAAATATTTTGCAGGGTTTCTCAACAATTGCGTGGTATAATTTCTGAGTCATAGGCGCTAAATGAGGATTTCCCGATGTAAGGTCCTTGCATCGGGAAATTTTGACCTCTTTATCGATTTCTTATGAAGATCTTGTTTAATATGTTTTCATTGGATGAGATAGTGATGAACCTGCTTACATGCTATTTTCCGCAGATATTAGCCTGCTAAATCCTTAAAATAAACAATTGCTTCAAGGACTTTGATTAAAGTTTCAAATACTCTTTTGTTACCATTAGTTCAAATGTATATTAATTAGACAAACTTCCGAAAGTTGGGTTGAGAGTATCGTGGAAATGAATTGGATTTCTTACGGGTTCTCACTTAACACCCACAAACTTTAACAAACAATGTTTCAGTTGAAAAAGGTATCGAAATTTTCTGGATTTGATCTTAAATGATCGATCATCTTCTCAACCGCAGTTTGTTTGCAAAAACTTCTACCTAAAGCAGTTTGATAATATGATGGATGCGCAAAGATCCTACATCGAAAATAGCAATATTATAGCGAATAAAGCAGCTTTTTTTCTTTCTCTATCAATAAAAAAATCAAAATCACTTCGAAGATCGAAAGTTTGCGGTTCTACAGATTCGGCTTAAATCATCATCTCGCTTAGAAAAGGAGAAAATTCGAAAAGACTTATCATTGAAGGAGAGTAGAGCACATAAACTCTATTGAAACACTAAGTACTAACACACGCCTAATTGCAAGACAGAATTCATGATAGGTCATTCATTGTTGTATGAAGTTTACATACTCTATGCTCTATTGGTCATAACAGTCAACAGATACATGTGTATTAGTCCCGAAACCAACTCTCCCTAGCGACCAAAATAAGAATTACTGCACTTTTTCTCTATTCAAATCATTCAAGACTTTGAAAGCTCAAATTACACAGGGATTGTTTCTGGAGGATCAAGTATTAATCCAATTGATTGCTACTTTATAATTGCTTACCGCATTTCACTCTTTACGGACCTGAACGGTATATAGAAGATTTCAAAAAGGACAGCTTAAAATTCCTTATTTGCTAAGTATTTTATCACACCACACACTCAAAAAAATTTAGCAATTTGAAATTGGATGAATCCACCTTAAATCATCATCTTCGCGTAAGTTGGTGCATTGCATATCAATGAAGGAATATTATAAGCGCCTGGACCGGGCTCATTATTCAATTTCTCCATTGATCGTCTCATCTCTGAGCCCATCCTAATTTATAAATAAGATCAGATATTGTTTCCTACATGATTTATACTTCCATTTCGGCCCTCCGGGCTTCATACTCAAATCATAGTACCCTGGACCTGGAACATTTCCAGATCTCGAAAGGGAATGTCTCTTCTCAGAACCAATTCTAAGAGCATTTATTTGAGCACAAAGAATAATTAATACGAAAGCGATGGTTGGAGTTTGTGAGTTTGCCTCAATACAGGCTGGTAGTCTCCTGGCCCTGGCATGCTTCTTGAGTTGATTATTTGGCTGCTATCATCTTTCCTCCCTGCCATTGACCACTATGAGAAAGAAAATTCTCGTAAGAAGAAACTCTCGATAATTCGCTACCTTTGCACCCGGTTTGTCTTCGTCCTTGTAATAACTTCCAGGACCAGGAGTTATGGATCTTTCGGTGAGTGACCCTCGCGCCGCAGTGCCAAGTCTTCAAAGCAAATTGATTTCTCATTGAACTCATTTTTTTTTTTCATTATACTTGTATGAAGGCGCAGTATTCTGTGGAATATGCTTAGAGCTGTATGTTCCAGGACCTGGAGTCCACTTGTTTCCCATCAGCGAGCCCCTAGGAGCAGATCCAATTCTTCATGTTATTGGTAATAATAAATAAGCTTTTTTTGAGTAAGTTGCACTTACCTAACAGTAGTAGGCTTAGTTTTGATAGAATTGTGTACATCGCTTGGGTCATATGCGCCAGGACCGGGTTGATGACTGTTTTGAGAGGTACTCTCTCGCCTGGGAAGCATTGTTATGAGCTTGTATTCAGATTTGTTAAAAGCTCTCGTGGGCTCATAAGAGCCAGGACCTGGTGCTAAATTGGAACCACTCAAGATTCCATCTCTCTTGGCTGTTCCAAATCTGAATAACAATCAAAATTTTTATCCTTTAAAGCTGCTCTAGACGCTTACGGGTATTTTGGTCCTGAATCAGCGCCGTAACTATTATGCGATCTGAGTTGATAGTATCCGGGACCTGGGGTGTTTTTTCCTCCTTGATAATTCTCCCTCTGACCGGTGCCAATGCGAAACGAGGGCATTGAGCGGTTCAAGATTCGGGAAGATTGCTCATATGCGCCGGGACCTGGGCTCCTCTCCCGGAGATGGCTAGATTCTCCGTTGCTATAACGGAATGACATACTGAACAGCTGATGAGGATGATGCGAATTGAATGAGATATTACGAAAACTTCGGAGGATGTCTGTCTGTCCAAATGTTGTCATAATTATACGTGCCAGGACCTGGAGTTGCGGAATTTCCAATGAATGCAGCGCTATTTGTTCGACTACCCATGACATACTCAGGAGCTTTACGCAACTGTGCCAAAGAAAAATAAAATTATTGCAAACACAAGTTTTTCGGTCTTTACATCTTTCATGCTCTGATTATATGCCCCTGGCCCTGGAGTAATGCTGCGGTAAGATTTCGATCGTTTTTCTGTGCCGATCCTGTGGAATAGTCTGTGTTAAGAGATCCTTTTAGTCATAATACCTCCAAGCAGGAGTATTGTGCTTTCCTTTTTCTAAATCATAAGCTCCTGGACCTGGATCATTTCTGTTTCCTTTGAAAAAATTGTCTTGAGGTATACAAGGCGTAAGTTGAATAAAGTCCCGGATGAGTGTTACCTCGCTTGCTCTTTCCAATTGAGAAAAGTGGTGCTGAAGTGTGTGATGTCATAAATGATTTATATTGGGAGCCTCTGTTGGAATAAATTATAATTTATGTGAAACTACCTTTTAAGCTTGATTCAGGTTGATTTTTCTGTGAAACAACAGTTTTTATTTGAATTCAGGGACATAGCATAGCAGCCAAAGCCTGGCAATGCATTTTAGAACGACTTTTTGCATCTAATATTAAAAATAGTCAATCTGAATCCACAATGTAAAATGTTAATGCATTGCTACAACATATGCAAGAAGGAATATTCGGAATTGAAGCAAATTTCTATATCGCTAATTATATTACAGAGAGATATCGAGGTTTCAAAGTAGCTGTTTAATTGAGTCAACAAACACGCAAAACCGCGATCAATAAAATTTAATTGATTAAATACACTTCGAACTAACATTCCAACAGCTTTTTAATGATAGCGCAACACAAATCTCCCATGGATCTGGTTTCCGAAAATCGAAGTAATCAGGCTGCTTATTATTGACAAATTTGTTCACTCTTATTTTAGAGCTCCAGTTCGTCGAAACTGCTAACGGTTTATACCATGGGCATTTAGATAATCAGCAAAAGCAACATGGGACCGGAATTTTTCTCTGGGATAGCGGGGAACTATATTATGGTACATGCTCCTATTTACTTCCTAACAATATTGCTCACCAACAATCTTGCTTAGGATCATGGCAAAACGGTATGTTAGAAGGCCACGGCGTTCTCTATTTTGCTCTTGGAGGGTATCTTTGTGGGTCATTCTCAAAAAACAAGGTGCATGGTCAGGCCGCTTTGCATTTTCCCAATAAAGATTTCTTGGTTGGTCGTTGGGAGAACGGATTGCTGAATGGGAAAATAGTTCGTTATTTTGCACATAATGACGCCTGGGTTCTTTGTGAATACAGAGAGGGAGTACTTAACGGAAAAATCAAAGCTGGAAAAGGCCAGCCTCCTTTCGGTAACAATAACAGTGATAATAATAGTTAAATTCTCTCAAAAAGATGCTTTGAAGATAACCAACCCGATATGTATGTCTCATTTTTTCAATGAATACAGTGACGATCAACCAGTAAGCATGTCAATTAAGTTTCTCAACCTAACCATTTGTTGTTGTGGTGGTTAGAATACACAAGAACAGCATTTTGAACATATTCTCTACAACAAAAAGCAGTGGTTTCATGGAGTCATTTCCAAAGGAAAGCCAAACGGACTCGGAATCATGTACAATCAAGAAAAGGCCGATAGAAGAGGCTTTTTTGTGGTACTTTACACACAAAAGTTTTTCTCTTATATGTTGTCATGCCTCAGGATGGTCAATTAGAACATCTAGGCCGAGTAATTTCCACTAATGGAGACATCTATGATGGCTCATTCCTGAAGGGGAAATTTCATGGATTTGGTACGAAAATTCGCCAGGCATTTGTTTTATTGTTTTTAATGAAAGGATCATACTATCATCGTGATAAGAATAGTTGGCATCACGGACTGTACGAGAATAATATTTGTAAAAATATTATCAAGGCTGGAGAAGGCTTTCCTTACAATATTTCATGTAACAAAATATTTTGATTCTTTTGCATTATAGAGTTATGATTTTCCTAGCTGCTTTGAAGGAAGTGGGGCATCCAAAAAGTCCAAATTTCGTCAATTTGACCGTTTCATCAGAAATTTTATATCTCGCAGATGATGATGCTTACATATTAGACCAATTTGGGCAATATCCCGGCTCATTCCCACTTGCTTCTAGTCGGTCGCCAACAAAAGCTTTACGGCGCAAACTCGCATCTGAAACACAAGACAATGCTGACTCGAAACAAATGGTGGCGACTGAAGTGAAAGAAATTCTGGAAAATCAGATGAAAACTTATGGACAGAGCCCTGAAAGGTCAAGTATAAGACCAGAAAGTTTCGTGTCTCTGGGAGGAGGAGCGACAGATCGATTTCCGCAAAGTGGACCACCTTCGTCTGAAGAAATAATAGAATCTGTACAGCAGAGTCCTCGTTTGAAAAGCAATCCAATTCTTGCACCTTCTGCGGATACTCAGCTTAAACTACAATCTGCTCTTGATATTGCAAACGACGAGTATCCTTATAAAGACCCAAACTACTGCATAGAAATGCCAAAAAACCAGGGTGATGTAGATTCTGTTGAGGACATTCAAGAAGGGCGGTCTCCACTTTTAAGCAAGTGGCTCAATCCAAACAAAAATCGTGAGGAAGACAATCTTTTGAATCAGGGAGAAAAATTAAAAACCATCAGAGAAGAGTTTACTTTTCAAACTCAATTTGGAAGCAATCAAGTTACTTTCCAACCGACGGACTACAATGCCCTAGAAAATTCTCCCTCAAATTTGCAAAAAAAGACTGATTTATTAACTCCTCCCTTAATTCAAGTGAATAACAGTAAACCAAGTCAAGAGACCGAGCATCTTCAATCAACAGAACCAAATTTCTATTTAAACTACGACCAATCAAATCAAGATAGTCTGACCAAAAAGAAAAGAGATATAGACGAGAATAATAAAACTCCCGCTAAAGGAGACTTACATTATCCTAACCAACAGAATACGCCTGGAGCCGATACCCAGGCAGCTACGAGGCCGACGCGTAAATCAGGAACTATTAAGTCCAATCGTGATCCATTTGATTATCTCCGTGGAGTGGGGTTGGCTGAGTCAGTTTCAAGCTTTAGCCCTCTGGCCCTGAAGACTGACAATGACATTGAGCCAAAAGACAAAAATGAATTGAACCTTGATCAAGAGCCAAGACATCCAGATTTCGCTCCTGGAGATGACACCAAAAAGAGTATTCCCGTTGAGAAACTTGGCCCTTGGGACAATAACCGAACTCCTTCGAAAATAAGACGGAATTTGCCGTATCCTAAGGATCAGGATCCAGCTATCGAAGAGAATAAAGCAAATATCCATACTGATAAACGCATTCCACCATTTTCAGGAAGCCAGACAACCCCTGATGACCCATTATCTGACTTTGAGACAAAATTCGGAAAATTTCTTGACGCTAAGAATTTTACTGATCCAAACGGCTCTCCTGCCACGAAGAGATCAATTGGGATCTCTGACAACGATGATGCGGGAGTCATGCCTTATGAAAGCAAATTTGAAGATGAGTTGTCTCCTAACATTTCTCTGAAGCAGAACTCTAGCTTGCAAATACCAGAAGAAAGGCTTAATAAAACACCAACCAAGTTGGCTGACACCAACGACCGTTCAGCCGCAGAAAAATTTCATATCAGACAAACATTTGGAGTATCGGCACAGGAGCGCTGGAACTCTGAGAGAGACTCAGATACAGAAGGTCACCTTAAGCAAACAGATAATAATTTCGTCGGTAAAATCCTACAAAATGTTAATTTGGAGAGAAAGCCTGTTGACCAGATTCATCCTGAAGAAAAGTATGTCATGGAGCAGATGAAAAAAGTCTCCACTGAAATACCACAAAGTTCTGAAGCCATCCAGCCTGATGGGCTTCCCAAAGACTCGGTTGAGTCACCTAATAAGAGTGACAGAATGATTCCAAGTACAAAAAGAATCCAAACTGAAGAAAGCTATGAGTCTCCGATGAGGCAGATACCTTTCGGTGCTCAAGGAAAAGAAGATCATGAATCTGAGAGAGGTACTTTACAGACACATCGCGAACGTATCTCTCAACCAGAGAAAAATTATGACTATCCATCTCCAAGCGGGAGGGTAGAAGACCCTTACTTAGCCCATTTCAATCCCAATAAATATCTGGAGAATGTAGAACCACACAATATTAGAGGACGCTTGTCACCAGAAATTGGGTCCTATTACGATGCAGATCTTCGAAACCATGGAGGCGATAAAAGTTTAGGAAATCAATCACAACGGATAGCAAATTATACTCCTTCCAAATTTGTGGAACCTGAGATCAGCTTGTCACATTCTAAACCAGTTTCGATGGAAAAACCTGAAAGGATTGCTCAGTCTCAACAAGACAACCCAATGCCAGAACCGATTAGCAATTTTGATTTTTTCAAACAGCCGACTTCAAATAGAACAAGACCGAATGTTTCTCCTTTTGAAAGTAGTGGTTATGAGCAATTCGTAAACGAGGTTGTTAAAAAGAACTCTCTGGACCCAAGAAACTCTCAGCACAAAAAAATTCCTAAAACCTCGAAAAAAGACTGTACTTCTTATCTGGTACCTCAAGCTAGACCAAGGAAACAGTCGAAGGCCAGAAAAGAAATTTCAAGATTTGGAGTTCCCAAAGACGTCGGGGTCTTGACTCCTGAACAACTTCTTGATATGGAAGAATTCGATGAAACTCTCCTCGATGGGAATGATGAAATCGATCTTCATGAAACAAAGGTGCGAGGACCTGTTACGGAAGCCAGTGTCAGATGCTTTAACAACTATACCACTCTTTCTAAGAATAATAAAATTCCGAATAAACCTGTTGCTGGGCTAAGAGTCGACCCAGTGGTATTGATGTATCATCCAGGTGTCCGATCCGAAAATCCAGCTAAGCAAAAAAAGATTGCGTCAATGAAAACTCAAGCTGTCCAAAATTATCAACCGAAAGAGATTCATCTTCCAGAGGAGCAAGCAGAAAGGCCTTTTCAGGAGAAAATTACCAAAAGCCCATCAAAAAGTTTCAACTACGCGCCTAAGCGACAGTCTTCTACAATGGATAGGTATGCTGCTCCAACTGATTTAGACTGGAACAACGAAAAGAATAGAAGAAGACGAGAGTTATTTGATAAAAGTGAAAATCGAGATCAGGTTCCACCGCTTGATGGATGGCCAAATGAATCAGTTTCAAAGGTGAAACAGAACGAGCAGGTGAATTCAACAGCTCCATCGTTACCTTATCAAAGATCGTTTGATTACGGGTCAAGCAATAATCATTTAAATAAGCCTTCTTCTCAAAAGCGATTTGACTCTGGAAAGCAATCGGGTAACTGGATAAGCCAGTCTGTCGTCTCTAATCAGCCAGCTCAAAGCTTTCCTTCCTATTATTACTACGAGGGTGATGAAGACGATAGTAGCCCTCCTTCGTTTATACCTAAAGCCTATGAAAGCAATCCCATGGACCAATCTGAGCTAAAGCGGCTGAAATTATCTTCCAGACTTCTTGAAGTAAATGACCCTATTATTGAAGAAACCGACCGAACGAATCCAAACTCCGACAGAATAAGCCCTTACACAAAGGAGTTGCTCGGTACCCCTGCAAAGACAAGTCAAACGCCTCAATTTACATCCAGACAGGAGCCCGGTGGGTTTGAGCCTCGTAGGAGCAAGCAAACTCAAAAACTAGAAATACCTCGAGGTAGAAGCCAGTCTCCAAATTATCGGTTAGAGCCCTCTCATTCAGGTTATTCTGGGCCCGATCAGCAAGGAACAGAGTGTTCTGACTTGGAAAATACTGGTGATGCATATAAATCGAATTCACCGACTTACAGAGATCAAATTACAAGATCAAAGATTAATTTTGCGGACTTGCTCACCTATCCTGATCCGGATTATTTGAGGGAGGGTCCTCAGCAGCACGGCTATTTCAGAGAAAAGCATTTGCGTAAGACAATCGGGCAGCCACCTCGATTATCCCCAAGTCTGCAAATCGGCGAGCAGATCGAGTCTCTGAAGCAATCAAAGGTTCCTTTGCAGAGTAGTTGGCATAAAATTAGCAGACAGGAGCTGGATAAATTGTATGACAAAGCTCATCACGAATTTGTCGGCCGAGTGCCAATAGAAGCCCTAGACGTCTCAAGTTTTCAATTAAACAAAAACGTACCTCTCCGAACTGTGACACAGTCAAAGAGCACGCGAAAAAATCCTGTTGATGAACAAAAAACTGAGTACGAGAGATTTTTTGATAAGATCGAGGATATGAATTCTCAATTTGAATACGTCCTGCAGAGCAATAAAGTTCAAGAGAAAGAAAACACACCAGAAAAGCCCAGAAATTCTGCGGTGAAGAAAAAATACGCGCATAATTGGGGAGATTTAATAAAATCTCTGATTTCTGGAGAGGACGCAGGTGAAGAGAGCAACTCACCAATTAATCAAAAACCCCCATTGGGCACCCACCGATCAAACCAAGGTTCCAATCAAGAGTTGGCATTAGAGAGTTATCATCATGAAAAGAAAACTAAACCTACCAATACTCAGGCTAATAGAGAAGCAAATCATAAAAGTCAATACTCAAAGCCAAATCAAGCTACCATTCAAGAAATAAACTGGGATGAAACCTCTCCTTCAGAGAAAATTGATAGCCCTTATCAACAACATCCTACCAGAGAAGCTGCAAAGGACAGTTTCAATAACCTCAGCACAAAAACACCGGTAATTTTTAAAGAGCGACAAGGGAAGCGAACTGATAGCAGTAAGATCGAGAACGATCAAAGAGGAAGAGAAAACTCTCCAGTGAGGTCTACAACATCAAAACAACGGGTCTCTGAACCAAATAGCAGTATTCCTGAGCAAGATTTATCCTACACTGTTCCTACAGGATATTTACAAAAAGTACTAGGACCTAATTCAGTAGAGACTTCTCCTACTTTGCAAGGACGAAAAATCGATGATTTGTTACTTATTCCGTTGCACCGCTTAGATCAAGAACCACCTCAGCAATCCTCCCAAGCCATGCGAAACTCAAGGACACCAGATCGATTCCAAGACCAGTCAGCACAGGCAGAGCAAATCCCACACCGACTATCTTCCTCTTCAAAAGAATACTCCAAGACTAATAAGTCTCCTAATATGAGCAGAGAGTATAGAGAACCCTCTCCAAAAGTCAATCAGAATGAAGAGTTTGCTATCCCTTCCAGACCTATCAAAGAAATTCTCAAAGGAGGGCAGCTGTCTGAGATTATTTTCAACCCGACAGAAAATTTGAAAGGCTCGCGCTTTGACGCTTATATCATTCAGAACGACAGCACGCATCAAGAATTACAATTTACAGAGAGCGCTTCTGAATTTGAAGCAAAGAGGCAACTACTCTCAAACAAACACATCGGAAAATATATAAACGTTAACAAAAAACCATTTTTAACTCTGAAATATAGCCTTCCATCAAAATAAACAAAATTCTTTTCAATCATTATTTTTGAATGTTATTTGCTGAATAGTTAAATGATGAGATAAATGTAATTACCTGCACATAATAGCAGTGATTTTCAATAAGTATAGCGCAATTTGAGTGCAATAAAAAGCTCAACCAGAGCCATTTTTCAGTATTCAAAAAGTACGAAAATAATAAAATGACCCACATACAGCAGCGGCTCAACATGCCGAACGTTACCAGAGGCAAGCGCATGGTTAACCATCGACATTTTTGATCATTCAAATACGGAAAAGATACATTTTTTAGAACGTTATCATAACAATCCCAAAATTAAAAATTAATATGCTAGTATTTGTAATGAGAGGACTTTATTTTATCATGACTCTTAATTTTGGAAATATTCAAATTAAATAGCGCGACACTCTATATGAACAGTGACCTCAGCAAATATATTTGCAATATTGATGCTGTAAAGATGCGCTGTCCTGTCCACAAAGAAGATATTCAGGAATTTTGCAAATTTCAGGATTGCAATAAAAGACTTCTTTGTATCAGATGCAAGGTCGGTCATCCACACGATGAAGCATACTTCGAAAATAAATCACAACTCTTCCTTGAGCTCAAGTCTGATGGAGCTACAAATGAGTCCTTGATCAACCCTACTGATGAAACAGTGGAGATTTCACAGATTTTCAAAGAAATTCTGAATGAGTCTCAGATTCTAGGGCAATTGGCCAATAGAAATGTCTCTTCCTTCCTCCGGACAGAGGCAAGGAACGCATTGAACAAATTAATTGAGGAAGCACCTAATCAACCTGAAATCAAAGATAATATAGAACTTAGTGAGGAAATTAAGCGATATGTTACTCCCGATGATTTGATGGACGCAAATGTTTTAGAAGATGTTTTGAGGCTAAGGAGAGAAATCGAAGATCACCTGAAAAAGATAACAACTAAAGGCTCTGACCTTGTAAATGAATTTGAGCATACATATGGGCAGAAGTTATCACCTGGAACCATTGGCTTTCAAAATGTCAATGAGAATCTCGCCTCCCACCCGTCAGTTGGAGATAATAGTCTTTTGAATTCGGATTCATCTCTTCTAAAACCGCCGAACACAAGTACTGCAAGCAATAATTTGTCGAGTCAAAGACCAAGGAGCCCACAAATCATCCAGGGTAAAGCAGCTAAGAAAATAGCTCCCAATAAAGCGGAGAGAGTGTTTGATTTTGAGGCTCTAGATGACGACGTAGCACCACCGATGAAAAAGAAAAAGAGTACTTCAAACACATCTCATAAGTCTCTACAGAACAAAAAAACTGCAGACTCCAAACCAAAATTTCAAATCATCAAAAGTAGTGCTTTATCAGCGAAGAATTCGGATTTGAAACGCATTGAACCAAATCCAATCAATAGATTAACTGATACTGAAACCTTCAACAGGGCTCTCCAGCTCAATTGGAAGGAAATTATTGAGCATTCGAGTTTTAATCAAAAGCTGAAAGAAATGAAAGCATTGGAGAAACAAGTAAGTGAGGGTGATTTGCCACTGAAGACAAGAATTGCAATCAACCAAAAATTGTTAACAGAAGCGTCAAAAGTAGCAATGTCTGAGAAGAAAAATGTAAAATACACCCTTACAACCTTGGAACTCTTATTACAGCAAGTACAAAACGCATATCCTCAGAATGACGAGAAGCTAAAATTCAGATTAGATCTCGAAAATTTGATTGCCGAATTTAAGGCAGATGAAATCTCAAAAATATTCGAACAGCTGCAACTGAAAGAACAACTAGCAGGCATTCTGACAAATAATATTACAGCAGAAGATTTCTTCTTTAAAGTGGGAGCTTTTAAAAATTATCTGCATACGTTCCAGGCTGGTCTGAATTATCAGAATGAAATTCGCTCTGAGGCAACTGCTCTTGGAAAAATATGCTCACAAGTGCTCTTAATTCGCCAGCGATCAAAGGTGATAGGAAGGTTAGTTGACTCTCTCACGAAAGATGGAGCCTTGGGTGCTGCTCAATCATCGGTTCTATGGGTGCTAATAACTGCATCTATTCTTCATGTCAAAAAAGTGCCTTTAAAAATCTGGAACAAGCTTCAAGCGTCATCAGACCTCCCTAAAAAGGTTGGACTAATTTCTGATAGCACACCACTTTACCAGGCTTTCCTCAAAGAAATCCACCAAGCAAAATTTCTTCAAAGTGAAGTAAATCTATATCGGAGCTCTCACGATAAGAGATTTGATAGTGGTCACCTATTGGTGTTTGAACATTTGAGAGGACTTGCAAAGCGTTTGGAAAGGAGTAGAATTTCCTTCCGAAAAACTTTAAATCAAATTAACGAGGTTGTAAGGAAGAGTCAGCATCATAATGAAATGTTTACGCAATTTTCACTCAGATTACAGAACGGAGAGAAAATTTCCAAAGCAGAATTTGATGAATTTGAGAACGATGTAGCTGATTTTGATATAATAAACAGAGGACTGAACAAGAACATTGATGATATTGTGAAAAAAAGAAAACAGCTCAGCAAGACACTTGAAAGTGTGAAGAAAGATGCGCTTGATCACGAAGCTCTTGCTAAAATGGAGAAGTTCTGCAACGATTATAAGAAATATTTAATATCCGATCCAAGTTTTGAAAATGCGATTCAGCAGTACCATACTTACATGCGAATCTATGAACAATATAAGTCATTGAAGGAGATTCAAGAAAAAGGAACTCCTGAGCAAATTGCGAGTTGTGAAAATTCCGTCTCGGGTTTTGAGCAAATGTATCAGCGCTCAATCTTCGAGAAGGGAATCCGCGGAATCAAGAGTTTTTTGCGACGCCTTCAAAACCCGAATATGTTAACAAAAAATTCTAGCAATGCTTCTAATAATATGCAGGCCTCAAATGTTTATATTATTGAAGAGGAACCGATAGAGGCTAGGAACTCAGAAGCCAGAACGGACTTTCCCTTCCGACCAAACAGCACTCTTCAGCCGCCTCCAAAAACTAAAATCGAAGATAGTGGGAATCACAATTTCTCCCTGAACAGAATCCCTACTGTTCAAAACACGGTCCCGATCGTTATCAATTCCGACTCTGATGACGCAAATGATGGAGAGAAATTTAACGAAATACAGACTAAGAAAATTAAGGTAGGCGAGAATGATTCCATTAATGTTGTATCAGCCTCTCCTCAAAGGCAGAAACCAGAAGAGTCGGAATTTGTCAACGAACTGGCAAAGCTTTTCCAAGAAAAAGGACTCAAAAGCACAAAAAGTAAAGACGAGAAAACCGCGATGAAGTTAGCCAAATTAACTGAGGAGATCTTTAAAGAAGGTACAACTTATCAGGATGAAGGAGCTTGTGTATCTGCTGTTCAGGAATTTTTAGGGGAAATCGATAATTTCAAGAGTGTATGGAAATTATTGGAAGAAAGTTTAGATGGAGCCCTACTGAAAAAGCTTTTAACTTTAAACAGCCAGGACAGATCTCTATTGGAGAAGAAATTTCAAGGACTTCAGAACAAATTTCAAGGAACGAATGCTACAAGAAAAGATTATGTATATAATTTATTGCTATCAAAAAATTATGCGAGGAAATCCGCAAGGCCACAACCTTAAAGTAATGTTAAATAATTTCCTAGTTTTCGTGCGTTATATGGCCTCTTACAATATACATGCCAAAAAATTAAAAAACTTGAGTTTCAGTTCCAACGAAAGTGATAGTGCTTACAAATGCATAACAATAGCTATGCAATGAGTTATAAAAGTATCAAGCTAAGCTATTTTAAGAGCCTGACATGTTATTTTGAAAACTAACAAAGGTTTTGTTTCCAAAGAATATACATTTACTAAAATTTTGGTGGAATATATAAAGTGTCTTTGCTGAGATGCAATGAAGCTAAGAGGCTGGCATTGCTTTACTATTTTTCGACAGCAATAGAACCTTTAATCTATGAATAGCTGGACTGGCTAGAGCGAATAATTTTAGTCTTTAGATAACCATCTCATCAAATATGAGGCATTTTGCTATATTTTACAATAAGGTTGGTTCACTGAGGGCTGAGGGAAGCTTCTAAAATTTCTAGAGAAATTAAAACTATTCGGGGAAGTTTTCTCATGAAAATCAACCTGAATTTCGATAACTCCTATCATTAATTGTGAATATTCTTAAACAACTCACCAACTATTTGATCATTTCTCGCAATATAATTTATATAATTAAAGAGCTCTCTGAGATGTTTTCATTCTTAGCCTCTGAAAGAAATCATTCACCAATCCCCAAACATGTCGCCAACAACTTTGGAAGCTTTACTGAGCTGTTCAGAACTAGCTATTATATCGTCTATAGCGCAAAATCTAAAGAAAATCCCGAAAAATTATATTCTGTACGAGCCCTGAATATCAACGAGGAATTTGTAAAAGACAATTATGATATTGCAGCAACAATGTTCATTCAAGAAACACTATATATGTGTTTACGAGGTGGAAGACTTGAGCCACTAATTATCGCAAATTTTGAAATCAATGATAAAAAAATAGCATTCGTTATGGAAAGCTACAACCAAACAAAGTTTGATGATCATATCGACCTCGAAAAGTTTCATGACGAAATTTCAATTGACATTGGCTTTCTCGCTAAGCACATGAAATTCACAAAACTCTGTTTAGACACAACGGAGACAATATACAAATTTAAGATGGATGAGAGCCACGAATCGTATATCCTTAGTGATTGGCTGAAAGTTAAACCCCCAGTGGACACTCGAGCAACAACCTATTCTGAAAAAGATCCTGACGCAGTTGTTGGAGAATCGGTTTATGAGCTAGGAAAGCTGGTAGTCAGTCTCGCTGGAGTATCTCAAAAGAAAATAGATGATCTGCAGACTGTGCAAGACGAGGAATTTCATAGTGTTCTGGTTACGAAAATTATAGATGGTCTCAAGACCACCGATTACAAATGGAAAGATTTAGATTCCTTTTGTGAAAAAATGAAGACGTCATTGAGCAAAGAGCCTCAGCATCTTAGGGCCAAAGAAAAAAGCTTCAGTTCGCCATCGTTCAGTTATAACGGAATGAACTCAACAAATCCAAAAAATCTTGGCAGCGAATATTCTGCAAGTATCGGGGAACCTGACTCTCCACAGGTAGTCCATCGTGCCTCACTCACCGAAAAAGAAAGTAATAATCAGTTAAATGATTTATTTTCTCATCGATATGTTTTTGTAGTTTCCCTCTTAACTCAAAATCTCAAGTTAAAGCTCGCTCTTTGGTATGCTGATGAGGAAAGTCGAATCAAGCTAATGAATTTAGCTAAGGGCACTCCTGAGAGCGGGTCTTATAAGGGTGCTCAAGTCCACGAATCAGTCATCGCTGTATTCAATCGAGAGAGTAGGGTTCAACAAATTCCACAGACGAACTATTTGCTTTCATACCAGTACAACCAGCAAGCTTTTAGTGTGAAGATAGATGATATCTCACCAAAGAACAGTGGAACTATTTTCAATTTGACTTCAGACAAAGGCTGTATGCTTTAACTAGGCTCATGATTTTGGTCTAATAGGTTCTAAATTGGAATTAGATGTTTCTGATATCGCTTATAACCCAAGCAGAAGACTGCTGGCCATGCACACAATCAAGTCAAAGGAAATCGCATATCATTTATTTAATTACGACACTTTGAAAGCAAAGAAACCCACAAAGCTAATTCCTTGGCCCGCTGAAGACCAAACTATAAAAAGTAACTGCTGAATGATCTCAGTGTTAAATTCTAACCACTTCTATAACAGAAAAAATCGAGAGAATAGAGAGTTTTGATTTTGATCCAGACGGAGGAAAGATAGCACTAACCGATGGTGAAGGGTCATTTTTAATTTCTGATATATCGACGGGAACTTACCCAACATATCTGAAATTAAGGGATGGAATCATGGGTAGGCAAATCTCGAGTCATTAATCTCTAATAAACTGCTTGAATTTTAAGGTATGCCAAGCAAATGTCGATGGAGTCCTTCTGTCCTTGACGTCGCAGTTCAATTTGAGAAGCAGGTTCATTTTGTTGATCCAGTTAAAGGTGTGGGGTTGAGCAAGACTTCTTTTAATAGAATTGAAAGTATAATTTGACCATTAATTCTGATTCCTCATCCCTCATAATTGAAAGCCATTAATTGGATTGAATGGCATCCTGAAGGAAATCTTCTTGCATGCTGTGGGAAGTCACCTATTATAGAAATATACGACGCTCGTGTTCGGAAGATAGTGACTAGTCTACATGGTTTTCATGGCGGTAAGAACTACTCTTGAGTGAATGAACCGAATTATTATTGACAATTAGCTCCCATTAAGTTGGTTCATTGGAGCCCTTGTGGAAAATTTTTGAACACTTTATCAGAGGATGACAACATCAAATTTTTCGATCATTCGAGCGGAGGGATCATACAATCTTGGAAGAGCAAAAAACAGGGTATTACCCGATTTACAATTTAATGCTAACCTATTTTTTATCACAGTTAACAGCTCTTGCTTCTTAAAGCCTGTCAATTAGTATTCACTTCTTTATTTCATTATTG
>ENA-UOUE01000835-UOUE01000835.1-compost-metagenome-genome-assembly--contig:-NODE-835-length-22858-cov-16.145779_pt1 | contig 22858 bp, 10 predicted proteins | sample MGYA00238146_ERZ747223 | MGnify/ENA primary metagenome ERZ747223 (study PRJEB28781, sample SAMN06268865) | compost metagenome | isolation source: single cell | place: USA: California, Emeryville, Joint...
TGGACCAAAATAATGCTTACACAACTCTTAATTGAATATGAGAATGCAATGAATGTCCCAGAATCACAACATCCTGCATTCTTGGATGAACTTAAAAGAGGAGAGTTATTGTTGGCAGATGACGTCCATTACAAAATTCATGAAGAATTTGCAAATTCGCTGAGAAAGACAACACCAGATGTGTCTCTAATGCCGAAACAAGTCGGACTCTATTCATTGCATGTTGTAAGCGGATCAAAGGAATATTATATGCTGTTAAACTCAAATCCATCCACTTATTTGATGAATATGCATAAACTCGTCAAGAAGCATCATCTTATAAACCATTTCGGATATGACGTAAAAGAGGAATATGTCAATTGAAATTGTTAAATTCATCTTTCTGTGACATGCTCGTTTGTAAATGTGATTGTATTGTAAGAAAATTCATTTCTTACTAATAATATTATGTGTACTAAATCTCTAGCTGCAATTTGTCGAAAGAAGATGAAAATGTCTAAAGAAAATTTGCACATTCTATTTTCGAATCAATTTATTATTTAAAGACATCGCCATTTTTTTCGCTTCATTTTTCTTTTGCTGGATTCTATCTTCGAATTCGCATCTTGTTATGATGTGAACTTATTTCATTCAATATAGTCGTTCATTAATATTTTCCTTAAACATTGGCTCTGAACTTACCTAAGAAACGTGACTAAGCAAGCTTCATGGATATCCAAATTTCGGAAGATAAGACCTAGGAAAAGATAGGCGCAGTTTGCTTGCACAAATTGGTAAGAATTGATTTATTTAGTCTTCATCCAACCTCGCCCTCTATAAAGAGAATGTTTAATTGGGCTTTCCTCGATTCGGAATTTTTCGATACTTATTTTGCTTTCAGAAAGGAATATTGATCAGTTTATTCAACAACATAGCAAATTGAATATTTAGGATTATAAGAAGAAGGAATGCAAGATGAAAATTAATTTCAGTAACAAAAGGGAAGTAGAGTAATTGGGAAGTCAAAGCAAATGAACCTGAACTTTTATATTGGCTAAAAAAGTCGATCATTTCATACACTATTTCATCTTTTATAAGGCTTGAATTTTAAAAAATGAAGACTTAATGTGATACTTTATTCACCCACTGCGATCTATTGTAATTTTCAAGTAGTTCTAGCTCATTAGTACTTATTCTTTTATTTCTGCTCCAACATTTTTTTCCCATATGTAGGGTTGACAATTAATATTCATAATTATCAAAAATACTCAATAGAGCTAATTAAAGATTTTCCTCTCGGCCAAAGTACAAAGCAAAAAAGATTTCTTCCAAATGTTGTGTATTGATAAACTAACCCTGATGACTCTCATGAAAAAACCTGTAATTAGCGTTAAATATAGAGAGCACAGAACTTTGATTATCAATTTAGTAGATTAAGCTCCTTTTCTTTAACATCCACTCAGCAGCTGGAAAGTGAACCAGCAGCTAGAAAGTGAATCAGTGGCTGAGTTTCTCCTTTCTTCTCCCTACCACATTACAGAGTAATTCACAAATTTGTACTACCACTAATACTGAGAATTATATATCTTGATCACCCTTTTTTTGTTTTCTTACGAAAGAGAAGCCGAACTTCCTCAACGAGAGGCCCATAATACATTTCGTTGAGCTTCTTAATCCTCCCTATCACAACCTCCACCAACATAATATCACCACCGAAATGAAAAATTTCATAAGAAATGCTTCTTCTTCTCAAATAGTTATTAACCGAAATTTTCTAAGCACTTCAACGTCGTTCCGACAGACTTACTATAAGCTGCCGGAAGTTTTCCAAACCGGAAAGAGGCCATACACTCAATTTAAAATTTTTTATCTATTTTAAATAATTTTCTGTTCATAACGGCCTACCTGAATGTGAACTAAGACCAGTCCAGAGTTCAAGAAGCAAAAGAAAATTCTTTAAAACTCAATTTTCAAAAATTGCAGCTATCTTCATAGCTGCGCAGTATTTTCACCATAAGCAACTCTGCCTGCAATCCTCCTGACTTCAGGTGGATTCTGAGCTTTTTCTTCGTAATTGCCTCAAATATCAGCATTTCTTACACTATAAAAACCGTATCACTCATCAACCAAAGCAAAAGAAGCTTCCTAGCAGCTTAGTGGCTCTGTTCTCAATTTATTGCTTGGTTGGCATGCTATTATAATCAAATTTTTTTGCAGAATTGACCGCAAAAAGATTGCATCAGATATAAATAAATTACACATTTCAAAATTACAGGTTTCCAGATTATACTCTAAGACCATACATATATAATACCCGGAACTTTGGAACATATAAATCCACGGAATGAGTGCGAAAGGAGCGTCTAGAATGAAACTTGAAAAAGATTCAAGGAAGTTCATTGAGAATGTGTATCGCGCTTTCGGCGGAGACAGCCGAAAAGTGCGAGCTTTCAACGATATCGTATTGAAATATCACCACGGAAACGTCAAGCTTCTGGAGTTTCAAAAGAAGCTCATCGACATGCTCAAGGACCATTCTGACATAATTGATCAGTTTAACCGGCTCGTACCCGACGAGTTCAGAGTCCCAGTCCAAGATTCAGAAAAAAACCTCCAAGAGGCCCTGACGAAAGGTATGGCCAAACTGAAGAACAGGCCCAAGGATCTGGATGCCTTGATCAAAATATTACAAGAAGTCAAGGGCGGAAACAGAGAAATCAGCGAAGACGCCTTAGCGAAGTTGGATTCAATTTTCAAGGACGAACCAGAGCTGCGAGACGCGATCAAATCCTACTGGATTTCTGAGCAGCCTAAGGAGAGGGAGGCTGACCTTCAACCTGAGCCCTCATATACTAAAGAAACAAACTACCAGGCCGACTTAGATGATTATAAAACACCAGCAGCCGCCTATCGAGCTCGCACTACTAGAGGACGCGGGGTACCCACCGCGAGGGAGCTTCCAGCTCGAAAAGAAGAGAAACCTGCACCAGACACTAACGGACAGGTGGTGGTGACTACAATTTCGTTGCCAACTGCGATAAAGAACGAGCAATTGCTCTTCCAAGTACTCCAGGAACAGTTAACGCCCAGCCAGTACGACGAGCTTGCAAAATGCATTGCTCTGTTCATCGAGATGATAATCTCGACAAATGAGCTGTTTGATCTGACGAAGAGCTTATTCAAAGATGAGAAATATTTTGCATTCTTCCAGGAGGTGATCACGTCGAGAGAAGCGGCTCGTAGAAAGGCAACCGTGCTGTTTAAGCCTTCTACAGAATTTGATTTTTCAAGTAATAGCAATTATCCCCGCTCATGAGGAATTAATTTGAATTAGCCATTGTCAGGACTGCGAGTTACACGAGAGCATCGGAGTACTACCCTCTGGTCAAAGTCCCCAAGTCAAAGAATCCGATCATAAACCAAGAAATCAACCACGTTTGGCTCAGTGTTCCGCACGGAAGTGAGCAAGGGTACTTCACTTTGATGAGAAGGACCACGTTCGAAGAAGCTTTATTCAAGGTAAATAACATATGCAAGTGCTTAGTTTTTTAAATTAATGACCGATAGTGTGAGGAAGAGCGATATGAATACGATCATAAAATCCAAATACTCAGATTTGGCGTCAAATGGCTCGAGGAGATAATGCAGCCAGAGACTCCACAAGAGAAAATCGACTATCTTGTGGAAAGAGTCATTAAATTGAAGGTAGATAAACTTTTTCCATCTCATTTCATACATATATCATCGAAAAGATCGTTCAAAAGCTGTATGATGACAACCCTGAGGTCGTCGAGTTGCTGAGAAAAAACACCAAAACCGCAGGCAAAGTTATTTTAGATAGGTTAAAGGCAAGACTCGCGGAGGTCACTCACTTAAAACTGAACGTCCAGAAGCCAGTCTGGGCTGATATAGCCGAGAAAAACTTCCATCGGTCACTTGACCACCGCTCTTTCTCAATTAAACAACATGAGAAGAAGCTAACCAACCCAAAGAGTAATCGCCATCTCAGTCATGGGCTTTAAGTTGCTTCTTTAGGTTTCGTTGAGGATGCAGAAAAAAGATACAGGAACCTCCAAAAACCGATACCAGACACTGTAAGTTTCATCCGAATAAAAACAAGTTATTAATTTCAATAGGATGTGACCAGATATTGGCAACTGCTGAACACTTTTGAAGGTATTTCAACCGATGCTGCTTGTCATCAACCAATTCTGAAAACTGATGAATTTGAAATCGCTCAGTAATTCATTTATTCCGGATCAGTTTTCGTTAATGAGACCCTCTAGAAAATCGCAAGGCTCGTTGAGAAAGAAATGCCCGATCTATCGCATGGGCTTTTATAACGAGCAAATTCGCAAGGATATCGCAGAGATTCTTTGGCTTTCAGTGTTGAATTTCCATTCGAACAACAACGAGAAGGAGAAGATAAAGAGGACATACAGAATATTACTGGTTGAGATCCTCGGTTTTGATTATTCTCGTGAATCAGACCTCTACGAGCACGTAATTCCTGAAGAGAAACTCCTTTCTGTCGCGTCCCGAATCGAGTCGACGATTTATGACAAAAGCTTCAGCTTTTACCGTCACACCGAACCGCAAAATGGTAAATTCATTAATTTTCCAGGTTTTTCAAAGGATTTTCTTGCTAGAAACTGCAAAAGAGGTCCCCAAAGAGACCATCTATAGCGTGATAGAGGAGATAATAAACGAAAAAAGCGAGAGCTCTGAGCACGATGGTGAAACTCATGAGGAAAAGCCTAAAAACGTCCGAGAATCGAAGTTGAAAACTCCTGCAGCCGATAAAAAAGACGATGCGTCTTCGGTGAGGTCCAAAAAAGGGGATTCTGGCTCCGATAGTAGCGGATCAGACTCCGAGGAGGAAGACGCGAAGCCAATGGAATACTTAGAAACGACCAATAATACAATATTTTTGCCTGTGAAGACGCCAGAAGCAAAGTTATTATACGGGACGAAGCATTTTTTAAATGTCTATCGACTATTTTTCACGCTTTATGAGCGGTTCCTGAGAGCCCGGGAAATCGCTAACACCTTCGAAACAAACCCTAAGACCGAGCAGCTCAGCAAAGAGGTATATTCTTGACATATTACATCTCTTTTATATTGAATATTTCAAAGGAAAAATCCAAACTTGCAGATGAGAGATACGATACGTTCAAATGGATCCTTGTCCATCTTATCCGTGCGAATATCGAGAGTATTAAGTACGAAGACCTGCTCAGAAGTATATTCGGCAAGGAGGCTTTCGCGCTGGTTTATGTCGATAAGATCGTGAACTCGGTATTTGATGAATCTTGCTGAGTTATTGATCCAATTTAATGGAAATAGACAATCAAATCTCTGCAAAATCTTGCAAATGATGACTTATCATCGAAGTTCATCCACTTATATTTCCATTCAATTGGTAAGAAGCATGAAAAAACCAACCCGAAAGATAAAAAACTTATGGACATTGAAATACCAACGACGGGAGTTACTTGGCAAGAGGAGCTTTATGTTTCGAAAATGAACCAATTAGCTTTGTAATATATAATGCCATTGAGATATCATCCCTGAAACCTCACGTTTTTCACCAGCAACAATCTAAAGAACCTTTCAGATGCGAATTTTTTCAGATTCCTTTGGATTGATGGAATTCTCAACATAAATCTCTACGAGGTGCCTTATAAGGGCTGGAATGAGGAGGGACTTGAATCCACGGCTGAATACTTGCAGGTAAAAATTTGCTTTTATTTGAGATTATAACGTTCGATAGAATTATGCTTCACACACACCCTTCCCACAAAACCTAAGCAATTCGAAAATCTTTTTGAAAAGGAACAAGACAAAGGTGGAGAGAGCTATGAAAAATGACCCTAATCAGAAGACCATTCAGATCTATAGAATAGAATACAAGGTAATAAGTCTCTTGGGCCATTGGTTCTTAACTACTTTGTTGCAGACTCCTACGAATTCGTTTAAGCTTATCACTGACAGCTACACGCAAGAAGATGTTATATTGAGGACTCCGAGGGCAGTAATCCATCACTATAATTGCTTATTGGTCCTAATTCCCGCTATTTCATTGTTAACAGAAGAAAGGCAAAACTGAAAGCGATGTATTTGAGATGGAGTATACCAGTATAAAGAAATACAAGAAAATCGTTTAGATTTTCAAGCAATTGTTTTCCAACGCGTAATTAGGAGATTTTCGGAAAAGAATTGCAGCTGAGATCGTCTGAAGGAGGATACATGTTAGGCCAGTAATTTTCAAGAACCATGAGAAGATGATTAAAGTTTAATTGTGCACATTTAAATTTGTCCATGTCTAATTGTAACGCCTCCATTTGAATACGTCACGTTTTTATGGACCTCTTATCCGAATGAAAAACTCAGCCGCCCAATTAGGATGTAGGTGGATGAAATAAATAAAGAAATAGACATATAAGATTCAATCTGAAGCTTTGTCTGTGTGATAATCAAGGGACAAAGAATATAAATGATAGTTTGGCTCTACATTTCGCAAGAATGGGAAAATATTTCGAGCACAGCATTATTAGCACTGATACATCGCTAGGTGAAACTGAATGTCGCTTTCAAGGCAATATATTTGTAGTAGGTGGATGAGAATGAGAATAGAGTGGTTATTTTCACAGTAGATTCTTCTAGTAGGGTACAGTGAATTATTGCCTTTGTTTGAGAGAAATACTATTTAAATCTGCTGTTAACTCAATTATTAGAAAGCTATGAAGAAGGGATTACTTTGATTTGGTATTTTCAAAAGTAAATTTTAATCAGACTTAATACATGATAGTAGTTTAAACATATTTCAATTAAGCAGGTTGAATTAAATGATTTTATAATTATTAAAACAATTTGAATTTAGTTTTGGGATATCGGTGTACATGTATAGGTAGGAACGAAAACCCCTTTATTAAATCTCTCAATTCTTTCAAATTTATAAAAAGCGGTTAATTTAAAATTGAAATGAAATTGTATTGAGTAAAAAATTGGTTTTGAAGTTATCTCTTATGTATTTTGTGTATCATCGTCTATCTCTAACAAGAGAATAACAAAAGAAGAGGTAATGGTTTTGCTAAGGTCTCTTTTTGGAAAGGTGAAAGCGTTCCTGAACAATAATTGGACAATGATAATAAAATTTCCAGTAATGTGAAATATTGATCTTAGGTTAGTTTGAAAAATTTATTGGACTTCTTAATGCAAGACAAAGAGAAAACAAAATTAAACACTCTTCGCTGTTAATTCGACGAGACAGCCATTGATATCCAAAAAGTTCAACTATCTGGCGCCGAAACTAAGCAACTAAATCCAAAAGGACAATGAAGAAACCTACTTTTTTCGAGATTTCTGATCTTTTAACATGATGGAAGTCCCAGAGAAGAAGCTGTTCCAAATTGGAGCAGTTTTTTAATTATTTCGAAATTAATTTCGGTCATAATTGCGTTTCCTTAAAATAAATTGTTTTGAACAAGTGCTGCCCACAGATTTCTCCAGTTCCTTCTCGAAAGATTCATTAGATATGTCTCAGAGTTCCTAAATGAGTTGAACTTCTGGATCTCTTGAAATTTTCATTAGCTCATGAGAATTCTTACGACTGTGCTTGAAACAAAAAAAATAAAATGGAATTGTTGACCTAACAAGGCACACATTCCTGATAGCATAATATCCGAAACAAAATTTACGAGTGTCGCGGTGCTCCATGATTTCCTCAAGTTAAGTTCGAGCTTCATCCATACCTGCCGCTAATAGCAACAAGAACGACATATTTGGAATCTCAACATTTACGAAATTTCGAAATCGTTGTTTAGTCAAAATAATGTCCCTTTCATGTGATCACCAACACCTTCTCACTGTGCTTGAAATTCTACCGTGCCAAATGGCTGCAATAGTTACATACATTCAATTTCATAAGCTACAGTCTTCTAAAAGATTTCTTTGGTAATACATATAGCCTTCAGACAGCCTCTCAACTGATTACCGAGAGACCGTTCACTTTGAGGACTCATTTCTCACTAACCAAATCAGGGACATCAATCCATCACCAAAAACGCATTTAGATAAGAACAAAGATTAATTGCCTACATACAATTAGTATATAACCAATATCTTCAGTGATAGAACCAGTAATGCGATCATTTTTCCTCGAAAAGGGGCCGCGAAAGTTTACTGATAATTGTTCTGAACTCAACTGGAAAATTTAAAACAAGAATATTTTTCTTAAAAATTCTATTTATTATTTTCTGATCACGTAATTGGAGCTAAACAGCTGCAAATTTCTAATTTTGGCTTAAGAATCAAATAAATAAATTTTATTCGATTGATTAAATATATTTAGTTGAAAAACCCTTTTTTTTTATTAATAACCGGACCCAATTAATTATTTTCTTGGTTCCCATAGGCTCTTGCGAGCTCCTTCCATTATTTTCTTCGCCTCCTGAAAAGATCGAAAATGCCTCAAATATTTAACCTCATCAGACCTATCCTCTTCATGAAACCAAGCACTAACCCCAGAATTGTGATGAAATTTTTGGTGAGTATGATAGTATAAGGATTTTTTCACAAGATAACACGCGTATATCTCTCCATTGTTTTTCATTGGTTTTCTGCTCTTTGAATCCCGATTCCTCGGTAAACAGGCAAGGACCTAACACAGTTTGCAATTATAACACGGTGATATTGATGCTCCTGGCAAAAGATTGCAAATATATGCTTCAGAGTTAAAAGCCTTAAATGATCAATCACTGGTTCCAAAGTATATATTTAGGTATCTTGGTCACAGCTCATGCAAGACGTGAAGCAATAGGGCTCGGATAAATGATAATTTTTCCCAGTAGAATCTTGCTACTCATGGAAAAACATTTACCACTAGCTCTTTAGCTCAAGGCTTCGCATGTGCTGTGAGAATATTTTGTTCTGCGCTTTTATCATGTTAAGCTTTTTCTTTTCTTATTCAGAAATCGATTATAAAAATTCATAAACTGCAGGCTTAAAAAGGATTTTTCTAACGCCTTTTCACAGAAAAAAGCTGAAAGAGAATTAAATTTTTGACCATTTTGATGAGTCCCAACGAGACCACACTGGAAAAGACATTTCTGACTCTTTTCTATGGCTTTTTACTTTAAGTTTATCTTGAATAGGCAATATCATCCTTGGTAATGAATTAAACTCCAAAGTTCATATATAGTTGAATGAGGCACAGATATGGGTTGGATATTCACTGTGAATAATATACAAAAGAGTCCCCAACAAACGATGTTGAACTTTTGATTTCTACCTTCTAAAGAATATTTAAGATCTTTTTGTAGAAAAATTGTATATTTTACGATTTTATTTTTTTCAAGGAGTTTAATAGATCATTCCGGAAATTCAGAATTTTAGAATAAGATCTAATGTCGGAAATTTGAAGCACAAAAATTTGAGATAGACTGTCAACATTCTAAAATATCAAAAGAGAGTGAGAGAAACCTCAGCTAACAAGGGTGAAAGGAAGGATAGTACTAAAATGAAGATAACATCTAGAGTGCGGGCAGGAAGCATTACAAAATGCGTTCTAATTTAACTCTAGGAGAGGAGGAATACTCATGTAGTGAGAAAAGTCATAAAAGGCCGGTTGGGATAGAGGATTGATATTTTATGGGCAATGTTCTTGCATTTTCCACACAGTAATTAAGGCAAAAACTTGGCTTTTAAAGAGATGACTGAATTATTCGATAGGATTTCGGCGATAATAACTGACCATAGTGAAAGTACAAATTATTATAAAACGTCAAGAAAGAATTTTTGCGCAGTTTATATAGTTCCAAGCCCAAAGCTAATATCGAATAAGTTAAAGTTTCGGAATCAGGCTTCTAAGTATAAAACATTTGATATGCACTGAATGTGCTCTGTTTTATTTAAAAAAAGAGCTAAATGTATCAAGCCTAAAATGTCATCCGCACTATGGAGAATAGGTCTTGGATTTATATTTCATAAGAATTACAAACCGACCAACAAAAGCACTGTTTCTTTAAAGGACAGCTTGCTCATAGTGAACTCTCTTCATCAGCTTCTAAAAGATCAGCTGGAAATGTGTTTAATGTTTGTGACTCTACAAAGAGAATATTCAGTTTCACAGGTTTTTCTGCTAATGAGGAATCCAAAAAGCCAAGAGACCATCTAAGAGAATCCTCTAGAATTGACGTTATCCGCTTCAGTTCTGGGTAGTGACTGCTACTAAGAAGACTTTTGCTGCTATTCTATGCTTCGCGAATCTTTCACTAATTCCAAAGAATAAAGTCCTGCGTATGACATCAATGGACAAGTGAAATTCAGTAATTAAAATTTCAGTAACATCAGTCAAAATTTGGAATATGTTCTCGACAAAATTGAAATAAAACTTATTAAATTATCGCACCTTGGGATCTGAGCAGAGGGTGTTTCCCCCTCAAAGATGGATGAGATGGCGCTCAGAAACACAGTTAGATCCTGATTCGAGGATTCGTAACACAGAGCTAAGTAAGGTAATTTAAGGCCTTGCATCGACCATTGGGTTATAAACAATTGATGTTTCAATAATCGAGGCTTCTCAAATGTAAGTTGAAATGTGGTCCTCCTCACTGCAATTCAAAAAAAAGCTGCGCAAAACATTGTAGGGTGAGAGGTTTTTCATGATCGGCGATATTTGTTGGAGTTATTTGTAAAATAGTTCGAAAACATCCCAATACTGGAATTAGAGAGAGAGGGAAGAAAAGCATCTTACTCTGCATAATTTGCATAATTTACTTTGCAATAAGAAAGTTGGATATGCTCTATCGCCTAGCTAAGCATTGTTAGAAGCACGAATCGGCAATATCGTTCAAATAGTCCCATAACTTTTCAGTATTGTGAACCAATTTTTTCTGATAAGCAAGTGGAGCCGAGCCTTAGACATTAAAGAGTCATATGCTGAAACTTATGAAAATGAATGGTGGTAGAGTTGTCTCGAATAATGTCCTTTAATAAGATCCATTTGCTGAAATGAATATTTTCAAGGAATGTCTACACAGTTTCATAATGGAGAGTCTTCGAATAGGGTTAATCGGAATTTCATAGGGAACGGACTTTTCTACGAGGTGGATATCATAGAAACTTTGTGAATGCTGAACTGTATTTGTCAAATTTGCTGAAGAATCTTTAAATAAGAAAAAATATATCAAATTTGTTCTTTTTATAAATTCTGGAATCAGACAGTTTTTTGAAATTCAAAGAGTACTGGGACGCTAAAGTGTTAAATCAATAGGATTGCCCAAATAATGTTTTGCTGAGAGAGGTGCTGAGGATATCTGCTCTGATGTGAATTACATTAACTGGAAAATGATGAAAATCAAAGAACGCTTGATTTCAAGGTAAGGTGTTCAAATTAAATTGTTCTCTCTTTTGTAAGGATAGCGAGGCTTGGAAAATCCCTTAGAATTTCAAAATTTCATGAGACTTATAATTATATAGATAGTGAGTTCAGATTCTTACTCTTGAAGATAATTACAACAAATTAGAGGTTCAGGTGTCTCTTTTCACCCTTAGGTCTTGAAAAAGCAGCTTATAGTCTTCATTAATCCAAATTTCTTCAACCTTGATAAATTGAATCAGGAGCATATAGAGGAATATATGGAAAAGTCATTAAACTCTAACATTTTCACATGATTTCCAGCTGGAAAATGTCGCTGAAAAGTAGACTTGGAAATTTACTTCAATGTTATTTGAGTTTACGCTTTAAGAGTAGGTTAAGTCAGCATTGTAAAAGCCATTTAGATTTCTTTTTATCAGTCTAGTAAAAATCTAAAAAGCAACTCTACAAAAAAAAAGAGAGAAAAATCAATCCGCTACCAACCCCCATTTTTCTGCATTCGTTAGAATTTTTAAATATCCTTTCCGTGCTACCTTGAATTGACGATACATCTTTCTCAAATTTAAGCACTCAAGCAACATATCCTTTTAACTAATGACAATATTAGCCGGGTGAGCTGCAACAAGACTAAATATTATTCTCAAAACTTTAATTTCAGTTTCAATTCAGATTCTTGAAAAACACAAACCGATTTATATTGAATTAATTATTGACACGAATAAGCCAATGGAACTTGCAGCGAAGAACCATCAGAATACTCTCATCGCTAATCATGCAATTAATCGAGTAATCCAGAAAGGAACCCAGCGACTCTTCAATAAATACCTCAAAACAAAAATGCCGGCGCACCTTGCAACCGTTGTCACCAAACACACTGAACATGCGATCGATCAGCACGCCTTACCCAACGATACCGGAGAAAAAATCGACACTCTGCTTACGTACTGGTGTGAGGAAGAGCAACCTGTAAGTTAAATCGCACTAATCCTCACTCACATAACTTTTCCCCTATCTAGGAGGTCGCAAACTTGGATTCTTGGGCAGTACTTTCTCTTAAAGCTCAATATCGACCTGACACTTCCTTTGCGGATCAAGCATCTGTTACTAAGAGTGTGGGAAAAAGCTCGCTGCTGGATCTATCCGTCCGAATATCAAATTTTGCATCTAATCTCAGACCTTTTAGTGCTGGGCTGATGTCCATGCTCGGCAGCAGCAGCACCGTTTCTCAAAATACTCAGCGTGGAAAACGAGCGAAATCAGCACGCAATCGTGGACCAAAGTATATCCCGGAGATCCTTCCAGCCGATGACCCTGAGCATGATCCAGAGCCTGATGACCCTATGCTTGATAGGATGAGAGAGGAGCGGGACTTAATAAAAACGCAGAAGGCAGAGGATGCCAGAATCCAGCGAGCGATCCTCATGCAGGAAAAAGAACGAGAGGAATCGCGCAGGAAAATGGATAGAAAACTTTATGATAAACTCTACACTTCTGACTATGAGGGCCAAGTCATTATGATCAAGCCCCCTGATGTTGACGGTCTGCCGGAAACCTCAATTCACCCTGGAACTGATACGAATAAACCACCGAAAGTCATTAAATTTGTGTCACATGTAACGATGAAAAATTTTGAAATTCAGCAACAATTGATAATTCATAGGTTACCAAAGAAATCGGGCTGCCAGGCCAAAAGAAACAGATTCAGCCACCACCGACCAGAGCTCCTGTAGGGAAAAGGCCTGATCCGAAAAAATTCGTAAGTGCAAGGGATTTCCCTTATCCGAAGACTCCAGCCTTGGAAGAAGTGTTAAAAGTAATAATATGCCTTTTGAGAAATGAATGAACGTGAATATTATCGCAGGTTCAGATGGGAGTGAAAATGACAACGAAAGGCCGCGAGATTGAAGGACCGCCGCTCGCTCGGCCGAACCAAATGACTCGAGATGAGTATATGAAAATAATAGACGAGAAAATGGAGCAGCAGAAGGAGCATTATAAGAAAATCGTCATGGGCCCAAATTTCGTTGACCATGTGTTGGAAGAAGCGATGAAGAAGCAAGAAGAAAGCATGAAAAATAAACTCGAAGAAGCTTATCAAAGCCGCCCTGAGGTAAGTAATCTAGCGCATTCGCCCATCTGATCCTTGGTCCACAGAGTCCCAAGAAAACGAAGAAAATGCAGCTTCACATCCACGATCAAGAGCAGTTGGTTAAGATGCTGGTAGAATCTCCAGTCCAAGACCCGAAGGAAAAAGAGGAAGAAGCAAAACGAATCAAAAGACACCAACAGAAAATCATGGCATTAAAGAAGGTCGAAGAAGAAGAGCGACTTGCTAAAGAGATATTTGATCGAGTCTCTGCATATGGTAAACAGCCTTCACTGAGAACAGTCTTCAATTAGGTTTTTTATTAGAGCGTAATGTAGAGGGAGAAGTCGTTCCAAAAAATCCTCAACCTCAAAAACCGTTAGGTTTACACAAAAATGTTGAAGAGTTCAATAAACAAATCGGTCATGACTCTGACTGGGGACGTCCTTTACTGAAAACGAATAGAACAGCTGAGGAAGAAGAGGAGGAACGCATTCAATTGTTATATTCAGAGAAACGGAAGATTAAACCGCAAACCCTTGATCCTCATATCCCCAAGGAACCGAGAGTCCGGCTCACGATTACGCAGAAATTATCGAAGATCGTCACTCCGAATGACTCAAGGCCTCAAACTGCCTTGAGGTCGCCAGCTAGTGGCTTTGCTCCATCGACAAGCAAGTCGACTCATTCGTTGGTTTCACCAAAAGATACTGGTAAAAAGCCAGTTTATTTGAAACTTCCGAAAGAAATACCGCAAAAGGTGGTGAAATTGCCGAGCATTTCAACTTCGAATATCAAGAGCCCGACGACTGATGCGTTCAAGAGCCCATCAACATTCAAATCTACAACTGCGGGAATGAGAACGGTCTCACACGCACAGGAAAACTCTCAAGGTGAGACATCCACGAACCGAGATAGCGCAAAGAAGCCTGAGAAGTTCTTCTTGTCGAACTCTCGCTTCACACCTAAAGGAAATAATAATATCACAGCTGATACATCGCATAGACCCCAAACCCAAAGCGGGAAACGTATGACTTAATAAAAAAATTCATTTATCAGTTACGAAAAAGTAGTTATAGTTTCACAGGTTGAAAGTTTATTTTTTTAACTGTTTCATAATACAAAAATTGAATGTCTAACGTATCTTTTTGATAAAAAAAGTGAAACTTTTTTTCAATCTAACCTCCTCAATATTCCTTGAAACCTGGGAATGATGCTGAATTTGATATTCAAATTTTCTCTTCAGCCTAGAACTGAATAGATTTAGAATTTTTGAATATTCTTATATCAAGACATAAAATTTTATGAAAATTATGGATATTCACCACTAACGTTGATCATATGGAATATGGATGTTATTTTCAATATCTCAGTGGGAAAACACATATGCCTTAAAGTTGTTTAAACAAAACAGAAAAAAAGAGTAATTATATGTGTATATTGATGAAGCAGCGAGCCTTAACTTCAGTATTAAATCTCAGATACACTCAAGTTGTCTTGAGGGAAAAGTTTTGTTGTATGAAGAGGCACATCTAAGCTGCCACATGTCGGCTCTGCCTAGCCATGTGCTCTTTGGTAATCATGCTTCGCTCATGTAAATAATGTAGGACAGTTATAATAATCGTCATCCCGGCTCCCAACAAGGAGTAAGTTGTCTTGGTCTCTTCGGTAGCGAACTGCCATTCTACAAGGTACTCTAATACATCAATATTAATAGTGGTAGGAGTGGGATGTCCTACCGATGAAGGTGAAGTAAGCTGAGATTGGGAAGATGACGATAAGGAAGAGGTGAAGGATCAAGAGCTGTCTTTGATCGGATTTGAGGGCTTTCAGGCTATTCAATTTTAGAACAGGCGGCAGGAAACGTTTTGTTTACTCTACGGCGGCGGTAGTGGTCATATTCAAATATATTTTTTTTTGAAACTTGAGTTTTGAATATTTTATTCCGCTTGTGAATCGTTTAAATACCCGCTGCTAATCGAGGTAAGATTTGAATTCTTTTTTTTCGAACGAATGAACCCACTTTTTTCAAGCCAAGCAATCAAGCTAATGTAGTCGATTCAAGCAAGTTCGCAGGTAGTGAAGAGGCTGGTCGGAGAAAAATCTTTCCAGGCAATGCTAAATTTAGATCAAATTTCATGGCAAGAGAAAGAAAGTTATTTTGTAGTATAAGTTTTTCAGACTGGCAGATTCAAGTCATGCAGTCTCTCTCTGAGTCTATGGTTGAAAGCAGAAAGCCGGCAACCGCGTATTCTAAATATAGTTATGGAACAACTCATTAAATTTATTTAGGGTTTTATTGCCTTTGCACCCAGGGAGGAGTGATGCTTGAGTTGACACTGCAACCTGTAAATATGTAGCTAAAGACCTGTAAGTTTTCATTAAGTAGCATTCAGAGCAATTTGGCTGTTCTCACGCGTCGTTTTAGGGAGAATGTAGATCTATCACAAGTAACGCATAGCTGAAAGATTGCTCGACAAGGAAACAGTTTTGCTAGTGATTAGGGTGAATATTTTGATTCCTCAGCAGAAGTTTAAGTACTATGCAGCTTTTTTCATCCCTACCGTTGCACGTTGCTTGGGAGATGAGAATTAAAATCAAACGTTAAGATTGTGTATAAAAGGGCCTCTTATTAGCATCGATTGGCATATATTTCCAAACAGGACCAGAGTAGGTTGGTTCTCGACGCTTTCTGCTCAAGAAGAGCTTAGAAGTTCTCAATTGGAACCTTTTTTAGAAATATTAGTGAGTAGATAGCGCCTCCAAAGCATTCGGATGCGATCACTCCAATAAGGGGAGAGCACTATCAGATAAGTTGTGTCGTTTGACTCAAATTTTTATGGATTAACAGTGATTTCTTATGAAATATGTTTCTTAGGACGAAGAGGTTTTAAAGCCAACTCCGCGCTTGGAAAATCGCTTAGCAAAAGTCAGCAATTAATTTTACTCCGCTATTTCGATTGATGGAATGAGCTATTTTTTCTCTCTCCCGCAAATTCGATAATTTGTCCAAAACAGAGAGCAGAGCATTTTCCAGGGTACTTAAAAAAGATTCTTGATCACAGAGCCACGAAATAAGACTTCGAATTGGTTAATTTTTTTATTCGAAATAAATCTGTTAAAAAATCGTTAAGAGTAAATCTTAAGAGAAAGAATATGCAAATAACCCTCTGTATAATATTCCAATGAAACTTATGGACACTAAGCAAAAGAATTGATTCCTTGTGATCCACATGTAAGCTACTCCCAAAATAATTATAAGGAAGCATCAAGAACCACTACGGCTAGCACGTCTGGCTAGTTAGCTGTCAAATCGTTTATTCGTTAAAAAAAGAGGTGATATTTAATTATCTGAGAAATTTAGTCGACGTGAGATAGGTTGTGATAACACTTCTTAATCATAATAGTTATTAAATGAAAACTGGATTTGGTTTTCATTGAGAGAAAGTCGATTTTTTTATTTCCTGTCGAATTAGTTTGCTCATGAATTTGGATTTTAGACGATGGGAAGAGGCAGCTTACTCTTCCTCGATAAATTTATAGAAAAACAGTGAGCAGCGGAGTAAATTCATGAAACAGAGGATCCGTTCTCAAAGCACCCTGACGCATTCATAACTCCATTTTGATACCTAAATAGCTTCGAAATGTACATATGTTCGACTATTCTCATAAAGTCTTGTCTGCGATATTAAAAAAACCCATTATCACCTCAATTATTTGTACTTTCTTGAGTCCAAACACCCATAAGACCACTTTTTCCTCAAACCTGAGGGGTGAACTAAAGAATTGAATTGAATTCTGAAAGCAACTTCATTCCTGGACACGGTTCGAACTAACCAGTTTTTAGTGTGGCTTAGTGCTTGGAATTACTCGTTTAGAACAGATGTTATATCCGATAAATAAACGACACACTTTCCGATACAACTCTAATTTCGCAATAAGAAATAAATAAAACTAAAGCTCATAATTCACGAGTCGTTTGATCCAACCTAACATCAGTATCGTTTATCCATGGGAAACTGTAACTTCAAATCAGAAGCACCCGTCGAAAAGGAGACAGGTAACCAACCCAACTCACCCCTCTGCTTCATAATATGCCTTTTTTTTTATCGATCAGCCATCTCAAAAGCGAATTTTACATTTCATTACGTAATTGGTCGCGGCGGCTTTGGAAAAGTGCCTTTTTATGCCATACTCTGAGGGCTCATTTCGAATGTCTAGGTCTGGAAAGTTGAATTTAAAAGGGATCGTCAGTTGTATGCAATGAAAGAGATGTCCAAAGCTAAGTATGATATCTATCTCGAATTTCTGCTGAGAATCGGCTCTTTATTTCAACAGAATTATAAGCAAAAGGAGTGTGAGCTCAGTTATGAATGAGAAGCAGCTGCTTGCAACGCTGAATAATCAGTATGTATCGCTCAATGTGCCAAATATATAACCCATGGATTTTCGCAGATTTATCGTGAATATGGTCTACTCATTCCAGGATCGAGAAAATTTATACTTGGTGATGGATTTGATGAATGGAGGCGACCTTCGATATCATGTTGGGCGCAATAGGAAATTCAAAGAAGAGCAAACCAGTAACGTCCAATATTGCTAGGATTAACTCAGATTTTTAGGATTTTTCATCGCTTGTGTCATCTGCGGGCTCGAATATCTTCACATGAATGGAATCATACACAGAGATATCAAACCAGAAAACTTGGTCCTCGATTCTGAAGGTCATTTGGTCTCTTAACTACCTTCTTATAAACGAATAAACTTCAGGTTATGTGCATATAACGGATCTTGGAATTGCTCGGGTTTGGAGACCTGACAATAGCAGCGATACCAGCGGAACTCCTGGGTATATGGGTAAGATTACTTCCTGAGCAACGGATGTCCTAATGTTTAAATATTTAGCCCCAGAAATCATGTGCAGACAAAATCATGGTGTGGCTGCTGATTATTTCGCAGTGGGAGTCATGGCTTATGAGTTTATGCTAGGAAGAGTAACCTAATTCATCTAATGTCACATTAAATTGACTCTCGTTCGACAGAGACCATATTTGGGCAAAACAAGGAAAGAAATTCGTGACCAAATTCTCGCAAAGCAAGTGCAAGTTCGTAAGCAAGATATCCCTGAGGGATGGTCACTGGAGGCGGCTGATTTCATTAATAGAGTACTATATTCAGAAGGAGATCACTGAATGTTCACTTTTCTATGTTAATTAGACCATTCAAAGAAAGCCTATCAACCGCCTTGGACTCAATGGGCCAGCTGAAGTTAAAGCACATCCATGGTTCAAAGATTTTCCTTGGCAGAAATTATACAATCGAGAAATCCCAGCTCCTTACCTCCCTTCGGTAATGATAGGCCTGCATTTCAGTAGAAATAAACATTTCTTTCAAAAGAAAAAAGACGATAACTTTGACCAACGTCAGCAACAAAAAGAAGAGCCGGAAAACGACGAGATCCTTGCGCAAAACGCTTTAATGTTAAGAAGAGACTCTGTTCAAAGTAATTTGATACCTATCAAGAACGTCTTGAGTGAATTCTTTTTATAGATCTGTTCCACGGCTATGAATTTGAAGGGAATAAGACAAGCAACATTCAATCTGAGACTCCGACTACAAAAGATCATCATATTAGCTCTGCGAGAACAGCTCTAATGTCTTAAGCTGATGAGGAACCGAAGTGTTCAAATTTTTTTTCCCCCTCTTCGTTAATACAATAGAAGCCTATTGGGCAGGTAATGCCGTTTTATAATTCAACGTCTCGATTCTAAGTTGTTGTTCAGCTTTAATCGAAATATAGTTGCCATTATTAGTATAAATCCTCTGTGGTTTTAGTTTTGGATGCAAATATATGTTTGGAATAAATGCTTTACATTAAATTTTGGAGTCTTTTTATAATCGACTCTTCATCTTAAAATTCGTTCTTTTAGACACATTATTTTTCACATCTGTCTAGCTAGAGAAATAATGTTCATTTTTATTAAGAAAGACTTAGAAATCTCGCAAGAATGATTAATAGGCAGCTAGCAACTCCCCCTTGAACCTTATCTTCCATCAGATTTTTCTCAAAAGAAATAGAAGAAGTATAAATTCATTATTATTGTTATTCGCTTCAGAAATAAGACCTGATTTGTTGCTTGCTCTTTTAGTCCCCATGGATAGCGGTAAACACCGATGATCTGATGAGATTTAACGATTTTTATTGAAATAAGCACTGCATACCTTTATGTAACGACTTCCAGATTATTTGGAAGTGTTCTCAAATCCTTACTTTAAACAATATATTAATTTTAGAAGCTTTATTGCGCAACCGATGTCGGACGAGAAAGCCAAAACACTTACTAAGATATTCACACAGGTCCTTGATGAGACCAAGAGTTATCAGTACAAGTAACAATATTCTCTTCAGAACAGTAGAGCCATAAAACGTTTGCTTTAGGCCCCGTTTCGCGTTATTCAGTTCTCCTCCAGCAGGTGCTCTCGGCGAAGGGATCGACCAATTCAGAGCAAGTAGCACAAACCTGCCCGCATCATCTCTAATTACTCTATGATGCGGTTAGGACCTAAACGGACAGCTGATGGAAAAGTTATAACAAAACCAAGGCAAATTTATGGCGGCAGACCAAGCTCTGGGACTCTCTCGAGCTCATATTTCTCGAAGCCAATCTATATTTCAATTGGTACTGTCATCCTCATTCATGCCAATGGTCTAATCTATCCTGAACTTGGCTATAGGAGCTCCATACATTGATCCAGATAGAATCGAAAGACAGTATCAAATGAAACGGAAGAAGAATATCCCTCACGAGCAGAAATATTTTGTCCCTGCAAGCGGAGAAAAATCAGAGTATGTGATCAATGGCGCTTTCCAACTCATAACCATGCAATAAATAGTCCTACCAAATCTGATTTTAAATACGAACCCCAAGACCCCAAATCTAAAACAGTGGTACACAAAACGGCAGATGGTAAATCTTGCTACATGGACGTGTGGATGCTATCATTTAAAATTTAGGCAAAGTGCCAATTGGACCCAGAAACTTCGTAATAGGGCGTCCTAAGACCGGGCATTATGCCTCGACAACGGGACATCTGTTTTCGCGTGTGCCCAAGTTCATGGCAGATCCTTATTCACTGAAGAGAGATAAAGAGATCGTAATTTCATGTTTTTTCAAGTGTTTGTTAAGCGTTTCTACAGAAAGAATGGAAGGAAAATAAAACAAAGTTCCAACCGACTCCGTTCCTGACAACTGCTCATGGGGGCCGAACTTTTTCCTCTGATAAAGAGATCTTCGATATTAAACCTAATATTCAGAAGGTAATCAACATATATATGATTGAAAGAACAAGGTAAATTTTGGAATGTGTAGAAAAGAATGGTTAGATCGAGATCAAATTCTGAAGAGAAACCGCGTGAGCCATTTTATCCTTCTCGACCTCCAAGAAAGGTATTTTTGAAGTTGATGAGCTGGAGTTGAATATTTATGATCAGGGTTTCAACGCAACGATTGGAGAGTTCCCAAAATATATGGAGTGTCCTCCTAAAGAGATTAAACGGAAAAAGGTGGAAGAAGGCGCTCCTAGGAAAGACGCTTTTAGGTGAGGATTTTATGAATTGTGTGGAAATTTTATTTGAATCAACATAGGCCAAATTCTGCGTTCTTGAGCCGCCCGACGCCTTCAATAAGCTTAAACAAGCTGAATCTTAAGAATGAAGCGGTTTCGTTGATGTCTGCAAGACTTTAGTCTAGTCGTCGTGTAGACATTTTATTTTGGGTGTTTCCTTCACACTGAATAATGGCCATATTTTGATTGAGTTACTTCTAAGGTACATGGAATATCTTGCAAATTCATATCATTCTTGCTGAGTAATTTTGTGTTGTGTAAATGTATATGTGTTGCAAGTTCTCTCACTACAGAAATTTGGGATTGAAGGAAAATCGGAGTTTTTGAAATTGTTGCTAAGAGTCTAGTTAGTTCATGATTATTCAATTCTTGTGGAGTTGATATTAGGACCTAATTAATACTTCATTTTGCGGGAAACACTATGTATAGATAACGTAATAATTATTTTCATATGATATTAGTGAATGATAGTATTCGATATGTAATGTTTAATACTAACAGATGGTGTTGGTAATCTAATTCCTAGCTTTGAGTAAAGAGAGCTAGTGTTATTCGAGTGGCTAAGGTTAACCCTCAAAGTATACAACTTGGGAGTTTAAAAGAAAACTTTTCTTCTTGAATTGTTTAAGTAATTCGAATTTATTGATAACAGAGAACTTCATTTGGGCCACTAAGCATACTTTCTCATAATTTGAATCAACAATCAGTTCATTCATTGATATTACACAAGTTACGATACCTGCTGCATATTGCTGCATATGTAATGGATTCATAAGGAACTTTTTGAAAATACACAGTACTGATATTGTTGTGCTGAGTTTTTTTACTTGATGAATATGAGAATTCAAAAGAAATACCTTTTACTTGGATATATACACAGTAGAGTGTTTTCAACAATGATACCTTCAAACTGGGAAAAATTATTATTTTGTGTGAGGAGGAAATTGTATTCGTGACAGCAAAATTTGAAAATTGGATTCTATGTTTTTCTTTTCTTTGATTTCTTTATTTATTATAATTTTGAGTGATTTGCTTAATTTTAAAGCTTAATTTTTCTCTCAGTCATCGATATTCCAACTACCTGTAAAGGACCCGCTTGAAGGTGAGAAATACAATCTGATAATTGAAATCTATATATAGGAAGTCACAAAACCAATTGAATGAAATCATACCCTGATAAACATACAAATTACATCAGCTTCTATAGATGGACCAAAAACAAGTTTATTAAACGATATATAACAGCATTTTATTCGGTTTTGACTTTTGAATAGCCTTTTCCCCCTTTTTTTACTTGAATTAATTTTTCATCTTGGATTTGTTTGGGTTCGTTCCCTGCTTGGATTTCTGTTGCCGTTTTTTCTTTCTCCTGTCTCGCTTGCTTTGATCGATGTCTTCGGTTAATTATCTTACAAGCTCTGCATCCATAGCAAACAGTACAGAAAATAGCGAAGAAGGACAAAACAAACTGTGAAATTAATATGAATCCCATCACTGGATTTTTAGTCCTTACAGCTTCTACCTTCTCCCAATAATACTTAACAGTCTTTTGAACGAAACTAACATAATCTGAGGTAATGTTAAGAGGTTTTCCTTCCGTTTGATTGTATCCACCATTGAGAAACGATATGAGATTGGCTTTGTCGTATTCTTGATTAAATTTGTACATTTTTCCCTCTGAAAGCAGTACGAGAGTTGGGTACTTCTTAATTGAGAACATTTCCCGTAAATTTTTCTCTTCATCACTAAGCAGAGGAGAATAAGGACTAATAAAATCAGATATTTTG
>ENA-UOUE01000837-UOUE01000837.1-compost-metagenome-genome-assembly--contig:-NODE-837-length-22805-cov-8.999912_pt1 | contig 22805 bp, 15 predicted proteins | sample MGYA00238146_ERZ747223 | MGnify/ENA primary metagenome ERZ747223 (study PRJEB28781, sample SAMN06268865) | compost metagenome | isolation source: single cell | place: USA: California, Emeryville, Joint...
ATTTTATTTTACTGGAAAAATTTAAATTTTCCGAAGTTCCCAAATGTTCTGAAGAATTACAGAAGGATCTTCATGGAGCAAAGATCCTCTATTTTCCACTCTCTTCATCCCTTTAAGTCTATTCACCCTCTCAAAATTACAATAAACCTAACTCAACCGCAATAAAATGAACCTACTCCCATCTACTCTAACAACTAACGTGCTAAACAGAGAATTAACTTGATTTGTTAATTAAAACATTGACTCAAACAAAAACGAATCTCATAATTTATGGATTTTAATACATTAAGCATTAATCACTTCACAAAATAAATTATAACGCAACACTTTCCAAAGCAAGATGAGAGAGATATTGACAAAACAAATTGGGTCCAGGCTTATTATTCTCATGCTAATCTTCCAGTTATATTGGAACTTATCCCGTAACATTTACAACTTAAGCAATTTTCTAAATTTTCGACGCTGGACGATAGAAAGTCAAAACTGCAACGGAATTTATGGAAATCTTGACAATTCTTACAACGATTGCACAAACCAACCAGCCACAGGAACCACTCTTTTCACATTCAATGGAGGTATGGACGAATTTCTCTCTTTTACCAAAAGTTTCGATTCTTTTAGTTGGCCTGGACATTTCAATGGGACTTTGGGTGCAAGTAACAGCTGTTCCAGCAGGCACAGCTTATGTGCTGAGAGTGACACTGGAGTAATTCAGTTTTTTCAAATAAATCTGACGCATTTGAATGAGCTAGTCCGGTTAATGACCAAGACGATAAATCTTGCAAAATTATCTCGATCGAATTGGTGAACAATGCATTTTCGATTAAATATGCTGGTGCGCCGACGCTTTTGCTTGGAGACCGCAGCAATTATGAGCAGCTAAATTGGGGTTCTTATACTGTGGGTAAATGGTACTGGATCTTCTGCTCCCGAAGTCAGAGCTCTGGTCTTCTCAGTCAGATTCAATACGTAGGAATATACGACCCTACAATATCCAACTATGTCAAAACAGAGTCCGAAGATTGGGGTCTCTTGTTTTACATGGCAAGCCTCTCATCATCCAATTTCTACGTTATAGCTAACGGCTTCAAACCGCCCGCTTTAGGCTTCTGTGGAAGGCTGCGAGGCTTAATCATCATGCCTGGAACGAGTGTCCCTATAGCAAGCGCATATGAATTTCTTGGGCAGCAGCAGGGTGGCGCAGGCCTTAATAAGCTAGTGCTTTTCATGCCTTTTGATGCAAGAACAGGGCAGTGGGCGAAGGATGGAAGTGGCAGTACAAATGATGGAGTGCTAGGATCGACGCCTTACACGGATTTGAATGATCCCACATGGGAAGCAGTAAGATGAGAGTGTTAATGAAAGTTTTAGGAAATTTACATTATAGGATTTAAGTCAAGGAATACGTTTCAACAACGGAGGGCAGCCGAATTACATTCAACTTCCTCTGTTCCAATTCCTCAACACAGATGATTCGGTGACTGTAAGTTTCATAATCACACTTAATAGCGTTCCAAGCTGTACCGCTCCGATTATTCAAAGGCTATCGGTAAAATGAGGTCATTTAATGTTTTGTTAATATATAATTCGTAAAGACTTCAAATACAATTGTATTTGGCATTGTAGTCAAGACTACTGGGGTTCTATGGATTGTAATAAATGGCGTAGAGCTTTCGCTTGGTATCACACTCACAATAGGTATTTATTACTTTCTCTTTCATCGTTTATTAATTCGCGACGATAGGAACGGCTACTGCGGTAACCGTGATGTGTACAACATATGGTGGACCACCATATCCTCTTTGCAAGGCGTATTCGGGAAACACTAAGACGCTGACGTTATCAAGTGTTACAGCGGCTTCGTTAGGAGCTTCTCCTTCTGATCAAAATTTCATCGGAAGCCCAAGCTGCGTATTGGATGCTTATTTGAAGCAGATTATAGTTTCCAAAGACGGAAATATTCTTGACAGTAATTTTCAACGTGTTTCACAGTTTTTCATTGCCATTATCTGTGCGTTAGTAACCTGCTCCACTTGTAAATTGGCAGTTTCACACGATGATGCCTCGCAATTTTGTCTCTCTTGCACAGGCACTAACATCCCTTTTAACGGGACTTGCCTGGCTGCTTGCGGGAGCGGTTTTCAGAAGACCGGCACCACAGGCCAATGCTACTGCCCCACTGGTTACTTTATCGATGGAAGTGTTTGCACAGGTATGTTCATTTGTCCCTCCACAAAAAAATAAATCAACGTTCCTTAGCGTGTACACCATTTTGCACGGGCTGCTCTTCTGCTGCTACAGATGCTTGCTATTCATGCTCTCCGTCTGCAATACCAGTTCTATCACTTAGTCCTACAGGAACATGCGAGCCTAATTGCCCTGCAGGCACGTATGCGTCTGATCTCTATTGCGTGCCTTGTGATGCTGCGTGTGTTGAATGTACAGACTCAGGAAACACTAACTGCGTTGCTGCCGCCGGCTGTCAACCGGGCTATTTCCAGCAGCCGCCAGTACCAAGTACAAATTGCTTCACCAGCTGCCCAGCTTTCTATTATGGCGACAGCACAGACAATACTTGTAAAAGTTGTCATACATATTGTAAAGTGTGCACTGGACCCACTGTCAACGTATGTTCCCAATGCGCACCAGGGTACTATCTATTAGGAGCAAGTACTTGTGTCCCAGCGAGCGGATGTACTCCTGGCACATATCCCGACTCTATAACTTCTACTTGTGCAAGTAAGAGCCCTTATTCCCTATTGTATTGATTAATACAAACTCAGGTTGCGTTTCCCCTTGCCAAACTTGCACAAGTGCAACAAGTTGCGTGACTTGTGTCACTAGTTACTATTTGCAGCTCTCTCCAGACGACGACAAATGCGATACAGCCTGCCCTTTGTTCTACTACGGAGACGCAATAACAGGCTCATGCCAAAGTTGTCACACATATTGTAAAGTGTGCACGGGCCCAACTGACAATGTATGCTCCCAATGCGCACCCGGATATTATCTCTTAGGAGCAAGTACTTGCGTTCCACCGAGCGGATGCATTCCTGGCACATTTCCAGATCCTATAACTTCTACTTGTGCAAGTATGAGCTTCCTCAATATATTTTGTTTGCTAATTTTAATTAGATTGCGTTTCTCCTTGCCAAACTTGCGCAAGCGCAACAAGCTGCGTGACCTGCGTAAGCAGTAATTATTTGCAACCTCCTCCTGATACTGACAAATGCGATACTACCTGTCCCGCTGGCTATTATTCAGACACCACAACAGGATCTTGTGAGAGTTGTCCGAGTCCTTGCACGAGTTGCACAGGACCTACAGTGGCCGATTGTACCGCAGGATGCCCTTCAGGATGTGCTACCTGCTCATATAGTTCTACCATAACCTGCACATCATGCTCTCCGGGATATTACGCATTAAGTGGAGCATGTCACTCTCTCTGTCCAGCTGGCTACTATGCAGACACAACGACGCTTTCATGCGTTATTTGCCCAGTCAATTGCGACGTTTGTGTTGCTACTGGCTGCGTCGTTTGCCAAAACTCATTGTTTTTGTATAATCATGCCTGTTACCTGTCCTGTCCGCCGTTCACTTTCCCCGTATACGACCCGAGTGGTGATAATTCCTGTGTTGACTGTGATCCCTCTTGCATGACCTGCACGGGCCCTGGTCCTAACGCCTGCTCTCTCTGTCAAACCGGCTATTTTCTTTTCAATTCCAAATGCCTGTTAAACTGCCCTAGTGGCACTTACGAGACAAAAGTCCAGGTAACGAGCACGATCCAAGCGCCAATCTGCGAAAATAAGATCCCTCTTTCTTTTTCTCTGAAGCTGACTACAGATGCCAGGCAAGTCCTCGTCCGTTTTTCTGATTCAGTCGGGACGAATTACCTGGACTATTTCATTTCGATCCTTCAAGCAACCTTGCAGAACGTTATTTTAGGCAATTCCCTGATTCATGCTAATATAATCGATGCCGCCACGCTTAACCTGACTCTCAAGACTCAATATTACTACCCGACTGGTTCCTTGCTCCGCGTTGATCTTCTCATTGACTCGAGTTTTGACGACGACCCAACAAACAAATACTCGCTCCCAATCAAGTATTCAACGATTGGCCTATCTGAGTTTTACCCATATAACCAAACTCAAAGCAGCGTTATCACGACTACCGCAAAGATGTCACAAAACGCTGGTACTGCTACAACAGCCGCTCAAGCTGCGGTACTCGCTGCGACTGGAGGAATCGCTTCATCAATCCTTCTGCAGTTTCGTTTGATCACAGATCTAATTCAGATTCTGCAGTTCTTAGACATTGATTGGCCTGCTAACGTAATGGACCTCTTCCAGCAAGCTTATATCGACCCCAGCAATCTCTGCATCCCGTTCTGTTTCTTCGATACGCCCCCGGATGATCAATTGCCTAATATCACAACATCGAGAGTCTTAGAATCTCAGCAAATCTCTCCTATATATCTTGCCAACGATTGTGAGATTCTGTCTACGTTAATTTTAATAGTCGCTGTCACTCTCTCGCTTAAGATTCTGCTGCAATTCAGGCGTCCTAAAAGCATTCCTCAAAGGATTAGTAACTGGGGCGTGTGGCTTGATAAAATCCTCGCATGGAATGCTTTGATGCAAGTATTTGCGTCAAATTATCCGCTTTTTTTCGCGTATAGCATTTTGCAGCTATACTACTCAAATTTTGAAATCCACTTTTTGACCGTAAGTACTGCTCTTGCGATAGTTACTTCGATAGTTTGCAGTTGTTATGTGCTTTGGATCTTGACTCTCGCACGGAAATATTCAAAGGCTGTGAAAATAAATGAGCAGCAGGCTCAGAAGAAGTTCGAGCGAGTTTTTACCATATTTGAAGGCTTAAAGCAAGAGAAGGCTATTCAAAGTTTCTTCATGCCACTAAGTATGCTACGAATCTGGCTCGTAGCTGTTATTGTGATGACTCTTGCTGAGCATACTTGGTACTCGACAATAGCCATTTGTGTGCTACAAAGCGCATATCTATTGTATATGCTTAAATTCCGTCCCCTTGATTCAAAATTTGAGCTTTGGTGCGCTATCATCGCTGAAACCTTACTAATGACTGCATTCTCTTGTGCTTTAGCAGTCAAAATCGGAACCTCAGTTGATTTCAGCATAGATTCTAAAAACATTGTCGGGTGGATCTTCATTGGATTAAACTTGTCAGTTTCCCTCGTAACTGTGTTTCTTCTTGCCAGGCAAATGATTCTGCTAGTTATTACAACTTACAATCTTATAAAAGACTCCCGCAAAAACAGGGGACGGAAAGTGACCCCGATCATCCTAAGACAAGAAAGCTTGCATACTAATGAGAATCACTCTGTTTCGATACGCAAAATCGAAAGCGCTTTGGATTCAATCAAGCAAGCAGAAAAATTGCTGCGCACGAGTGTCAGAACCAAGAAAGAAGAAAAAGTCCAAATAGAAGACCGAGCGAGAGTTGAAGCTCTCTTGAAATCAAGCATAAAAATGGTCACAGAATCGAAAGGCAACTGGCTCACGATCCCCCAAGATTCTAAGCAAACGCTATCTCCAAAATCGCCAGGTACAATTGAACTTCCAAGCAAGATTAGCCTTGAACCTCCAAGCAAGATTCGCCTTGAATCTCCAAGCAAAGACAATATCGAAGACAGCAGTTTCGCAGATAAAATGGCTGCGACAAGCAGTGGAAGTGTTAAACCAGAGAAGAGTCTGCTAGAGGTAGCAAAACTGAGGCTTTCACCAACGAAAAAATCTGGGAACGGCAATGTCAAGAACCTCTTCCTTCAAATACCAAATATAAAGTCTAAAACTGACACTGAAGACACTATGTCAATATATTCTGATAATATCAACGGTGAGGGTGGATTGGCGTTGGGTAGCCGCCGAGAGAGCAGTTTAGGCAGAACAGTCATCAACACCCAACGTTCAGGAGAAAATATTTCTCCGCTCCTTGCACCTGCGGATACTCAGGACAAAAAACCAGCTGATAGAGCCAGTTCAGATCGTAAGCCATCAATGTTTTTGAGGGATAGAAAAGTGAAGCTGCATACTGCATTTGAGAAGAATATACAAGCGCAAGAACCTGAAAAGCAATCGAAAGATTCTCCTAAAGAGTATGTCGTTAAAAAGACATCAGACGAATAATTATATATCAATTGTGGCTGTATTTATCTACAGATTTATTCTCTTGCTTATCAAATTGAGAAATCTATTCAAATTCGATTTATTTCAAAAGGACAAGGAAAAAAGACAGAAATTGCCATAAACTCTTTATCATAAAGAAAATTCTTTAAAGTTCCAATAGAAATTACAATTGTTACAATGAAGATGATCGTGTCTTCTTATGTCATCAAATAAACTAATGATAGAACTGCAGTTTAGAATTTGCTTTTTAATTGATACAATTTATCAAAGTTATTTGGTATTGAAGCAACAGCTTAGTAGTTCTGTTGTATTGAAAGCAGAACATGTAAACATAATCTCAATGCATGAAAATTCTGTCATTAATGAAACAGATTCACATTCCTTCCATAAAACAAAAAAAAGATTTTTTCTCTTTATCATGCACCGATATAGCGAGTTTTAACCGTTAGATTGGCATCATTGGAAATGTTGTTTAGCAAAAGCGTTGATTCCAGAACCAAAGGCTCGGTTGCCTTTTCAAGATAGAATTCGACAGTAGTGAGTGGGTGCAAATTTTGCTGTTCTTTAACAATCCCAGCTAATTCCTTAAATGTCGTACTGACTAGTAATTCAAGGGTCATCTTCCACTTTAGTGAGTGTAAATTGATCCTTATTATCTTCTCAGACTCTGATAGCATACAAAAAGGAGAATTAGGAAGGATTGTGAGTATAATTTTACCTGAACTGACCACTTGATCACGTTTGGCACGAACCCATCCCCAGAGCTTGTATCCTATTTCTTTAAGTCGGTTTTCAATGCCACTAATGGTTGTTTCTGGAGACAGAAAATCACGATCTTCGGGAGATGTTGTTAAGTAAATTTCTTTATCGGGGCCGGTGGCGATATATACTTCCTTGATTACCTCCACCACACCTTCAATGGTGCTGTCTAAATCCAGCTGGAATGCAGTATGGAACTCTTTTTCTGGGAAGAAGACCTTGAGAGTGGCCTGCGTAGAATCTATCATTTGGAAAATTAATTTAATAACCAAAATTCACTTTCCTGCTTTATTCTCTGACAGAGTGAATGATATTAAAGTTCTAGGGCTTTGGAGAAATTCAAGTTCAATTTTCCAAACGGAAAATTAGAGATCTACTGGAGAGGAAGGATGCAGCGACTACAAATCGTATGAATGAAGGTCGAAACCGAAAGCAACGAAAATTCGAAATGATCATTTGAAAAAAAATTTAATCTATTTCTATTTATAAATAATGAGTACGAATAATAGCTGATTTATATTGATTCTGAATTGAAATGAGAATTAATAGTCCGGAGGTTATCATTCTCGACGCACAGTTTTCTAGTTTCCGGGTAGAATTATGTGGTATTTGAGAATGATGCAAAATTAAAGAGCATTCTAATTCCAACGATTTCATTTCGGTGTGCAAAAATTTTTCAAATGTTAGCTCATCACTCAGGCAATTATTTCTCCATTATAGGCGATCTCTAGGGTGTTATATCCTTTTGAACATCATTTACGAATTTTTGCTCTGAGTGGATATTATTCGAGTTCAGAAAGCACTTTTTATTAATTGAAATACGATATTGTCATGAGAAAAAAATAAATTATTTCCCAAGTGATTGAAAGATATCAATCATGTAGACGATGCAATTATACCAATAAAGAACCAATCATTAGCAAAACGCAATCCACAAACATAACAAACCTTCGATAAGCTTTTAACAAAAGAGAGATTCTTTCTTAGGAGCCGATAGACATTTCCTTAACAATCAAAGTCACGTCAGTTTCGATGCCAAGATCCTTGAGAGTTGCGTTCTTGTCCAAAGCCGGCGATGTAGAGTCCAGATACAATTCTACGTGGTTAAATTCGTGCAAAGCTCGATTTTTTTTGTAAAGATTAGCTAATTGCCATAGTTTAACACCAAGAGTCACCTCAAGAACCAATTCCGTCTTTTGAGATCTTAGAGTAAGGTTAATAGACTTCTCAGGGCCTAACAAATGCAAAAACTTAAGAAAATACGCATACAATATTAGTTGTACCTGTTGAAATTTCAGTCTTATAGCGAATGTACCCGTAGAGCTTGTAACCTCCTGGTCTAATCTTGTCTTCAATGTCAGCAACCGAAGTTGTTGGCGAGAGGAAAGGTTCACCGGGAGAAATTGTTAGGACGCACACTTTATCAACTCCGGTCGTGAACTGCGATCCTAATTCATCTGTGATATCTTCGACAGTGGCATCAGATCCTCCATCTAATCTTATGATAAGATCATCCTTCTCGGGGAAGAAAACTGTGAGAGTCGGCATCGTAGAAATTCAAAAAGAAAATTCAATTATAAGTAGTAAGCAATTTTCATTGCTTAAGAACACAGATCATCGATAGCAAATATCTAGGCGAATGAAAAATAGAATTCTAACAAAAGCAATTTAGATCAGAAAACGAGTTATGGGTTATGACCTAGAGAAATAATCTTGAGGCTGCCTTTCCGACATGAGAGCTCAGAAAAAGCGAAAGAGTGGTGGTGAGATGATGGCACAGAAAAGTTTAATCATGAATGTTTCGAAACCAAAAGTTCTTAAAGAGCAGATGTGGGTTGTATGTTTGATTGACACGCAAAGGATTTCGAGGAGGTCAGGAAAATATTTGATACTGAAGTGAATCCCAACCATTTCTGGCCAAATGGCATGTGAAGTTTCGAAAAATTAGAGTCTGAGCTGACTTGATGTCAAAATAGTCCGTCGATGCATGAAATCTGCAAGTGCCATTTGGATCGTAGTCACGAGTAGTCAGCAGTCAGCGAGATTGAGTGAAAAATTGCAATTGATATAAATTTCGTGCAATCTTTATCGTTTATTTGGATTGGAGTACCTCTCTGCAAAAGATCCTACATGAAATAGCATAAACTTCAAACTCAGCTATTATTACTTCTATCTATTGAGAAATTCTTCACAATTCGACATGAGCATTTTTATCAGAAAAGAAAGCGCATCATTTTTCAAAAACCATCAATGCCAATGACCCGAAAACGAGTCAACCTTGACGCATCTAATGTATCGTGACAATTCAACCAATCACATGTTTGCTGAAGACTTGGCTCTGGATTCGCTCTGAGATTCCCATTTAAATAATTCCTATTGTCGCAATCAAAAACCACAAAGAGGTCTTTAAACATGCACCATCCTACATTAGAGAATTCGCCTTACGTTATAATATCCATCTGCCTCCTTTTTCTGTTCTCCTTTCCAAATTTCAGGCTCTATGGGACTCTTCCTCATGTCGTGTTCAGAGCGACTATGTATGGATTGATGCTTATTCCTAGGACAGTCCTAGCATTTTGGATTTGAAGTTGCTTCGTTTGTCAGGAATTTAACATCAAAATATCTTATCCAGTCAAATCAGCGTCCTCTTAAATGTTAAGTTTCCCTCTTCAAAATCTTTTCAACCTATTTGAAACTTTTTTCTCATTTATTTCTTCTCTTAATAGGTCTATAATAGTCTAATTAGAAATTATCGCCTAACGACGAATTTTTACTCCGAGTTAATAATGCAAAGTTCTTCATTTCATAGCTTAAACTCGAGAATAGCGAGTTTTTTTGTCATAAATTTCGAAAATACAAAGCGATTTTTTATTCACTCTTATTTGTAACTTAAATTTATAAGTCCTTTAATTAATCAGTCTGTTTCAATGTCAAATCCAACAGAAAACAAGCAGCTTCCTGCCGGTCTCGAAACATACAAATCTCACCTCGCCAATAAGCTCCAAGAATTCCAAGATCAATCCGAAACACAAAACAAAGATTTAAATCCAGATTTCCCCGCAGCAGAATCCAACAATGCAAATAATGGAAATAATAATGACACTCCTCAAAATGAGGCAGGTGAAACAAAAGATCTGTCACAAGACCATCACCTGCCTCTCAAATATGTTGGAGAGCAATCAAAAAAGCTCAAGAAATTGAAAAATAAGCATTCAGTTAACTTTCTTGACCCTCGTGATCTTCCCTCAGCCATTAAACATATCAACCAAAGCGTTGTCAGCAATCAAAACATTGAAGAATTAAGAAGCGGATTAAGTCAGCGGAAAAAGGACGTGTTTTTAGCAGCTCTAAACCAACCATACCATACAAAAAAATTCCAAGAAGTGATGAATCAGATCAACCAAATGTCAACTTCACCAGAGAAACTCAAAGACGTCGATGAATTGAAAGATTACAACCATGTGGTAAAAGTACAAAAGCGGATTTTCGCAGAGAAAATGAAGCCAAAGCTCGAGCAAATCCAAGATCGTGTTGCAATCGTTGGCGCGGACCATGAGAAAAACAATATTGATACCAATCGTGAGCTGTTTATCTTAGAGAATGAAGAGGAAAATCCTCATTATCAGCCAAGAAAGGTCACACTTCAAAATGAAGACAAGGATTTTGTACCTCACCGCAATATCAAAAGTGAAGCTTCGCTTGATTTTAGCAGAATATTGGACAGTGCCTCTGATCTAGTCGATTTTTTGGATTCTCCCACAACGAATAAGGCAGCGGCACCAACGGTGTTCAGAAAAGAGAGCAGGGAGGTAACGAGGAGAGACAATCAAAACCCTTCAATAGTTTTAGTCACAGGTGGCCAATCACCTGTGAAAAGTCGATATGGAGATGAGACGCGAAGAGGAGGCGAAGATACTCGTCGATCGGCTCCTACGTACACATGGGTAGACATGGAACCTAAAAAAACCATCACTTTTCTCGAGGAGAAAGTGGCCAAGCCTCTAAAAGTTCCAAGATATAGAAGAAAAAGCGATGTTTCTCACTATTACGGAGGAGAGTGCAAAAAGCTGGCCGCGGTTAGCAATATCATTCTGCCGACCGATATTCGGTATATTAATCCCGTGTTGGAAACTATTGAGAAAGAAGATCTGAAACTTGAAAAAACGGTATCGATACAGCCAACTCGAACGAGAGGACAGACTTTGAAAAACAGCAGAAATGCCAAAACAATGGTTAATCTTGAACCGAGATCACGGACGGAGTCGTTCAATTTGCAAAGATCAGAAGTTGCGAGTCGGATTGCTGAAGAACCGCAGATGAACGAGGTGCCTAATGTACAGGAGGAAGCTTCGAACGCAAATGCAAAAAGTACTGGGATGGGCAAAGGAGACAACTTTCGAGTGCTTTTGCAAAATGATCAAAAGACCCATTCGTTTGCCCCTATAAATATAAGGGGATTGAAAGCTGACGCATTCAAAGAAGAATCCTTGGAAGCAACTCCAAAACCTGATGAGGCTGATAATCAAAAAGCGGCTGCGCAAGAACTCCAGATTAATAAAGATGATTTTGCTAACAGGTTCTTAGTGCTGATCACTGAAAGAAAAGTCCCTGATACAAGGCAAAAGAACAAATTGCTGGGAAGAAGCGCTTCGCAGCCAAAAGTCAGGAATCCAGCAGTGAAAGATCCTGAGACTGAAAAGAATAAAGAAATTCAGCTTGGGCTCGATGCCACTTTGAGACTCAACGGAAAAGCGAAAATGACTCTATTTAAAACACCCGCAAAACCCACGAATTCTCAAAGATTACCGCCAATAACCACTCAAAGTAATGGAGTAAAGACAGCAGAGCAAACTCATAAGGCGAAAGGTAATGACCTGCACTCGAAAAACAAACGGTCAGCGTCAGTCGTCCCAGAGCGCAAATATTCGATTGAGAATTTTGAAATGAGAAGAAATCAACCGCCACAACCCTATTTCTCTCGCTTGCCATACTGTCGACCTGCGCATGATTCAGAAGTAGGGTTTGAGGCCTTTGAAGTTGGAATTGGCCCGAAATTTGGTCCATTTCAAAGCGAATTCCGATATGACAGGATGTCTCAAACTGCAATTAAGATTAAAAAGAAAGGCTCTAACTTTTACCTCAGGACGTAGTAGCAGATAAAAGCCTTTAATTATTCGCAATTTTAATAATCATCCAAGAGCAGCAGTGCCTGTGCTTAAGTATTATGTTTTATTAACATCAATTTCCTTGTATTAAAGGAACTAGATTCTCTTTTTGAGTTAAATGATCTCAACTGGTTCATCATGTATGTCTGATCGAAATATCCAATTAATTGGCAAAGGGCGCTTTCAATTCAGAAGATTTAGCGAGTATTATCAACCTTCTGAGCCACATTGTAGTATATTTTATTGATGACCTTCCCATATTGGATTCGGGATTTCTTATCCTGCTATTTTGATGCTAAATGTTTCACTATAATGTAAATAATGTCGGATATAGGTTCAATTTTTTTTATTTGATTGAATTTCTAAATGAATTTGTTAGCATGATCAACTCTTTCTCTCTGCTTGAGACTGACAGCTATTATTATTAAAACTCAAAGCAACAACTTTCATTAAGATTTTTGAATGTTAACTTAGCTAATGTGAGTTCGATTGTAATGTTAGATAAGCTTGTTTTTCTTCATAAACTTCTCAAATTGTTTCGAAGTTCCATCCTGCTGCATCATTTTTGCATACTGAGCTATTGCCACCTCTTTCGTCGCTGGATTGAATCGATCATATTCCTCATCGAGATAATACTTGCATTCATCGTACGTCTCTGGAAGCACTTCTGGCGACACTTTTCCAAAGATCTTCCCGTTCAGCCAATCCATCGGGAACACCGCATTCACAATCGCGAGCACAAGAAGAATATAGGTCAACGCAGAGATCTCTTTGAAGAAAAACCAATCGAATACAAAGTTTGAAAACCCGAATATCACCAGGAACCATTCCATTACCTCGGTCATCTCAAAAGCAATTTCTACTCCCAAGGCCCTTCCAATGGAAGTTTTCCTCAGGAGATTATATTTATCAACCCAATAGCAGAGGAAAATCCCGAGGAAAGTCCACAGCAGCACAATTGGAACCACAGGCGAGTAGAAAGCGGCGGAAAACATGCTTTTTATAATCCCGGAATAGAAAGTCGCGAAATCCATCTTTGGATTCTCGTACAAGAGCATGGCTTGCTTTTGAGTTAAATTTGATTTCTTATCTAAGCTCCTTGCCTTAGAGCGTGAGTATTTCCCAAGCAAGTACCAAATGTTGACGAGGTTATAGATCGGTGTATAGAAGGCATTGAGCGTAAAGACGTAGATTATCGACTCTATCATACCGCCAGGCCCCCAGTAATTATTCGTGAACCACGCCACCGCGAACGTGATCATCGAGGTGTTCATAAACTGTGCCCACGCGAGTTTCAACGCGACTGAGGTGTAGTAGTCTGTCCAGCTCGCAGGCTTTTCCCAAAACACTAGTTTTCTGATTAAAAACTGAAGCACGTAGTTGATAATCACAATAACAAACGATGCGAGGTACGAAACAGCTTTAACTCCTACAGTCTCTATTGTTCCTTCATGCGCTTCCTCAACTTTGGTAATTAAAGTGGATTTAACATCATAAATCAAGAACACGCCTCCAAAGCATAGGCCCAGAATCCCGGCACAAACCAAATTCACTAACATCCTGTTTCTGAGTCTTCTCGACTGACAGACTCCTAAGTTTTCCCAAAACACATCAGAAGGCTCTGGCGCGGGTCGAATTGTGATAAACTTATTTTTCATCTTCATCGTGGCTCCGGAACGGCGATTTTCGCGCCATTTTTGCAGGTAGCCTTTCTTCCAGCGGTTTATCACGTCCCAATACTGCTGCTGAGTGTTAACCGTCACATAGGCGATACCCACAAACTCAGTCGAATCTCCTTTAAGTGAATCCTTTTCCATTTTCTTCAGAGTTTGCTTCAAGTTCCTTATCAACGTACTCGTATATTGCAATTCGTTATCGACTAGCTCGCCTTTTTGCTTCCGCTGGATTAATTTCGCTTTCTGGTGACACAGGGTCTCGATCTCAGCTTCCACCGTCATCTTATCTGCGACATCAAAGCAGCAGACGACTTTCTTCACGTCCAGTTTTTGGCCAGGAAGCGCGTTTTCTTCAACGAATTTCCAAACTTCCTTCCTCATATCGGCGCCGGGGATTTTCGGAATGTTTTTTACTTCGAAGGTGTAATCAGCGATCGAGGTGTCGCGATCGTCGATTATTTTCGCGGTTATTTTCTGTCTGTAACGGAAGTATTGGAAGAATATGATAAGGACTATATAAGCGATGATGTTAAAGACTCTCTGCAGATGATGATACTCCTCCATTGTATCCTTGTGGTCATGAGAGTCTCCGCCACTAGTCTTCGTATTTGCCAAAGAGATCACACTAGCAGAGGTAAGGACACAAGTAGAGCTGTCAGTTGTGTTGTAATCGCTGACGGGTCTGCAAAAGTCGCCTTGGTAATTTGAATAAATTCCGAAGGCTCCACTAAACAGAAACATCAAAAGCAGGAGCCCTAGTGCAAAGATAAGGAATTGGAAGTACATGGGGTAAGCTGGTCCAAGGAAATTGAGATCGAACCTGCTGCTGCAAAGAGGTAGCGGCTTGACTTCTACTGGCCTACCACTCATTTCGTCGACGTTTATTGGCTGTCCTGGAGGCATTTTAACAGGAACGCCAATTGAAACTGCTTTGAAATGATCTTCAGCCATTTCCCAGTCGGGTGGGATCATATAGGGGTTATAAGTCTTGTTTTGTATTTGATCATTCTTTAAGTAAGCCTTGCAAATGGAGTCTCGATGACTCGCTTGGCTAGAGGTCAACATATCGTCGTCATGCTCGTCGTATCTCTTTTCCAACTTGGCTTCCAAGTCCTCGTACTCGCTCTTTTTTCTGCCATCAAATGCAGGAACTTGAGGCTCATCTACGCCGCTCAGACGCTGTGGTTCTCCCAACTCATTTCTCTCGCTCACTTTCCTCCCTTGCAGAGAATACGAGCGATTCCTGTCCGAACCATCTAGTAGAGGGGTTTGGATTTTCGCCTTGTCGTCGTCGTCCATATTTGCTTTTGATTTTTTTATTTTTAAACCCTACACCAGAATCCTTCAATCTTTTACAGTGGCGTTTTTTTTTTTATTTTAGAGGTTGTAGCATTCAGTACTCCATCACATCCAAGGAAGTACTATTTGCTATTATTCAGAGCTGAATACAGAAAGATTTACATCTCAGTGATTTGTTCAATAAGTTTTTTTTGTTGTTTTTTCCCAGCAACATATCTCTTCAAAGTCTTGCACTTAGAAATGACTATTGAACCGCTAACGACCAAGCATTGCCAGCGAAACTGACGGCAATTCAGCTCTTATTTTCTTTTTTTTAGGTGCCTTAGTGTCAAAACCAGGTTTTAACCTGTGCAAAAATCTCAGATACCTAGTTAATATTCAATAAATAGCTCATGAAGCGTTTTTCTGTTCTAATTGTTAAATAACAAGATAACCACCTAACCCGAAAACACATTGATTGTGGTCATTGTTTCTTATTAACGGCTCTATTAATTATGAACCAACTCGTCACAAATCGACAAGACAAAGCGTAGTGTTAATTGAATGCACTTGTTGAATCAGCAAATGTTATAGAATGTCTATACCATCTATTGCACCCGAGGAAATATACAGTAAACTATAAAGACTATAATGAAAATTTTTCTGAATTTCATTTTCTGCGAGGGTAGTGACTCGCAAAATCACCGCTGGAGAGACTAATTTCTCCTTTGTCAACTTCATTAAAATAAATCCAGGCCTTCACGATCCTGGACTTCCCTTCCTCTTCCACACCTTCCAAAACCTCGAATTCAGCCTCCTCTCGAACGTACCAATACGGATGGTTCTCGAGTCTATCCAGCAGCTTCAGCACGTTCTGTGACACCTCGTACACTTCTCCGAGGACCTCAACCTCAGGTTCCTTGGAAACGAAAGGTATTGCCCTCTTTGTCCCAAATCGACCTTCGTATTCACGTGCAGTCATAGAATATTTGTTCACAGATTTCGCTTCACCGAGATATTCACAATCGTCTTCCAAAAAATGATGGTTCGCAAATCCCTTCCTCAGCGTTCCATATACAAAGATTCTGACGGTATCGCTTGGGACATAGTCTTCTTCTCGAGCAGACACCATAGAGGGAGATCAATAGTCAACAAGATAAACAAAAAATTTTTAGCTGATTCAGAGGATTTTTGAATTCTTTATTAATTTGACTAGTGAAGAAAAGTCAAAACGGCTTGATATACTGCGTCATTCAGTAAATTGCGTATCAGTAAATAATATATGGTAATTCAGAGTTACGATTAGGAAATAGATTCGAATCACTGAATTAATCTGAATTAATCGAGAGAAAGAGTTCGGTTTTTACTGAGTATGGAAGCGAAAAGAAAATCGCTTGTCTCGAAATTCTATTCGGAATCTGAAAATCAAATTTTACTGGTATACATTCGAAACTAGGCAAAAAGATATCTAATCGCTTTGTTCTTTTGGTGAGAGAGTTTTCGAAGCATCATTGAATTTCGACTAATATTATTCGCTAAGGTTAGCGAAAATAAAGAGGGGAAATTATGTTGGTTCATATGTGGAGGCGTGAAGAAGATAATGCCGTTTTTTGGGAGGCGAGATATTAATTAAACTGTAATTTCTTATACCAGTAAACCATGTGTACTGTTTCACGCTGAAATAACTGAAAAGATAAATGGTGCAAAGTAAAACAGTAACTGTTCTCTTCAATAAGCAAGATAGGGCTTTATTGTGATATTGTTAATATACCTCTCCAAAATCCTATCTTATGTCGTGCTGTCAAAAATTCGATTTGTCATCAAAGAAATTATTGCGATCTCTTATGAGAAATATGACTTAACAGATGTTCCTATCAAAGATTTTTTACTTATCTCTCTCATTGTCTAAAAATTATCACTGAATTCTGAATGTTCCATGCATAAACCTTGCCATACATTTGGCTGACTTCTGTTAAAGCTGAAGAGCCGGCATTTTATGCGAACGATTCTGGCTTTCCAATTTACTGTAGTTAAGTTGTAAGTGCTGTATTGGACTGTCAGGACAAAAATCGGCATAAATAAAGGCACAGAATAGGTAAGCCCAGCAAAGTTCCACAATTCTATATCATAAAGTATAAAAATATGTGATTTTCTTTTCTGTAGGGTTTACTCCGGTAACATTTCATCACTTGTGAACTTCCACTCTCTTTCTCTCAATTTTTACCCTGTGGCATTATTTCAAATAATGAGTTACCAATGATGCATTTCATAGCGGTTATTGGATTGAAATTTCATTTTTCCAAATTACATTAAATGATTAAATCTTTCAAATCCCAAAGAATAGATTAAGCAATCTACGAATCTTTTTTTATTCATGACTGAACCCGAAATTACCGACACTCCTCAAGAGAACGTACCGAACGAAAAAGAGCCCATCATAGTCCAAAAAGCCCCGAGCAAGATTGGTCAAGCAATTCAAAAGAGCGCGCAGAAATGGTCCCCTGCTTTCAGAGTTTTAATTTTGATTTGTATATGTTTGATGGCATCATTTTGTCGTATATTCTCGGTGCTGAGATACGAAAGCATAATTCATGAGTTCGATCCTTGGTTCAACTACAGAACAACACGCTATCTTGTGCAGGAAGGCCCTTACAGTCTATGGAACTGGTTTGATCATGAATCATGGTATCCACTTGGAAGAAGCGTTGGACCCACGCTCTACCCCGGATTAATGGGTACTGCAGGTGTGATGTATTGGGCGCTTAAAGCTCTAGGCTTTCCGGTTGATATTAGGAACGTCTGTGTGTTTACCGGCCCAATATTTGCAGCATTCACGGCAATTGTCACTTATCTTATGACAAAAGAAATTACGAGGAAGTCTGAATCTGGACTTTTCGCTGCCCTGTTTGTGGCTGTCATCCCTTCCTATATCTCGCGGTCAGTGGCTGGATCATACGATAATGAAGCCGTGGCAATCTTCGCGCTGGTTTGGAGCTTTTATACGTTCTTAAAAGCAGTGAATACGGTAATTAGAACGTTCGTTGTGATGTTGTTAATCGTTATTATATAGGGATCGGTTCTGGCTGCTTGTTGGGCGTCAATAGTGTATTTTTACATGGTTTCCACATGGGGAGGGTACGCTTTCATCATCAATATCGTCCCGATTTTTGTGGTTTTCCTGCTGTTGGTGGGAAGATTCGATACAAAAGTGTACGTTGCATACAGCATCTGGTACTTGCTTGGAACTTTGTTTGCGATGCAGATTCAATTCGTTGCTTTTCAAGCGCTGTCGAGTTCTGAGCACTTGGCATCGCATTGCGTTTTCGTACTCATCCAGGTTTGTTGATTAATTATCACATCAGAAGACCTTACGCAATTAGGTCTTTTTGTTTGTGCAATGGATAAGAAAGCATATTTCCCAGTCCGGATTTAACCTGCTAGTCAAATTCTTCCTTGGATTCACAATCGCCGCTCTCATATTCGGATTCATTTACTTGACCATGACAGTAATTGCATCCTCTAAAACCTTGTTAACAAATTCCAACCTATCAGGGAAAAACGAGATGGAGTGGAAGAAGCATGACCCTTCTGGATCCCACCTATGCGAAAAAGCACAATCCTATTGTACACTCGGTAGCCGAGCATCAAGCAACTACTTGGTAATCCAACCGTTAGTCGCCGATAATTATATCCATAATGCCAAATAGGGGAAAGTTCTTCTCAAATTTGCATTACACGCTTATGTTTACTCCTGCCGGCTTCTTTTACTGCTTCAAGAAAAAAACAACTCCTCCAAAGATTTTTGCAGTTATTTATGTGATCTTAGCTGCCTACTTCTCAAGTAAAAGTCGTGATGAATACCTCAATTGACCGTATATTGCATTAGGTGTGATGGTACGATTGCTTCTTGTCCTGGCACCTGCTGTGAGTATCATGGGTGGTATAGGCGCATCCGCAACGGTTAGGTTCTTTGTCAAATCTATCAGAGGAGAGCTTAAAGGAAGATTTGCGGTATATTTACTACTGCCTTAATATATTTATCAGTCATATATTACCGACTATATACAGGATAGAAGAAGAGCTCCTATTGAAATAGCAATCCCTGGCCTTGTCTTAGTCGGATACCTTATTGTGACTTTCATCATGCATTCGGTCATTACGGCTGGTGATACAATGTCTTCACCAAGTGTCGTGCTTGGAGGCAGACACCGCATTATTGATGATTACCGAGAAGCATATTATTGGTAACGGATAAATCTGGATTAGATTTAAACAATACTCTTCAGGCTAAGACGGAACACAAGGCCTGATGCCCGCATCATGTCTTGGTGGGATTACGGGTATCAAATCGCGGGTCTGGGCAATAGAACTGTCATTGTAGATAATAATACATGGAACAACTCACACATAGCGACAGTCGGACTTGCAATGTCAGCTAATGAAGAGACCGCGTATGAAATCTGCGAATTTTTACACGTCGATTACGTTCTCGTTGTTTTTGGAGCACCATCTTGGATGAGCTCCGATGATATTGGAAAATTCCTTTGGATGGTTCGAATTGCTGGAGGAGTCTATCCGCATGTAAAAGAAGAGCATTACCTTGGATCTGGAGGAGTATATTCTTCATTAAAACTGCAAGCGTATAACCCATTTTTAATTCATTTAGTATCAGATCAGCGAACTCGCGTCGGAAACTATGCTCAATTGTCTTATGTACAAACTCTCTTACTACAGATTTGGTGAGTTAAAACTTGTTCATAACGAGCCGAGAGGTTACGATCCGGCTAGAAAGGCGATACCTGGAGTAAACTATAAAGTTGTTTATCCAATTCTTGAACTTTGATGAATAGAACCTGGATTTCGAACTGAGGAGGTTCCAGGAGGCCTTTACGAGTAATTCATGGATCGTGAGAATCTATAAAGTTCTCCCTCGCAAGAATAGAGAGAGTATCAAAATGCTGCCAAGAAAGCTCACTGACTATCCTTCAGAAGAAAATGAAAAGAGTTTCAGAGAGAGCTCAGCAGCATTTATTAATTTCAAATTCCAAGAAAAAATATATTATTAGCCAAAGCTCCTGAAAAGATTCAAAAAGATTTCATGAATATAGAAAATTCTCCGCAACACAAAAAAAGAAGAAAGAAAGAATGAAAAAAAATTAGTTGATTTGTAAGATAATTATATTTTTCATTTGTTTTCACTCGATCGATTCCAATCATACAAAACTCTAATAAAGATTCAGACCGAATTGAATAAATTATAATTCCTAGTTTAAAATTATAAAGTGAAGTTAATTCACATGAATACCACCCTTACGGTTTCTCCATTTACGCTTATCTCTGGGTAATGACTGCCCTTGTAATTAAACAGAATGATGTTATATTAAGAATTATTGCCCAATATATGAAGTTTTTCTATCTAACTAGTATTGTTCATGTACTTGTCAAAACTTGGAATGCCAATGGGGGAAGGTTCTTTCTTTTCCTGATCTGAGAGATGAGTAACCCACAAACACTTTCCTGATCAAATGGGTCTCCTGAAACGTTCTCCCAGTGGTCAAAGTGATATTGACAAGGAATATAATACCCATTAACATGCTTTAGTAGATCATCGAATCCTATGTAATTATAAGCGTTTCAAATTTTGAAAACAAGTAGATTAGTTACCAAATGACTCACTAACCGGCATGTATGCCTTTATTACGGTCTTTCCAGAATACTCTTCTAATGTTTCCTCTAGGATAGTCGCTCTTCTTCGCTCCAAATGCAGATAAACTTCAGATCGAGCATCTTTTACAGCAGTAATTCTAACCAAGTAAATTGGCTCTTGGAGTGTTGGCTTTGCCGCCAGCTGAGCGCCATAAAACGCTCTTTTCACAATCTCTCCGCTTCCTTTCAAGAGACCATCGGGTTGCCAAGTGGCTCCAAAAATACTCATTTTCACCGAGTTCAAGCACTCTCCAGCCAGAGCGCCTTCTCTACTCACTGATTCGAAGGTTGCCCTGATTGATGCCCTGATTTCATTAGGGAAATCCATTCCCTTTGTTTCATTGACGAGAATACTGGATGTCTGGCTATATATTCCAAAACTCCAGATAGAGCTTAATTTTGATGAATCCCACTCGAATTTCTCAGAGAGTAATTTTTGTTTTTCAGTAAGAGAATCTCCCATGCCATTCTTGAGAGCATCAATTAGCTCGCCAAATTCCTCATGAAGAGGCTCAGCTGAGACAGAGATCGAAGTTTGTTTATTTGGAGACGTAGAACTACAAATCTTATCGGATTTTGTCGTCACAGTTTCTCTGTAGTTTGTAAATGGATCAGAAATAACAACTTCACAAGACGTAACTTCATTGAGGCATTCGATGATAATGCTTTCATGTGGTGCAGAAAGGATAAGACTGCCGTTTTCTTCAACGAAGACAGCAATATTTTGTTCTGATTTTGCGATTCTTGTCAAGTCTTCCACCAATTTGGGCAGTTCGGAGGCTTTTTTAGGCTCAACTTTCACATTGATCATAGGAAATTTTGAATATACTGGAGTTTTTATCGGAGAACCTTTAGCATCAATATCAGTAATGGTGCCTGTTTTCGTTAGAAATCTATCAATTCCAGAGAGTTCGATAATGTTTCCACAAGAAGCACTTTGGATTATTTCACGCGTACTGCCATTCTTAAGCATTATCCCGTCTATTGCTTTAACAAAGAGGTCTGTTTCATCTCCTAGCACATAACGAGGACCCAAAATCTTAACTTTTTGCCCGCTTTGAACACTTCCTCCAAAAACTCTCCCGAATGCATAAAAGCTTTTATTATCTTCTGCAGGAACCATTCTGGAGACGTACATTATCAAAGGTCCTTTAGGATTACAATCTCTGATTGACGCAGCGACCTCGTCATCCTGTGGACCTTCATACAGATAGGTGCATCTGTATTTCTGCGCAGCTCTTGGAGAAGGAAGATGAAGGGCAGCCATCTCAAGAAGCGTGTCAGTCATATTGATCCATGCTGACATTACGGCCTTAATAAGCTGTTTACCCTTCAGTTTTCTATCATCAGCGTTAAGCTTTATGTTTAAAGAAGTGAGTATTTTATCTATCTGTTGGTCATCACTATCCATCAACGAACTGTGAAGCTTTGCAATGGGATTCAAGATAAACATGCAAAAAGATCTTCTACATGAGGAATCCGCTGCTTTCGACGAGTCTATCCATGTTCTAGCTTCTATGTCATAGTAATTGTCACCCCAAAGCTTGATCTCCAATTTCTTTACTTCCAAATTGAATTTCTGACTGTATAACCTCGCAAACGTGCTTATTGTGAAAGCCCAGTCATCGCGAGCAGATCCGAAAGCGACGTTTCCAAGCACAGGGTCAAACTCTAAGTTTCCCATATCCATTTGCTCGTGACTATAAAGGACTGAGTTTACTCCATCGAGAATTCTGACAAAGGTGTGATAGATCTCTTCTTGGTCTGATTTTAACTCCAGAAAGAGTCTATCAACTTTGTTAATAACGAGGAGAGGCTTAATTTTATGATGGAGAGCTTGGGCTAGGAATTGTCCAGAAGTCGAAGCTGGGCCTTCTACGCAGTCAACGACATAGAAGGCTCCATCTGAGATATTCATAGCTGAAGACAGTTCAAGACCTCCCAAATATTGAGGAGAATTCACTACATTGATCAAATAAGATGGATTAGATCCTTCCATAGACGCGCGGTGTTCGAAATAGAGCATGTGATGATCAAATCGAGGAGGGATG
>ENA-UOUE01000839-UOUE01000839.1-compost-metagenome-genome-assembly--contig:-NODE-839-length-22769-cov-12.781421_pt1 | contig 22769 bp, 17 predicted proteins | sample MGYA00238146_ERZ747223 | MGnify/ENA primary metagenome ERZ747223 (study PRJEB28781, sample SAMN06268865) | compost metagenome | isolation source: single cell | place: USA: California, Emeryville, Joint...
TCGAAATCATATGTAGTCGATTGGGTCGTGGTTAATTGTACTCGCTGAATTTGTAATTCAAGAGGAATAGTTACAATTTTTAGATTTTAAGTGAATCTAATAAATAGTTCACTAACAAAATAGACTTAATTAAGAATCAAATAGAGAAATGTCATCAAATACAAAATAAATCGAAAAAAAGTTGGGATCAATCTAACAAATTGATCCAAATACTCTGACTCAGTGAAAGGACCTTTACGAATTACTATCAAATTAAAATTAATATTCACCATCATTTGTTGATGTCTACTGTTTCGAAGTGTTTACAAAAGAAGAGAGATACTATCAAAAATACTCTGGCTGAGGGAATAGCTCTTATCCTAAAAAGAACAACAAACTGATTCTCCGGAGAATAAGGATAGTAAGTTTTTTTTCACCTTCTAAAGTTGTAATCGTAATATGGAGAAGTTGGAGTTTCGTTTATCGTTCACTAGAGAGTGATAGACCTATTCTAAATTTTGGAAGAGAATAAAAGAACCATTGGAATTTGGTATTTCTCTTCTTCTACTAATGAAAGCCTGAAAACGATTTTTGAAATGTCATTTTTTGAGTATATGAAATCGCTTGCAAGAAATAATTGACATTGTAGTATTAGTATGTCCCAGTTAATAATATTTCTTTTAAAACCCATGAAAAATAGCTTATAAATTTGCTCATAGTACACACATTGAGAGACAGACAAAAAATTTAAAAAGAATAAGTCAGTTGCATTCATTTCTCCTCTTTAAAAACTTCACTCATCAACTTATCAAATGGAGCTTTGAACTTTTCCTCGACAGTTTGAAAGAATCCCATGATCAGACCCTTCTTTCTGCTGAACTCTATGACATTCGTCTCATCATCAACCTTTTTAATAACTATGCTCATATCAACGGCTCCTTGCCCGTCAGTTTGCACTCGTCCTTTAATCTATATAGAAAAGTTAACATCCAACATCATTGCCCAAAAAAAACCTTATAGGCATTATTCAGAATCTCGTATTCATTGAAGACTTGATCAGATATTTTAACAAGGAACTTCAACAGAGTGTCAGCTTCAATGACCGAAAATATCTGGCAGGTTGAAGTTTTGTCAATTCCCTCCTAAAAATTTGTTAATCAAAGCGACTTTCTCATAGGGTACTTCATATTTTTCAAGCGTTCGTTCCTCATCAGGATTGAATTTGCCTTGAGATTTAAGTGCCTTTAGCTCCTAAGAGATACTCTTTAGACCAAGCTCATTTATTCAAATTGCTACCTCTTCACTGAGTATATCTCTGTAAGGCTTCCACTCACGAGCACCTCCACCAACCTGAATATTATTTTGCTCCTGAAGTGCTTGATACTGTTTCTTAGCAAGCTTTTTCTCTTCCTTCAATTTGGCCAATTTAATGTCTATTTCTTTTCTTTTGTTCAAAAAGTTGTACTTAATATCTGCAACTGAGCAGGTCTTGCCTTTGTACCAGGGATGTGCTTTGACTTCGGCAAGCGAAAGCCGTTGTGCCGGATCCAATGCGAACATTGAATTTATTAAACTTCTAAAGTCTTCACTAAAGAAATTTTGCCCTGGCAGCTTCTGTTTGGGTTTTTCATGAGCTTCCCAGAACAGACTATTGCGATTAATACAAATCATCTTGTAGTAATTATCTTTGGGATCAGCTTTCATGAATGGCGGAGTGCCACTCACCATTATGAATAATATAATACCACACGCGAAGAGATCCACAGCTGATCCACTGTAAGGTTGTCTGAGATGTATTTCAGGAGCCATATAACTTTCAGTTCCCAACACAGTAGAAAGTTGACCCGTACCATCTTTTCCTGCTATCAGTGTCGAAAATCCAAAGTCAGCGACTTTTAAGTTGAAATCGGAGTCAAAGAGCAGATTTTCAGGCTTAAGATCACGATGTGAGAACCCTTGATTATGACAGAATTCAATCGTTTCGATCAGCTGATGGAAATAGGTTCTGGCTTCAATCTCACTGAATCTTCCAGTATTTGAGACATATTCAAATAGCTCTCCGCCTTTTGCGAGTTCCATGACTATTGCGACAACTTGGACGATCTTGCCAGACTTTTTAACGTAGTCAGCTTTCTCATAGAACTCGATGAGATTAATGATGTGCGGATGGTTCAGATTCTGCATAATTTCCACTTCAGTCTTCAAGTTCTTCATGTTAAGTGTCGGCTCAGAGAGCTTGATCATCTTAACGGCGGCGAGTTCTCCCGTGGAAAAGTCTTTTCCGAGTTTCACTCTAAAGATGTCAAGATAATTAAGTAAACATGAGCAGGGTGAGGAACAAATACTTTGAGTTATAGCCTGAGCCGAGTGTTTTTAGACATGACCATCTGGCGATTGTAGAATAGGTTTTTTCGAATTCCATTTCAACTTTTATTTTTTGATTATGGTATCAGTAGCAATAACAGAAGATTAAATACACATCGGATGGAATGTGCAGGTTTACATTTTTCAACAGATACGATGCGTATTGTTAACATTTTTTGCGGAGACCATCACCTGTCTGTCTAGTAGGGGAGTAACTGTGCAGATGCTTAAGAAAAGGCCGGGATGTGCTTGCTTTTCGGACGACGTATGCGATCTAGATTAGAGAGATTGTTGATATCGTAATTCACAATGCAGTTCTATAAAATAGTATAGAGAATAAAATCACGGTATTAAACACTCTCAACCCATACTTTTCGCCAGACTTGGTTAAAGGAATACCCTGAAGAATTTTCTCATATCATAAAGGAGCATATTACCAATGATAGCCTAAAGATGAATTGAAAATATAGCCGATATCTTCGTGTATCAACCAGACGAACTTCGCATGGGCTTCAACAAACTACCGACAAATAGTAGCACACCCATGAGTCCTGGAAATAAGTTCTTTCATATGGCTAAGCTAGTGAAAGTCCGTCAGTTTCCATTTCTTCATAATATTAGAGTTTTTGAGCGTGGCTCCAATTTCAAAAAGTGGGAATTTCATTCAATAGATTAATCACAGGAGAAAATCGAGAGGAGTTGTAGGATGAACGGCACAATTCCAAATAACTTTGCTCCATGTTTCATGAAGGTGCTTTAAAGCAATTTCAAAAAGAGTATGATTCGACCTGAATTAAGTCCTGAAAACAGAATCTAAAATACCCACATTCTTATTCATTTTTCCAAGCACTTGAAAGACATAACATCAATTGCCACTTTATACATTTACAAATTATATGAATCTTCAAATCACGGTTCTTCTGATTTTCTACTTGAAATTTTAGAAGAACAAACGCATAAGTATTTAGTATAGGAACGTAAAGCAATTTTTATTCCTTTATCTGATTTTCTTTGCGCGGATATGTTCTCAATAAATCATTTTCTTGCATTGAGCTCAATATCTAAAATATTTAAGGTTGTAGAAAAAGCAATATTATTTAGAAATAAGATAAATAACTCATTCTAAATTGGCTAGATAATTGTTTTCTTGCTTTTTGGATTTAATACTATTCTCAATGTTTATTGAAGGTTAGCCATTTTCAATGGTAAGTTTTATTTCCTACTGTTTTTCATATGTTTATTCCTAGGTTTCATCCTAACTTAAGTTACTACTACCAAATTTGATCCTATATAATAATATGTATGTTTATTTTCAATAATACCATTTAATTAGTCACTCCAGTTTCTCAAAGTGAAAAGCAAGCTCTCCGAGTAGATCGGTTAGCTTATACTTTATAAGCCAAAGTGGGTATCCCGAGCCCATAGAGACTGCAGATTCTTCACAAAACGAGTCTCTTCATGTCCACGGTACCCAATGCAGGAATTTCGGTTAAAGATATCGGAATCCAAGTACGACCCTGCATGCTTATGGGCTGCTGGAAAGAATATATGCTTGGAGCAATTCCCTGGCAGGTTCGCGAAATAATTCATGTTTGTTCCTTGATATATCATTTCCGCGTCATCCATATCGAGCAGGTCAACTCCAAATAAAATAGAAGTTCGGCGTGGTTTAGGGTTCTCTTCAGCATATTCCTCTTGCTCTCTAACTCCAAACTTTTTAAATAATGGCTCTCCTTTGTTTGCTGCATCATCGATCTGATCTAATATAAAATGTGTGTTGATAACCTGCTGGCTGTCTTCTCCGCTCTCATAGCCATTCCCTTCTTCATCATTTTCGCCTTCCACTGGAACAAGTTAGAGTGGGCGGCGAAGACAGCGTTACTTTTCAATTTCTGGCCTAAGTTTACGTGAATTTTTTCACTAGTAGTTTCGTTATCAGCTTCATTAGATTGAATAATATCTTTCCAATAAGCATTATCTCCTAAACGTTATTAACTTCGCAAGGAATGGATTCGCTTACGATAGCCAGCTTCCAGTGTTAATTGCTTATTCTCTCTGGCTTCGGAATCGATTGCTTTATCCAAAGTTTTGGTCGGTTGGATAACAGGAGAGCCAACCTCCGATTCTTTTCGTGAAGATATTTCTGGAGTATTTGTCTCATTGGTGTCTTTTTCATCAATTGCCAACTCTCTTTTTTCAGGGGTGCTGCTCTTCTTTCGATCCGCGCTTGACGTTTCTAGCTTCTCCGAGTACTTTTTAGCTGGAGTACCTTTATGCTTCTGTGGAGAGGAATAGTTCGAGTTTGAAAGGCTGTTGACATCCTTCGGGAAGGCCTTTTTGCACTCCACCTAATGGGATTGCTGTTAAAAACAAAAAAAAAAAGAGTTTCTTTACCCATTTGCCATCGAGGAAATTATCGTCGTAGTTATCAATAACTCTTTCTACGGCGCCGACAGTGGTGAAAGTCACAAATCCGAACCCACGTGACTTTGAAGTAGCTCGATCGACCATGATAAACGACTCTTCTATCTTGCCAAACTGTTCAAAATACTTTTTGAAACTAGATTCTGTTGTAGTTTGTGGGATTCCTCCAACAAATATCTTTGTCGTCTGGTTTGATAGGTCGTCCTGATTGTCAAGCTTCTGGTCTGCTGGCAAAGCTTGCTTACATTCCACCTAAATTCGCAAAATTCAAAGAGTTGATGATGAAATGGAGTTACTCTCTTTCCGTCGATAGAGTGTGTATCAGCGAGGACCTTCTTGATGAGATTCGGATTCTTAAAAGTAACAAATCCGAAGCCTCGAGACTTTCCAGTCAGTCTGTCTTGCATCAAGACGCTGTCTACTATCTCACCATATTTACCGAAATATTTTTTGATCGATTCTAGTGAACGAGTCATTGATTTTTTTCAGTCGGAAAGACTGAAGGATGTACCTCGTGTTGTCATTGGAGCTATTCCTCCAATGAATATCTTTCCAGGGATGAGATCAGAGGCTGTGGCCATAAAAAATAAGTTAGATTTTTGCTATCTTTTAAAATTCGAGCTTTGATAATAAAGATTCTTCCTTAAGATATATTTTAGCTGACGCGTTTCTAAATCCATCCAGTTCACAACATTAATTGATATTAATAAAAACACAAACTCTGATGAAACTCTTAAGGCGGTTATTTCAAATCGAGCCGCGATTCGAATGAAATTTGAAAGCGAAAACTCGAGTAGTGGGGAAGCCAGCTTTAAATTTCATTTCCAGAGTTCGTGGAAGCAAAATTGCTAGAAACGCAGCTCGAGTAGACATTTTCCGGTGAGTTCATTTTCGTGAACGGAAAGCATGTCTGAACACTGCGTTTGGTTGAACCATCGCTGGAAAGAAGTCGTTTCTTTGTTTCTCACTTCGTTTAGAATAGTTGAATACTAAACACGAAATTTAATTGATATTGGGTTTTTAACCCACTTTACTCACTTGATCCAATAAAAATACCTCTAAATAACACCGAAACAACAACAATGGAAGTGCACGAAGTCCTTGATGTATTCTAAATGACATCGAATCGATTTCTCCTGTAGATGAGACTCAAATAATAACGACAACACCAATATTTCCGTCTAATGGGTGATAAATTTATCGATTTGTATGAATCTAATTTCCATTGCTGCTTGAACAGAAGGAACGATAAAAAGGGCCCTTTGCTCAACGCCTCACTGAATTAAGAATAATGCTAAAGAAAATTCAAATGAAACTCACTCTAAAGAAAAGTATTCACAATCAATAGTCTTACACTGTTGCTCTATTCTCATGAACCGGATTCAAGTCGATGCCAGGCTTTCATGTATAATGAATCTAAATACTCTCTATACATAAGATGACTGGTTCTTTTTCAAGTTGGTTAAAGCTAATTTTTCTTTTTCGAATTTCCGGCAAATCTTTTTTCCTTTAAATCTGCTTGTTTTCTCTTCCGTCAAAATTGAAAGCCTTGAGCTTAAATAACTCACATTATTTGTTTGTTATTCGCTGCATTGGAAAGGAACATGGCTATCTTTATACATTAACATAAATTTGTTGAGGTATTCAACTCTGCAACAAAGGAAATAGTTTTCTTTCATTCTATTAAAATACTCCATTAGCATAATTATACACATCATGTTTTCGTTAGTCTTCAAATACGATGCAATTTTTAAAATAATAAGAGCCTAATGAGGAACTCTCTGTATTAATAAATTTCCCGCCAATAATCGCCTTATCATAGCGTTTATTTTTTTAGAGACATTCAGCAGTAAGCTCAAGATATTAATTCGCTTTCAGAGGTTTTTCAATTTCTCCCTGACGCCATGTAGCTTCTTCGAATGTACCGTCTTTTGAATAATATTTTCCTTTTCCATGTTGTTTCCCATCACGCCATTGGCCTTTGTACACTCTACCATCAGCAGAAAAATATTCACCATACCCTTCTTTTTTACCGTAGATATACTGTCCCACATATTTCCTGCCATCAGGCCAGGTGTACACGCCTTCACCATGAAACTTGCCATTTTGCCATTCACCATCATAAACTCGTCCATCACCCCATGTCATTTTCCCTTTGCCGTGCATTCTGCCTTTAAGCCACTCACCGACGTATGTCGAGCCATCTTTGAACTTTAGCGTGCCCTGACCTTCTCGCAGTCCCAAGACAAAATTACCTTCATACACGTCTCCATTTGCCAGTGTCTCAGTACCAAAGCCATGCGGTAGGTCTTTCTTCCATTCGCCTTCATATTTGTATCCAAAAGGAGTTTGATAAACTCCGAAACCTGAGGCAAGATTATCCTCCCATTGCCCATCATAAAAAGAACCATTGGCAAAGGTAAAGCAACCTTGTCCGCTTGCTTTATCACATAGCCATTCACCTTTATAGCTCTCTCCGCATGCCCATTGCTGGACTCCATGGCCGTGCCTAAGATTATTGAGCCAGCTACCACTGTAGGCTGACCCATCGGAGAAAATATAAGCTTGGGAATCCTTTTGTTGAACCTCCTCTTTCGAGGCTTTAGGACGAATGAAATAATTAGCTTTTCTCAACGTTCTCCTCTGTAGGAGAGCTATCTTTTTCTTTCTAAATGCAAATTGGATGACATATGCGCTCTTGTTTTCGTCGAAGTTCGCATGCACATGATTTACGGAAGTTTGACTCATCCTGGTTGAACAAACTTCCATATCTTTATCTATAAAGAGGCGCTTGGAGTCGCCATTCATGCAATTCCACCCATTTCCCATTGCTAAGGTCTTACGAAAATAAAATGCGAAAAGTTTAACAATCAATATGTTAAATCTACCTCCTCTTTTGCATGTTGGTTAACTGATTAAATCTTTGAGAATAATTCGCGTATTGATTAGCGCTAATGTGGTCCTTTTCGAAAATTATTGAACATCCAGCGCTTTTCGTACCTGGAATCGAGAAAAGAGGTCAGTAGCTGATTATCCCAGCCAATCATGATGGGAAATGATGAACAAGAGATGTTCTCTTCATATGCTAATCAATGTAATAAACGATATTTTTAGGAGAAAATTTTCAAATGCGTTAAACGAATTTATTATAATAATAAGGATATGTCTTGCACATACTAAAGAAGAGAAAAGAATTAAGAAGATTAGATTCTCTCTGAGTCAGTCTGTTTTTTTTGGACAATTATGACCTCTAAGTAATTTACTCAAATTTTAGCCACCTCAATTGCATTCTCAGCTTTCGAGGTTTGTTCTGATACTTTTTTATTAAGCTTGATTGTTATTCATAAAATATTAAAGAAGGTATTGTATCAAAAAAAGTCTGTTATCATAACTTGAGCTGCGTTTTCCTCAGTGAACCCTCTTATTATGATCGTATTCAATGAGCCAGTATCGAAAAAATTGCTGTGAAAAGATTAGGATTGAGAATATGAGAATAATAATCTTCAATACTGACAGAAAGATTAATTCCAAATTATGAGAATTAGAAATTCTGTAACACCTGAAATTAAATGATCAAAAATTTGAATTGAACTACAAACATTGAAATCTGACGAATCTTTTTCTTTTTAGTTGAAGATTCAAAAACATTTCTGAATAATTCCTCTACTAAGCCTTTGAAAAGTTTTGTTCCAAAGGACGTGGAACACCAATGATAGATACTATTTTTGTTCAAGACATAAAATTTTCTCGTGCTTTTTTTTTCCCCTCTCTTGATAATTCAAAAAAATATCGTTTAACCTATTTCAATTGAGAGTTTAAAGGGCCTAGTCTCATAAGTTAACAGATATTTTGAACGATTTGATGCATTCTTCTACTATGGTGAGTAAAAATGTCTACTGGATTAATGGGAAATTTTGAACGTTCTTCTAATTTCTGAAATTGATTGAAAGCTTGAAACCAAGCAATATAGCCTTTTACATATACTTCAATTCTCAGGACCAAAGTAGAAATCTCTGAGTTTTAAGTACATATTTAGCAAAAAGCATATCAGGCAACTTCATTTGTTGTATGGTTTTAAGAAATTTTGGGTAATTAATCCCTGTTACACATGCATCACCCCCAAGTAAATGAAATTAGACCTACTTGAACAGTATTTTCCATTCAATCCGCCGAAAATAAACTTTGTAAATGAAAATTTTGGATTCAACAATTTTTCTCAGAGTTTTAATCCATTTGACTCCAGAAGACTTAACAATGTATTCACCTTCTCTTATAGAGCACTTTGAAAACCTGTCAGAAGGTTCTGGAATCTCTTCGATAGCAGTCAGAGGGTTGAATCTATAGTTTTTTCTTGAAATTCTGTTTCAAATCTGGACTGCCACCATTCCACTATTCATGAGCCCATTAATGCCACGTGTATAGCTAATTTTTACGATGGATATTCAGTAATCGGATTCTATACTCATTTTTTATCCAAAAATAAACTCATTAGATTCATGCTTGCTCAACTCACTGAATTTCGTATATAAGCTGAATCATATTTACAAATAATAAAAATAAATTTTTTCAAAAAAGAAGCGATCTTCAAACATATTTACATACACCTCAAGCAAACATGCATAAAAACTTCTTCAAAGTGTGCTTGGTCTTAGCTCTCTTTAGTCTCATCACTGCCAACAAATTGGAAGTTGGAGAAAACGACTGCCATTGGGATGTATCTTTCGACTACAGAGGAACAAGACTTGGCGCTATCATTCATGTCCCTGCTAGCTCTAACTCCAATATTGAACAGTCAGAGGGAGCTTGTTTTTCAAACGGCGTCGCAAGCGGAACCATTAATTTTTATTCATTTGAGCAGGAAGATGAGCCAATGATTACCACAACAATCAGCGGTGAATTTACCAGCAAAGGAATCAGCGGTGGTGCCAAAATCGATGATATTCTTGATCAAGATGGTCATCATATTATTAAAGGGTTCGAGACTGAATACTTTATGTCATTTAAAGACCTCGTTCAATACATTGGCAAGACAATCGAAGAACAATTTGAAGAAGAAATGAGAGCCAGAGGTGAACTCTAATCTCTTAGATAAGCATTCGTTTTATTTGTTCTCTAAAATACATCTTCGTGTTAGATCGATTATATGCCATTAACATATTCATAGGGAAAAGAGAAATATTTTCTTAAACTTTAATAAACAATTCTTGTCTCTTCGTTTTGTCGTAGTTGCCTCTATTAAATAACGATCATACCTTGAGCGTTGTGTAGAATACGAAAATTAGTTTTGAAAAGTTCAAAACTTCGCCCACAATAGATAACTTATTCTGAATATCACTAACCAATATCTTCAATTCAAAGCCAAATTTTTCAACCAATAAAGAAAACCGCAACCATTATTGGGTACTAAAATCTCTAATTATAAAACTTAGTGGAAAAAGAGGCAAGAGACATTCGAATCTTAAAGATACCTCACGAATATAATCTTGCTATTCATATTGCTTCAACCACGCTTGACTAAGCCTAAAATAAGATATGCGAGTAAGAATCCACTAATTGCTTGAGTCGATCTTTATTTCTGTTTGCCTTCATGACTTCTCTAGAAACCTAATTGAAAACTATTCCCATAGGCTCTTCTTGAATTAATCAGCGCCTACAAGTGAAAAATCATCTAAACATTGCCGAAAATAATTTCTCATACTGTCATTGTTAAGTAAAAAACTTATCTTCGAATCGAACCAAATTTTAAAATTTTGTTTGAAGAGGCATGAGGTTAAGTACCCCACTTTCAAGTAGCTATTTTCTGGCAGAAATTTACTAAAATTTCATTAATTTTAAGAGGTAACCAATTGATTCCTTTAAAATTTCAGTCAATATCACTGAAAAACAATTTTAACTTTAGATAAAATGGCCTTGAAGGTGAAAAAGCAAGCCCAAAATGATTTTACAGATCCTGTTAATGGACCCCTGCTGCCACGAACCTCAACCAACAAGCTAGTGCCCAGCTTTAATAGCACTAATGACGGAGACAGACTCAAAGCAGTTGCCCAAGATGATAATAAAATAAACCCATTAATGCTCTTAAGCGACGCTCGGTTGAGTGGTTCCCATACATCAGTCATGAGTCTCGTAAGCTTCTTGCAGTTGATTTTTTCTCATTATCATTCTCAAAGGACAAAAAGACTCTGGCCTTGGATTTAGATGGCACTTTAGTTCATACTTCTTTATCTCAAATTAGTCGACAATACGTTCCCATTCGCGTAACCTCCAGCATGGTCATTCAATCTAATCAGCTCTCCCAAGATCAAAGTAGATAGCGAGCAGTGTCTGATATATGCCATGAAAAGGCCCGGCTTGGATGAATTCCTGCATGAAATGAATTCTTACTATAATATAATAATATACACTTCTGCAGATAAGAGAGTAACAGTGACTTCTCAAAAGCCGAATTAACACTGGGCTTACTAGTTCGTGGAAACAATCTGTGAAACTTTTGGACTGATGTCTTATATAACTTCAATGTACACACGGGAAGCATTTGCCAAAGAGAGTAACGAGAGTTTTACTAAAACCCTCGATAAAATCGGCGTTCCTGCCAATAGATCAATCTTAGTTGACGTAATATTGCAAACGTGGAGTATATCTGGACAATTATTTTTATCAAAGGACTCCATAAAGCATATTCAATGCCAACCAGACAACGGAATATTAATCAAACCCTTTGAAGGAGATCCCAAAGATAAAGAGCTATATTGCCTCCAAACATTTTTAAAACATCTTTCTGGGGTAAACTTCCTGAATTCATTAAAGCAAGTGACTCAATTCATTATAGTATACTGAAGTGAGACCCGTAGTAAACAACCTATTTACGTATTTACAATCAGAGAAATTCAAGAACAAAGAGTTCAAGTTGTTGACCTATAATCAAATATTTTATGATTTGCTTGGAATCCCTTCCGAGGAGAATATACCTAGATCGCTCAAAATCAGCAGCTTAACCAATCCCATGCGAGCTATGCAGAAAAAATTAGGAAAATGTATCTCAATTCAGTTCATTGGGAAAGAATCCAAAACGAAGTTACCAGAAAAAGACGAACTGATTGGTCAAGATGTGTTTGATACAATGAAGCTGGAGGAGAAAGAAGGAACTCTCGACAGGAGAACTATGATAGGCTCGATTTCTCCTGTCGCCAAAGGGAATAGTAATCGAGCGATTATTGATGATTGGAAGAAGCATAAGAATGTTTAATACGTTTTTTTCCCAAGGCGGATTTGAATTCTTCATCAGTTTGGAATTCTTGAAGCCTTAATCACATCCAACTCAAAATAATATCGGTTTATTGAGAGAAACTATGAAGGAGATTCATTTCATGCTGAAAAAAGCTTTTTTGACTCAATTTTTTTTCCATATGCATTTTGTCTAAACGAAATTATATATTGTAATTTATTGGTATACTGGTGCCTTAATCAAATTAATTGTATAAAAGGAAGATAACTTCTTTTGACCCTTGGTTCTCGAAAATTAACCTCCAATGTTATTTGTCGTCCTTGTCATTTTTATTATAATCATACGAATAGCCGATCAATGAAAATCGAAAACTGGTCAGGCTCTACATTCTCAAAAAAAAAAATAAAGTAATCAAGAATCAGGTGTTTCAGAACCCTAACCTGAAAAAAACAATATTTGCGGGTTCTGATTAAGAAGAAAAATTAAAGAAATTACCAAAGAGTATTTTTATTTCTGCACTATGGGTAATTATGTTGGCTATTGCGAAAAATGCTTTGGACCAGATGAATCGTTGCCTAAGAGACAGAGCATTAAAGCTATCATTAATGACTCACCTACAAAAAAAGGATCTTTGAAACAAGAGGTGCCTGAATATATGAAACTATACAACATCCAAGCTGATGAAGAAACAAAACAAAATGCTCAAAATAACTTAGAAATAGAAGTTGTGGATAAAGGGCTAATGGATTTAAAGAGATATACTGTGATCTCAAGAACAGAGGACATAAAGAGCAATAAATCGTCTACAAGCAGCAAAAATTCAGGCAAACGATCAATAACTATGCAAGGATTAGATGCAAGTTTTGATGATGATGAACTCGACAACATCGAACACAATTTTAAGAAACCCAAAGGGCAAGGTAGTAAAATCAATACACAAAACAAAACTCAGCCAGAAACAGAACAAGACAATCCTGATGTTATTCTGTCTGGAAAAGTGGTGATAACTCATTCTGAAGCAAACTGATGCATGAAGTCATCCTATCATAATTTTTAATTGTGAATATGGTGAAAAATCAACCATCCTTCTGTTTTTTTTACCAAATAGGTATCCATTCTAGCAGTGAAAACAACACAGATGTTCAATTTAAAAGAATATGATATTAGGTATTTGCATCTCTAAAACTCATAATTGCTTAATATATAAGCAAATGAATTATAATATTCCATTCAGAAAATGAAATATAACTCAGACGAAAAGTTAATAAATGGTGATATATGTCAAGTAACAAAAAAAAAACGAATTAAAAAATTGAAAGACTTCCAACATGGCACAGGATGTCTTCGCTTGAAGGCAGCGAAACATGAACTTCTTCAAATACTGTGATCACCTTGCGTTTAATTACATCTATTAATTGCACATTTCCATTGCGACTTAGCGTATACATGAAACGGCCATTTGGACTCAGCTTCACCGAGTCTATTTTACCTATTTTACAGCAATATCAATAATTACCTTCATAAGCACGAATAAAAAATTACTGTCATGCAGATCGTTTATTTTTCCTAAAGCCTTTTTCGCTTTCATATCATAAACGTTTATTTTACCATCACAACTCCCTGTTACGGCTATGTTGCTAGTCATAGCTACAGCAGACGTTGTAATACTAGCTATAAGTTATTTCCCAGTAAATATGATATGATTATGTGTGAATTTTACCGTCATGCTGGTTTTCGAAAACTCGTTCAATTATACCTTTGGAAGTGTCAAGAATAGCAACCTTTCGATCGAATGTTCCGGCTATCACTAAATCTCTCTTCCCGCCCATACTGATAGTAAAGATGTCTCCAATAAACTCTAATTTAGATAAGAGAGAACTTTCCAGCCATAAAGAATTCTATGTTTACCGTCTGTTGGCTTCTTATCGACAAGATAAATATGATATAAAACAGTCTTGGAGATTATATTGATGATTTTTATTGAAGCATCACTTGAAGCGGTCACCAACTTGCTGCTGTCGGAGGAAATTGTTAATGCAAAAATTGTATCTGAGAGGAGAATGTTAAATAAGCACGAGCCAATGAGTAAAGATTTTTGACTTGCATGGATGTTGGGAAGCTTGTGGTCGATACGCAAGGTCTTTAAGTTATAAAAAACGACGCTCATATCTGCTCCTCCTGTCACAGCAAACCTTTCATTCTCTGAGATGGCAGCACAAGGTATGAGTCCTATATTTAAGGATTCAGATGAGAAACATGTAATTTATTTGAATATTACCGTCATGCACAGAAACAAACTCTTTAAGAATCTGCTGAACCTCTAAATCGATAAGGAGGACGCTTCCTTGTTGGGTGGCTAGTAGAAAGTACTTTCCTCTTGAAGAACCCGCGAGTGTGACAACATCACTGTCGTGGATCTCCGTCATTCGAAAAATTTCTTGGTTTTTTGAAACATTTAAACAGGCAAGGTCACCGTCGGAAGAGGTGCTGATTATCCACTGTGGGATGGTTCTTTTGAAGTACGCCATTTTTGAATTTTAGATGCGGTAGCTATCGCTTATGATGTTTGGTTAAACTTTTAGAGTTAGTTCATCATAATTAAAAACTCCGAGTGAACATTAATTACAGAATGGAAAATCCTATCACTGCCCAATTTATTCGTTATTTCACAAAAAATTGCCGTTTATTATATACAGATCTGTCTTCCGGTGAGCTTAGCTCATTTAATTTCATATTCCTCAAAATTAAATAATTGATAAGCTGACCCTTGAGAGGACCATTATGTTGAGTTCAGTCAAATATTCTTGAAGCGAGGATGAGAGAGGGCTGCTCGTTCATGTCCACAAGCCATTCAGCATATTGATGTATGCTTTGATTTTATTGGGAGAAATTTGTGCTTGTAGCATTTCAAACTGTGTTTTATGGATCATTCGAATAATAACGATAGAGATCACAGACTAAAATCAGTTGTTTTTTTTTTTAAAAAAAAAAGAGAGTGCGTCTTCTCTTGGATTTCGATGTTTATTCTTGGAAGAAACCATTAAGGACTAGGACATAAATCATTTTCTAATATTGTTTTCAGACACATTCGATATTTAGAGGGGGGGAAAAAATTTCCAAGGCCGATATTGAGATTAAGATACTAATGGTATTCAAATATGAGAATGATTTCAATATTATTTTTCAAAGAGTGAAGAATAGATTGGAAGCTGCTTATTTCTCGAGCCTGCATTGATGAGGACACGTAATCTCTATTTTCAAAATTTCTTTCTTTGTTGTGCCCCGAATCCTCTAGAAAACTCATCACTTACTAAAAAGCAAAAAGGAAGGACGCCTTAAATCAAACTATATTTCCCCGTTGCAATTCCTGCTGAACAGCGAGAACTAGGTACGCTCACTTTCGAATTGTTTTTCTGATTGTTTTATACTCTTGATTTTACCATGGTCAGAGATGTATTGTTGCTATACAATCCCCACGATCGAACCGTATCGATTCTCAGGATGATTTTTATGATAATATAATAGGATTCAGCAATTATGATCAACCCATATACAAAACTAACATGAAAAATGCAGTGTAGATGCAGAAATTAGTTACAAGGAGTTTTTTTGGTAAATACATTGACAAATTAGGGATAAATTGTTTGAAAAAAATTAGCATAGAGAACTTAAAAGTCTCACTCAAGTCAATTTAAACAAGCGAATTTACCTAGCCCAATGCTGCACCCTCTTCAGTAAGAACCCATATCTTGTGAGAATTTTTTTCCCTTCGTAGAAACCCTTTTAAACATGTTGGCTTCATGGAAGAGGATTGGAAAATTGATTGAGTACAGTTCCTGCAGCTGTTGAGAATTCTAGCCGAGTCTCATTTTCTATACCCAAATTTTTCTCCTGAATAGGTGCATCTATCCAATAAATATATAGAAGATCATAGACCTCCACTTTTCGCCCAAACAGCCCAATTCTAGTTCCTAACACCCATCTCACGTTCCTTTTACTGAATCGTGTAGCTTTCTCTTTGATTATTCTTTTTATTTTTGGCGTAAAGTAATCAAAGGACCCAAGGAAATTTTCTGTGCGGAAAATTATGCAGGAGAAAGTTACAAGCACAATCAGAGAAAGATAAATTGAGACGATTCCAAGCCAACCCAGTACGGAGTTCAATGCATTTGGGTTTAACATTGCCTGAGTAACTAGTAAGACGACTCCGAGCAACAGTAAAAAAACCATTAGTAGCATGAGCCATATGACCTTTTGCCTAGTTGCGGTTGATCGACGAATATCGCTGTCTTTTTCCAATAATTCATTTGCGGACTGAATAAAATTGCGGATTTCGTGTTGAGGTATTAATCTAAGAAGGGAGTCCGGTAAGTCTCCTGGAAGGACGTATCTGTTGGCTCCATAATCGAATTGAATCGGTTCGAATTCGACTTGTACTGTTGAGCCTGGCATGCCCCGCAAAAGAAAATTAAAAAATTACTCAGATATTGTGAAGGAATTAAATTTTTTCTCCAAAGAATATTAGAATTTCGAATCACCCCCTGTTTATAAAAATGCTGTATTGAAGAGACTCGACTCTATAGAGATTAAGCAATTTTATGGCGAATTCAAGCTATCCTCTGAATAAATGAATCAAATAATAAGTGCATTAGGCACACTACCCTTAAAGAAGATTATATCGATTTTAGTTTCGGCCATAAGAGAGGGTTTTAAATTAAAAAGCTCTAATACCTAATTTCGGAAATTTTTTTTTTTGGATCGATTAAAGCCACAAGCTTCTCTTTACCAACTAATTCATCAAAATGTCAATGTCGCAATCCAGATTGGAATGAATAGGGTTGCGTCACGTCCAACAAGCATTTCTCACTTTTTCCCCTGATTTCTCGGCTAATAACCTGAGATTTTCTAATAGAATCTTATCCTTTGTCAAGCAAATATTGGTAAAAATAACTATACTACCACTTCGCACAATTAAATCTCAGCTACCTTTTATTTGCTGAGATGTTGCTCAATTTCCTCAGGGTGACAGCTTTGGATCAATCCAGAACATATTTTACTGGATTTAGAACAACAGAATTTTACTTTATTCTTTGCAGTATATTCGAAAACATTTAGAAAATAGCAAGCTTTTCAAATCTAGCTAGTTTCGATTCAGAGAGTTCATATGTTCTGTTTGTGACAAGGTAGTTTGCAAAAGTGCTATGATTGAAAATGGGTTCGCTGATTCTTCATCGACTAAAATTATTGACATTAGCAACAACAACATTGCTTTACAATCTATGAATTTTGTGAGCTAAGAACTTAACCAGACAGGAACAGCTCGATAGTTGAGGAAGATATTGGCAATAAAAATTAAAAATCTATCTATATATCAAAACTTCCATTAAAAATTAATATTCAAACTATTTAATTAAGCAATGTCACGACAAAATTCTCCAACAAAAATATAATATCTTTTTCAAAGGAGCTTGATCAAGCGAAAGAACCCATGCTTCCAACTTTCTGAATTTTAAAGCCGTACTCTCTCAAGAGAACCTCTAACTCATTTTGCTGTATAGGTTTTGTCAACACCCTAGCCATCCCCGCTGCTATGCACATGTCTATATGCTCCTGGCTTGAATACCCTGTCACTCCTATTATGATAGGAGGCGCTTTGTGCGCCTGTTGAAACATGAGGTTGATTTCTGAAGTTGCCTCCATCCCATTCATCCCGGGCATCTCGCAATCCATAAAAATGAGAGAATATCTTGAACACGAACAGCCCGTTTTTTTAAGGAGCCTGTCCTCATTTTTCTTGACTGCTTCATCGCCACTGAATGCAGTATCTGGAGTCTTAATTCCTAAATTTTTCAGCAGTGACTGAAGAGCCCAAATTTGAAACCCATCGTCATCAGTAATCAATATCTTCGCACAATCACAATTATTTTCTCTGGAGGCACTCAGAAGAAAATGGGATTTAGGGAAAGCTATCGGAGTATTTTCTGCTTGAAACTCGGTAAAATCTTCAATGTCAATTGTGTCACGAATGGTGCTATTCTCCTCATAAAACAGCGATTTTCCTCTGTTCCATCCTCTTGAAGACTGTGAATTATATCCATAAGCTTTTCTAGAGAATTTATTGGAGTCAATTTCTCGTTTAGAGGAGGTCGTTCCTAGAACTGACATATCATCAATTACGAACCAGAACTCTGTCCCTTCTCCAAAATTTGAAAAAACTTTCAACCCTCCTTCATCAGGAGTCAAGCTGAGTCGTCTTGCAAGGCCATGACTAATTGAGAGTCCCAAGCCGATGCCTTGAGGATTAAGAGTGTTGTCTTCTCCCAAATCAAGCTTCCCAAATTGCTTGAACAAATTCGGAAGATCATTGGTCTTAATTCCCACCCCAGTATCTTGTACAGAGATCTTGATTTTTCCGGTAGATTCTTGAGAAGCCGTCAAAGATATGCTTCCCTTCTGCGTAAACTTCAACGAGTTCGATAAGAGATTTACAATGATCTGTTGGAGCCGGTTTGGATCGGTATGTATGGTCCTTGAAACATTCTCTTTGATATCTAACTGTAATTTTAGCCCTTTCATTTTTGCAGGAAACTTTATTATGTCCAAGCAGTTTTTCAGCACTTCTTGTAAAACACAAGGGACAAAGACGAGACGGAGTTGTTTTGCGCGTATCTGATAGAGATCGAGGATGTCGTTTACCATATTTAACAGGGATTTTGCACTTGCAAAAGCTGGATCGAGGTAATTTTCTTGTAGTTCTGGAGAAGTATGCAATTTTAGCGTTTCTAGCATTGATAAGATGCCGTTTAGAGGAGATCGAAAATCGTGAGTGATAGAAGCCAGAGAAGCATTTTTCTGCCGGTCTACTTCTTTCAATCTCATCGCGACATCTTTGTCAGTGTTGTCTCTTACCACACAGACGATGTTTAATTGCCCACCGAGTATGACTGGACAAAACTTTATCTCAAATAAAACTGCTCGCTTATCGGAGACTTTGATCAGACTATTCATAGTCAGCGAATGGGACGTTCCACAAGTGAGGTCTTGTGTGATTAAAAAATCTTCATCGTGAGGAGCAGTAACTGAATGTTTTAATCCAATTCGAATTGAGCTGCCATCGGGAGACTGAATATCTTTATAAGGTTGCAAAATGGGTAGAAGCTTATCCATGAGCATCATTATCGTTTCTTTCACATTCTTTTTCTTAGAGACGCGAGTCTTGTTGAAAAAATTCTCAAAAACTTGATCGATTCGATTTCTGTAATTTGTAGCCTGCTGCTCCGCGATTCTTTCAGTAGATTTTAATCTATTGTACTCGTGAGCAGTGACCCACATATCTTGGTCAATCTTTTGATTCTTTGGTGAAAAAATGTCGCAATTTTGCATTGTAGGACTGTTCGGATTGAGTAATAGCCTTGAAGTAGTAATATTCAAACAGTCCGCATCTATCGGACCTTTTGGTTTGAGTTTTGACTCACTTATCGAAACATGGTTGATATTTATTATTGGTCGTTCGATAACGGTCTTATTTTTAATTGAGATGTTCAAAAGAGAGGGACTTTCATTCTTATTCGCTTCATTCCATTTCTGTCCCTTTGACAAGGGACTCTCTTTTTCATTTTTAGGAGTATTGATCTCTTCGTCTGGGAGTTGGTTAAATGACTTCCATTTTAATTTGTTCATTGATTTCACATTCAAATTGCTAAAATTTAACTCAGGTTCGTTGAGATTTCTTGTTGAAAATTGCGGTGTTTTCACTTCCACGATTGCTTTAGTTAACCGAGCTTCCTCCGGAGACATCGTAGAAGAGAAAAATTGCTCCGTGCTGGATCTTTTTGGTAGTATTATCGATTTTTTAGGGTCATCCTCAAAATAATCTTTGTTTGGAAGACTCAGAAATTTCGAAGCAACTTCTTGTTTGCTACAATTCAAAAGTGTGGACAGGGAATCGTTTACGTAGACGATCTCTTTTTCTTGATTGAGAATTACAATACCATCAGGTAAAAGATTCAACAATTCAGGTGGTTTGTCTTCTTGTTTCAACATTTGAATGAGTCTATGTGGGGTCGTTGGATCCATGGTTTCTTTTTGACTTAGCCCTCCTACTCCTCCTTGTAAACTTGCGTTCTCTTGAACATTATTAAGCTCTCCATAATGAAACCCGAAAGCAAGCAATAACACCCCAAAACAAATAGAATGACCAGCAAATTGCACATTGTAAAATTGATAAACGACAAAACTGCAAGTATAAGGGAAGAAGAGCAAAAAAAACCTTGTAAGAGGATGGAAGCTATAGAAATACAATGAGATTCCAAACAGCATGCATTTGAATGAGTCCGCATACTGCAATTCAGCTAAAATCTGTATTTCGTGATTGTAGGAGGAAGTAAAATAGCAATTGATTATCACGTAGAAAAGCGTGACTATTACATATGATATCTCGAGTTTCAGCCGCCTCAACCTTCTGTTTCCAAATTTTTTATCAAGGATCCAATATGTACTTATCAGCATGAATAAAGCAGCACTGGTAATCATCCTGAGAGGTTCGTATCGAAACTTCCGACTTTCTATGTTCCTAGCTAGCAGAGCGATTGATTCTATCACATTCAACAAAAACGTGAACATCACGAAGAACAAAAGCTTTCCAGGGATCTTGCTGAATCTTCGTCGCTGTAATCTTGGTTGAGGTACCTTATTATTTTCTTGATATATTTCCTGTTTCGAAAGGTTCAAGGGATTGTCGATTTGCATGGCTGCTTCGTTTTTATCGATTAAAGTACTTTAATAAAAACAGCAAAAAAAAACAAACCAGATTTTGCTTCCCAGCTCATATTCGTTCGATTGTAATTTAGAACATTGATGATTATTCCGAATAATTGACTTGCGTTAAAATAAAAAATTATCTCTTGATTTTTGTACGGGGAATTTCTACTGAGAGAGACCAACGCAATAGAACCTGCAAAATTTTAGAGAAAGGGAGCTTTTTTGATATTTAGTTCGATTTACAGGCGTGCTCAGACCAAAATTTTGAAAGATACCTCGAAACTATTGATATTCAAAAAAATTGACTCACGAACTGAATTTGGCCTATGGTAGTCACGGTGGCAGTCCTTTAAATCAGCCCAGACATGGGTAGAACAAGAGAAAAGAATTTGAAAAATGAGCCATGAGGAGCGATTAATTTTCAAAGAACTCAAATTAAGGTTCTGAATTCTTGAAGTACAATCTCTTGGATATAATCAATTTTATTTATTATTGGAATAAGCCGTTATAGCAGAGCAGAATTTAGAATTGCCAAATGTGGTAATAAAATCATCTGCCCTATATCGCTGGACAGCAACTAGTATAATGCCTTGATCTCACTGTATTGAAAAGCCCATAGTGTGAGAAAACACTGTGTTAAAGCTTTGAGTCTCATCTCATCTGTCATAACAATCGCTCGTAGATATGCTATGTGGGATATTTTTCTTTTCTCAAACATTTACTCGAGTGAAAGTAACTGCGTTGTGTAGGTAAGATTTTTCTTCATAGCTGACTCAACAATCTAAGGAAATATTTTGACTCATTTGATTAAGATTTGTCATCGAATCTCAGGATTTCGCTTTGCCAATACGAAATATAGTTCGCAGCTCCGAAGTTATTTTTCTTTTTCGATCCGACTGACCATGGATGGATTCCGGTTGAGATCAACGACGATTAAATAATTTTGATCCTGAGAGCTGCTGTAGATTTATTGGTTTAATTCAAATATGATTGTAAAACTTTCAGTCTTTTTTTTCCTTTTCAAAGCTTTATACTAGACAAACTTTAGCAATGGCTTTGATGAATGGGGCACTTTTAATTGTGAATTATCTTGAATTCTCACAAATTCTCATTATTTCACTTCTCAATCGCGCTAGTATTTTAGTATTTTCAAGAGCTAGCTAAATTAGGCCTATCCTGGCATTTAAAACATCTGGAAGCTCTGTCTAAGTGAAAATCGAGGGAATCGCGAGTAAGCATAAGATTTTTCATTCTTCAGTTTTGCTTCTGAAGATATGCGACAAAGACCATCAAGAATTATGTGCATGATAGTTTGGCTAGTTTTCGTGACCTTAAGGATTTATCAACAATCTCTCACACTGAGAGGGTCAGTCCACAAAGATTGGAAAAAAAGAGAGCAACCGAAACAATGGCTAGTGGACTGAATCTTCGGTTTTATTTTCTCCTCAAAATTTAAATAAGAGTTAGAATGTTTTTAATCACCTTTCAGGCTGGCAAATTATTGTCAATGGACGAGCAGCCAATCCAGGATAATTGGATTCCTTTGGCTGAAATTCTTTATACAACAATATACTTCTGACACGACACTTATCCTATGAATTAAATCTGAGTCCGATCAAACCTCTCTTAGTTTCATTTCTCTTTTTTTGAGTGAGAAAATTGATAAGGAAAGCAAAATTCCTTCTTTAGGAATTATATGATCGATCGATATTATATTGGGTTTGACTTGAGAAATGAAACCATAAAAAAACCCTCTGAATTCAACTAAGAAAATTAAGTTCTTAATTTGAATTCAAATTGACAATGAAGATTTTGAAACTGCTTATTAAAACACTATTTAAGCCTAATGCACTGCAAATTTAATAATTCATTAGATTTCATCAAAATCCAAAGAACCCTTTTTCTTCAAAAACCCTTAGCACATCTTAAATGAGAGAAGTCATCTGTATCCACATCGGTCAGGGAGGTATCCAAGTCGGTAACGCCTGCTGGGAACTCTTCTGCCTTGAGCACGGTA
>ENA-UOUE01000841-UOUE01000841.1-compost-metagenome-genome-assembly--contig:-NODE-841-length-22652-cov-14.771916_pt1 | contig 22652 bp, 15 predicted proteins | sample MGYA00238146_ERZ747223 | MGnify/ENA primary metagenome ERZ747223 (study PRJEB28781, sample SAMN06268865) | compost metagenome | isolation source: single cell | place: USA: California, Emeryville, Joint...
ACATACTCTATTGACATCTGCCAGAACAATGGAAATTTGCTGGCTGCAGGCGGTGATGATAGCGAGATCAAGATTTTCGATAAAAGAGAATCGAAGATTGTAAAAACCTTCGGTGGAATTCATGATCGTGAGTTATTTTTCAATGATTTTGGTTTTATATCATTTGTTTGGTTGCTTAGAAAGAATTAGCTGTGTGAGATGGAATCCATTGGGGGACATGCTGGCTACTACATCTGACGATCAGACAATAAAAATGTTGGATTTCGGGACGGGAAAGGTGCTCTACACGGGATCTTCACATTCAAGTGAATTTAGGATATTACGAAATATATATTCATGAATTGACTTTTAGTGCCGGCAATGTCTGTCTGCTTCATTTAGACAGAGAAGAGAGAAGGCAATCAACGAATAAAACAATAATTAAGAAGTTTCGACCAAGAAAATAATTGCAATGCCATTCTTCAAGAGAAAGACCAAATAGATTAAATATATTCATCTCAAGTGCTTAACAGGCTGTATGCTTCCTAATTCTCAAGAAATACTATTTGATTTTATCGATAGTATTTATCTGCTAATACCTATCAAAAATAATTCTTTAATCTGAAAATAAGACTACTTTTTCATAAGAAATAAGGGTTTATTATCGAAAACAAGTAATCTTTTTATTTAACGAGATAAGATATGCAAAATTGAGGAAGATTACAGCATGTTTGAAATGAAGTAGTTGAGGAAAAATATAAACTCACCGAAAGACTCCTGAGTTAGTTCTCAGATATTTACTATAATTGTTTGCATGCAATCAGAGGGATGACACCTCAAAAGTGTCAGATTCAACCAAAAACTAATATTTGACCGCAATTCGTATCAATTAAAACTTTAATATTTACAAGAAATAACCTTTCCTCATTCCCTGAAGTATATTCGAAGTAAGTACTATTCTCAGGTCGTTGGCTCCCATTGTTGTTTGAGTATCCTGCTTCATTGCTTCCCTTTGGATCTCTCATGAAGAGAAATAAGAGATTCGAGAATTGCAACGTCGATTGCTCTTATTATCTGATCTCGCGATAACTCACTGATTGTGATGGCCCGATTTCATTGGAAAAAATGATTTTACCGATGAAGTTAGGTTCTTCTGGTGTTATTTGAGTTATTTAGTGATGTCGATATTCTCGAAAGTAGTTCGAAAACCATTCACATTATCAGTTGCTACTCAAAAGAATTAAAAGCTTTATTGGGTATTTGTCAAATTTTTCGTTTAATGGTTGATATATCTTTCTTTCTAAAACCAAATTTGATAGACAAGCGGATATATGCACTTCACAAAATCCAAGTTATTCTCTCTGATGGAACTTTGACTAGTCTAAACTACACTTTATCTTCCATGCCGGTTTTAATTTCTCCGATGCTCTCATCTCCGGTAATATTTTTCAAAATTTCATCAAATGCTTTGACAACATCGAAATCTTTCTCATGTAATCGCGGCACAAAATTCGCAATACTTTCATTTAGCTTGATGTATTTATTTTGGAAATCTTCGATGGATTGATATTGTAAGGCGGCATGTCCCAAGATCTTTAGCGGATGATCATCGAAATCTCCGAGGCCTGCTTCATTCAATACTTTTTCTCTGAAATTTAAGTTTTTATAACCGAAAAAGCCAAATTTCTCTTACTTTATATCTCGTTGCATCCTCTCATTCTTCAGATGTAACATGAAATCAGCCTGCATGGCCTCCATATCTACTCCATTTTCTTGAAGTAGTTTGGCAGTGCCTAGTAAACACTGCTTAAACATCTCAACCCTGATCTCAAGCACTTTCTGCGGCGTCAGAAAGTCGGGAATAGGTGCTGCTTGATAGTCGATAGCAATTTGATACGCTCGGGTAAAATCTAATTGAATCAAACCTAATATTCCTTGCACATCCCTGCTCAAATATCATCATAAGAGAAGAAACGATTGAGAAATATGCAACCTGTCCTCTTTGTAAACATCTATTAAATGGCCATATTCTTCAAAGGTCAGTCCATGCTTAGCCGCCACTTTGTCATTGATGATTTTGATATCTTCCATTTCTGTTGTTGTCAAAGTGTAAACGCTAGAGAACTGAATGAAAAGATACTAAGTTGGGCTATATCTGCTAGAACATTTTGAGGGAGCGATACACCATTATCCATCTGAGTTAATACGGTGAACGTGTCAGCTAATTCCATCTGGATTGGGAACAGTGCTTTTCTCATTTCCCGTACTACTTGCAACAAACGTTCTTTTGGCATGTGACTGCCTGTTATTGGAGTTTGAGCGGTCTTTTGGGTGGTATTTTTGTCGCTTAATGGTTTCTTCTTGAATTGTCTGAAGATAAGGTAGGATACTCCTAACACGGTAGCTCCTATTCCTCCAATAGCCAGATACTGCTTCCAATTCTTGGTTGTAAGAGTTTTTTTGGCTTCCATCCTGCTCGATTAAAATTTTATTAGAAGTAGCCGGCGACTTGTAAATTAGATTTTCTCTGTGTTGGTTTCTTGCCCTTATCCGCCGATAATAAATGCTGAATTACGCTGAAATCAGCAGGTGGAACTGGCAGGCTAAGGCTGCATTCGACATTGAAAAGCATTTTGGAAATTTTGCGTGGGCATTAAACATGTATCCAAAAATGGATTTAACAAAACATTGTTAAAAGAATAGATTATCGAGCTGAGTGGTATTACCCATAAGACAAGGCACAATCTCAATCTCTCGATAATTATTTTTTCCTAACTGCTTCCCTATTTGAGGCCTATTGTTTTGTAGATCTTAAAACCAAAGTAAAGAAAATACTTAACAAATGTGGGCATTCAGCTATTACGGCCATTCTGGGAAAGAGAAAATTGGAAGCATATGATTATTTCTTTATATCTCAAGAGATGAAAGTAATTGGAGAACACTGTGATGTGAAATCTTCAAAAATAAACATTCATTTATGAAATGGATTATGAACAATCTTTGGAACAAACACGAACAATACCGATTGAATTTATATATCAATTGATCTCCGCTCTCCTCTATAAATTCAATCAATCGAAAATATTTTCGAGTTCAACTTCTATCACGTCTTTGCAAATCCCCTCTAAACTTGATTCACGCCTTTTTCGACTATGGTAATGAACTCGATCAAGGACCAATTATGCAATTGCTGTATCTCTCTAATCAAATTTCATCCATTTTAAAAAATTTAAGGGGAAAAAATTATTACTGATCATCCATGTAATCGATTTCGCAAATCTCGCTGAATTCTTTGGCACTTAGGCCATGCTTCGCAAAAATTTTACTTCTGACAGCATCGATTTCTTCTTGTTCTGTGATAAGATCAAGAGTTAAAAGAGTCAAGGAGACAGAATATAAGGTTACTGGTCATCAATATTTGGAGTTTGAGGTCTTTAGGCAGCTCTTCAAGGCCTTTTGCTATTGCCTCTGCTTCCCAAGCCTTTGTCAGTTGTTGTTGAATTGGATCATAAGCTCCTTTTAGCTCCCGAAATATTTCCATAACGAGTTCTCTTGATATTGGTGTTTTCAATTTATTTAGGTTCTTGCATTGGGATAGGTAGCAGGAAGTTCCAAGGATTGCAACTCCGATTCCTCCTATTGTGAGGTACCTCTTCAAATTACCACTTACAAGAGATTGCTTAGATTCCATTTTAATTAAATTTTATAATGAAGCCAGATTCTGTGTGGGGTTATAAGTGCATTGTTGACGAGACTGACGTCACGAGACTTTTTTTTTATGTTTCTCTCCTTTCTCTTCCTTCTCAAAATACTCAGATTTATTTATTTTCGCATTGCATAGGCGCTCCTTCACTCATATTCTGTTTCATATCTGTTCCTTTGTAAAATTTCAGAGAGGTTTCGTTGTTTATCAACCGCTTATCTCTGAAATTTAAATTATAAATAGCGAAAAAACCCACCTTAAAAACCTTAATATTTGCTAGTTTTATATTTTTTCAAACGTGCAGCAACTAGCTCTAAAGAAACATTTGAACAAACATGAACATTCTCAATCGAACTTATATACACTCGAGCTATCTATTATCATTTGAAGAAGAGATCTTACAATTGACCTCATCATCTTCTAAAATGCCTTTGCCAATTTCCTCGAAGGCATTGGCAGGCAAATCGATTCGATTCTGTAGTTTTCGCATTAATTCCAGAGTCTGATTCACCAGCAAGGTATACTTCGTTTTGAAATCAAGGTCGCTCATATATTTTGTTTTTGCACATTCCAGAATCTTTTCAGGAGGATCCTCAAAACCTCCAAGACCCACTTCATTCAACAACTCTTCTCTACAATGGAATAGTCATTTTACAAGAAATTTCTTGAAATATTTACCTCAAATTTCGTTCATTAGTCTGCAACCTCAGAATAAATTGTGGATTTTTCAATGCAGGTTCAGCACCTTCGGGCATCTCTTGGAATACCTTCAATGGGTTTCTAAACGAACGTTTGTTCATCTCGACATAAATTTCAAGCAGTTTCTTTGGTGTCAGAAGCTTAGGAACGATTGTGTCATGAAACAGGCCTTTTTCGAGCACGGTAATGAACTCGTTTAAAGACTTTCTTTGAGATTGCTGTACCTCTCTGACAAAATATGAATTAGTATCTAGAAAAGAAGGAGAAAGTATAGTACTGATCATCCTTGTAATCGATCTCGCAAATATCGCTGAATTCTTTGGCACTTAGGCCATGCTTCGCAAAAATTTTACTCCTGACAGCATCGATGTCTCCTTGTTCTGTAATATCAAGCGTTGAAAAGGATGAGGGGCAGGGAGATAAGAGTACTGGTCTGTAATAGTTGAAATTTGACTTCATTAGGCAGCTCGTGAATGCCGTTTGCTTGTGCCACTGCTTTGCAAGTCTGAACTAGACCTCTTTGAATTGGAAAATAAGCTCTTTTCAGCTCCCGAAATATTTCCATGACAAGTTCTTTCGAAATATGTTTCGATGTTTCTGCTATTTGGCCTGTTTTCATATTATTTAGCTCCTTGTATTGAGGTCTTTTCAAGAGGTAGTAGGATACTCCGAAGATTGCAACTCCTATTCCTCCTATTGTCAGGAATCTCTTCAAATGACCACTTACAAGAGATTCTTTAGATACCATGTTTGCAAGTTAAATTTTATTAGGAGGTCAGATTTTATGTGGGTTCATGGTTAAATACCCATGATATTTATGTCTGATACGATTCTTTTCAATATTAACAAACTCTTTGAATATATATGGCAGCGAATATGTGCTCCTTCTCTCTTTTTCTGCTTTGATGTAAAGTTAATACAGGTATTTAGTCGCTCATCAACCTTTCTCCTCTGCGCTTATTTAAAATAGAGCGAGCAGGTCGACCTCAAATCAGTATATGTTTGTTGACTTTATTTTAGATTTTCAAATGAGTAGCGATAAGTTCTAAACAGTCATTTAGACCAATATGATAATGAGCAACTATAATTTATCATTTGAAGAGGTTTTAATATTGATTTCATCTTCTAAAATACCTTTATTGAATTCTTCTACATCATTGGCGGCATCTTTGTCTGGATTATGCAATTTGCGGATGATTTCTACCGACTGATTCAGGATTTTAATATACATAGTTCTGAAATCAGGGTCACTTAATATTGATTTTTTGCAAACTTGAGGGTCCTCTCAGGATGGTCCTCAAAATCTTCAAGGTCTACCTCATTCATTACCTCTACTTTACAATGAAACGAATTAGCATTCGATTATCATTACATATACCGTTCAGCGTCCTGTAACTCCTGAATAATTCCTGGATTTGGTATTGAGCCTTGAAGAGCCTGTTTCAACTCCTTACGCAGCTTTGAAGAAGTTTCAATAGAGCGTTGGCTCAATTTGAAGAATATTTCAAGCGTTTTTTGCGGTGTCAGAAACTCAGGAATAGTTGCTACATAATAGAGGTCTCTTTGGAGTACTGTAATGAACTTGTCAAAGGTAGAACTATATTTTTCCTGTACTCTCTTACAAAATTTGATTGATGTTCAAGAAAAGAGAGGAAAAAATATCTTACTGATCATTCTTGTAATAGATCTGATAAATATCACTGAATTCTTTGGCACTAAGCCCAAATGTTGCAAGAATTTTACTTCCACCATCGTTGATATCTGCCTGTTCTGCGAGAGCAAAAGGTGAAAACGAAGAAAACAGAATAAAAGGTTACTCATCTCCAATATATGAAATTTTGCTGCATCAGGTAGCTCTTGAAGGGTGCCACTTCTTCGTACATTTCAACAAGTGCCTTCTGGATTGGAAAATATATTTTTTTTTTGTTAAGCTCCCGAAGAATTTTCATGACAAGTTCTGTCGGAATGTGCTTCACTGTTTGTTGTTATTTTCGAGGCAGTTTTTCTCTCTCTCTCAAATCCTTGCGTCGGGTTCTTCTCAAAAGGTAGTAGGATAGTCCGAGAACTGTCATTCCGATTCCTCCTATTGTAAAGTGTCTCTTCAAATGACTATTTATTAGAGATTTGTTAGATTCCATGCTTGCAAATTAAATTTTTATTATAAGGTAAGATTTTGTGTGTGTGATGAATTATTTACGATATTTATGTCAGACTTTTCAAAATATCCAAAACTTCATCATTAACTAAAATCTTTCGAAAAGCTCACCTTCAATCATAATGTAACATGGCAGTCTATACTTTGTCAATGCTTGTCCTGCTTGAAACTTGAATTTGAGTCACATCTCATCACACTTAAATAATTTTTTGTAGGATAAGTCAAGCCTGTCCTCTGATGTGCGAGACGCGTCAGCCAAAGCTCAAGAAAGGATTTTACAAGAATCTTTTCTTGTAAATGTAATTTTGAGACCAAATTCAACGTGTTTCTAATTATATGAGAAAATTTATTCTTTCTGCATTTTGTATGTTGAAATCTAAACATATTATATGCTTCAAGTCATCACGATTCAGAAAATCACCTCATACTGCTGCTTACCATTTTTCATTGGATCATATAAAGTTTTCTATCCCTCTGTGAAGCCTAATAATGCACTTTTTTTTGAAGTTCCTAATAAAAGAAAGAAACAGTTCAATTAATTTTGTTTACTTGCTATGATGACTTTGCAATTAACAAGCTTTCATTAACTGAATGATATGTGAAAAATCGTAATTTGAAAATTTTGTACATCAGTAGCACCGAACAGCAATGCAACCCAAAAAAATGAAGCCTAAATTTCAAGGAATAGTTTGAAAACGCGCTAGCACAAGCTGTGTCATGAAGTTGTAAAGAATTTATTCCCTTTTTTTTTTGCCAACAGCTTTCGGCGATCTCAAATATTATAATAGAATTCCCGGTTTTGAGGATTATTCTGCGCACTAATTCATTCAACCTTCGATTTCCTAACCCATCAGCTTTAAACGATCTTGATCGCCTAGAAAACGCAATATCAATTGCGACAAGCGAGAATGCTCAAACTTTATACTTCTTTTAAAAGATCAGAAATCTTTTACTGATCAGAATTAATTCATCAAGTAGAATTAGTCAGAGTAAAAGGCGGAAAACTAACTTTCCAAAGTCCTCTTTAGCTTAAATCACAACAAAGGGCCGATTTGGTTTCTTCATTAGTTTAAGGAATGCTATGCGCTAAGAAAGCCCTTTACATGGTATCCCAAATTCAATAATCATTGACGACTGATTGATAACTTTCTCTCCTCAAGCAAAGGCCTGATTATACTGTATTTTTCACTCAATGCTCCTATTTTCCAAATTCTTTTTTAAAGATTAATTATTTTTCATGACTCATTTTGAAAAATATTCAAACTTAGTTTTTCCTTTTATAGATTGTGGTATTATTTCAGTAGAATTTTTATTACGGTAACAATTTATGGACGACCTTGAATTTACTACCTCTGCTTTTTTTTAGTTAAAATCTTCCTGCTCAGGGTCCAGTGACATCGTGATAAGTGGACTCAATCTTTTCAAGAGGAAGCCATTACGAACTACTCTAACTGACTAGTCAATTGTTTGAATAAATTTCCTCATAAATTAAAAAATAGAGAGGCAGTTCGAAAGAACTGGAGTATACGATATCAGTAGACATGGTTTCTAACTACAGCGTGAAATTTGTTGGAATGGTATTGAATTAATCAAGTGATTCACTCTAGTGTCATTAAGGAGAATTTTTTAATTGCTCGTTCCTGGTAAGAAATAAAAAGCACTTTTAATCTGAACGATATTAAACACTTTTAATTCTGAGCGTATCAGTTTTTTTGCTTGGTTTTAAAGCCGCAAGTTAATTAACTTTCACAGCAATAATTTAATAAAATTGTACATCATGAATTGGTTCACTGACGAAATCGATAATTTAAATTTTGACGGAAGCGTCTTAGAGCTACCATATTGGGTTAGGACGATGTCCAAAATCGATAATGAGCCAGAAATGCAACACGAGTCTAATACCAATCCGCCCCATAACTCCTTCTTTGGAGTGTTCCAAACTGATTATAAAAGCGAAATACCCCATCAAGGTGAAGACTCGAGCATGCCGAAGCAAGTTCAGACTGAAGAAGCCTTTGAAATAGAATCCAAAGAAGAAGAAAAATCAGCACTGCAGGGCGACCCAACACCTGTCCATAAAGAATCTGGATCAAGGTACACGGTAGCCGAAGACCTTCAAATTTTGAAATACACCAGTATTCATCCGCTTTCTTCTGCCGGATCAAGGAAATATTGGCAGCAAGCAGTCATGGACCCTTCCTTTCCTTGCAAGTATCGAACTGTGGAGTCTCTAAGAGATAGATATCGCTATCAGCTCCGATTTGTTGAGGAGGAGGATAAAAAGAGAATGGAAGAATGGGTGAAGATGCATGGTGATAAGGGATACTCGATATTTAACACGTTACCTCAGAAAGGCCCTGGCGGGAAAAAAGCCTTTCATCGAAAGTTGGTATTTTTAGGATTAGAGAATCAATCTGGTTGCAGTCCCAGCAAAGCAAAGGAAAAGTCGTCACCTCAATTGGAGAAGAGTTCGAAGAAAAACTGCTCATCAAAATCCAAAATTCAAGAAAATCCCAAGCTAGCATACTCCATTTCTGTAGTCCACGCATCGACGTCTGCAGAAGCTAATCAACAACAACTAGAAGAAGAGGAGGTGTTCCTGGCTCCCGCTTTCTTAAAGCAGCCAGAGTTAGAGGTTCACAAATCCAATGGAAGTTTGCAGACTTATCTCTCCGAAGTAGATGAATGCTATGAAACTGTTTCAAATTCCAAGAAAAGGAAAGAGTATAGTCACATGTACGACACTGATGCTTTTATCATGCCTTATAAAGCAATAAAATCAAATTCGCAATCAGATTTCCTGCATATTGGACATGAACAGAAAAGGATAGAGAATAAAGAATATGAAGATGTTATTCAAGAAAATTCACGCAAGTCAAAAATTATGGACTTATTCTATTCGTGTTCAATGAATGTCGAGAGAGTCAAAGAATACTTGACATCGAGTCGGACTGTGTCTTGGAGCGAAGAAGAGGACAGATTGCTCATGAGCCCTGAGAGGGAATTGCACATTAGGACTCTTTCTATTTTGAAAGGAGCTGCTAATGTGCAGGAAAGAGTGCAATTTTTAGAAAAATTTAATGAGTTGTTTTCGCAGTTCTGAGAAATTCCATTAGTTGCTACCTTTTTTATATATTATAAAACTCATTGAGAGCATAAATGCACCTCATATATTAATATTCTTTGATAACAAAGTCCTAATAAGAGAGTTCTTCTCGGTTAAATTAATAATCCAGAGTATAGATATACTATTTGAGTTTACTATCGATTTTATTTTTTTTTTGAAAAGTACTATTCAAATAGCTACATTATATATCAATTTTTCATTTATATATATATAAAAGGGTATAAAGTGCGCAAGTTCTGAATATGATAATTCCAATCAATGCCTATAATTTGAATACTAGGTGCCAAATATCTGAGGTCCGAATTGGATTGATGGTCTTAACTTCAGCACGTGAATTCAATGATTTATTATTGGTCAAACTTTTGAAATTCTCCTGAAGATATAAGTTATTCTAATAAATTGCTATGATTAACAGTCGATTCAATCAAGCCATGAGTGTCCTCATCACTATCAGATTAGTCAAAATCGCTCTTGGGCTTTAGCAGATTTGCGCTTCATTTCGATATATTGAATCCTTATCCTGGCCAGCGAGAAGTTTAAATTTTCCAGCGCTTTTCTAAAATAGCTCGATTCTCTACTATACCTGTCTGTTCATCAGATCTCTTTCTCAACAACGTTCTTGCCCTGACTGTCTAATAATCTTTAGGAGAAAAGTGTTACAGCACAAATTAATTCATGGTAGACACTAGAGAGTGCATTCGTTTTCATGAATTAAAATTTTTTAATTTGGATACGGGTAGAATCAGTCACACACAGATGAAGTCACTCTCTCGAAACTCAGTCAATGGAAGAGACAACCCTCTATATTGCTTGAGCAAAACGAATAATGAGTGAATTCACCTTAATTTAGTAGAAATATAGATTTTGATAATATTTTCAAACATTAGAACTGAAAAGAACATGGCCATAAATGCAGTTAATAGGTCTTTTTGCATTCTTGAACAATTATGCACTTCGTAGGCAAAAGTTTATTCATCTAAATTAAGGCTACCGACAACCTCACCAACCTAATTTTTTTTTTCACTCTCTCTAATATTTTTTCTTAAATGGAAGATACTTTTGAATTTCTCAATGAGAAACTCTTCCTCTCACATTTAAACACTTAACTTCAAAAAAGATAACCTCATTTCTGTGTATCAGCACAGCAAAAGTAGCAAAATCTCATTTAGCAGCAATAACAATCACAGACAATCGATATTAAATTATCTGAATATTCAATGCGCTCTACACCAAAATGGTTTTTTGATACTCTAAGCATCCGCGATAATATCATTATGTTAACAGGAGAAATCCACTCTAGTTACAAAAGTAAATCATTTTTGCGTCTTCTTTTCTAAAGATTGTGACTGTCATTGTGCTTCAAAGTTCGAATTCATTCTTCAGACAGGCCTCTAAATAAATCCGCTTCTTTTTTTTGAAAGCCTAACTCTTTTTTAAAGAAATATCCTCTAGTGTCTATATCAAGTAGCAAACTACAGACTCTGTTGGTCAGTTAGATTTTTAATGCGGAAATTAATTTGCGGAGCGCGCTAGATAGTTTATCCGTTTTGATTAATTAAAAACATTTTGTTCAGATCAGTTTGAATCACCCGCAAATCGAAGCACGCACTGTTAGAACCACTTTCTTTTCGAAACTATTAATAGCAAAAACTCATCTTTTGAGTACTCCTGTGACGGACCTATTTATGAAGAGATCGTCTCAAGATTGAAGTGTACTATTAAGTCAACCACTTCATACTTATCGAGGACTGAATACTATTTATAAGCAGTTCTGTTAGTTGGCCTATATCGTGATTTTATTCGATATTGGAAGATTTTAATTCAAGGAAGCTCAGTTATTCAGTTCGATTCGAATCCGTGAATAATTATTAATTAAGATCATCAGTAAATTAATTGTATTGCCTCAGATGGATTGGTTCTTCGACGATCATGAATACACAGACCAAGTAGAACGAGGTGGCTGTTGCATCCTCTCTTGGACCAACACGATTTATCAAAACAAAAGCGAGGCCACCAACATACAAAACATTCCAATTACTAAGTTATCACAATATCATGATGAGATGGAATGCGAAAAGACTTGCCAGGATGAAGACGTGCCTGAAAAAGCAGCATTCCTATATGAAGTCAAGGATTTGACACCAGTTCATAAGGAATCTGGTACCAGGTACACGATAGCAGAAGATCTTCAGATTTTAAACTATGTAAGCATCCATCCTCTTTCTTCGGCAGGATCAAGGAAGTATTGGAAGCAAGCGGTTAATGACCCTTCGTTTCCTTGCAGATATCGAACGGTAGAGTCGCTTCGGGATAGATATCGTTATCAGCTGCGTTTTGTGGACGAGGAAGATAAAAAGAAGCTGGAAGAGTGGGTAGAAAAGCATGGGAATCAAGGGTACTCGATCTTTAATACAGTGCCGTCTGGTCCTGGTGAGAAGAAAGGTTTTCACAGAAAGCTCGTCCTTATGGGACTGGAAAATCAGATTGCTCCGAAAACTAGTACGCATAATGTAAAAGAAAAGAAGTCTTCAGCCCGACCAAAGGAGAATATGATTGAGAATAGTTTATTGATACCAGAGGATTACATTTGTGACCTCGAGACCGCATTTTGTACGGGACATTTTCAAAATGAAGAGAAATTAGAGCTGTGTCCTGAATTCTCTTTGCCACGAAGTTGGGAGCTTCTCAACTCTAATGCGAGTATGCAGACTAAGGACATAGAAGTCGATGAGTTTCATTATTTGTTTGCAAGTCCCAAGAGGAAAGAGTATAATCAAATGTTTGACGTGGATGATTTCATTATGCCTTATAAAGCGATAAAACCAAACCCAGACTATAATTTTATGGACATCGAATGTGAATCGATTTGGATTGAAGCTAAACCAAATGAAGTGATCGGGCCTTTTGACGATGTATATTTCGAAAGTTGCGGATTTGTGTTAGTTATGTATAATGAATATAGAGAGAGTAAGCATCAGAAGTCAGTGATGGTTTGATTCGATGTTTGTTTCTAAGTAATACATACATATTTATAGGAATAGAGCTTTCTCCAATCAATTTAGGAAAGTAAACAGCGAATATTAATACCCTTTGCAATAATCGACTTGCCTCTCCTAAAATTGCATAACTTCGTAAGATCTCAAAGAAATAAAAAAGGAAAAAAAGGGAAGATAGCCTGAAAATTTCACTTTGTGTTTTGAATTATATTACCTCTGGAGTGAAGCGCCTTTTTAATTTATATCCAAGATGAAAACTTCATTGTTTGTCAATATAAAACTTCGCTTATTTCGGGTATTACAGTATTATGGTGATTCAGAAGTTTGAAGCTTGGCAAATGATTGTGAAATTCTTGAAGGGAGGTGATCATTTAAATATTCTGCGGTCAATTTGAGATGATACAAAGAACTGAAATGGGTTGTATTTCAAGATAGCACTCTAAATAAGTATAGCTGGTGAAAGATTCTGGTATTTCCTTTCGGTTCAGTGGTTGGCTCTCTCAAATAGCTTTGTTTAGATATAGAATCATGATAGTGTCTGGAAGAAATAGGACAGTCTGTGTTTATCATTGTGAATTGAAGTATTTCTATCAAGTAATTTAATGTACGGGTGGAACTAGAGAGCTTATCCGTTTTGATTAATTAAATTTCTTTGCTCAGACTGGATTGAATCACACCCAGAAAGAAACTCACTATTATGAACTACTCCTTTGTTTGGAAAACAATCTTTACATTCCTTTGAAGGAAAAAACTTCAGGATCGAAGGGGTACGTGAACAACTACTGCTCGAACTGATTGTTGACTGCAGTGAAAATTTAGATCAATTCAGGAAGTTTTCAGATCAATTCATCTAAAATTTAATCTGAACGATAGGGGGATGCTGCGATTTATCAATTATCTGCTAGTTCTTTTCAGAAAAGATAGTTTAATAAAATTGTTCCAAAATGAATATGTTCACTGAAGAAAGAGAAAAGTTAACCCTCCACCAGCGAGGATCTCTGAAGAGACCAGATTGGATCCAGAGGAATTCTACAGCTGATATTGAGGTAGAAATCCAAATAGATTTGAATGATACACCGACCCCTTCTAAGTAAAAGTTCAATAAGTTTCATTGCATGAGTTCTTCCTTAGGCAACATCAATCTGAGTTTGAACGCGAGATACCCTATCAGATTGAGGTCCCTACCTTGCCAGCTCATCACTCACAACACCAAACAGATGAAGCCTACAAAGTGGAGCCTGAAGAAGAGAGAGATTACCCACCCCCACAGCTTCCAAAAAAATTAATTCGTACTCATAAAGATTCCAGAGCGAGATATACGATAGCGGAAGATCTTCAAATTTTGAATTATACTATCATTCATCCTCTTTCTAACACTGGATCAAGGAAATATTGGCAAGAAGCGGTTAAGGACCCTTCCTTCCCTTGCAAATATCGCACTGTGGAGTCTCTGAGGGATAGATATCGCTACCAACTACGATTTGTTAGGGACGTGGATAAAAAGACAATGGAGGAGTGGGTAGAGAAGCATGGGGACAAAGGGTACTCATTGTTTCATACAGTTCCTCAAACAAGTCCTTCTGGGAAAAAGGTCTTTCACAGAAAGCTCGTATTTTTAGGAGTCGAGGACCAATTGGATAGTAACAAAAGAGTGAAGGTAACAAAAAGCTTGACGCAATCAGGCAAGAAATTGAGGAAAAATCGCTCGGTGACGAGAGGAGGTAGATGTGGTCGAAGACCAAAAAATTTCAATTCAAAATCCCAGCCTCAAAATCTAAGGAGCAAAACCAAAAGGAGACAACACCAGTTCCTCAATTCCTTAAACCTCAAGTTTTCGAAATGACCAATTTGAATTGTAATCTGGAATCTTTCAATTCAGAGATTGACGATACTTCCACAATGCTTGAAAGTTCTAAGAAAAGAAAAGAATATCATCATATGTCTAATACTGACGCTAATATGATGCCTAATAAAGCAGCAAAACCAAACCCAAACGATAATCCCTTGGACTTTGAACATGACTCGATATGGACCAACCATAAGTGCATTGAAACTCAGCAGGAACTACTACGCAAATCGAGACTTTGGGATTTATTTTATTCATGCTCAATGAATATAGAGCGGGTCGAAGAGCATTTAGCAGGAAACGGATCTGTGTCTTGGAGTGAAGAAGAAGACGGACTGCTTCTGTGCCCAGAGAAAGAGATGCACATAGCAACCCTTACTAGCTTGAAAGGGGATACAAACGTGACGGAAAGAATACAACTTTTGGAAAAATTTAGAGCGTTATTTCCGCAACCCTTATCGACATCCATTCAGAATCAAGATCGATCAAACTCGTTTTTGGTGGGTTTTAAGTGAGAGTTTGGAAAAAATATTTTATTCTGTTATCTACTAAATACATTTTTCATACACATTCCCCCCCCCCCCCCCAAAAAAAATTTAAATTACTCACAGAAACTCTCCAGCCTTTATCCTTTTCTAAGTCACTTAATGGTACTGAAGAACCTTAAGCTAGAGAGAGAAAGATTCTTAATCACCAAGTTTGATTTCTCTAAATAAAATTTTCTCGAAAATAGAGTAAAAAACGTACATTTTTTCAACTTCTTAAATAATATCTTTTGTAATTCAACCGTTCCTCTTCCTGGGTTGAGCCTTGACATCGAACTACAGTAGCCATATTTTCAACGTACAACTCAAAATTACTAATTCTTCACAAAACCTTCTGATTATTGGGCCAAAGCCTCAGATAAGTTCCTCAAAATTCCCTCCTCTTCGTTCAAATACTGTATCTAAGGGGTGCTTTTGAAAAGGATTTTTATTGAATAAATCAATTTGTGGATTGCACTAGACAATCTGGTTGGTCTGATTGATTAAAATCTTTTGCTCAGATCAAATTGAATCACTCAAAATTCGAATCTTTTATTTTGAAAAACAAAGAAGAACAGAAATCCGCCTATCCAGCATCCCTTCGGCCAAATAACCAGGGAAGAAATCAATTTCCGAGTTGAAGATAGCTATTCTGACAACACTTTCTGACTCTAGTGCACAGATAAGCACATTGATAATAACGGAGAAATTTAATATCGTAATTTAAGCAATTCGACAAATTCAAGCCCATTCCTAAATTTGAGTTAAACGATATGAGAGGCTTTGATTTTACTATTATTAAGGATAATTAGCTTCATTTTAAGCCGTGAGTCAATTGTGCTTTCAAAAGATAATAAAATTGTATCAAGTTGAATTTGTTCCCGAAATGGATAATTTCAGTATCCTCAACAGAAGAGGCCTGGAGTCGCCGGGTTGCGGCAAGCAGGATTCCATAACTGGTACCGAGCTGAGAATACAAACTGATGGAAATTATGAGCCGATCTCTTCTAAGTAAGAGTTCAATTATAGCATTGCATAATTGCTTCTTTAGGACATCCCAGCCTGATTATGAATTCAAAGCACTCTGTCAAGATGAAACTTCAACTGAGCTATACACAGAGAGCTCACAACTTTGCACTGAGGAAGCTTGTAAAGTAGAACGAACTGCAGATGAAGCAGATTCAAAATTGCGGCTGCTTCACGACAAATTACTCCTGACTCCCAAACAATCCGGGATGAGGTACACGATAGCAGAAGACCTTCAAATCTTGAATTATACCAGTATTCATCCGCTTTCTTCTGCTGGATCAAGGAAATATTGGCAGCAAGCGATCAAGGACCCTGCCTTCCCTTGCAAGTACCGGACTGTGGAGTCTCTGAGGGATAGATATCGCTATCAGCTCCGATTCGTTGAGGAGGAGGATAAAAAGAGGATGGAAGAGTGGGTGAAGGTGCATGGTGATAAAGGATACTCAATCTTTAATACAGTGCCGAAGAAAGGTCCTGGCGGAAAGAAGGTTTTTCACAGAAAGCTCGTGATTTTAGAGCTAGAGGATACAATTTACTCCAAAGCAAGTACGCATAATGTGATAGAAACACAGTCTACCAACCGACGGGACAAGAATATGAAGGAAAATCGCTCTTCAACAGGAAAGGTTCCAGAAATTTTCATTTTTGAGCCTCAAGTCTCAATATCGAGAGAGCCCCACCGAAGGGAAGAAGAGATTACGCTGGATCCGAGTCTCCCAAAATCACAAGGCTTAGAGATTACCCACGAGATTTCAAGTGTGCAGACTGCTGATACAGAGTTCGATGATCTTCTGAAAATGCCTTCAGGTTCCAAAAAAAGAAAGGAATATCATCATATGAATGACACTGATGAGTTTATCATGCCTTATAAAGCAATAAAACCAAATCCAACAGTCGACTTTCTTGACATCGAATGCGAATGGTTTGAGGAGGATAAATCACAGGAGCAATACCTTAATAAAGATAATTACCACGAAGACCAAGAGGTGGATTTATTTTCTTCATTTTCAATGGGCTTTGAGCCAGTCAATAAGTACTTTCCATTAATCAGATCTATTTCCTGGAGTGAAGAAGAAGACAGGCTACTAACAAGTCCTGACAAGGAAATATACATAAAAATACTTGCCGAGACGAAAGGAATTGCAAACGTTAAGGAGCGAGTGGAATTTTTAGAGACATTCAATATGCTATTTTCCTAGTCCTGAAAGAAAAAAATATCGCATTCAATTCTTTAAACATATCATACTAAAGTCAATTTTCTGCCTCTAAAGTCGCCATTGATAACTTATGAATATATTCTCTTCGGCATATTAACTGAAGAGATGAATCATTTTATATTTGAGAAAAAATTTACCGCCTTGTCGGTACATTATGCTCTAATCTTCCTATGAAAACTTTTTATTTCAAGCCTTATATAAAAGTATGAGGGACTTTGCCATTAATGCGACTAAATAACAATAATAAGTATCGATAAATATATATATAATATGGATAAGATACCTTTTTACTTAGTCTTATGGCCAACCTTTTTCACGAAAAGAGAGTGTTCCTTGTCAGTTTTTATTCAGTTTGCTATCTCCTAGCACATCTGATAGAGAATTAAGAGAGGATTTCTTTATGGAAATGTGAACTTAACAAAATTTAGTTAGAGTAAGCAATGAAGGAAATTTTGAACGAAATATCTGATTTGCAGTTCAAGGATGCTCCTGGCATCCTTGAGTCGAACTTCTCTTCATGTGATCTATGCTCCAAATTCTTATTTGCTAATCATAATTTAAACGGCTCATAACAGTAGGTCAAATGGTCTTATGCAATTATTTGGTGAACAATTAATTGATTCAAATATTGTGAAAAGATGAAGATTGAACAATCTCGTGACTCCAATACAATTTCTATTTCCTTATAGCTGCCTCATGAAGCCTTGCTTAGTAAGAAATCGCTGTCTTTCAAAGAAGAACTGAAGTCATTTGAAACAAGTTTCAATGACAATTTACGGCTCCAACTATTGTTCTAATTCCTTTCCCAGCTCAATTCAAAGGCGCACTAAGCAACCTTATCGAATTCTTTCGAATTCAATCTTCTGAAAATGAGTCCAGAAAGTCATCTTTATGCATTATTGAACTTATTACGTGGGTGTTTAGTCATTCCTTAAATAAATTGAATTTGGAAAATGGGTGTTAGGATTTTTCGAAAGCCTTTAATTAAAAACGGAAAATGGTTGCATCACTTTTCAACACACAAGTAGTATTGATTTGAAAAAAGCAGCAATGCGTTCTTTTGACATGGTTTACCGATCTAGCTTACATATGACTGAGTTAAAGCAAATTTTATCGATTATCATCCTAGGTCTCTGACGTTTTGGTAGGGTGCACAACGAACGTCGCTAGATGAAGCAAAATATCATTGATGCGGGTCAAACTCGACCGTGTATTCTGCACCCAAATAATCCAAAAATTGTAAATTTGACAATCTTTTTTACCATCAAGAAAGAAAAATATTCCAACAACAGTCTTCTTTGCAATCATGCCGGTCCTCTATTGGAAACAGGAGATTCTTTGCTGACAAGTCGAGAAAAACATGGAAGATGCAACTTGCTTGACTAATTCCTAAAATGCTTTCCTTTATTAAAATGAGAAAGCACCCACTTCCTTCTTGCATAAAACATTTAAAATACGGAATGGGTCTTATCATTTTTTCCAAAGCCTAAGACATGAATTAATGCTGCAATCCGAAAGGCCTGTTCTTTCTAAACGATGAATTTTTTTACTCGACTCTACATTGACTTAAATGCAGAACTCTGGAAACCCTTGAAGGAAGTTATTGAGTTTTTTCATTTAGAGCCCACCGTTGAGAATTTTGTTTTTGGAAATTTTGATGAAAGGTCTAAATTAGGATTTCTTTTCGTTGAACCAAATTGCCTATAAAATGGCTCTTCTGTGTTCTTTGTTCTCTAGGCAACTCTCTCGATCTGCAGTTCATTACCTTTGAAATGGAACTTCTCTTTGACTTGCAAGAAAGAGAACACAAAGCTTGAGAATTAATTTATTTTCGTTTGAGAATCATTTTTATAAAATTCTTACTGATTACTGTTCAAATTTGAAATATAATAGAACGTATTGTATTGGTTTTCAAATATCTAAGCTATTAAACAATTGAACAACGTTCAATTGTTAAACTTTTAAAAAAAATTTATTTTGAATCAAACCTCCACACTTACCCTCGTCATGCCAAAGAAGTCCTCAAATTCCAGATATCATCGAGCCTTGCTTCCATTTCTTATCCTCGCCTTGGCTCTAGAGGTTTGCCTCTCAAGTAGCTGAGCCTTCCATCCTGTGTCTCATCATTTTAGGCAATATTATTTACTTGCAAGAAGATAAATTGGACTCAGAAATTTCCGTTGACGCAAAAACTGTGGTAGTGTCAACGTTATGTCCGACTTGCACCAGTTCAGCAAGATATGGAATCAGCTTATGGATTTACAAAAGAGATTGGGATTTGACGACTCATAATTCTATTTTCAGAGCAGCCAATACTATTGAGTATGAATGTTGCACTTTCTCTCTTCATAGACTTCTAGGTCCGACATGGATGAAGGTAGAGTCATGCTGAGTGCTCCAAATTTTTATGAAACTTCCCTCTTTTGGGCCGGGGCAACAAGTAATTCGATGGGTGCTTGGACTGATTGGTCATTAGTAAGAACCATTTATTCACGTGTGAATCATGAACTCAAATTTTAGCCAGGTCAAACTGCTCCTGTGGAACTGAACCAATGGATATTTATCAGCTATTTTGCAGATCACACAACGAATCAACAGTTTGGATTTCGGTACTATTTGCTTCCATCGACCACATCCGGCCAGGTTACATATAAATCTCGCACTGTGGATGGAACCTATCAATTGAATCCTTCAGCTACAATTTGTTGGGGCGGAAAAGTTAACCCTTATGGCAATTGCCATTGCTATCAACAATATGTGAGACTATACTGGGATTATTTAGCAGATACTCAAGATAAACTGATTAATCTCGCACTTATGAGCCCTGACAGTAAGTCAATGATGTTGCTGTATTTTGCTTGAATTATACTCCATAATAGGTCATCTTTATATCTTCAATTTTGCATCAGACCCTCGAACAAATAATAATCAGACTTTTCTCATCACTAGTGTAACAAATACAAGCCAATCGGAAACGACAGGATATAAAGGTAAAACCATATAGATTTTTCAAATTCATTCATTCGTTCTTGTATTAGGGTACCCAACTCAAAGTTCAATAGCACCTGAGCTCGGTCCTTATAACACTCTCAGGTGTCGACCTGGAAAAATCGCTTCATTTCCTCTCAATAGAGGAATTTCCAAAAAGAGTCTTGTGGTAGCCATGGATTATTATTCTTATGCAAGTACTACTGGGGTCTTTCGACAAACAATATTCGGTGTTCGAGATGCAACCACAAACACTTATTCTCTGCGCTTTCACCATAATACGGACGATAACATATTCAATATGCGAGTAACTCCGTTATTAGCCAGCCCTTCAATGGAAGAATATATTATTTTAAATGAGACAATGAATACTCTAATCTCAGTTCCAATAGGTAACTTCAATGCAATTCTAAATAATTTATAAAAAAACTTTTTCATTTAATTCATAACCGAATAGGCAGTTGGCAACGTCTCGTAGTTGAAGTCGTACAAGCACAACCACTTGAATTTGAGGTTGGGTTCTCTTCTGTTAGAGTCTGGATGAATAAAGAATCAATTCCAAGAGTGTATTTTGGAGATTTCTCGATTGGAAATACTCCTGCAGACGGCAACAACGCCTTTTTTGACCTATGTGGATGTTATGATCCAGTAAACAATGTGGTGGATTCTACTCTAAGTGGAGCTTTCGATGTGATGAATTTCCTGTGGTTTGAAGGAGCTGAAAGTCTCTTTCAAGATAGTTCTGGTATGTTATTCAACTTGTTTTCATCTCCGAACAAACAATCGAACAAAAAATTAGATCCCTCGTGTTACTTATCAGGATTCATCCAACCTAATCAGTCTGCCTGTCTCATCTGTGAAACTGGGTTCTATATGATAGATGGCCGGACATGTGTAAGTAGTCCGCCTGACGACAGCTACTTTTTGCATACCCCAACTAGCTCTTATCAAAGTAAATAGACCAACTTTTTTTGTACATGAATCTCATCCCTCAATACATTAGAGTGCATTTCAGGACAATACTACGTAAGTGTTACTTCCTTTATTGAATGAAGATGTTAGTGAGTTGCGTTTCTCTCAGAGCGCAATTCTCAGGCTCTTTCATTTCATTGTTGTTGGTCTAAGCTTAATCGATATTAAATAGAACATAACAACTGGAGCTTGTCTGCCCTGCACAGCTGACGGACAGGGAGTTTCTGGATTTGAATGCGTTAACTGTGATGTGGCTTGTAAATCTTGTACTGGAACAAGCGCAAACGAGTGCACTGCCTGCTATGCCAATGTCTATTTCAAAGCAGGGACATGTGTAACAACTTGCCCTTCATCAAGATACTATCCCAATACAACAGACTTCACATGTTATCGTATATACAGAATGTCCTATTTTTCAGCTGATTGGCTTGCTTCTAGCTTGCTCTGGGGGCTGCGCTACCTGTACTGGCCCAAACCAAAATGATTGCACAAGCTGCGATTCTGGTCTCTACTTGTCTATCAATACTTGCGTGGTTGATTGCCCATCAGGCACATTTCCAGATGCCTCATCTCAAAGTTGCAAAGGTAACTCAAGTTTATTGCTATTAATGATAAATTATTATTTCTTCACAGCGTGTGATACGACATGTCAAACGTGCTCAGGACCATTGAATATAGACTGTATGAGTTGTGATACAACTGGCCAGATACCTTTTCTCTACAATTCAAAGTGTTATACTACTTGTCCCGACGGAGCTTATCCTAACACCACAGACTTTGAATGCTATCGTATCCCAATTTCCATTTTTCCAAAAATTTTATCGGTCGTCTTCTTTCTAGCATGCTCTCAGAGTTGCGCTACCTGTAATGGTCCAACCCAAAATAACTGCACAGCTTGCAGTGCGAGTCTCTACATGCATGTCGATACTTGTATCGCAACATGTCCACAAGGGTTTATAGCAGATGCACAATCTCAAAGTTGCAAAAGTATTTCAAGCCTGCTGTTTAAAATAAATTAATATTTTCATCATAATAGAGTGTGATTATATATGTTTAACATGCTCAGGAACATCAAATTCGAGTTGTCTGAGCTGCAACACTACGAGTGAAAGGCCCTATTTCTACAATTCAGCGTGCTACGCTTCATGTCCAAGTGGAACCTTCCTTGACCTCCAAACCTCTAAATGTAAAGGTATTTAATAAATGTTAATACTCTGTTGCTAAGTACTTACTTACCTTCACACTGTGAAGGTTGCAGTAGTTCCTGTGCCACATGCTCAGCAGCATCCAACACAAGTTGTCTCTCTTGTAAGCCTGCTTACTATTTCACTCCCTTCAATGGAACTTGTACTCCACAATGTTTCTCTCCATATGCTCCCAATGCACAGACCAGAACTTGTGAGCTTCAAACTTCTGA
>ENA-UOUE01000842-UOUE01000842.1-compost-metagenome-genome-assembly--contig:-NODE-842-length-22648-cov-5.983164_pt1 | contig 22648 bp, 12 predicted proteins | sample MGYA00238146_ERZ747223 | MGnify/ENA primary metagenome ERZ747223 (study PRJEB28781, sample SAMN06268865) | compost metagenome | isolation source: single cell | place: USA: California, Emeryville, Joint...
CACCCTGAAACCGGTATCAGCAAGAAGGCCATGAACATTATGAACTCCTTCATCATGGATCTCTACGAAAGAATCGCCTTGGAAGCCAGCAAGCTCGTCAGATACAATAAGAAACACACTCTTTCCTCCCGAGAGGTTCAAACCGCTGTTAAGCTCCTCCTCCCTGGTGAACTCGCCAAGCACGCTATTTCTGAAGGAACCAAAGCCGTCACCAAATTCACTTCTGGTTAAGCGGTCCTATTCTTGATTAGCTTGAGAGAATTTTCATTTTTCATTTTTTGTTTTCTCTCATTTTCGAGCTAATATGTTTGAGTTGGTACGTAAAGGATTTATAATGTGATCTTTATGCGAATTAGCAACCAACATTACCCGAGAAAAATATGTTCTACCAAGTAGGATATCTTATTTAGACAGCCTATTCCTCCAAGGTGTTTAGAGGAGAAAATCTTGTTTGTGATCACTTTTTTGAAGTTGAGGGAGAAATGAAAAGCACTAGACGGTAGATCCGTGTATTTTGGGTTTATGGAAAAGTATTACATACAGTTCCTGAAACTTCCTAATAATCAACTAGCTCGATCAGACTAATTGTCAGCGTGAAATCAATTGAATAGGTGATTTTGAGATTAAGGAAGAAAAAATGAGATGACCATCAAAAAGCGTTGTAAAAAATATCTAAGTAAAAATGAATTATTGTAATTTGATAGATTCTAAATTATATAGGTTTACTAAAAGTGGTGACACAACAATATATAAATTTCATAATCTTTAGCTGCAAATCACCGCTAACATCTGCCCTGAGTGAATTCGCTGGGAAATGGTCAGGATACGAATAATAAAAAAGTAGCTGCTCTTTTCATCTTCAATTTTGTCAACAATTTGTCAATGAAAAAAATGAGATTGGTAACTTCATCTTGCATTTTCATCAGAAATTCATTATAGTTCGTATTCAGTCTCAGTTTTACGTAATTTGGAGATTCGCATAATGTGACTTCGTGATTTGAATGTACAATTTTTCACTGGCTTTGTGATATCCTTTTTCCTGATGAAATCAGTTTCTTCTCTTTCAAACATTTTCGAATGAAAAAGATTTTGACTTTTTCGAATTTCCGTTGGTGATTTTTCCATTGCTTTTGCATAGAGAGCAATATCTTTTTCTGTTAGTTCGGAAGGATTCATCTTGCTGGACTCAGAGGTGGTCTCACCCGAGAAAAGCACCTTACGCTCTGTATAGAGAGGCCCCTGAAAGAAACCATAGAGTGAATTTCTCAAAGCAACTATTTCGTTGCCAATATCACTAGAATTGGCGATAAATTGGTCATAGCTCGCATCTACTGTTTTTACAAAGAGGCTGGTCATAATTCCGCTGTTTATTTATGAAATATACAATTTTCCAAATACTTTCCCTGAAAAAGGATATGAAGCCTGAGGCAGTGTTCGAATTGTTCTCTCAACTAAAATTAGCTTTTAATAAGTGCTCATGGCAAAATACCAATGTTCTTTGTTCTATAGAACACGTGTGTCCCCGCCTTTTTTGAAGTCAATTTGAAATTTGTTCTTAGAAAAAATGATTTAAAATAGTAAGAAGAATCTCCATTGAGATTCGTTTTTTGATCATGGAAAATAGAAAAATTTGGAAAAATAGTATTTAAGAAAAGCTGCTAATCGAAAATGGTATGCCGACAACAAACATGAATGAACCTTACAGCAGTGAGGAAAAGCTGATGATTTCACTCAATCTTTGGGGAGAGCTAAGTCTGGATGCTCGAGCCAGGAATTTTAATCTGTCCTGGAAGTAGATATCATATTTTTGTTTTTGAACACGATTGTTCTGTAGTTTCCCTAAAGATGTGGCAGGATGTCTAATAAAATATGAAAAAATGTTAAATACTTCGTTTGAATGAGATTGAGCGAGGAGAAATTTTTCAAATTATGCAGAGGAAGTAATTTGAAGATAGAATATCCGGACTTTGACAAATTCTCCACTATTGAGTAGATTAAGTGCACAATTTCTCGATTGAAACTAAGAGAGGGTCAGTGAAACGTCTGGGAAATTGCGGTATTTTCAATAAGCACTATTATTAAGAAATGCTAACTATAGATAACTTGAGACTTTGTGTGACCTCCAGTATCAAAATGATGATTTTGGTTAACTTAAAACGCTACAACTCGATAAAGTATACTTAGCGAAATGGCAAAAGCATAATTGCTACGCTTATTAAATTAAGCCAGCGTAACTCTCCTCTGCTCATTGCTTTACCGCCAACTTAAAGGCACATATCAAAAATAAACGACTCTTTGGTCTAGTTTACAATGTTACCCAAAAGCACTCTTGAAGAGAGAAAATTTGATAGAAGAATTTGCTATAAATAATTCAAGTTTATTTTTGTCCCAATTTTACCTTACTTCGGATTGATCCAAGTCCTAAAAAACCTTTGTTCATCTTGAAAAACAGCACTTTGTTGATTCCAGTGATAAAATTTCGATGGATAATATCAGCATTACTGCTTTGTCAGCTTTCGTATTCAGTCATTCCATTATATTAATAATTTTCTATAAGTTCCTAATCTGGCCGAAATCACATCGCTAACATTTCCGGATAAACCTATGCTAGGATTAGTCTACCATCAGAACCTAAATTTATTGAGAATAACTCAAACAGAAAAACCGTGTACTCGATTTGTTGTTGATGGTAATATTAAAAGATATAATGGAATCTGATTCTTTTACTTCTCAATTGAGAGTCCAATTCTTATTCCATGCATCAAGAGCTACTTCTGTTTATGAAATTGTTTTTACCCATGAAAATAATGTTGTAATAATCCAACCTCTTTGTCCTCACTAAATAATAATATCTTGGCAATGCCTTTTTTTGCTGTTCTTACTGAAAACATCTTTCTTTCACATATGTGAAAGAGGAAGTATGTGTATCGTCGTGTTTATGCCAGCTCAAAAATATCACTTATTAAACTAATTGGATTAAAATATCTCGCCTATATATATCAATCAAGCCAAGATGATCCACACAAATAACTTCAGCTACTTGAAAGTTGCGGTAGTTTCCAAGAAGCTATTTTTGATTCGATCGATGTTGAAGGAAGACATCGACTCCTGCGTTGATTTGATAGTCAACTGCCATGAATCTTATCACCCAATGATGATTTGTCTCAATTTCAATAAAAAGTTATACAGTGAGCTAATCAGAAGGAAGATACAATCGGTGATCGACGAGGGTCTAAGTATAGTTTGCTTGGATCTTACATCAAAGAAAATCGTAGGAGTGTGCCTTGGCTGTGATGCTCTGACTCAGGATAATGGTGAATGTGATGACATATTGCAACAGTACCCTGAATATCGCTACTATCAAGAACTCATGGGAGTTTTCAGCAAGAAATATCCAAAATACTTCAGTCCTGAAACTCGAGGAATAAGTTGCATCCCTTTTAATTTGACAATCGAACAGAAATATCAAAGTTTTGGTCTTGCGACAGAAATCCTAAAGGTGATTGTAGATGAGCATCCCAAATACTGCCGTTACAGCTATCTTCTCACCAACGCTATGTCTGACCATGCCGTGAAATTTTGCTACAATCTCTGCAAAATTCAAAACTACCGAGTGTTTCATGTTATCGATGCAATTGAAAGCGAAAAATGGAAGAGTAGCGACGGAAAAAGGCCGTTTTCAAATATAAAATATGAACTTACCAAGCGAGGCTTAGAGCCCGAGCACATTTTCTATAAGTTCATACTTTGGGAGAGAGCTCCTATCAAACCTAAGCTATAATTTCATTTTTCTCAGAGAAATAAGATCTTTCTTCATAATGTTCTTTTTGTTGACTATTTTCCTCTCTAAATCGGTGCAAGCATTGAACATAGTTGAATTATCTTCTTATCTAATGAGTTCATAAAGAAATGAGAGAAGTTGTTTAATTCAATTGAGCTCTCACGATAGAAGCGCGGGGGAAAATTCAGCAATTCAATGAAATTGCAGACTATTCTCTCTAAAAAACGACAAAAGAAGCGAATCTTGGAAATAATAGCAGTATCAGCTTTTTATTGGCTTTCCTATTAACTTTTTTCCTTAAGATCAGACTCGTTGCTCAATGAGCGCGAAGCTCGCTCGTTAGTAGCGGATTAGAATGAGAGTTTGGATCTTGAGCTGAGATTCAACAATTTTATGCAGGTATTCTCTTTCCTATTACAACTTCGTAAAAGAATTCATTATTAACTTGAATTAAATTTTTTAAATTACTTTGGAAAAAGATGCAAGGAAGGCCAGCCCCAGGGAAGCCTACCGTCGTTCCGAATCTCCGGTCTAACCTCCTAAAAAAACTCGCAAGCGATGATCCAATTGCTTTGGAGGTTGACCCCTACCTGCACAACAACCCGGAGACCTTTGCTGGTGATGGAAACAAACCAATCGTTGGTGAAGAGGTTGTAGAACAAGCATATCAAAATTATTTATTCTCACTTTACCACAAACAACTTGAAGGAAACATGCGGAATCTTTTATTTCCGGGCAATGATGGCCGAACAATGAACTATTATGGAGGAGCTGAGTCTAACATAAATTCCGGCCTTGGGCCACCTAAGCAGCGCCCCCAGCAATTTTGGGATAATGATGACGCTCGAATGACTAGATCTATGAGACCACTGCTGCCTGCGAATTCCGATCGATTAAATAATAACGTCCAAGAGGAGAACTTGAGTCCATTTATCAAAACACCTTATTCAATGTCTCAAACAAATAAATCTGAACCTCAAAATTTATCGCATTCAGGATCTCACACGGAGCAACAACAACAAAATGAAAAAGCGTCTGGTCCAGCTGTGCATGGAGTGCAATTTTCTCTAGCTGTTACTCGACCAACGGAATATCCAGACCCGTTGGCTGAATACGAAGCCGTGACGGCAACTAATGACTTACAGTCTGTTGAGCAGCGGTTACCTCCTCAAAATTTAGCTGATCCTGCTGGTGCGCAATTTTCAAAAGAGCCAAATTATACAACCGCATTCAACCAGAGCAATCTCGTAGAAAACGAACTTGATAAAAGCGATGGCGTGTTCCTTGCCAACTCTGCTGGCGGATCTGGCAGAGTCCTGATTTACAAGAAGTTTGTATATCAACCACGAATTGATTATGATACTCCTAAAGAAGAGGTAACAGATGCGAGCGTGATACAAGAACCGCCCCAATTGGAAAAACCAATCGTGAAAGCGCCTCCTAAGCTGATAAATCTTCATGGATTATTTCGGATGTTTCTGATTACTTTCGTTTTACAAGGCGTTTTCGGCTTAGTGCTCTCCATCACATTGTGTGTCTATCGTTATTCTGAAACCTCAGGCCCGCCATTTAAGCCGGCCGTGGATCGGCTTTATGTCTATCTTCAAACTGTGCGATATGCTGATATTTATTTAGAGTCGAGCTTGAATGAATGCACTGATGGGTATACCGCTATCACTGCTTTCCAATGGCCAGGAAATCTACCAGGATGCTATTGCCCTGACAATAGTCTGGTGTATAAGGGGTCCTGTGTGACGAATGACAACGTTATAGCAGATTCTGATGAGTGTCAAGCTGTAAATTCTGGCGGTTCGATAACATTCCAGACCTGGGATAGTGACACAAAGCTCTGCGCTATGCTTGACACTGATGTCGTGTACACATCAGGAAGTTGTCCCGATGGGTATCAGCAATGCTATTCAGGAGAATGTGTTGTCGAATGTCCTATAACCTCACTTACATGGACAAATGGCGCTCTTGTGATCAGCAAAACTGAAGGAGCTGCTCCTTTGGTCCATATTGAGGCGGTTTATGGATCCACTCCTTGCTTTGAAAGAGCCAGGTATTATGATACCGCGCTGAACATCTATCCCTTGGCAGAACTGAGCTCAGGTTGCGGCACCTACTCAACGTACCCGAATTATGAAGTTATCGGTCAAACGACAGAAAAGAAGCTGATCACGGAAAACGGTTATGATTCTCTGCTCAGTGAGGGACTTCAAGGGTACAGCAGTTATATTGAAAACCAGCTCAGTTTGATAGGATATAAGCGCTTATCTATCAATCCTACGACTGAATGCTTGACTCTTGACTGGAATGTGTTTAATCAATTCAATAGTTCATATCCAGTGTTTCAGGGTGCATGTTTGGGACTGTGTGTCATTGGAGTTGTGGTATTTCCTTCGATCCTCATCTACTACCTCTTCTTCAAGGTCCGCAAATATCATAAGCTTACTCTCGGCGAACAATATCAAAAGTTTAAACCTTTTATTGTAAAAGTCATCACAGTGAACTGGTTGCTGTTTTCGTTTTTGGGAATATTGATCTTGGTGTTTGCGATTATGTCTATTGTAGAGGGCAATACGATAAATCAATTCAGCCGCAACAATTGCTTCTCAGATGCACCTGTCCTCAGGCTTCTCGATCAATATGCTCCGCTGATCTGGAGTCATGTGATTCCCAAGCTGACAATCGCTCTACTTTTGCTCTGCACGATTTGGATCACAAACATAATTTGCTGTTGTGTTATGAGGAAGGTGAAAAAGCATCTGCTCCTTAAAAGTGAGAGTCAACTAAAGGATGATTCAAAAATAGACGTTGATGATACTACTAAACTTGCAAAAATCGTTCCCTTATCAGAAATTAAATGAATGTTCTTTTTTAATGAAAATATGTTCTCCTGTCGAATTCACTAGAGATTAGTTTGAGGTGGCTATTCAAAACTGTTGTTCTTTTTTGAATGATTTTTAGTTTAAATACATACTTTGTTAAATTTTTTCCATTTTCTTCCCTCGTTTTTGTCTGTTGTAATTAATTAATCCCAAATCGGGTGATAGAAAGATTGTGCATTTTCAGCTGACCAAATGAGTTCAATTGAACTATGGTATGAACTGGTGACCAATACAAATTTTTGTACAAAAGTTAACTTATTGGAGATCGCATTGAATCTCGTCAGAATCAAACTATTGCAATGAGACAACGCATGACTGTCGTTTTTTTCAAGGCTTTATGAATGTAATACTAATTTTTGGTGGGTACTAACGTACTATGGTATTCGAGAACTTATATTAGTATCGTTGAGAAATCAATATCACATTGAACGAATTATCACTCTATATAATTTTGGTTTAGATCAGCTAATTTTCTTAATAGCTTCTTCAGACTTCAAGAATTTCAACAGCTTACAATCGCTTTGTTGTAACTTTTTTAGATCGTCAAATGATTTCATACATTTTCAAGAAACGGACTTTAAATTTTCGTTGAGCGTGCTGCTTTTGTTCAGGTAATCGCTCCTCCTCCAAATGCCTTGAGAATGGTTGATAAAATCGGGAAGTACCTGTTGTCTAAAAGATTACGATCGGAATTTACAACTTAAGCAGATTTCATCCTTTATTTAATTAAATGTACTTGAGAATCAATCCGATCCGAATGTTAAATTTACTTGAGAAGTAGCGCCATACTTTATTTGTTCACAAAGGTGACTACAACAATGTCATGCGTAACGAAAAAGCAATTTTCTATTTGGGGGGGGGGGTTCCCAATAACTAACTGCAAAATTATGAATCGTAAATATAGCAATCTCTATTCATATCAGAGCACCAATCGAGCATTGTGAGAGCAGTTCTTTTAGATCCTTGAAGAGGAAGGAAAGTTTGGATACATTTCAAGTACTGCCACAGTTTCTAGTATCGCTCACCTCAGGCACCCACCACTTATCAATAATGATTCTGACCCGAAAATGAACTCCTGAAAAACGCTATCTCTCAGCAGTTTCGACAAAAATCGCAATTTTTTAATTTATAAGGGTTGAGCTTAATTAATAATCACTATAGGAAAATATAAAAGCCGATGCAAGCTATTCCAATCGTTTTACCTTCTGAGACATCCATTCTCAGAAACAAATTCAAGTACTTTAGTGAAGTAGAGACAGCAATCAAGAACAACCCTAACACGGCAGAAATGAACTTCGTGGACGCCTTCTACTGGGGCTATCTGTCTTGCCTCTACGATGCAGTGCCTGCTGCCCGACTTCTCGAAAAGGTCGCTCAAATCTGCCAGTGCGAGGCCGAGCAGATATTAACCACGACTGATAAATATAACTTCTACATCCAGCAACTTCAGTCCCTCTCGATAAATGTCGATGAATACATAGAAAAGAAACTTGAGAACCCACAATGCCTTCCAAACCTCCTCAAAATCAGCTCTAAAGAAGAGGCTAAACTCTCAGAAGAACTAATAGAGCAGCTGAGAATCGAAGAAGAGATTGAGAAGGAACGAATCCAAAGAATCAAGGAAGAAAATGAAAATCGAAACGTTAACTGTACCATCTGCCTGGAGAAGCTCACTTCCAAAGCTTTCTTAGTGCTTGATGGTTGCGGACACCTTTTCCATATTGAATGCGTCAGTCCATACGCCAAAGAAGCCATTGAAAGCCGCAAATTACCCATAAGATGTCCTTATGATGACTGCAAGAACGAGCTTACTGAAGGCGATCTTTCAGAATTTCTCAATGAGAGTGAGCTGAAAAAATTTACTGAGTACACGCTGCAAAAGTATCTCGACCAAAATGCGGGAATCTACACCTGGTGCCCAACACCTGACTGTAAATTCGTTTTTGAGGCGGATCCAAGTGTGCCTGAATTTAGTTGCCAAGTCTGTACGAAGCATTATTGCTTGGCCTGCCGAGTCGAATATCATAAGGGAATGACGTGCAAGGAGTATCAAATTAACAACAGAATTGATAACAACGATATCCTTTTCCTCGACCTTGTTAAAGGGAAAAAGTTCAAGCAGTGTCCAAAATGCAAATTCTGGGTCGAAAAGAATCAAGGTTGCGATCATATGACTTGTCGGTGTGGAAATCAATTCTGCTATAAATGTGGAGGTCCGTATGGTAATTGTGAATGTATGAGAAAACCACCAGTATTCAGAAACCCACCAGTATTGAGAAACCCACCAGTATTCAGAAATCCTGGACCTGTATTTCGACCTAATCCTAATCCTCGCCCTCATCCGATAGGAGATATCAGACCTCAATTATTCTCAAGTTTAGCACACAAAAAGTGAGCGAATGATGGTCTATTTTAATAGTGAATGGATCTCAAAATCATGCAGGAATCGAAGCACTTTTTGCATATCATCTTCTTCTGTTGATTTCCTTTCCTATGAGTTTGAGTGAGCGAAGTTTGCATATTTCGATAATTGCCATAAAATAAAGAGTTGTGATGGTTAGAAAATTTTTCTTATTGAAGCCCTGAAAAATGAATCTTGAATGAGTTTTTTAATATATTTAAGGTTCGAATTTGTTAATTGTTTTGTTTTTTTTTTCCCCTCCTATTTGGAGAGTTTAAATTTAATTTCGTGGCAAAACAAAGGTTGGTGTTGCAGGCCAAATGGGAATTTGCTGTGTTATCCGAAACGAAAGTCACCCTCTTGAGAAAGACAATGGCTCCAATGAGAAGAAAGTTGATAGTATAATCCTTGACCGGCCAAATTCGAGAACAAGAAAAAGCGTTATCAATCCTGCTTTGGTAACAGAGCAGCAATTCAAACCTTTGGATGACAAAATGATCAGACGGATTTACAAAAAAGCTAAAAAGGGTGAGCCTCCACTTGAATGTAAGTAGCTTTGCAATGGAAGAATGAAATAACCTTAAATAGTGAACTTCTCAATAATTTTCCCTGTAATTCATATTGCCTCAGGTCAGAATTCCCAGTATATTCGGCCTAAACTTATTTTCAGATACACGTGCCATGATGAGGGTAGTTCACAAGAAGAATATCAAGAAAATCGGTCCCGAACGATTTTTTCAGGGAATCGTTATCCAGAATGAGCTCGATCATCCTCATATTGCAAAAGTTTTCGACTTATATCAAGATAACGATAATTATTACCTGATATATGAGTAACTTTCGCGAACTCAACTTATGACTCATCTCTATCATTAGAGATCTCTCAGGAATACGCCTTTCGGAGATGATAAAAGAAAATGGTCCTCTCAAAGAGAATGAAGTGAAAGAAATCATGAAACAAGTCATCACTCTTCTCATTTATTTGCAGAAGAGAGGAATCGTTAACCGGTATCTTTCGTCTGTTTCTTCCTCATTAGGTCTGATGTAATATGTGAAATAGGTCTATCAGTCCAAACAATTTTATTAGAAGCATCGCCGGAAACAATAAGACCTGGAAGCTCTTTGACTTTTCATATGCGACAGCAATCGAGCCAGACGGATATGTTGACCCAATCTTTATTCCAGAGATGGTAAATTACTATTTGCTTATTGCAAGCTCAATTCTATTTACTCAAGAGGATTAGTGCGCCCGAAGTCGTCAATGAGAATCGCTACAATTTCAAATCTGAAGTGTGGGCTTGTGGGGAGATGTTTAACTATATTTTGAGCGGATCAAAAGAAATCGAAGAAAACGGAGAGGTCCAGCTTGAGTTTGAATCTGCAGGTTAATAGATCAATTTTATTCTTATTTATGGGAATAGGGAAAAGGAGAAACAGCGCGACTTCCGATGTGAGAGATATGATTTCAAAATTTTTGAAGCAGAACCCGAATGAACGAATTTCGCCCTCCTTAGCTATCGAAGATGTTATGTTTTACAGGCTCTTTCCAAAAAGCGAAAATTACCTACCTCTCTTGGAACATTTGAAACGATTTGAAGTATTAGAATCGAAGGATTGAAGCCATACCTCTCACGAATTTTTTTAGATGAGGAACAGATTATACAAGTTGATGACCATGTTCATTATACACAGAGTTTTGAATGGATCAGGAAAGTTGTACTATGAGTCCGCGTTTGATTCTTTCGATAAGCAGCATGATGGGACGCTCAGTAAGAAAGAAATTTTGAGTGGTAACAGCCTTTCTTATATTCGATTGCAATGAAAATCTACTGGAAAAGACTATTCAAAGCGAAGGGATAATCCTCTTACTTCCCAACATGAAATCGATTCAGTTCTTTTGAGTTGTGAAAAAATCGATAGTCACTGTCGAGAGATAAGTTTCACAGATTTTCTGATAATCGCAATGGGACGAGAAAACATCTGCACCAAAGAAAATGTTCAAAAAGCTTTAAAAATCCTCTATTCTGTATTTATTCGCTACTTCCATTATTTCTAATTCCAATTAACAGAATAAGACTGAAACGATCACAAAGAATGAACTTGAATTATGCCTTGGTCACAACAGAATTTCAGAAGAACAATGGACTAGGATGCTCGCTAATAATTTTGGCGAGAAGTACAATGGAAATGTATTTTTTTAATTTCTTTAGATGATTATGATGCTATTTATCTAACAGATACCAACCTCGGAACTATACGAATTTATGGTCAACATGGGAGCTGTCCACAATAGACAAGATTTGTGATCTATGATAATTTGAACAAATATCTATATTTTCTAATTCTGTTGAATACTTGATTTAAAACTACTTACTTAGCCCGATTGTTTAGCTGATAAAGATGAGTAGTTTAGTGAACAACATTATAAAAGAAACAATTATCTCATGATGATATCAAAGAAAATTTCTCAAATAATTTTGCATCTTTGTATTTGAGCTCGAAATATCAAGCTGTTTGTCACAAGCACTACCACTTCTCGTCAATATAATTCCCTTAAAAATTCATTTCCCACCCACATTTTGAATTAACTTACAGCAATGATATCTTCCATTCTGATATTCTCATCAGAATGAGTCAAATTTGAATAAACGACATGCTTTCCAAAGAACAAGACTTTTCATTCGAGATTCCTTTATTCTATACTTCTCGCCTCTCTCTCTCGAACACACATTTGTAGGACTACAAAAGAGTATAAATAAAACTTCTTTCCATATGTACATACATCGACAAGAGCCAATTTTTTCAAAATGCATTCGTTAAAACATTTTATTTTCCAAGCTGATTTTTTCGCTTTTTAATTTAACTGAATATCCGGAAATAATATACATGTAAAGAGTTCATAGGATTTAATTGCTATATCCAACATATTGCTAACATATTGCTGGGCTCGAAGCTCATATCAATATTTAAACTAACTGATAAATTCCATCTCTAATGAATGAATATGCGATTATATCATTGAGACAGTCGCTTCATCTAAGGTCCATAAACGAAATCCCGAGCGCAGTCACCGTGGTGGGTTTGTTTCTTCTTTATCTCTTCTGCGATTTCTCGGATCCTCTCTGGCGCGAGTGCTTTCCACTGACAAGAGCTCATGCCGCTAGACATCTTCAATTGAGGATTATTGCCTATGGGTTTGTTTGGATTCTCCATCATAGGCTCATGAAAAGCCTGCTGAGTGCTGCTTGAAAGGTGGTCTGTCATTGCTAATTCTATTGATTGTTGTTTGAATTCTTGTTTTACGCTTTTTTTGCTTTTATATTATAAAATTATGAACTACTGACCAAAATTAAGCCAGTTAAGTTGATTCTTACAGTAATAGAAAGCTTCCATGTCAGTAAGAACTGAGCGGAGTTAAAAAGAAGCGAGAGTTAGATAAAATGGTAGCCCTTCTATTAAGTTCTTAGCAACCACTAGAAGCCTATATGGTGATATATTCGCTTTTCCCATGTCGATTATAAGATCGAAAGATAGCATATTCTTTATCGATAATTCTAGAAATTTTGATTAATCGCCTGACTCATAGATGACACGCGTCTCCAATTCTGGAGAGAATTTGAGATGGAAGATTCTAGACCTATCAGAAGTGAAAAAAAGTTATTTATTTTATGTTACTATCTTTAACATTCTTAGAAAATTCATAATGCTATGGAAAACATGAGAAGATGGTGCTGATTTTGTTGTTTCTGTCAAATATTTCATTAGCATTTTCCAATGTTCATTTTTGCAAGGTCAAAAGCAAATAACTCTCAAAAGGGATTATTCTGTAAACTGTAGGGAGCTTTTGGTCTTCTTCAATTCTATTTCTCGAAAAAGCAAATACAAAGGCGAAAAATGTTTTCCAGGTAAGAAACCAGTACGCATTTTATTGAAACAAGCACGATTGCAGCAACATTTGATATCAGGCGATTTTTCCTCTAGGGAAAAACAAAGAGAAACTCAACAGCAAGAATAGCATCCATCTTCTCGAAAATTCGTAAGTTCTAATTCTTGAGTTTAAATTTGCTGAAATGAAACAGCAGATTTTTTTGATTCATAACATGAAGAAGGCTAGACAGTTGAATCTGATCCGCGCTAGCAGCATTCCTCAAAGTTGAAGAACAAGTGTAAACCTTTCGACTTGAAGAAAGTAGGACACTCCTAGATGAAGTACCGTTACGCCTCTAACAATAACTTGATTCGAGAGAGCCAAGCCCTCATGAGGCTTACTTTTCATTTTAACTTTGAACCATTCGAAAAGCAATACACAAACATCTTAAATTAACAGTAATATCATATTTTTTTGCATATTGGAATTATAGACTATCCTCTATTACTCTTAGAAACCCAATTTATTTTGTCGCACACTTTCCAGCAGCAGTTCAACAGAATTTTCAGTTCATCAAAGTATCTCCTGTCAGAACTCGACATAATTCTCTTATTTTGTTGAATATTGCATCTTCTTGTTATTTTTCAACCTCAGGATTCCAGCGAGGACATATTCCTTAGGTTTTCTGCCTAGAGTAGCATAGCCATTAGGAAATTTCATCGAAGTTCACCTAGACTTTGGAATTTGCTTTATAAGAGAATAAGATAACTCTCTTGAATAGATATTAATTATTTTGTAAAAAATGGAAACTCACGTAGGTGACCACAAGGCCAAAGAAAAAGAATTCTTCGCCAGAAATGACAGATCAACAAGAGCCAGAACTCCTCAGCTCATGCTTATGTAAGAGTTAAGCCCTCCATCTCTAATTATTTCCAGGCTCTGGAAATCGAAAATCGCCATCGTGAACTTGAATGGAGTAAACACCGAGTTTATGAAGAACAGCGTGCTCGATAACGTTTCTATCGATATCTTTGATGACTCAATCGTCACTACAGACGACCTTGAAGTGAATTTCATGATAAGTCCAGAAGATGTTGGAAAGAAAGTAATGAAATATAGTCTCGATCATTATAATAATAATGAACGACCAGAGAGGAGAAGTTCTCGCTCCAAAGTTCCTCGAGATGAACCCTGATGTAAAGATTCAAGCTTTCCCTTCAGTAAACGTGAAAGACCTGCTTGCCAACCTTGAAGATGCTAAAAAGAGTACTTTCATGCCAATTATTTGAGCTTACAAGCCAAAATTTTAGAATTCGAAGGCGCCAATTTAATCTCTGTATCAACACATAAATTCAGCGAAATGGTAAGGTTACTTTACTATTCAGTTATTGGATCTCTGCTATCTTTAGAAACTCTGGAATGAACTTGCCAGAAAATTAGGAAAGCCACTCTATATTCAAGTTTGTGCTGGACTCTACGGATTTTTCTTCGTGGACCTCGGAGATTTTACTTTTACTGGGTAACTCATGGTTTTAGACGCACACACACTAACTTTTCCACGAAATAAGACTTAAACCAAAAGTTATTAAAGGAGGGAAATTTGTTAATGGTAAATACGTAAAAAGCGAGGAAGAGCAACCCAAAGACGAATTTGAAGAAATTACAATTAACTGCTACGACGTCTCTCGATGCTTTAACACGGAATTGAAAGGAAAAACCAAAGTTTACTATGCTATTCAAAGTATTTCAGACTATTTAGAGACCCTTAAAAAGCTTTCTGTTCATAGTGATGCATCTTGCTGAGGAGAGAGGAATCGACTATGATCCTTTCAAACCTGATGAAGCCAAGCTCCAAAAGATCGTGGAAATTTCAAAAGAAATATATGAGAAGAATGGCATGAAGTACCTCGATGAGAAGGAAGGAGCTTTCTTTAAGTAAAAATAATTCCTTTTGCCTTGCGCTTAATAAGTCGTTTAGAAACTTCGCAAGGCTTTATGGACTCGAGTATTGCCCAGTCTATTCTGTAATCGGAAGCGTTGCGTCCCAGGAATATGAAAAATTGATTGGACGTAAATAATTTTAACTCATTCAGGGTTTTAGATGTTACTTTGCAATTTAGATCATTTGGAGCCGATTATAAACTGGTTCTGCTATGACAGTCAAGATGGTTATGGAAAAACTGACTTTGTTCAAGATAAGAAAGAGTATACAAGGAAAGATAAGGTTGTTGAGAATAACTAATAAATTGAGAGTTTTCGTCGTAAACTTTATTGATGAAAGAGAATCGTGAGTGTATTGGAAGAAAATAGATTTCAGACTCTTTGAACTTAGCATCCCTATATCAAAAAACTTAACTTAGTCGATTTCGATAGATATCTTAGTTCATAATAAAATGTTCATGAAATACATGCTGGAATGAGCTGGTTGTCTGGTTGTCTGATTGTCTGGTTGGGTGATTTGGAGGATCGCATGCCAATTGGCCATTGGCTTGTTCTTAATTTAAAATCTGGAATATGGAACCTAAGACCAATCGAAATGATTTTTGTAAAGAAAAAACATCTGCATTCATTAGAATCAATAATCATCCATAATATCAGCAGCTGCTGATTAGACTACCACCAGACAAAACCTGTAAGCTCAAATCTTTACTATTGAGACTAATTGTCCACTTTTGTTAGTTCTGAACTTGCTAATTGAGCCTAAACGCAGATGTCCATATACAGACTTTGCTAAAATTAAATCTTTGTGTAAATATCAAATCACTCAATGAGGTCATTTCGCACCTGTCATGAAATTTTCTTGAACTCTACATGATGTTGGAATTACATGACACAATCTCGAAAAGGCTGCGTTCTTAGTTCAATCGCTAACTATTTCTTTCGCTTGCAACCTTTTTCAGAAGTCAGAACGCAATATTTGCTAATGAATTGCAAAGGTAGGTGAGAAAATGAAATTGTCTTTGAAGCTTTTTATATTAATTTGGTTTTATGGGCTGTATTCATTCAATCTTTAAATTAAAACTGAGGGCAATTTATATTAACTCGAAAATGTTCTTTGAGTCACCTGTGCCTATTTTGCTACTTATTTGTCGATAACCATGAAATCTAAGCTTCTGAAAACGTTGACTCATCTTACATCTCAAGTAACATCAATGTTTTTATTTCGTTGGTACTTAGTTGCTAACTTTTGATCTCATTTTGTTGAGTCTCTTGTCTGCTCCTTCACATTTCCACCAATGGGCAATCGAGACTTGTTAGGCCGATTGTCTTGAGAGGAAGGAAAAACGTAGTTGAATTAAGCGCTTCATTTTATATTCATTTTATTGCCAAATTAGATTTAATTCCGGTTCTTCCAAAAATAGTCACCAATTAAAGTTCACTTGTTGGTGTTGGTGGTCGTCTCAGCAGCGAGGGGTAGTGTGGATGCTTATTAGAAAGTCCATGAATAGTTTACAGTAGTTTTTTAAATATACCTTTCTAATCCCGGCAAGGTATTGATTTCCCTGCCTACCTTTTATCTTAGGCTTTCGTCAGACAAACGAACTACTTTTCAGGGATATAACAATCAATCTATTCAATTTGCTCCCTCAATCTTGGCTTCTCATGATGTATTTTTTCGACTATCCACTTTTCTAATGGCGTCGCATTTAGCTTTTCGCAGTCAAATGCTCTTAATAAACAAACTGGCCTCCTAATCTGGCAGCTTAAAGCCTTGTTACAAAACAGCTATAGCAGATTCAATAGAGTTTTGATTGATAAGAATTAATTGAACTTTTCCTGTAGAACAAATCAGAACAAATTCGATCCCAAAACAATTTAATTTATATCAATTTTTAGCCTCGAATGCCCGAATAAAATCAAAGGTATTCGGTCTCGAATGAGTGTTTTAAAATGCTATGATAATTTCAATTCGAATCTCTAATATTTGATAAAATTTTTTATATTTTCAACGTTGAGTACTCATCAAGCTTCTGTCCGCCCAAGTATGGAACTACGAATAAGAGCAACACAGAACCAAATCGAAGAATTAGACAAAGAGCAAAAATCGCTGATAGCATACTTGGACTCCACGATAGAATCCAAAAAGAAGAAATATAAAGCGATTTCCGACTCCACACGGAAAAAACTTATCCAAATGACCAGAGAAGCCGGAGTGAGCATCAAAAAAGTAAGAACTGCGCCTTCTCCTTACCCACTAAGATACTCTTTAGGCAGCCAAAAAGCTCAGAATCAACTATTCCACCGCAAAGTCCATCTGTCAGATCTATGAGAGAGAAGGCAGACTCGATAAGAAACCGTCAATCCCCTTTCGAAGAAACCTCAAGAAGACGGACTCGAATAACCCAGACGAAGCGAAAGAAGAGAAGGGTGGCAAATACAGTCCTGAAGAATCAATCAACAAAGAAGTGCCTGTGGAGTATCCTTTGCAATGCAAGAAAGAAACTCCTGGAGAAGATCGAGAACAACTCAGCGAGGAGTCAGAGACGGCAAAGCTTTCAAAAACCGGTAATAATTGCCTCTATCAATTTGATCTAACCTTTGAATCAGGTCTAGGCACAAAATTCGATGCTTCTAAAGTGGATGCTGAACAAAACAGCCCTGGTAGCTCGGCGATTTTTCCAAATCCATTGATGAATCTCATAAGTACTCCTGCAATATATAGTCAAATCTATCAAAACCAGCTGTTATTTTTACCTATGGGACAGCAGATGCATATACCGCCACTCCTTAGTACTGAAGCGGCCTCAGGTTTCACTTCCCAACAGACGAAGCTCTTTTCTCAGCCAAATCATCTTTCAGGAATGCATCAAAATTGGAATTCAGCGATGAGTCCGAATATTCTGGGAAATACCTGGGCTCTGCACTCCCAACTGTTACTACAGAATATGGCGCAAATGAACATGTTAAGAGGTCTTGCGCAGAAAGTGACTGTCAAAGGTGAACAGTAGGAAATAAGGATTATCAATTTTATTGAAAAATTTTGTACTTGAAAACTTAAACTCTGAGGGCGTCAGTAGCTTGTTAACAAAAAACTGCTTATTTTTTCTTACATTAAACAGTATATCCATATATCCATAACATTCTATTTTGGAATAAATCTTAAATCGCGAAGAGGAGTAGCTTGTTGAGTTTAATGAACTAGTCTTTATTGAAAGATTGATCAGTTACACTCGAAAAGTACTCTTCTTAATTTGTCAGCTCCTCTACTCATGCTATTCTAAATAATGCTGAGAAGACACTTCTCTATCTTTCGTTCTATGATAAAGAACGAAGGACGTACAATATTATCGATATGATTAATTTCTTCAAATCATTATTAATTTGATCAAAAGTCGAACCATGGGGTCATCCAAGCTTTGCGATCAGCCTAGCAAAGACAGCCTCTCATTTCATTAAAACCGAAAACCCCATGAATCTCCTCTGATTTTGCGATTTCAATATTTTCCAGCTATATAATAGCCACTTTGTGCAGACTGCAATAAAGAGTCACTTTCCTTTGTCATCAAACAATAGTGTCTAGCGAGATTCTCCAGGGCTGTTTGTAAGAAAATTTTCAATCCTCTGGCTGCAATAAGTCAGAGCCTCTTCGTCAACAATAAATATTTTTGGCATTTATTTATCCAAAATTGACATCAAACAAGAAGTTTTGCAATCAGAAAACATTGCTATAAGGACGCTGGATGAGTTTGAATGAGGCCAGACCAATATCCAAATGGCATCTCAACTTGCTTATAGCGTTGAGAGTACCTAATTCAAGGCGAAAACCGTCTTACTAAATAGAATCCATAGGAACACAGAATCAATGCTTACTTTCTTCCTTTTCTGCTCTTTCAGTTGTTTTAGAGTTTCAGGCTATCCAATTGACTGAATAACGGCTCTATCTAAAAATCGAAATTTTAAATTGATCGAGTTACTTATCAGCAATTAAGCGTTATGGAATGCTCTCAGTAATTTGCTTCAGTGACAGTTGAGACCGGAAATGCGTAGCAAGACGATATTGAGAGACTTGATTTGCATCGGAACAGTACAAAGATCCCATAATTAGATGAAGATCTCATAATTAGATGGAGATCCCACTCTTAACGCATGATCAGAATTAGAAATCTGTGTCACTCTGCGATCATACTCTCAAGTTCCGGAAAAAGAGTAACATCGGATCGGATTATTCGTCTTGCTAACCACATTGGCACACAATTAGCTTTGTTTTGTGAAAAATCTAATACCTCACCGTAAGCGGACTTCTCAATATATCAAAGTTAATATTAGTACAAAAATGTCTCTCTCTGTTTCAAAAGCATGCGTCGCATTAATGATATCAACTGGCCGCCTAAAGAGAAATTTTCCCGTACAATTTCCCGCCACGTTGAAATTCAGAAACAAATCTTTTGAAGAATTTTAGGGCTATCTTCACATAAAACTAACTAAACTACCGTTTTATTGTTGATAATCTGACTAAGGGTTAAGAATTTACTCGACTTTCAGTTTAATATTTTTATTCTGGATACTGTTTTCACTGATAAAACTTTGTTTTGCTGAGCACAGTAATATTTTTTCGAGAATATCAGTTATTGTTCCATGAGAAAATACTCATCGATGACGAGCTTAGAATTACGTTTTTTCAATTCTTTATCAAAAATCTAACTTAACAAAAGATGCCCGGTCTACCTCGCTTTTGGATACTACTTATTTTCGCAACCTTTCTCTCAAATAACATTGGAGGTGCGTTCGCACAAACCTCTCAAAAATTGTTTGTCCAAGCCGCGCGATCACCAACAAACTGTTCATCCCACTGCTCAGGGTCGATTTACGAACCGTTCGACTCGCTACTTGCAGCTTTAAGAGCAGCAGAAAGTGCGACTGCCTCCAATATTGAAATACTGCTACTAAAAGCTTCTACTCACTTTGTTCTGCAAAAAGAGGTTGGAAATAATTCAACTGATTTCTACCTGGATTTTACGGGCTCGTCCACCTTCAACTTTTCAGTGTCAAAAAATTTAACAATTCGCCCAGCGCTTTGTCAGCTAGATGTTGACATGAACATGAGTGGCTCGATAAACAACTGCTATAAAGATGGAGAGAAAGCCAACCTGGCGTTCAAGTCCTTTGAATTCCAAATAGTTTTACAGAACAGTCTTATTTTGAAGGATTTGATCATCACTGGTAGGGAAAATATTGCACCTTTTAATGCGAAGCAAATTTCTGTGGAGCGGTGCTTGAATAATAGAATCTACTGCTGTGAGACTCCGGATGAGCCGCTTTATCAAGATATTAATTGCACAGGGGAGGTCACTGTAGAAAAATTGCCTCTGACGAAGGAGTCTTCGATATTTTTCCTGAGCCACAAGGATTTAAGCACAATTCCTGAGTTAAAGTTCGAGAACTGTGAATTTCAGAGTATTAATCTCATAAAAAAACGCCATCTTGTGTTGGTTGGCATCGAAAACTCTCATTCAATCGACATTGTCGATTCTAATTTCTCCGATATCTATACTCCCTATGGCTTGATCGGCGCCTATGCTGTCAGGGATTTAAATACTTCTGCACTTCCTTCCACGGACTCGATGAAAATTTCTCAAAATATAAGAATCAGCAATTCAAGTTTCATGAACTTCAATCCGGACATGAGATTTAGAAATCCCACTGACGATTCTGAAGGCTATATCCTGAATATAAATTCTACATACTCTGGTACTATAACTATAGAAGGCACCACTGTTTTCAAATTGAAAGGCTCAAGGGAGCAATCTACCCGGTGCCTTAAAGACTCTGAATTTATTGACCCATTCTCCTCTCAAACTATTTCACCGCTGTCTTCGTTCGCTGATCGCTTCATTCGAGACCATTATAATAACTCGACAAGCTCGGTTTTCAGAATCGCCAGTCTGAGAGGAAAGCTGATCATTCACAATAATAGCTTTCTTGAGAATGTTGGACGAAGCGGGACAGTGCTCACCGTCAGCCAACTCGACCCCGCTGGAAGAGTACAGTTAACAGATAACGCTTTCGACGGCAACTTCGCAACAACAGGTTTCCCTTCGATTCGAATTTCTAGCATTGTCTCCGACTACTTCGATGGAAGCAGCTGTGGGAGCATCGAGCTCAACAAAAACGTGTTTCGAAATCACCTTACCTGCCCAAATGGCTACGGAAATGCTTTACTCCTTTGCACTGCTCTTGGCAACCCGATGCTGACTCCAGCTCTCCCTCTCACGGCGGCTTTGAACAATCTCATGAACCGACACCAATGGAACCAAGGTACATTTTTATCAAATACTATCATCGCTGGAGACATTTTACCTCATTACTACGGATGGAATAATTTAGATATTACCAACAATCTCTTCGAGCATAACTTGGTTGGCTTGACGAACTCTATTGGTATCTTTGGTGGGAATAATGTCGCGATAGTAAACAATACTTTTTCCGAAAATGGTTTGCTTATATCCGGAAAAGCCCAATCTCGGATTCAACGAAAATACGCAGAACAAATCACAGACTTCACTTTCGATGATGATGCCGTCTATTTGAGCACAGCACTGATGATTGAACAAACAAAAGATATGCTTTTCAGAGGGAATACTTTCAAGAACAACTGGAATATTCTGAACGAGAGAGAAATTTTCCCCTCTCAGATGTACCTCAAGACCGTTCCTGAGTTTTTTGGAGGAATTTCCATCGTTAACTGCACGTTCCGAGACATGGCTCTGCTGAATGACTCTTTCAGCACGGTTACTACTGGCAGCAGTAGCCTTATTTCCGATTCCTTAAACAACTCCTCCCCTCTCATCATCGTTTCTTACGTCGAGTGGCCAACGTACTTGGTCGACACAGATGGATCAACTGAGCAGATACCTTTGGGAATTTCGCTGTCCAAGGTGACGTTTACTAATAACAGTTTCAATTTCAACACAAACAACAGAAATCAAGACTCGCAACAATTCCTCATCGACAACAATAATATGCCAGGGATCATTAAAGTACTTCACCAGGAGTTTAGATCTCAAGGAAGGCCGAAGACTCTCACAGTCGAATCTTGTCAGGTTATGAACAATACTTTTTATGGAAGTAGCGGCTATCTGTTCTCTAATACAGATTTCGCTTCTGTCTTAATCAGCCGAACGAACTTCAGCAACACTCTGTTCGCTGCAACATCATCAAGCGACGATCGAATTAGATGGGATATCACAGATTCACCGACATTAGGTCTCCTTCCAAGCGATTACCATACATTGATATTAGCTGCTGCTTCTTCATCTATGAGTGGATATGTTTCCATTAAAAACTGTGCTTTTTCGAACAATACCGCCCTAATTGTGTATGGATATTCAAACTCTTATGTGAACATCCAAGGAACTTCTTTCACAAAGAACAAATGGACAGAAATCGGAATCATTGTTGGAGTTCAGAGCTCCGTTTTTCAAATTACTGATACAAACTTTACCAATAATAACGTCAGCCTTGGAGTTGTGGTACTGCAAACTTCACATCTTACCGACGCCGGCAATATTTTCTCTGGCAATGAAGCAAGCATCTGCAACAGCTATTTCTTGGATGGAGTGATGAATTTCGAGATAACAAAGACCAAGTTCCTTGCAAACGTGCTCCGGCCTCCTAAATTTTGGATAGTGGACTGGCATGTCCCACTCGCGGCAAACATCTGGTTGATCGATTCGCAAGGCACCATTACGTCAGCCACAATCCAAAAC
>ENA-UOUE01000844-UOUE01000844.1-compost-metagenome-genome-assembly--contig:-NODE-844-length-22605-cov-13.907670_pt1 | contig 22605 bp, 13 predicted proteins | sample MGYA00238146_ERZ747223 | MGnify/ENA primary metagenome ERZ747223 (study PRJEB28781, sample SAMN06268865) | compost metagenome | isolation source: single cell | place: USA: California, Emeryville, Joint...
TAACAATGCTTGAGAGCAATCTGAGATCATATACATATCTAACTTGTTGTTCATGAAGCTTCTGAAAAATAATTGGTTTTGAAGAAGTTCGAAAACGTTGGCACAAATAATGTTTTTCAATTTTGCTCATTTCACTTCATTATTTGAATGCTTATGACTGCTATTACGAAATTTGATCATAATGTGTCGGGGCTGACAAACGATAGTTTCAAATTTTAACGATGTTCTATCGTCCGATATCTAGGCTTTTGAATTTGATATATTTGATTGTTGAATGTATTGTTCATTGATTTTTCAAGCATGACGGTGTTTGGGGAGTTATGCATGAAATTCAATAGGAAGAATCACAAGAATCTAGAAACAGCTATATTATAACCCATTCATTCCTCTCTTCCTAATTTGCTCTTCCAATCATGCTCCCCGAAAATGAGAGCCAATTCCATCTTTTCGCTTTCTAATTAAGCCAAAAGATATCACTTCTGCGGCTCCTTTATCTATGACGTTCTTTCGAGATGCGAAATGGACTAACGAACTTTAAAGTCCATTCCTGAGTCTGCGTGGTGGCATCAAATTTATCGCTTCATGAGTTTGATTGCTCTTTCATCAGTACTTTGAGGTCTCTTCTAATCTGGTTCTCTGCTTTGTGCATACTCTCCAGAATTAGAAGATAATCCCCAGTAGCTCTACCACGAAAAAGAAAAAACTAAGAAGGAATACGCATTAAGACCATTTGTCAATTGTTGATTCTTACTTGTCTGATATTATTTGCATATATTTTGGATTGAGTGTCTTCTAGATTTGCTGCAAAAAGTTGCCGTTTGAAAATTTTCTGTATCGGTATGGTATTTTGGGATATGGAGGGGGCTCGTCAGAGAAGACTCTATGATAAATCCACGTTATGCTTTGAAATGTTGAATTTTCTTACAACAATCCTTATTGATTGGTTCATACTCTGGTAGCGCGTCTCTGCCAGGGAAATTTCGTATGTTGGACGGTTGGGAAATTCGATAGTCGGGAAACCAGCCTCTATGGGCTGGTTTCTGAGGTTGTTGTCTTTTAGATTACTCTTTCTTGTTTTTCAAAAAAAGATTTAAGTGTTTAAGTTTTTATTTTATTTGAATGCATATATATGATCAAATAAGAAATCAATGCGAACCGATTTGGAGTTTTTAAAGCCTTATTAAGGAGATTGCCCATATGAATGAGTTGAATGACTGCCATGGCTAATAAACTAAGTATGATGCTGAAATCATCATTGTCATTTGAAAACCTTTCGTGCTGTTATGGAGCATATCGGTCCTGGCATGAACTGCATGAAAAAGGCAAATGAAAAGACAGACATATACAATCGTTCAAGCTAGAGTTTTCCAGCTCGTATACTCGCTGAATTCCGGGTTTGGCAATGATGTTCTAAATCTAACAATAGGTCTCTAGTAGTTTGTGTGGTCAGAAAATTTTACATAAAATTAATTTAGAAGAGCAAGCCATGCTGCTGCTTCGAATACTGAAAATCCCGCAATATCGTCTAAAGCTCAATGCCGATAGCGTTATTTTCTTTCAATGGACCTAAATGCTTTCTTTCAAAAGAGAAACTCTAACTGACAGTTCTCCTCAAATTCGTATTAATATGATAATTTGGCATTATACCTTCAAAAATATTAAGTGTTGTAATACATTTTCTCAGCATATGGGAGAAAGTTATGCCCCTGTCGGGTTGTCTAAAAACTCATATTTAAAAAGTGAAGTGCTCTTGATTGAAGAAAAACACTGTAACTGCTGATAAGCTCGCTAGGTCGTCTTATTATTAGTACCGTTCTTCTCAAGCAAACAGATTAAGATTTTTTATTTCAGTACAACGACAACAGTTTTCATATCACTCTAAAATTTTAGGCCAAGTAAATGATTACAAATTAGCAAGCTTTTATTTTTTAATAAACATTTTTGGAATTTTTTTAAAAAATCGAGTATGAACTACCATTTACGCGTATTTGCTTTTTTGGGTACACATATCCTCGCTCCTAACCCCTGAACATCTATGAGAAATATGAACAGATATTGGTGAATCAGATATAAATTGTAAGGGTAATTTCCTCTGAATTTTAATGTACAAAGTTAGAAGTGTGTTTTTGGCATTCAATAGTTACAAGTTTTTGTCCACACGAGTAATTGATTTTCTTTGGAGTAATGCGTACACTCAAAGTGAACAAATATGATAAGAGCACATATATATACAATTATAACATCAATAACGATTTGAGAGTTAACACCCAAAGAATACCGACAACAAAAATTTGAAAGATTATAAGATAACTTTAGTCGGTTAAATCATTCTTTAGCGGTTGCAGTGGATAAATACTCCATTTGAGTATTTAAGATAAATTATTCGATTTGAAATATTACTAAATTACGAATTTTACTCTTGTAATGCTCTTCCAGCTGAGAGGCAAATTCCTAAAGATTTAACTGATACTCGAAGAATGGTATTGCTTTGTAGCGCAAATGGAGCTATCACTACGCCAGAGAGAATATTTACTTGACCAAAGTGTATTTTTTCAATTTCCAATTGTACAGTCAAATTTTCTAATCACTTCTCGTTCTACATTCAAGTTAATTCTACACTGAATTCGTGAACGGCAGCATATTTCTCTCATATATCATAAGTATAATTTGAATTCCACAATTGTCCCTGATAAGAAATTATCCCTGGAAGGCTGGGAGTTGCTCATTAATAAACAAATTTATCAGAAAAATCAAATCTTTTTGCAAGTAATGATAGCATAATTACATGTATATTTTGCTTAGCAGCCCAGCTTTTCATTTTAGAATTCTCACTCAAAATACTAATATCTCAAAATTTCGCCACGATATATTAAAATATCTTGATTAGAATTGCAAATTAGCATATGTTCAAAAAGATAAGCATCGCATTATTCATCTTTGCTCTCGTGATCCCGAGCGCATTCTCACTATACGAGAGCCAAGTCGGAGAATATGATTGGTCTATCAGAGCTCTGGGAGATGTCATCGATCTCAAATACACGAATCAAAATTCTTTCTATTTCAGAACGAGCGACCACGTCATTGGATACGCCACCCATGGCTCAGATCATACTGGTAAATTCACAGTTTTAAAGCGAGTCTTAACTTCCCTCTCAGCTCGCGTAGTCTGGACTAAGAACATTACCAATGACACGATCTTTGTTCAAATTTATCAGCAAGGCAATCAAATTCATTTCAAATTGGCTTTACTCAATTCAATAATTCAGATATCGTCACTTTTGACGCGGCAAACGCTAGAATCGATATCCTTGATGTGTTCTCAGGAATGTTGAAGCATTCCCTCGTTTACGAAGAGTAATATCATTGATACTTTTCCAAGACAGTTCTTAATAATCATTCTCTGATCTTCGTAGTTTCCCAGCCGAAAAAATCATCAAAGCCGAGGTTACCCTCTCAAGCAGGAACCAAATCCTTACCAATATCCTCACCGAAGAAGCCTTATATGGATTTGTTGATACTGAAGTTGGCATGAAGGTCGACCAAAAGTATATAAGTTTGTAGCTCAAATCGTTGCTAATGAGACATTCTGTAGGGCGAATCAGAAGATTTTGGACTTTGCCACCGTGCAAGACGACGCCTTCTACGTGACAGAAGAGGGCACAAAACTGTGTGTTGCTAGCTTCACTAAAGCTAAGTCCCCATCCTGCCACCCTAAACCTGCTGGCATTAAATTCGCTAAAGTGTCACCAACACATGTTTACGTGGCAACAGTATTTATTTGCAAATTTTCTGTGCAAATCTAATGGTTTTGAAATAACAGCAATCTGGACTGACTTGGATTAATCTGGAAACCTCAGCTTTCAAGAACGCAACCTTAAAACAAGTAAGTACTCTCTATATTCAGCATGTTCATTAACGACTTATTATTAGACTGCAGACTTTGACTATTTGAACTGTGGAGTCGTGAAGGTCGAGACTAAGTCCGACATTACGTTGTATCATGCTTTGAATGGCCTGGAAAAATTCGAAACGATCGCGAAGACAGGAGATTACAAATCTTCTGCTTTCGGATGCAACAGAAACCCTGAAGCTGACTATTTCTTCTTCTCAGCTGTTGTTTCAGAAACTGAGCACAAAGTAAATTGAGACCCAAACGACACCAACAAACTTACCATCATGATTTGCTAGTTCTCTGCCTATGAATTCAATAGAAGAGCTGGAACTCACCAAGCCGTAGAAATCCTCAGAGCAAGACTGCAAAATTCATTCTTTGAGCTGAATCAAGGCCTCGTACTTCAAGTAAGCTCAGATTGTGTTCGTAGAAAGCTAAACGTGAGAATTTTTAGCTTATTGGTGAAGAAATTGCTGGCGACAGATCCGCAAGACTGTTTGTGAAGTTTGATGGACTTATTATGGGTGTCATTTCACAAGTAAGTCATTCAGCAGCTAAATGGTCTCATATTCAATAGGGAAAAGTACTTTGGAGAAGAGATGACAGCGTTTCTAAGGCTACTCATGCTATCGTCATGTCCTATCCTGATCCAGCGATAAATAAGGAACACGATTACATCACCGCTGTTGGTAAAGCGATTCTCACTAGTCAGAGGATTTATCAGTTTGTGTTTCTAAGACGAAAGCGGAAACTCACTCCACACGATCATTCCAAACTTGATTGTCAGATGGAATATGCATATCCGCACCTTGACTCGCGCTGCTCAAGATTTCGTTACCCACTTTGACAAATACGTGAAGAAATATACCCTGTAAATACTCAAGTTTGCTGCAAGCTTACTATAACCCAAAATTACTCTCTAGCCTTCTCACTGGCCAGAAAGACACCGAAGTCAGAAATGAATATGATTCATTCTACAGTCTCAAGAAGCAAATTATCGTATGAATTATTTGGAGGTTGATTAACAGTTTCTAACGCTTCCTTTAGTTTGGTACTTCAACTTCCGTTGTTATCGCTTACGATTCCAACACTGGTAATCCTGACTGGAAGTAAAAGCCTTTTTCGTTGAGTTCAATCTCAAACGCACTTTGCTTAGAATCTACGTCGAAGGCAATTGGAAAATCACCAACTTGATGAAATTCCAGTATAATTTCCTCTTAACAGCCAAATTCTTAGATATCACTAATAGGCAACAACTTGAAGGACTGCCACTTTTGTTGGTCTTCTTGACAAGCACGAAAAATCCAAACGAAAACAAAATCATCTAGTAAAATAACCTCAACTTATAGGAAGCTTATCTATATGTTCTATAGTATTGATACAACTGCTGGTAAGGCTGTTGACGAACAGCTCCTCTCTACAAATAAGAAATTCTTATCCAAAGTCACTGTGGTAACCTTCGACTTCTGCTATCTGTGTGAAATAATGGATTTTTCTCCACCATAGGACAAGATTGATCATTTGGTGTTTTTGGATGAGTCAACAAAAACTCTCGTAACGGACGGCAAGGTAAAATAATCTAAAATATCCTTCCCTCTCAGTCTGGTTCTTGCTGCTAGATTCCAAAGGAACATTTCGACCAATTCTCCTTACTCTGGACAAATTCATCGGCCAAGACCGTGACCGGATACAAAGTTACCGATTTGAAGCTTTCTCCCTTCTGGACTCTTCGCTTCGATCAAACCGTAAGAGATAACCTCACCTACTAATAGTTGATAAACCTTAAATTATGTCATAGGAAGAAATCATGGAAGTCAAGAAATGGAACTTAGACCCTAGCAGCGAGCTCTACGATGAACTCGTTGCTGAAGATGAGAAAGTCTTGTTCAAGAACATCGATTTGAATAACTACGCCATTCTCACCAAGGCAAGCTTATTTAAGTTCCCTCCTTTTAATACGAGATATTAGGTTCCTGGAATCTCCTTACAGTTGTACGTTGTCAATGCAGGCTCAGGCAGAGTTCTCTTTAATAAGAGACAAAGATTGGTCGATTTTACCAGACCTATCAACATGCTCTTCGATGAAAACACTGTTATCGTCAGCTACTATAATATCCAAGTAATAAATCTTATTATATTAACTTTGCTGACTGTTTTATTCGTTAACAGAGCCTCTACTCCGAGTTGTGGGTCGTCGAGTTCTATAAGACTCAAATCCAAAGCAATTTCGTGGAGATGTAATAGTTTCCGCCAATCAATTCCCTTATTTGTTGCTGTGTAGCATCGAGAAGAATTTACTCGGAAAGCTGGATGAGATCAACCCTCAAACGGTTTACCACACAGCTGAAACCAATGTCGTCCACTTCCAACAGAAATACGTCTTCCCTCATGGAGTTAAGAGCCTCTCTGCTCTTCAAACTCAGCGTGGTATCACCAGAAAGAACATCGTCGTTGTCACCGATCATTTCCAAGTATTTGCTCTGGGTTAGGATGAATTGCTTTAATCTCTGCAACTTTTCATTCAGCTTTATTCACTTGACAGACTTCTTCTGAGTACCAGAAGACCCCTTGTTGTCGGAAAAACCCCTGTCCCAGTTGACAAGCACTCTTTCGGAAGTTCTGACCTCCCACCATACAGCCCTATGCTGTTCATTAGCTCTCTCTCCGCAATCTCATACTACAATCAGGTAAGAGATATAACCTAGTTCCATATGATCTTTAATTATTATTTTTCATGATACCAATAGCTTAATGGCATCTATGGAATGATCGTGTCTCCAACGAAGTTCGAGTCCACTTCATTATTAGTTGCTTATGGTAGAGACGTCTTCTTCACGAGACTCAGTCCTGAAAAGGTGATTTACCTACGATCTTCACAGTTTGAAAATAATAATAATTTGTTAGAGCTACGATATGTTGAACGATGATTTCAAATACCTGTATCTTCTCGCATCAGTCGTTGTCGTTGTGGTAAGGATAGCATTTTCTTTTTTTGGTAGCTGAATCATCGCGATAGGCCGGATTGATTGTGATGAAAAACCTGGCGAAAGCTTCAAAGATTGCAAAGCACTTTGTTCGCTAGAAATGAAGAGCAAGCACGAAAGTGTCAAAAAGGTTTGTGTAAGTCAATTTCAATTACACATATTTTGACACAACAATAAAAATTGCGAATTTATGTTTAGTTTGTTTGTTCACTATTTTGCTGCATAAACAGCCACGGATTATCACAAGTTGTTGATATAAGCAATTCTAATCGCTCTTTCATCTCTCTTGGTTGTTACTTAGCATAACAATCAACAAAATCTTTCAAATCCGATAGTAATTTGAGAATTTAGATCATCTGCACTTTGCAATTCAACTCATCAAGCAGAGAATTACTGTGAAATACAAGGAAAAAATATACATTATAGGATAAACCTAGAAAATACACAAAAATGATGTTCAAGTCAGAAGTGGCTTATTGTTTGGTTGGAGTTAATCGGTTAATCAAATATGAACATAGATCATAGCAATGCCCAGGAATATTCACAAATTGCATTGTTTTCTTAGCTAGCCATTTGTAATCTTCCTCATACCACGCTTTTTTCCCACCGTTAGTGAACAGGGCATAAAGTTCTGAATCGTAGGTTTGGCCGAAGATATCATAGTAATTTTTTCTGCAGCAGACAAGAGTAAAATTATGTTTCTTATAGAATTTTATCGCTGCCGCGTTATATTCGACAACGTTCAAGTAGAGATATTTTATATTGGAGTTTTCATTCGCGATTTGGATTACTCTGTTGAGAAGTTTGCTGGCGACTCCTTTGTTTCTAAACTCATTTACAACACCGAGAGTTTGAATATGAAGTGCTTGCGGCTCATTAAAGAGATAGTTAATTGAAGATTTGAGGATCTTTTCATCGGTCTGTTGAATTGAATAGGTCAAGCACCCAAGAATTAGATGCTTTTGGTTAGGATCAGCAGATTTGGGATGATAGACTGCGAGAATGGTGCTATAGCGTTTTTTGTAAAGATCCTCGAAGAAAGAGTCAGGGTAACTAATCGGAAACCATTCTTTATACAAGTTGCTGAGTTCGTTTGCTTCCCATTCGTATTCGAGCTCTCTCAACTCGATTTGTTTGAGGTTGATTTCAGAATCTAATGATTCCAAGCATGAGTGGACTGTAGCGAAGTACTGGTTGTTTTCTGTATAATCAGGAGGAAAAGCTTGAGAAAGCCGAAGATTTTGTTTGTTTTCCATCCTTTAATTAAAAGTTTAACTCGATGTAATAAATTAGAATTTGGAAATTAATAAAGCACCATATTTCCGAGTGTATGTTTACCAATTTCCTGAAATGTCCTCTTTGTAAAGTTTGACAAATAGATATAGTTTTGGAATCAGTATCACTAGTGATTTGGGACGCAACCAGACCTTGCCTCTAATACGAATAAGCAAATAGCTAGAAATTGACTTGAGGTTCCACACTCATTATTTCATTTGATTAGTAAGTGTCCTGCAGAGTGAGTCTAATTGAAAACCATAGCACCCAGCCTGCTCCTGCATCAGTAGCTTTTTATATCCCAACATTACCCTCAATGATTTGGTTTAAATCACATGATGGAAGTTGTGTCTGAAACTTCCGGATTCTCTACAATGAGCCTTTAGTTTTGAATGCGACTATCTTATTTGAGCAATATCATCGCTCTAAGTCGCAGGATGTGAAGCTATTTAATATGACATTAAATCAGCCACAAAAGAATTTTGAAATGAAGTCATTTCGTGTCTGGCCAATTGAAAGTCGGAGATTCTTGCTTGATATCAGGCCATCTTCAAATGTGAAGTGGTCTCAAAAATATTCGACACGAATATACGATTTAATTCTTTATAATAAAATCTGCAAATTCATCCAACTAAAATCTAAGTGGAGAGGCTTTGTTAATAATTAATTAAAATACTCATAAGCCCTAGCCGTAAACAGATGGCGACTAGCATTACTAACATCGATCGTATGATCGATCAGCTCATTGGAGAATGCAAACTCCTCTCAGAATCTGAAATTAAATTCATTTGTGAGAAGGTAAAAACACGATAAAGTGAAAATTTCCCTTCATCTCTATCTTTTCGTGTTTTCAAGGCGAAAGAGGTCTTGTCTCAAGAGCCTAACGTTGTACCTGTAAAAGCTCCTGTCACTGTATGTGGAGATATTCATGGTCAATTCCTTGATCTCATTGAACTCTTCAAAATTGGCGGCAAACCACCAGTAATAATCTCATTCTTTCAAGAAACAATGCTGAATTCTTCTTCGAAAAATAAAAAGGACACAAATTATCTGTTTATGGGAGACTACGTCGACAGAGGATTCCAAAGCGTGGAGACCTTTTCTCTGATGCTTTGTTTAAAGATCAGATATAAAGAAAAAGTGACAATCCTGCGAGGAAATCATGAAAGCAAAGAAATTAATCAAAGTTACGGCTTCTACGATGAGTGCTTCAGAAAATACGGGAATGAGTCTATTTGGAAGATGTTCTCAGATGTCTTTGCTTATTTACCTTTGACTGCGCTGATAAGCGGTGAGGTAAAAAGAAAATTAAACTTGACTTGAGCTGATGAAAAAATCCCTCTGATAGATCTTTTGTCTTCACGGAGGGCTTTCTCCTTCAGTAGAATCCCTTGATACCATTCGAAACTTGAACAGATATCAAGATGTGCCTCACGATGGTCCCATGTGCGACCTGCTTTGGTCAGACCCTGAAGACACAAGACCAGGTACGATTCTTTTTTCTACATTCAGATAGTTACTCTTGCCTCTAGGTTGGAATCCATCTCCTCGAGGTGCGGGTTTCCTCTATGGCCCTGATATTTCACAAGGCTTCTTGTACAAAAATAAGCTAAAATTGATAGCGAGAGCCCATCAGCTTGTGATGGACGTAACACTCTTTTGAAAGGATTAAGCGTTAAGCATAAATTATTTCATAGGGATTCCAGAAAACTCATGATGGAAGAGTTGTGACAATTTTTTCAGCTCCAAATTATTGCTATAGGTAGCGAGATTTGCTTATTTTTTCGTAACATTTTATCGTTGTTAGATGTGGAAATCAGGCTGCTCTGATGGAGGTGGATGACTCATTAAAAATGAACTAGTAATTACAAAGCTCTTTTGAAAGTGTTTTGTAAATAAATCATTGTTTTATAATTCAGCATGCAGTTTGACCCTGCACCTAAAAAAGATGAGCCTCAAGTGAGCAAAAGAGTCCCTGACTACTTCCTTTAATGTCGGTGTTGAAAGTCCTTTCAAGCTTGCATGACACTTCACTATAAAACTCAATATTCAAGTAATTTGACGCTGTTAAATAAGAAGAAATATATCTCCATCACAAATCGTATCTTCATAATATTAGCTTTGTTCAACTATCTGCGTTTTTCAGTTTCTTGTTAAAAAAAAAATGAAGATAAAAGTATGTCTTCTTTCCTTAGCTGAAAAATCAGAGAAGTTCGATGGCTGTGAAGATGAAGAAGGATGAGATTTATGTGGTTTGATAAACAAGCACAGAATATAAAAAAACCGTTTTACAAGACTAATATCGCCGAAACTAATATTTAGATTAATACAGAGTTATTTTCAAATAGAGCGTAAAAAAATTTTAGTAATCATGCAGCTTGCTCGTGTTGATGAGGTCCACTGATGGCTTGCCTCGAGGATCGTGAACTTCTGATTTATAGGAAAAAAATTTTCGAGAACGGTTTTGGATAGACAAAAGCATTCACTTCAGTAATTGCTATGACATATGATATATATTTTTTCTATAGACATTTATTTGGGTCCTTGATAGAGACCGTAGAATGTATTCCCGCCTGAATATTGAGTGCTGCCATTAAAGCCTTGGAAGGAGGTTACATCTCCTTGGATCTGCATCTGGGTCGGACCATGCGTCTGGGGGTTTATTTGAAACACTGGATATGATTGGAAAGAGCCATTCCAATTTTGTTGTGTGGGAAAACTGCGTGGGGGCTGAAAATTCATATTTACATTTGAATTTTGATACAGAGATGTTTGTGCTTGTCTGTTGGGAACAAACAAATTATCCTCTTTCGTTGGAAAGCTCATATTGAAAGGCTGAGCAGCGTTTTTCAAACTGAGCTTCTTGGGATTTGGACCTTTGCTGCTAAATTGGTTGGTTTCATGAAACAACCCATTGTGTTGCATTTGTTGCTGTGGCTGAAATAATTGCTGCGATTGTACTTGCTGTTGTTGCATCTGAAGCTGTTGTTGCCCTTGTTGATGAGTGAGAACATTTTGGAAATAATTGTCATATTTTCCAGACTTTTGACATTCTTCCAAGAAGCTGATCCAGCGCGTTCGGTGCTTATTCGAGTGTATTTTGTCGATACTTTTAATAATCGCACCCAAAAACAGCTTTTTCTCACTATCTTCGCTCAAATCAAAAATCTTTTGAAGCGCAAAATTCCCATATTTATTTGTCATCAACTCGATGAATTTTTCGTTTCTGACAACTGCCTCAATAAACTTTTTGCGGCTTTCCTATAACCAATTCCAAATTACACCATTGCAAAGTTTCTCAAATTTACTAGAGAGGCAGTTTCCAGGCATTTATCTATTACATTTGCCGAGTACTTCTGACTGCAAAACGCTATCGGCTTGAGAGAAATTTTGTCCCAAATTTCTCGACAATCTTCTTTGTATACCTAATGGAATGAATAGCATAAATTTCCACGGATGACTTTTCATCTAATACCTCAAATGCATGCTGAATGGCATAATTTCCAAAAGCATTTTGGATCAGCTCATCGAGGTGTTTCGCAGTTAACTGGATTATCAATTTCTTTTTGTCCGTGTCTTTCTCGGTCTTGCTTATCATTGCTTTTAACTACATCACATATTAGAAATCCTCAAACTTGATTTAGTTACCACGCAAAGACAATGTGAATGTTGGGCGATTTCGACGAAATTGCAAATGATCGCGTTGAAAATGAAATTAATTCTCTTCATAGAGAATGTATTGACGACTTTCTGGACGAAATGAGTACCATAAGGATCCTGTTTTGTTTTTTTTTAAAGGAGTAGTTATAGAGGCGATTGATAAATTGATAATACTTTAGCCAGTGTCAACGCGCAATTATGAAGACTTTGTTCGAAGAGCTCTTCCTCCTCGTCTCCTTTGACTAGCCCGACTATTGACTGCAAGGAATGCGTTCCTTTTTTGTGTCTTGCGACAGATGGGATTAGAGGTACAATGTTCTTGAACAAGCTGGCCCTTTGTTCTGGTAACGAGTGCTGAAGTAGTGTAGTCAGCATGTAATTTGAGTAAGGATCGAGCATGATATCTTGTAGAGCTGGGATGAGCTCGCTAATGATAGCGTCGATTTCGGTCGAAGTAGCTTTGGGGATAAACTGCTGGATCATTCTATGGATGATTATTATTAGTACAATTAGAGAAGGCAGTTGTTTTACTTGCTGCCAGAGGGGTTTTGAGCTAACTCTCCAATTTTCCCTTTGTAATCAGATAGCCTAAACTGCTGAGTATCTGCAAAGAGCTCTGACTGATTATTTTGCTCAAAATTGGGAATAAAAGTGAGAGATTGCGGATTTGTTCGCATTGCTATTCCACTGTTACTTTTCCCTTCCTCCTCTAGGCAAGATAATGAATTCGAGGTCGTGCCACCTCCAATTCCAGACTGCAAATCTGAACCATATAGCAATGAGTTGCCTGCTGGGAGAGATTCTCCAGTCTTGTTCAATAAAGAGTTCCCTGCGGAGTTATTATGCTGATTTGCATAAGCAGCGAAATGAGAAAACTGTGAAGCTTCATTGTTTCGATGAAGTGCAGCTCTATTATTGAAACTTCCTTCTAATATACTGATTGGACTGCAAGAAGAGAAACTTTGAATGTTCTTGCTTCCGTTAGTGATAGGGCTTTCTATTGAACCGAAAGTTCTTCCTCCTTTTTCCAAATTTTCTGAAAACTGCTCGTCCAAGTTCGATAAAGTGCCCATGTCCTATTACACCCATGATGTTGTTACACCCGACAAGAGATTTTATATTGACTACCTTCGTTTTTTTCTTCTGGTTCATTGGAGTGTCTAAAAGATCGAATTCTTCGCCTTCGTCTATCTTTATGCTGCTCATGTCTTTAGTATTACTTGAAACTTTTCTAACATCCTGCCTTGCCTACACAAAAAAAAGAGAGAATTTATTACCATATAGAATGGACGCCTTTTACTTTTTTGATAATAGGAACACAAATCTTGATATATTTCAGGACAAGTACTCTTGATTTTTGTGAATCTGATGCGGTTTGGGTCTCGTAGCCGGGAAGTTTATAATTCAAGCCATTGATTAACTCTTGGTTATTGTCAAGGACGACGTTGACCCCTAATGTAGCTTGAAAATAAGCTTCCCTCTTTAACGATTATTAGCTCCAAGAAGAACAAGCGATAGTTACATGGCTAATCTCATAAGGTTTTGCATTTTGATCAGCTGTCGAAAGCACTTGGAATGCATTCACCATGAATTCAAAGCTGGAGGGTTCCTGCGAATGTGATTAAAATTTGAAAAGAATTCTATTCATTACTTCATTGGTGAAATTTGTAGTGACTATGACCTTGCAAATGAATTCTGTGAAAGGAAGCACATAATTATTCGGTTCGTAGAGCGATGGAATGTGCTTCTCCAGATCGTGGAAGAAAACGTAATTATTCTAAGGACAGCAGTCAGTCTCCGAAGTCAATATCACAAAATTTATACCGAAAGAGTATCTTCGTGGACACTAACAGCTTTTTCGATCCTAAAGAGAACAGCTCCACCAATTGGATGAACTCCTTCCAAGTTGATAAACATGATTTTTTTGTCTGCGCGAGGAAGAGCCAAAATTTCATTGTTGTGTGATGACACATTGTCGATGGGAGCTATTTTCGAGTCCGGGATGTCAGACAACACTCGCAACTTCCAAGAAGGACTTTTTGACGCTTTATGATAGCAATCAAAGTGCGTCAAGTAATGTTTTTTTGTAGATTTGGAGTAATATGCTGACACATTTTGGAAATTAATCCTTTTTAAGTCAATATCTAAAACATTTCGATTAGTTATGCCAGAAGTCATAGAGAAATCTCGATTACATTTGAGGCAGAGTGGACAAAAGGGATTAAAACTTGTCGAGATGGAATTTATTGCAGATTCGATTCTTTCAAGGAGGCAGATATCATCATTTATTTGAATATTGTACATTGGACCTTGAGATGTTGTCTTATAGCTGCCTTTTCTCCCTACAGTCATACACAGAGTGCTATTATAAAGGCAATCCAACTTAGTGAATTACCATGAGATCTTTGTGAAGAGGAGTTTTTCCCAGAATTGAAAGACCCATCTAAATTGTAATTGTTTCCTGAGTGACTCGAGTGGCCATTATGCGTTGCAAGACTGAAACCAGGTATTTTCAAAGTATTGCCGAGAGTTTGCGAGGGAACTAGTGTTTTCAACACAAGGCCGAGATCAGAATGGTCGGAAAATTCCAAGTGAATCTCACCTGCTGCAAATTGCTGAGCACCCGTAAGTCCAGGAGGAAACGACGTCTCTCTTCCGTCATATAAATTTGGAGAAGGAACGTTATCGCTTGAGTCGACGATGTCATCTGTCATAAATAAAAATAACTTCAGTCTTGAGCATATCTTTAGAACTACCAATAAACCGCTTCATATGATCAGGATAGTCGCCTGCTGCTTCTTCATCGTCGTTTGGATCATTGCCTTTAGAAAAAAAGTTTTCTGGTCCAAGATGGGATTTAAAATCAGCAATTTCATGTGTGTCTTTCGATTGAAGAGATCTATAGTCAAAAAACAAGACCTTGAATGAGGTTGCTGAATAGTAATCATCTTACCTCTCATTGGAGAGTGGGAGGTCAGCGAAAGAAAAAGGTTTCATTGAAAAAGTTGACAGAAGGTTTGACTCTTTGTCGAAATAAACAAAATAAAGTTTTATATAAGATGAATGATTAATACCGCGCTGAAGCAGACAGTTCAAATTGAATTTGATTAAAATTGTTTAAAATAATTTAAATGCTTCAAAAAACTTTTTTTTCTTTAATTTATTTTAATTTGCTTCTATTTCCCATTTATTTAAGGTGTATGAGAGTTTTTGAGGAATAATTCTGTTAAAGTTGCGCAAAGCATGGGCTACAAACATCAGACGTCACTAGTAGAGCCAATTACCTCGGTATGTTGAGTTATAGAAAGAGAAACTGCTTGATTTATTGTCGTAGAAGCCAATAATGTTGTGTGATGAAGTTAGTCTACGATTCCCTTGCACAAGAGGAGTTATGAGGCAACAAAGATAAAGTCCTTGTAAAGCTATAGAAACTTCTGAGAGCTGAGTTCCATTCGATGAGGTTGCATGGGTCTATTTTATTTTTACTCTCTTGGAAGTGATGATTATAGTAATTTTTTCAATAGACTCAATATAGCTAAGCTATCTTGATATATCTTGTTGAGTTTTAACTCTTACAGCGGATTGTGGCAATTTGTGAATTAATTGTTTCTCTCTCTCACTTCGAAAAGAAGGGGCAAAATAAATTTAATGGAATTTGATTTGATACATTGATTGATTTTTTTGAATTCATTGATTCAGTAAATTAGTCTGACGTGTAAGATAAGACATCAAACTGAAGCTGCAGTTATGGACTAGAGCAGATCATTAGCTAGTAGCCACAGCAATGTCGTTTGGAGCCATGTTTTTGACTGCTCAGATTAAATAAATTGCTCCAAAGAACCATTTTTCTGTAGGAAGTGAACCCAAAGTCAAAACAGAAGGAAATCATTTTTAAGAGGATATATCTTAATTAATTCAGAAATAACTTTAATGCCATATTTTACAATTTTCCAACGATCTATTAATATGCATTTTCGATCTATAAAATAGTAGTTTGTGCTGAACAATGTATTCAATCGAAACATCTTCTATAATACAATATCCTTGATTCTGCTATCAACAAAGAAAGGGCTCGAGCTGTTTTTTCTACCGAGCAGAATTATGCTTAAAATATTTCAAGGCCTTGGATTGCCGATAATTAAATTCAAATACTAATGTAACTTCATTATGGAAATTAGCTTAAAAGCCTATACGAACCCCCTCCCCAAGCCAGTGAAAATAGTTTGCCAATCAATAGAATCCATATCGTTTTATAGATAGAATAGTGCTTATATTCAATCTTAACTCATAAATATAATAAAAACTGCAAATACCAATTTTGTAGTGGAGACCTTGATCCCCTACTTCCTTTCCTATGCAATCAATTCAAAATATTCACACCAATATTTAATGCACTTGAATAAATAAGATTAGACCCAGAGTGCGAGTAAAGCCATCAATCCCCAACCGAGGAGAGTGGCAACAAGTTTCACGCCAAGTTTTTTTCCATGGTTAAGGCCTGCTGGGAGCATCTCCCATAAAGAGATAAAAATGAATGATCCCAAGGATATTGATACAGTGATCGCTTTGGCAAGGTTGCTTCCTCCACCTTCAACTGTTTTCGTTGCTGCAATTCCAATTCCGATTCCGAGAGGAGTCATAAGGCAGCAGACAATGATGGCAAAGATTGTGTGGAACTTTGGGAGTTTTGCATAATACAGAGGGATACCAAGAGCGAGGCCATCTAATGCTTTATGTGCTATAACGGCAATCAAGATTCCATAAGTTCCTGCAGATTCCTCCTCGTGAGCTCCAATACTAAGGCCATCAGTGATCGCATGAAGAGATAAAGCGACGAAGAAAATATAGGCTTGAATGATTTGTTTTCTCGTCCCACGTACTAACGTATCACTGGAAGAAGTCTCAGAACTCTTATGAGAGTGATGGGAGTGGCATTTCGTGCTGGTCTCAGATCCAGGACCTTCAAGTTGTTGCAATGAGGCGATCGTTTGCTCAGTTTTGGGCTGCTCAGTCTTGGGTTTTTCTCGCTGAGATTCTGGTTTTAAGTTCGTTTCCTCGGTTTTTATGGGGATTATTGCTACTCCATGTGTCTCAGGTTTATCATTGAACAAGGCCGCCAAGTGATTGTGTCCGCCATCGCCATGATTATGATTATGATGTTCTCCCATCACTTTATCTTGAGCTGAGTGAGCAACCGTATCTACAGTAATGAGCAGTAGAAGGACAAGAATGGCAATAAGCATAGCCCAAGGGTATGCGTGATGGTGTCCCTCTTCGCCTTCGGAGTGTTCGTCATGTCCTTCGTGCCCTTCGTGTCCCTCGTGTCCCTGGATGTATTCGAAGTATTTCTCGAAGGATTCCATCGCGTGTGGTATCATATGACAAAACGCTGCTCCGAGGATAACTCCTGATCCGAAACATGAAACAATGCTCAGGTAAGTAGCAGAATTTTTATAATTCTTGATTTTCCAAGGAAGCAAGGTGCATCCTAACATGAAAACAAACGTCAAGGGTATCGAGACGTATTGAAGTATTTGATATGTTTCTGCCATCGCGCAAAATCTTTTTCACTAGTTATTAGTGTTATTATAATTCACCTTTGATCATGCTCCTTATATATCCAGGCGATGAATACAAATCAGTAAGTTTTTAGTTGATATATACGTTTCAGAATTTCAAGTGACTCGCCTTCAAAATGCCAACGAATAAAGTGCATGCTCAGAGTCATCCTAACTGACCTCAGCCAGTGTTATACACTGGGCTTTTGAGGTTTTCAGCTCTAAGATAGTCCGATTCTAGAAACAACTGTACGGTAAATTTTCTTCCATTTTATGAACCTTAAATTAAATAAATGTTCTCTGATCGTTGTTTTCGATAAGTTTGAAAAACTAAGGAATACGAGCTATTCCTTGAGGTTTATCAGAAAGGAAATAAAGGAGCCGCACCAGAAGTTCCAGCTTGCCATCTTTTTTTCCATGCGAAAGACATCAATTTTGTAGTATTGCAAGGGGGATGCTTTTAACCGTTTAAAACATAAGGTTTGGAATAAATTTTAGAAAATTTCGAACTGAGAAAAAATCATTAGCACAATATCAAGCAAGTCATTAAAAATCGAATAACTCAGTAAGTTGATCAGATTTTGTCGGCTTTAATGAGGCGTCGGCAGGCGTAATATCTCAAAAATTACCAGCAGAGAAGATCGGTTCCTAAATAAAACTCTCCATAAAATTTTCTCTCCTATTTTCATTCAGTTCTATGGGGTCTTGAGCATACGAATACAAAATTCTTCCAAACAATATTTCCTTAGATATTTTCTTTCAGAAAATTTCCACATCATAATTTTTGTTAGATGAATAACAATTTATACACACACACAAGTGATTTCAGATGAGTTAACAAAAATAAAATGCTGAAAGCTGCTCCTAAGTTTGAATCTCTTCTGAGCTCGAGATAAATGGAAGATAAACTCAAACATGTTATTGTTAATGAACATATTGAATATTGATTTGAAGTTTCGTTGATAAAAATTACCACAGAATAATTTGAAAATTGAACTCATGAAGGTTGTGCTTATGAGAGCAGATGTTGGATCTCAGCAATGAAGAACAAGCGGAAATTCTCGTCAAAAGTTCTTTTCTTGGAAAAATTCCAATTGCCGTGGACTTTGAGTAGATATATTATGAATGGAAAAAAGTGATATTTCAACAAATCTGAGGAGGAGGGGGGAAAGAGAGGATCTGAAAGTGAAATTGATTTCCTTCTGCAAGGAATGAATTGATTATGAGGTACATAATTTTTTCTGAGGGATGGATTTTGTAAAAGTGTTTTAAACTAATACTTTTCTAAATTTGACTAGCGATGTCTTTTTAATAAATAGCATTCCTTGAAAATTCAAAATTTATCTCTGCTAAGCTCAATTCTTAACTCTGTAAGTAATTTCTTCTAATATATGATATGTGCCTTGTTGGATTTGATCAACGTTAGCTTCCATTCGACCTCAAGCCATTTTCTTTAAAAGTAACTCATAAATAAAAGTTTCCATCCGCATGGAACTTGAAATTCAGTTACTAAGGCCCAATTTTGTTCCTTTCTTAGCCTGCTAGGTGAGTGGTTCATTAATTCAGTATTGGATGAAAGACGGCTCATCATCTTTCAGATGATTTTTTCTTAATCGAAGGAGGAAAAAAATGTTTTTGAGACTTCAGACGAATTTTGCAAAATATAAATGAATATAGACTAACATTCTCGCAGATTGTAGAACAACTTTCAAGATGAAACTTAGTATGCAAACGAAGTTTATTGCAAATACTTAAGCTTGACACAGAGAACCTAATTTCGTATTTGTTATTTTATTCTCGCTCTTCACTATCCAAATCACGAGTGAAATGGTTCTGAAAATAAAGGTAAGTCGAAAATTTTAGACCCAGATAGCCAACATCGCCATGATACCCCAGCCGAGGAGGGTCATAAAGATTTTCAAAGCAAAATGTTTTCCATGATTGAGTCCCGCGGGGAGCATTTCCCATAAGGAAATAAAAACGAACGAGCCTAATGACATGGAAAGACAAATTCCTTTAGCTAATTCACCATTCTCGGAAGAGACGGAGTTAGCTGCGGCGAGACCAATTCCAATACCGAGTGGAGTCATAAGGCAGCAGAAAAGGATAGCAAAGATTGTGTGGAACTTTGGAAGCTTTGCATGGTACAGAGGGACTCCAAGAGCAAAGCCGTCTAACGCTTTATGGGCTATAACGGCGACCAAGATTCCGTAGAATCCTGCTGCTTCCTCGTGAGTTCCAATACTCATGCCATCAGTGATCGCATGAAGAGATAAAGCGACGAAGAAAACGTAGGCTTGGATGATTTGTTTTCTTGTTCCACGGACAGCAACTTCGGTATTAGCTCCACCAGAAGCTCCAGATTCCTCGTTACATTTTTTATCACACTCTGGGGCACCGCATTGTCCTTGGTCTTTGTTGGCCGGCTCTGTTTTAACCAGTTCTGTTTCAGTCTTGACGGTGTTGACGGTGGGTGATACTGGTATTTTTACATGGGCAGGTGCATGTGAGTCAGGTTTGTCAGTGAACAAGGCCACCAAGTGATTTGGATGTCCCTCAGCGTGGTCATGATCATGCTTTTCTCCCAGCATTTTATCATGTGCGGCATTGCCTATCGTGTCGATAGCGATCAGCGCCATAAGGACAAGGATCATGATAAACATGGCCCAAGGATACGGGTGGTTGTGTCCCTCTTCGCCTTCATGTTCTTCGTCATGATCATGGCCGGCTTCGAAATATTTCTCGAAAGATTCCATAGCATGCACTGCCATATGACTGAACGCTGCTCCGAGGATGACTCCTGATCCGAAGCATGAGGCAATGCTCATGTAGGTCGCTGAGTTTTTATATTGTTTGATTTTCCATGGAAGTAAGGTGCATACTAGCATGAAAAGAAACGACAAGGGTATCGAGACGTATTGGAGTACTTGGTAAGTCTCTGCCATTGTACAGATATTGTATAGATATTTTTTCTTTGATTTTTAATTGATTATTGATTATTACATTCTGACAAACTCCTATATAAACCCGATTTACCTCCAAAATAAGCTTTAAATTTTGGATCGGAAAAAATCAAACGCGTTAAAGAAACCAATTAGACCTTTTTTCAGAATGTAAAAGAAATAAGATATTATATCAGGTGTGGCATCACCCAGCCTACAATCAGCTAGTTTTACTCAATTTATCTTAAATCTTTCTAACTTTCGACTCGGCCATCTCTGAAAATTTGCGTTTTACGAAACTTAATTAAGGATCTTCTAAATTTGTTATTCGTTTCGTTAAAATGTACAGCTTCGAGTTTGAAGCCAGAAAAATCTATATCGCGACGGTATCTTAGGAATACTTCCTTTTCTACCGTTTTTTTCCACGATAGCAACCCTATTTGGAAAAATACTATCGAAGAGAGTAAGTCTGGTCAGTTTATAGAATTTATAAGAAATCTGTAGAAGCATTCAAGCTGAGAAAAAAGTTGTTTGGCGATAGCAAATGGATAAAACATAACTTCAAAAGTCTATCAGAGACAGATTATGCTTATTTACTATTGAATGGTGGAGCTCGCCATATGTTATTGAAATTTTTAGTGCTTTTTTTTCGAACACTGAATAAAGAGGATAATATTCTAACTTAAATAATAGTACAGTATACATTCCTCTATCGATTGACTTTCCATAGTGATCTTTATCATCTGCTTAAAGTGCTATTACATCCTCCTATCTTGCTTATTGAAGATCAGTAATTGAGTTCTTGATGGACTTTCGTAACTTTCTAGTGAGGGCAAAAACCCTGTATTTAATACAGGAAGGCTGCGGTTAGACCAGAAACACAGCAGAACTAAAAGTTCAACGGCATCCCGAATTTCTACTCCTGTGCTGATTCGCTGGCTCAACTAATTTGTACGACTCAACGCCCGTTAATTTTTTTCGTCACTGAATCTAATTCTGATCTATTAAAAACTTATTTTGGTTCTTCCTTAGTCTTAATCTGCGTTGACTTGCTTGTAACTGAACCGCATGGCCTTAGTATGCAATGCGTTAAATGATGAAAGCGAGAAAGTTGGAGAGATTGCGAACTCGTATAGATGAGCTAATTGAATTGTTGTCTTCCTCTGAAATAAGATTCGAATAGAAGCGCTTTTGCTTGCTCATATATAGAGCTCTACTATTCAGACTTCAATTTCTCCTCCAGCAGCTCCCGTTGCGTGGAGATTGTAGGTTTTAACCTTTTATTGTAATATAATTATCAATATTAATTTGAAGTTGGTGAAGCTGACTAAAACCATTCAATCAAAGAAGAAGATACATAAGAATCTCTCCTATTCTGCCTCATCAGGCATTAATAAATTCAACTGGGATTGGAAGCTAAAAAGTGGATTTGGATATTTTAGAAGTTTATCAAATAAATGTTATACGTTACGAACTGTTTTTAATTGAGGTCCTGAATTTTAATGGAATTTTAATGAAACGAACGATGAATTAGAAATCCCGAAAAGGAAAGGCATCGCTACTGAGAAAAAGATATGAAACAGTGCTAGCCTCGGCATTTTGCTCATGGTTTGATGTCTGCTCCGAGAGCAGGCCGTTTCTCGAATAAATGATGCATTAAACTCTTTTTCTGGAATTTCAATTTCCCGGTTTTCTTTCTCGAACAGCTTTGAGAATTGGCATTTCCAAAGAATCTAAGACTCACCGGAAGGTTGACGAGCAATTGAGTCTTTTGTCATTACATTAAATGCTTTGAGGTCCCGCAGTTCTCCCTGAGATCTTTCAATTTCGAATCAATTCCAACTGACTTTCTTCAAGAAGGATTTTTTTTTGGCTTTTTACATTTAGAGTTCGATTTCATGATAAAGGTTCTCCTCATGCATCACCTGGGTTATCCTCAAGCATCACTTTAATTTTTCCTCAAGCATCACCTGACTAATCCTCAAGCATCACTAATCACTGAACTTATTTTTTCAAAAATAATTTTGCAATTAAGTCCGATAAAAGCACAAAATCCATAAACGTGGAAAGAGTTTGAGAGTGCGGAGGTATACATATGAACGCATTAGACTTCTTCTACAAGCAATTCTGTAAGTGCCGAGTAGTATACTATTTCTTCAAAAAGATAAGAAATGAAATGTTCATTAGCTTGCTTCCTGAAAATAAAAAGAAACATGTGAGAGCCTGGAAACACATCTTCCGTCCCAGGTAACCACTAACAACAGGCATATGCCATATTTAGATAAAACCAAGTA
>ENA-UOUE01000845-UOUE01000845.1-compost-metagenome-genome-assembly--contig:-NODE-845-length-22594-cov-21.625261_pt1 | contig 22594 bp, 18 predicted proteins | sample MGYA00238146_ERZ747223 | MGnify/ENA primary metagenome ERZ747223 (study PRJEB28781, sample SAMN06268865) | compost metagenome | isolation source: single cell | place: USA: California, Emeryville, Joint...
TTGATGCAAAGTTATTATTTTCAATCATGAATCAGAGCTGCCTTCCTCCAAATCAATGAATTTCACGATCAAGAGGAAATTAATTGGAGCTCAAAGCATATGAGTATATACTTCGCTCTCATAATGTTTTTCCGAACATTCGAGCTCAATCACTCGAACTTTTCGGTAAATTGTTCAGATGACTCGAAGCGAATAAATCGCCAGCCAGCAATAAGAGGGGGCATTCCCCCAATTATCGCCTAAGTCTGCCGCCTTTTAATTTTAGGACAAAGGTGGCTCTTGTCGACCACAATCTCTTGAACTTCAGGCAAGTCATCGAATCTCTTGGTCAAAAATCTTCCATTTCCCTCTCTCTGTCTATTCTTCGCATGCTGACTTCGGGATTCATGGCGATAAGTTTTAGATTTTGGTCTTTCGAAGATATAATTAGGTCCTTTTATTATTCCTTTTTCTAGTTTCTTGTTCCTGAGCTTGAGAATTCTCTCATATTGCCTCGAATTCACATATACAGGGGACTTCTCGAAATAAAGCAGAGGCAGTGGCTTCCTGCAATACAGAATTGGCACAAGCTCAGCTAAGTTGTTCTGCCCAGGAGTGATCCTCCCATGGGCACAATCTTCCAGTGGATGTACCTGCTGGTAATTGCCAGCATCACCAATCGTGTAGGCTCCAGATTTATCTGTCTTATAGAAGGCACAATTGTCCTGTAGACGGTGCAATTGGCCAAACAACCTCGTATCTCCGGATGGTATCGACATATCTGGGCTCCTTGCCTCGCTGAAATCGAGATAAAAGAGAGGTTGGTTGTCAAGGCAGTTATCCTGGCAACTGCTGTCACTTTCGTCAGATTTATAGGGAACTAGCTGCCTATCTTCAGGATATGTGCAGATTGCAGCATTATAATCGGTTGGTTTGATGATTGGGCTGAAACTGCAAATCATATCCTCATATTCTTGGTTAGAGGGATACTTGATGTAGGCGATTTCTGACATGGTGACGGAGAGAGAGGCGGATCGGTCGAACTTTCAAAATTCCTATTTTTTTATTGATCTCAATCATTTCTGATGAGTGAAATATAAAAAGGAAAATCGGCCAATCATATTTCAGGACCGCATTTTCAGTTGGAAACAGAAATAAAAATTAGATCCTTTCTCAAATAATGATGTGGTTGTGACTGTACTGTACTATTATACTGCCGAAATTGAGGGCTAGGAAGTGATTTTCAATCACTATAGACATGCTGCATCAGCGGTTTTGGGTTTTTTGGATTGTAAAAGATATCTTAAATAAAGTCAAAAAGCTCCGGAAAAACATTTATAAATTCACTAGCTATAATTGCGAGTGGGAATAAATAATCCACCAATCAAATGCGAAAGAATCGATAAAATACTGACACAATTCAGCGAAAATCTATATCAGGACATTTTTTGGAGCCTGCCCAGCACTTCCCCCTTATGGAAAGATTTGGTTGGTTTTTTGTTTGCTACAGTCAGATTTGAGCTTGACGACTCAAAAATAAGCCTTGTAATTCTATAAGTTCAACTACTTTCTACAAGACAAAGATGGCAAACATGAGGAAATTGTTTTACTTATTGGTGGAAAAGAAAAAAGCTACCGGAAAGCGATCTCTTTGAGAATCTATTTTCAAATGAAGGATGTATTAGGTTCACAGTGGTCTCTAAGGATAAGCGAGTATTGCTCTTAATATTATGTAGATAAGGAACAAGAACGTTTGTGACAAAAATTTGAGTCTTAGATTTTTGGAGCATGACTGAGCCAATATGAGTTTGGGTGAAAAGAGCGATAAATAAAAAATTACAATAAACCCAAGTAAAGCAAAATCAAGGAAGGCTAGATGGAAGATTGTTTCAGGCAGTTCAATTTAAACCCATGGAAAGCTACGTACAGATTTTAGTCCATAGATATGATACGGAACAAAGATTAAACACACTAATTTTACTCTAGAATTTTTTCACAGAAGACACCTTAATTTTTTGAACTCTTACCTCATTTGGCGTTGTTACGATCAAATTGTCTTCTCTGTTATATCGGAATTCATCCAACACAACCTTTTCATCGAGCTTCTTAATCTATCACATTCTAAGTATTTTTTGAGAAGAAATAACGCTATTTACCTCATATTTCAAGAGGTTCCCTCGAATTACATCAATTAATCTCCACGTGAGAATAAGATCGCCAGTACTTGTCACAATAAACTTCTCTTTCCCATCTTGCGAATCGTTGAATTTTGCAGGTGTAAACCTCACTTCTTTCACTCCATATTTCCTGCAATCATCAATGGACAAACGAAGTTTCTTGGGAATGGCTTTCTCTTTTCCAAGACCGTGAGTATAACCGTTTTTCGCGCCGGAGAAGGTCGGCAGTAATACAATATACGTTTTTGTTGTTGCGAGCAACCATTTTCCGTCTTTCGTGGTATCCAAGCCAACAATTGGATCTATGAAAATAAAACAATCTTAATCTAAATTTGTAGAGAGCAAATACCTCCGAGGCCTGGGAATAAAGTCTTTGCGTTCTGGCCGACTTCTTTGAACAGTCGTATCTCACCGTTTTGACTGCCTGTAGCAAAGTTCTCGTTGTCAGTGGACGCGAGTACAGTGAAATTCGGTGATTTCGCATACACTTTCCTTGAAAATGAATATATATGAGAACCAAATATGAAAATTTTTTTGGTACTGGCTGGCAATTTTGTTTTTTCCGTGGAGTCTCGGGTCGATTTTGAAGATGTTTCTGGCGTTGAGAGCTAAGAAGCAAGGGTCATTGGAAAGCTCTGAGTGTTTGGTTGTTGGATGGACATCTCCAAGTGTGTTCTCACCATCAGCATGCTAATGAAAATATTATAACTACTGTTTTTCACCACGATTTTTATTACCAATTCATCAATTACTCTGCCCTTTTCGAGGTCCATATAGAACACTTTTTTATCAGGAACACTATTTAGAAGAATAATCTTGGAGTCTTGGTCGTGGAAAACCATTTTCTTCGGTTTGACTTCGCTGCCGTTCAGCGACCTCACAACTGGGAGATTACAGATATGCTTTCAAACTATTCAGCAAAACAGCAATAAACAATGATCTTACATCTAGAGCTGTTTCGTTTTCATCGAATCCGTACACGGAGATGGTGGATCCTTTTGTAACGAAGGTTCGATCGAGTAATTTTGCTTGAGCAAGGCCCGTGTTTTTCAGTGTATCAGTTGGGTCTTTTCTCTGCGATCGATAGAAGTCATCCTCAATTTCCATATCTTGGTTCTCGAATTCTTGAGCATTTTTTAGGTAAAACTCCCGGTCCTGTGGTTCTTCAACGTCACCAGCAATCAACCGCATCCCGTAATCGATTTCTTCGACTTTGAAGAGCTCTTCAAGTGAGTCCTATTGGTATTCATTTGAGTAAGTGCTTTGATTTCCCAGTTTGCCTATACCTTGCTAGTATTTTCCAAAATGCACCTTGCTATCAAGAATTTAAACTCTTTCGCCTCTGAAGCCGTAGATTTGAGCTTTATCGCGTAAATCACAAGCTCTTCGTTCACAGTTTCGACCCATTTGAAGATAAGCGAGTCAGTCTCGATGTGATAGTTCATTTCGTTAGTGAGGAATCTGCTATATATTTTAGTTCCTGTTGAGTCGTAAATTTCATATCTGAATTCAAATTTGCCACAGTCGATGATCACAGCTAGCACATCTGGACAAACCGGAATGGGTTTGCCGTTGACATCGATTTGCATGAGATCAGCGTGAACTTTAAAGAGCAATTTAGACCCTTTGTCTAGTTCTATTGGGATATCAGGTCTGACGGCTGTTTCATTGATTTTTGACTCCTCTGGCTTATTCCCTCCTTTTTCATTAGAAGGAACTGATTTTATCAAATTCTGAGCATCCGAGGCTGTTGAAGTCGAAGAAAGCTTCATATCTCCAACTTTTTTCATGACCTCTTCCATCTCTTTAGCTTGCTTTTCCTTATCGTATTCATCTTTGTCCCTATTTTATATAATTAACACTAAACACACAAGCAGCACTTACCGACAAAGACTCATATATTCAATGGGATTTTTCACTTCAGATACAGGCTGCTGGTAAGTCACTTCGTAGAGCAACCTGCAAAAGATCTCTTTAAATCGGTCAGCTTGAGTCAAATCATTGATCTGATTATCAAATTCGAAGCCAATCGTCGACCTTCAATAGTTGTAATATTGGATAAGCTTCTCTGAATTTTGAGTTTACGAATAGCACTTACTTGTTTTCAAGCTCCCATTCAAAATACATTATTTCTTCGTCCTCGTCTGCTTGAAATTTGCTAGGATATTTCGTTCCATGATCCGTATTAAAATAGAATTTACCATCTGAAATTACAATCTGGAATGATAGGGAAAAAGTATTCGCTTGCACTGTAGGCCGCTTGCTCTGATGTATTTTGAACATGGACGTTGTAATTAAAAGGCTTGGTTTTATGAGCTATGAATCGAACAGTACATGTGATGAATCTATGTCGATTAGCGAATAAATTTGAAGATGTTTTACATGCACTCTTTCTTTTTGCCTACGAAGTAGAGTCTTCCTTCGCCGCAATACTTCGTATAGTCCAATGCATCGTTATTCGGCTTGTTTAGACCAAGCAATCCTTTCAGAAAATTCATTTTCGCTCAGATTTCAAATTTTTCGATGGATGATCTGCAAATAAAACCCGATCAAACACAAAAGTATCTGGAATTCGATAAACTAGAGAAATAAAGAAGGATTCTTATTATATTGACCGATTTCTTTAGAACACACCTCAATAGTTCTGAATAACCTCTGTTCTCGATAAGTTATCTTGGTTTTGGTGTCACTCGATTTCGAATTATTGGAAGCTCAATTTCCTTTAGATGATCTGAAGGTATAAGCTTCAAAGTCAGAGAATTAAGGTGTTTCCCAATAGAGGATATTGTTATTTCATAGTCTCATGAGCTTAATTTGATTCTTTGCCTTTTCAGCATCTCAGAGAGATTATCTTGATAAATGGTGTTCTTACATCACATGTGAAAAAACACACAAGATGTTACCTCTATATCTTGTAAGAAACCATATCGTATTCTTCATAAATAATGATTCAAAAATAAATTCACTTCGAAACGCAGTGGAGAGTTCTGCCCTTGAATCAGGTTTTTTTTTCTCGTTGTTTGTGATTCTTATTCTCGCGTTGCTTCTCAACTTCGAAATAAAAGATATTCGAACTTTATTTGCAAGTATCATTTTCTCAGAACATGTCAAGACAAGGTAAAATCTGCCACAAACGCCTTCTTATTCCTGTTCCTCAGCAAACCACGCGGATGACCTTGACCAAATCGACAGTAACATAAATTTTATTGTGCCGCATGTTTCAAAACTCAACTATCCACAGATCCAACCAAACTAGCAGCACAGTCAAAGTTTAATGACCTTGAAAAGATGATAAATGACCTTCCTCCTGATGAAGATGAAGTATTTCGAAATTAAATTCTACGCTTATGCGCATATAATAAGGAAATTGGCGAAGAGGAGCATAGTCCTGCCGGCAAAAAACGTAAAAGCTTTGCGCTTGCGTAGGAAATAGTAATTCTCACTTGTGATTTTATTAGTGCAGCGATACGAGTCAATACATGAATCCAAGAAAAATGCCGTAGAAAGAAGACAAACTATAGACATGGATTTTCCAATAGTGTGTTTCAAAGGAGCTCCAGCGGATGAAATTATTAGCAATGAAGACAAATATCATGCTCCTACCTTGATACTCTCCATCAAAACAATGGAATATGAGCTTGATAAAATTATTGAACCAGCTCTAAAAAGCAAAGAAATTGCAGAACCAGTGATGAAAAAACTTCTCAAAAAGAAAGCTGCTCTCACTAATCAATTAAGCGTACCTGCCTTTCTGGTTTTCGACTCCTCATTGTATGATAGAACTATGAAAAAAACATTCAAAATGGCAAATTGAACTCGAAAACTTTCCCCGGAATCATTAAAAAAGCAATCCAAGACAATACCGTCCTTATGAAAATCGCTGAAACCGCTAACCGAAAACTCGATGTCTTTAGGTAAATCTGATTTCCGCTCTCACGTGGCTCATAACTTAAGAAAGACTAGAGACCAGGCTGAAAATCTTGCAGAAAGAGCTTAATGAATGGAGCCCAAATAATATTGGAGAAACGATTAAAAAAATGGAAACACGTAAATTTTCTTTTGCAGAGCCCTCGAATTTAAAATCCATGAATTTCAAAGTTCGTGAAAGTGGAATAAAGAAATCGGCTCCTGTGAAAAGACAAGTGGCTGAGGATGATGATATTAAGCCTACACATAAACCGCTTTCAGATTATCAGGTTGGAAATATGACAGTTAGCTCGGTTCTGGGTCATGTCGAGCAAATGAAGCCTGACGAACTGATGAAACTGATGACGTTAAGGAAAGCTCAATACTACAATATGGCTACATATCTTAAGAGCAACTATCTGCCATTTCTCCCAAAAGAGGTATGCGTTTTGGCTGTCATGAATAAGGTAAATTGTGAGGTGTTTAGGAGCAAATGGTAGTGGAATCACGACTGAGAAAAGAATTTTTACCTCTGCTTCAAAAAATTAAAGACTTGACAACTGAATTAGAAGCAGGAAAAACTCAGAACGCCTCTCGTTTCATTATGAAGGAACTTCCTGAAGCCACTCCAGAACTCTTTCATCAAATGAGTTTAACCGAGCGAAAGAATAGTATATATATCTTCTGCTGGCTTTAATGAAGCAATTGAAAACGCTTAGAGTTAAATAAGATCATAGAAACCTGCCAGGAAGCACTTAATGGTGAAGAAGAAGTCACTGGAATGCTCCAAAGCAGTATGACCAACTCTAAGGTATATATCACTCGGATTAAATGATGCTTATGCGGTTCTCAGGAACATGCGAGTACAAGAAAAAAACTCACCGAAGCTCAAAAAAATATCGAGGAATACAATAAAATAATTGCCAGCCTCGAAGAGCTGCATAATGAGCCATGGATTCCCTTGCCTAAATATACCGTGGCATATGTACAAATGAATCGCTAAGCATCATGGCTTATATCTGAAACAGGAAAACAGATCAGTAAGCGTTCAAAATAGTGATATTGAGCCGCATATCCTGCAGATCAAGTTCAACCAAATTTCCAAATGTCCCACCAAAAGCTACTACATCGAATATTCAATCGCAAACGAGAATAATACAGTCGAAGTTAGCAGGACAAACGATGTAAGACAACTGACTAACGAATTATTTTAATTCACTATTTATAGAGCGAGTATAATACAGGCATTTGGAACTACCAAAGAGATGTAGCTCTTGTGAAAAAAGGATCCAAATTAAATCCTGAAGTTTTGAAAAGGACGATCAAATTTGAACTTATTTCAAGCGGTCGAGGATGGTAAAGAACAGACAAAAGAGGATTTACTTATCAACATGTTTCCTTAGCTGCTTTTCGACTGGACTTAAAGGTTCCGGAGAGATATCACTAGAGAGTTTGAATCATGAGAATACAGTTATGGGAAGAGTCTCAGCCCAGCCTGGATCAAAATATTCATATGATATTGAATACACGCTACGAATAAGAGAGCCAGTCCAGGCAAAAAGAAAGAAGTTTGCCGTCTTTAAGTTAGACAAAATGTTCCCGAAACTTGATGTTAATGCTAAATTACCAGTACCAAACGTTTTCAAGTTCGTTATTAATTCCTATATATCAAAAGGAACCAAAAAATGTTGTCAAAGAAGAAACAAAATCTGATATGGGAGTAGTGAATCAACAACAACAGCAGCCACAGTCTCAGCCTCAACAGCAGCAGCAATCAGCAGGTGGGGTTGGTGAGCTCGTCATAACAAAAGCGCATGAAGCCGAGCTCAAAACTATTCAAAAATCTCAGATGCCTCCTGGCATTGCCGAGGAGGATGTGTTAACTCCGGACAAATGCGAAAAGAATCAATGCTATTCGTATTTGCAGCAGCTTGTGGGCCAGTTGGAGAAGGCGAAAGAAACTTACATGAGCGGATTTGGTTCTGTTAGCGAAGCTAAGGCGGTGAGAGATAAATGGTCGGTGGCTTTCAAAGCATTTACGGTACATTTTGCTTCAATTGCTTGATTTGATAGTTCGTTATTGATTAATGTAGGTATTGGAAGCATCACTGCAGAATGGAACAATCCAACCGGATGAATACTTAGTATCTCTGACCAAACTTGCAGAAAGGGATCAAAAAATTTTGGAATTATATGAATCGAAGAATCTGGCAAAGATGGTGAGTTTTATGAGCGCAAAGTTGGGCTTTTTCCAAAACGAAATAGCTGAAATGAAAGAGCAAATGAATGGTTAGATTTGAGAGTATTTCTGTTAATTTGAAACAAAAGATTTATGCACTCATCATTTGGCTTCTTAGCGAGATATGATCCAGTGTCATGCATTTTGAAAACTTGATTTAGATGCATATTTCTATTGAGTTTAAATTCTTGAGAGGCGTTATGATGTTAAAAGATCAGGTGAATTCAACATATTGAAATCAATATATTAGAAACTACGATGAGATCATGAGCTGGTAATGTAGTGGATGGATCAAAGATATTTTGATTGCGCAACCTAGCCATGAATAATCACACATCAAGCATGCATATTATCATAGAGACGTTACGCTCTTGCGGCTTTTTTAATACGTTTAAATAGCAATAAAATTTATATCTTTATTGGCTTCATCAGTACCATGAGTAAACACCTCAGAACCATTGGTTCTCCGCTACGCTTTGACCAACTCCAATCACGTAAACAGTCTCAACCAGACATGCTTTCAGGTAGACCGCTCCTTTTCCAAAGATTTTCAATTCAAACATTGAATTAGGACGAGAGCGGACACCCGGTGGAGACAGTAGAGCAAAGACATTACAGTCCTTTCGGGCCAAAGATCCAACCGTTCCTTCCAAGGTATTTTTCGTTGAAGCATGCTCTTCTGAATACCAATGATTTGAAAAGCGTAATATTACATCCAGCAAATCGCCTCAAACCCAGAGACAGACAACTTCTCCCGAGAGATCTTTAAGTTTAGCAAGCACGGCTTTACGACTCTCCACTGAGAAGAAAAACCCCAATATCAATGTTTCGCCATTTTTCAAAAAGGATTTTCGGCCCAACTCAAGCCGAGAAAGGGCCTCTCCTCCAAAACCGAACTCCTCTCGTCCTTTATCAGAAACTGTCAAAGGGCGATTGAACGAGATAAATAGAGCAAAACAAGAATCTAAAGAAATTGGCAGAGAAGCTTTGGTAAACGCAGCTCACAAGAAAGAACTGGCATTGCAAGTTCAAGCTTTAGAAAATAGGATTAGGAAACTGAAGCAAGAAGAAGAGCAAATGATTAAAAAAATACAAGAAACCACGCGAAAAACCGAAAAAGTGGCTAATATCAAAAAGCGGCGGATGGAAGATCTATTTGATAAGGCGAGAAAAAAAGAAAAGGAAACATATGAGCTTATCCGTCGAAAGAGGGAACTTGCTAAGGAAAGAGAGAATCAAAAGTATGGATTGAAGAAGAGTGTTGAAGGAAGTTTTAGAGAAAAGAAAGAAATTGCTAGTAATGTTAAGCAAGATAATGCGTACCTTAAAAAGGAGAAAGAAAGAAAACTCCGAGAGCAAAATGAAAGGAACAAAGAGCTGATAAATTGCGTTAAGTCGCTTGAGAAATCTGTTGTTGAGTCAAAAGCAGAGCATGAAAGGCTTTTAAGGTCGGATTCGAGCAAATCTTTCTTCGACAAAATTCGCAATGATAAAGAAGAGCAAGAGGCGCTTGGGAAAAAGCTAAAGGATCTTTCGGCTGTGGAAGAGCAGTTAGTAAATCGATTGAATCAAACGTACAGTATCCATAAAATGAAGTTTGAAGAGTTGGAAAAGATGTTTAATTTGCGCGTCTCAGCCCCAAACGTTTTCGAAGAGATCGATCCCAAGGCGATTGATCCGAAAAAAGTTTAATGCAGCTAATGTTTCATAAATAAAACTAAATAGGGAAGGGGAAGTGAGACCGATTTTTTCAAAATTCATCGTGTCTCATTATTAGATTCATGTTTATTGTTTTTCCAGCAGTTCATAATCAAATCAGAATCACATTTAGAGTTTCGATTTCTCATCTAACAAAGCAAGTATAGCAATCGACTGCAGTTCTAAAAACAAAGCACATATTTGTAACGGAACCGCCTCTAGACAAATTCTTGCACTTTGTCGAGCTTTTTTGGATTGCCCTTGGCAACATTCATAAACATATTAATTGCCCTCTTACGCTACTAATAACTCTTTGAGAATGATGCATTACGACTCATTTTTCACGCTATCAGGGAGTGATTCTTACCATAACCAAAATATTCATACCGTAATTTTTGCAGTCTATCAGTATACCTTTAAAAGAGGACGTTATTCACATCATACAGAAGTTTCTGACTTCTCCCTAAAGTTTCTGTTGTTCTCCGCCGATTGGTGGGATCGTAAAGGATGTCGACTTTCCGATTTCTTCATCATATTTCTTAACGGTAGTATCCTGTATCCAAATTTAAGTAGTTTATATCACCTCAAATTAAACAAATTTTGCAATAAAATCCTTCCTAATTGGAAACACTTCTTTACTGCAATGTATCGAAAAGCTAAAGACGTAGGCATCATCGGCATTGAAATATACTTCCCTCGACAGTATGTCTCACAAGCAGAACTCGGTAAAATGACCTCATTTAGGCAGAACATATAATAACTTATTTTGACCCAGAGAAAGAGTATGGAGTTCCTGCAGGCAAATACACCATTGGTCTAGGACAAATTAACATGGCATTTGTTGAACCATGGGAAGACGTCAACTCTATTTCATTTACAGGTTAGTATTATTGTCTAGATCAATTTTAAACGATTAATAGTCGTCCAGAACTTGCTTGAGAAATATAAGGTGGACCCCCGCAATGTCGGACGATTAGAAATTGGTACTGAGACATTGATAGATAAGTCCAAATCCACAAAAACCGTTTTGATGGAGCTGTTTGCGAAACATGGAAATCATGACATTGAGGGTGTTTCAAGTCTAAACGCTTGCTATGGAGCAACAAATGCTCTATTTAACACTATCAATTGGATGCAAAGCGAGTCCTGGGATGGTAGACTTGGAATCGTTGTTGCTGCGGATATTGCGGTGTATGATAAAGGCCCTGCCCGTCCGACTGGAGGAGCTGGTGCTGTTGCTATCTTGATCGGACCTGAAGCTCCAATCGTCATGGAGAGCATCAGGAGCACATACATGACTCATGCTTACGACTTTTACAAACCAGATGCAAGTAACAACAATAAACGATTTCTTTTATTGATGAATGCGTTTGCAGTGAGCGAATTTCCGACAGTGGATGGCCAGCTGAGTGTGAAATGCTATCATGATGCTATAAAGCACTGCTATGAGGGCCTTAAATCTAAATATCAACAGACTGGTAGAGGGGATATCAATCTCGATAAGCTAGACTACTGCTGCTTCCATAGTCCGTTTTGCAAGATGGTCTACCGATCGTTTATCACACTTATGAACGTCGACTTGAAGTAAGTGAAATTTGATTAACTTCCCTAAAAGGACATTTCTAAAGAGAAGGAAGCTTGAAAGGGGCATCTTTTGATGGAGAAATTCAGAAAAGGCTTCAAGAAATTAAAGGGACAGAGACAAGTGCGGATAGCAAAGAGAATGCTGGATTGCTTAAGGCTTATTGGGAAAAGAAAGTAAACACTCTCGATAATTTTTGAGGGCTTTATCAACATTTTTATTAGGCCAAGCAAGGCACTTATCTAAGCTCACAACTCGGCAATATATACGCAGGATCACTCTACTGTGGACTCATTTCATTGATTTCAAACGACAAAATTGACCTGGAGGTAATCATTGAAAGATTATTCAATTGGCTTCAAGAAGCGTTTGGATTAGAATAAAAGAATAATGATGTTCTCATACGGCTCTGGACTTGCCTCTTCGATGTTTATTCTTCATGTTCGTTCAAACGTCAATGACATGAGGAAAAAGCTCAGGGTCCCAGAGCGGTTAGCTGCAAGAGTGAAGGTCACTCCGGATGTATATGAAAAAATCATGGATAGCAGAAAGAGCAACTTTAATAAGGCAGGCCTGTCCTTTACACCTAACCTTGATCTTTTGGAAGACGGAGCTTACTACTTAGTCCAAATTGATCCCAAATTTAGAAGGACGTACGCCAGAAAGTCTCAAGGAAAAATTGTTTCAAAGAATTCTTTGAGCTTTGAGGTAAATTTAACTCATTGATGTAAAGTTTCATTAGTTTCACAAAGTCAAAAGAAGCCACCTCTAAGCAATTATCGGAAACAACAGAACAAGGGGTCCTTGGAAGATTAAAAATGATCCAAGGTCATTTAATGAGTTCAAAAGCTGAAGGTCAGTAACTGATGGCACGTTAAAATGTTTTCTGTAACTCAGTTAAGAACTTGGTCCCACTTGGGCAACGTATTTTTCATATTTTGGCCCATTTGAGTCCTGCCTCGTATATGAACATCATTTAATCACATTTAAAACTTTGTCGAATGCTCTATCAATGTTCTCAAAGTCGTCTCAAGACGTTTTGGAAGTCAGGTATTAATTTTCTGCAGCGATAAGTTCGAATATGTTCATCTAAAATGATATACATATATATATTGCCTACATTCTTCTGAGAATTGCCGACTATTGAAGTTCAATTAATAAAATTTAAATAATAGTATAGATCTTTTTAACATAAAAGCTGAATGGGATTATTTAGTAGAGCAATTTGGGTCTTGGTACTCGTCCTCATCGTTGGTGGGATTAGAAACCTCCTACAAGACTCACAAGCAAACGTTCCCTCCAAAGAGGACGAGATTTTCGAGCAGTTTCCGCATAGAACGACTTACAAACTGAAAAATTACACTCACAATGGCAAACCTTACATTGCTAAGCTTCCATTACATATGCATCACGGCGATTTCTCAACTGTAGGGTTCTACGCAAACTATGATAAGCTTGTGGAGCAAATTAAACTTGATGAAGGGCCATACTCAGGTTCCGCGGACTTTGTTCCATTGACTTTGGAAACTCCACAAGGAAAAAAGGGAGCCTACTTCATCTGGACCGCTCATTATTCAGAGATTGATCTAAACCCATATGAAGAGCTCATCTTTTGCATGGCCATTGCTCATAAGAACTCCAAGAAATCTTCACTCAAATGCCATGACGAAGAGCTCTGCTTAGCCGATGCTTTCAATAAAAAAGAGCAGTACTGCCATCTGCTGTATTTGAGTAGCGATCTACCTATTGCTTATGGCATTGAGATTCTCGGAACGAATAAGAAAAAGAGTGATGGAGCGACTATTGTCTACGCTCCAGTGAATGGAACGAAGGAAGTCAATATCACTTGTACATTTAAGGATGTGTTCAATGCTAACTTGAACGTTGACATGAATCCATTAGCTGGAGTGAAATTGGTTCCGAGATTAGTGAACCAAATGGGGCTAAACAACACTTTAAGTCAACTTTGGGATGTATTGAACGCGCGTCGTCAAGAGACAAGCATCAGATTGAGCCGAGGATTGACGACCATTTTTGACTCGTCGAAATACTTCCCAGAAATGAGAGTCGTTGCAAGATTCCCAGAGGCAGTAATTGAACCTTGGAATCCAAGCAAACATCGTGTGGACGTTCATCTCAAGGAAATTAACAAGTTTGAGTTAACACCAGCAGTCGTGATTACTGCGAGGAAGGCTCGGGGTGTTTTCCTGCCTCCAACTGCTGGAGAAGGAGCCGTTTAAAAAGTGGTTACTTAGTTCCACTAAATCAATCACAAATCCTCTCTCTAATAATATATCATTTATTATCTCTATAATAATATTCGAATACCAACAAGATTTCGATAAGTTAAGTCAATAAATAAATATGGAAAACAAGTGAAGGCTTCGTCCTAATCACTATTTTTAATCTATTAAGACTCTTCGCCCCTCTCCCTGAAAAGATGCTAGAAAACTTATCAAAAAATTCCTCAACCTTAATTCAAAGTGTTATCGTCACTGACATTGGAGATTATTATTGGATAATCGAAGTCATAGAGAGAGAGATGGTCTCAAATTTTATGCACGATACCAATGACAGATATACCTCTTTCTATATTAAAGCTATTTGCAATTAGCATCTGTCAGAAATTTAAAAAGTTCAAAATTTATCATCATATTCAAAAGTTGGTAAAAACAATAAAAATTCTGCTATATGATGAAGAAAAAATTCAAGAAACCAATGGGTCTCAGCCTCGATTGTGAAGACCAGCCTGATCCACTTGCACAGTCAACATACACTCGCATGTAATCTACTTCATAGCGAAAATCCGGCTCACTTTTCTCAGCGATGCTGAAGGATTGAAATTCATTAAGGATGACATCAAAGTCGGCAAAGAAGGACTGAGCAAAATCAGCGGTGGCGAAGAATTAACTAACTACTTAGCAGTCAAGAAAGAAGATTTAGATGTAAAAACAACTCAAAATGATTATATATATCACGCAACCTATTCCATTTAGTTCGGAGACTTACTGGGAGTCGGTGCAGCAGGACAAGTTCAACAAGCTATTTATAAACCCTTGGATGTGCCTGTCGCCGTTAAGGTAAAACCAGTTCTCTTATTTTGATTCGCCTAAAACAAAATCAGAATATAAACATCTATGACCAAGCAAAAAGGCATCAGTTGATGAACGATATCCGTCTCCTCCTGCAAATTAAAACCAAATCTGAATCAGAATATCAGAGTTATTGTCCGTTCATTGTGAAAATGTATGGAGCATTTTATGACGAAGGTTCTGTGAAAGTAGTCCTCGAGCTCATGGACTGTGGGTCATTGCTCGATGCTTTGGGCAAGCTAAAAACAACCAAGTCCAGTCCTCCTTATTTCGAAGAGCCTGTGCTCGCAAAAATCACACAGCAAATCCTGAATGGCCTCATGTTTCTTCACATCGTTTCTCGCCAAATGCATAGAGATATCAAACCTGCAAATATTCTTATTAATAGCAAGGGAGAGGTGAAGCTGACAGATTTTGGAATCGGAAAAGAGCTTGACCAAACTGACCAGTTTACGAGTACTTTCCGAGGAACACAGACCTACATGTACCTTATCGAGTTAGAATACGATGGATTGATTAAATTCTTATTGTAGGAGTCCTGAGCGTTTAGATGGTCTACCTTACAATCATGTTGGAGATATTTGGAGTGTAGGTGTGATGCTTATAGAACTAGCAACAGGGAAATATCCTTATCCTCATGGAAATTTCATTGAAATGAGAGAATATATCAATGAAAAGCCAACTCCGAATGTTCCTACTGATGGCTCATATAGTCCCGAATTTCAAGATTTCATCAACCAAGCGTATATCATTAATATTAGATATTGAAACATTAATGTGCTGTGCTCTTCAGGTTGACCAAGAACTATAAAAAACGGCCGAGTGCGATTGAGCTCATGGTATCTGTCCACATCCAAAGCATTTTATTAATGATTTTTAGCGACATCCTTGGATTTTAAAAAATAATAAACTTGAAGTGGATCTCGAAGAGTGGGTAAAAGTCAATAATCTGAAAAACAAGAAAAAAGTGAAAAAGATGGAAGTGATACAAGAAGAGTTTTGATTATAATAGCTTTTCATAGACTTGATTATTGAGTTTACTACCTGGAGGGACGAGGGGAGTTACATGACTATCATTTGTCACTTTTTTTTATGTATAATTTGAATTCTGGAAGCTTGATGTATATAGTAATAATCTTGGATTTTAAACAAAAAGATTTTGAATTATCAATAAACAACATTTTAACTTTATTTAACACGATGGGACTTCTGTTCTCTAAAATTTGGAGGCGCATGTTCAATTCCAGCCGAGAATTCAAGATTATTATAGTCGGACTCGCGAACGCTGGCAAAACAACCATTCTATACAGATTGTAATCAACATTCAATATGTGTATGAGCAAAATAGTCACTTAGGCAAAGTCATACAAACCCAGCCCACAATTGGCAGCAACGTTGAAGAAGTGCGCAATAAGAATGTGAGATTACAAGTAAAATTAATCAAATTTCTAGCAGAATATCATCTGTTTTGTAGGTCTGGGATCTTGGTGGTATTGCATCATAGTATTCGTGAATTTTCTAATACTCAATGCAACAACATGTAGGTCAAGAATCGCTGAGGTCAGTCTGGTCAACATATTTTTCTGGAACAGATGTACAAAAAAATCGTCGTTAACAAAATAAATCATCAATTTGTGTTGAATGCTTAGGGGATAATCTTCGTTGTGGACAGCGCGGATCGGAAAAGCGAGCTTATATCTAAAATGGAGCTTTTTAATTTGGTTTCAAATGAGGAACTGAAAGGAGCAGCCATACTTATATATGCGAATAAACAAGATCTTCCTGATGCAATGACCGCTGCAGAAATTACTGAAAAAATGTCCCTGACTGAAATTAAAGAGCACGAATGGCAAATTCAGGTATTTTTGTGATGGCTGAAACTATTATAGCATTTTTCATAAAGGCTTGTAGTGCAAAAGAAGGCAAAGGCTTACAAGAAGGACTCGACTGGTTGACTGATAAACTAATGAGTCAGAAAAAATAATTGTAATAATAATTTCAGCTGGATTTGGCAGCGATTTATTTGTTCCTGCTTTATCTGAGCATCAGAGGCAGTACGATTGTACAAAAGGATTGCTGGTTTTATAAGTATTCATATTCATAGTAGAGCACAATTGATATCGTATTAAATATCAATCCAAATATGCTATCAATGCTTCCAATGGCTCTCATATATATTGTTTTTTTTTGCCATTAGGATCTCTCATGGACTCAAGAATATTATCAGACGAATCAGAGGAGTAAAAGAATATAACATTGAAACTCGAAGAAAAGCATTGATTCCAGAATCTTCTCTGAATGGAGTGCAAAAATGATCGGATCAAACAAAAAACAACCATAAATTATAAAATGCGAATACATAGTAGAGTATTGTCTCTTAATTTCATTAAGAAATCATAAATGACGATAGGTATCTATCTATCATGCTCTTCAAAATAACCCAGCAACTTTTAATAAAAATTATCAACAATTGAGATTACATTTCACAGGAAAAAGAGGTCGCTGAGTCACTTAAAAGTCATGTGATGGACAGGAAAATATGTTAGGTTTAACATTTTTCGAAGAGGTGTTGTATTTCGAGGACGAGGCACTTCTCAGCAAATTTGATTGCTTTGTTTTTGAAGGAACATCTTGTCGTTTTGAAACAGTCTATGAGAATTTATTAGGGCTCACATTGTGAAGAATCAACAAATACCTCAGTAATGAACTTGGAACGTTTATCGCTTGAATTTTCTCTTCGGCGTCTGATTTCTCGAAGAATGCGACGATTCTTGTCTCCAGTAGCTGTATCAATCGCATCGAACGGAGTCATTTCATTAGCTGTTTCGGAGTTATAAGGAGCTGGCAAGTATTCTGGTTCAAAAAGCTTCTTTTTCAGCTTATTACGGCTCTCTTCAAATGAACTTAGAAAAACATTCTCTTGACGTTTCTGTGCAGCAGACAACACGCTATTCGCACCTTTCTTTGCTCCGGTTGAGAAATTATTTCCTCTTTCATGACTATACCGCTTGCGGTGCGAGACTTTGGCACTGCTCTCATCAGTCTTTGGAGGCTTTCCAGAAGATTGAGCGTAGGCTGCATCAAGGAAGATATTTTGATTCGAAAGTTGCATGGAATTTTCCTTTAGCATTTCTTTTGCCTGATATGAGTTCCTCTCTGCAGTAGCTGGGTTAAGCGCTGCTTGCTCTTCGAATTCATTGTAGAGAGCTCTTTTAGTTAGATTTTTCAGTTTGTTGATTTCTTGTCTGAATGCTTTGGAAGCGTCTTCCAGGCACTGATAATTGCTCTCGTTTTCTTCTTTCACCTTCCTCCAGTCGGTAGGTTGTAGCCGCTGAGAAGATCGAACTGCTCTCGATGCGGTTGAATAATTACATTGCTCTGCTGAACTGCTGCGAGGAATTCTCTCCCACTCTTCTCTTGAGTAATTTTTCCTGATTCTACCAACTGAGCCTGGGTCATTGCGTTTTCGTTCTGTCATGGGCAATGGAGATGAATTATCAAGGATCAATGAAACGTTTGCTTGGTCTTCACCCTCATTAATAACCATCTGACCTTTTAGCTGTAAAATTCTCTTGCCAGGGGTTATCTGCAAGTAATCTCTTAAGATATTCACGCTTTTTCTGCTAGACTCGTGAGGGCGGGACATCTTTCTAAAATCACTCTCGAATGGCGATTCAAATCGATAGTAATTATCACTCTTAGAATGGATATCTGAGCCTTCAACCTTGGTGCCAGAATCTCTTTGTGTCAGTCTTTCTTGCTCACTAGATGCTCTGAACGCTAGATAATTGGAATTACTTCTCAGAATCTGATCAAATTGGTCTTCTTGGTGTGGTATGCTTCTCTCATTATTTTCAAGCTGCACCTGGCCTTGATTGTGAACTTGTCTTTGGGAAATATTTTGAAAAGTTCCAAGAAAGTTATGCTCAATGGGATAGATTCGATTTTGGGTTGAATTGCTGCTCGGCTCTTTGGATTTTGAAACTTGGTCTCGATTTGAAGCTTCAAAATTGTAGGAAAAACGTGGGCCTTGTGCTTCCAGACGGTCAGAAACACGTTCCAGGTAGCCAACACTTTTTCGCATGCTTCCATTTTGATAGGAATGGTCTGCATAAGAAAATGATGCTGGCTTATCACCATTATAAGTTTTCCGCTCGAACCTTTGAGAATTACTATTGTCAAACTCCGCGCTGAGGACATAATCATCAATTGGAAGAGCTCCCTGAGGATTCTGTATCTCTTTAGGAACCAGAAACTGCGATTGCTCGATATATTTTGATGGATCTTGCAATTTTGGTTGAAAATTTTGGCTTTTCGCTTTCTGGAGAGCAGCATGACCTTGCTTTGACTCTGCTGATGCTTTGGTGTTACTCTTTTTCATCGCTTTCTGGAGGATGCGTTCATAATCTGATATAGGTTGGACCTTAAAAGGCTGAGCTTTCTGCTGGACTACTATCGAATGTCCTTGAGACGCAGGGACGTTTTTCGTAGCTCTGGAGAGGAAAGATGAGTTATCTCTCGAGAGATCTGGGTAGTGCTGTAGAGGTTTAGGAGTCGGATTCAAACGAGAAATTTGAGGCTCCGGAGCCAACACGCGCAGATTCTTCTCACAAAGCTGACTCAATAGGCTCATTGCGACTGGCTCCTCAAACGAAAAATGAATTGTGGACGGATCAACGTGGGAATATCTTTCCTCACTCTTACAAACAGACGGCTCTATTTTCGATTGAGAGAGATCACAAAGGTCGTTTGCCAGAGATTTTTCACACCCAACTGCTGACTGTTTAATATAGCTTACACTGCCAAAAGGAGAATTGAAAGGACAATCTCCTGCAGAATCTGGCGAGTATAAATGGTTCCTTTGATTTAACGATGTTTGAGGTTGCTGATTTGATGAGAATAACTCTGAATTTCCAACAAATCTCTGCTCCGCGAGTGAACTCCTTCTCCGCTCACTTCTTCTTTCATTTGGAAGTTGCTGTGAATGCATAGAGATGCTCTCTCTATATTCACAACGCTCTTCATGAGAATCCTGGCGTAATACTTGTGAAGGTTTTTCAACAGTGGTTTCTTTTTCGGCTCGAATGGAATTGGTGTCTGGGCGGTCTTTTTGAGTAGGAAGTTCAACGGAGATTCTCTCGAATGGTTCGGCCTTAGGGCTAGGCCTGACGTGAGTAGATCGATCTGGAAGTTTGCGAGCAATATGCATTTGAGTTTCAACTTCCAGAGAAGGTGCTGTATGATTCTGTTTACTTGTTTCTTCTATCAGATTTGGTGCATGCGAAACGAGGGCGTCTCGATCTTGGAAGTATCTTTCTGAAAACAGCCCATTCAGAGTGTCTCCGTTAGAAGAGCCATCTTTCACAGAGACATATTCGCTGGTGCGCTGAGAGTTCGGGACAGTGCTATCTGGTTTGTTTTCGGATTTTAGTTTGCTCTTATAAGCGGCCCATTGCTGATACGTTTCAAACATTTTGCGCGGTTGACTTCGAGATGAGTCTTCCCTCTGACTATCGAGTTCCGTCTGAACTGCTGCATTCCTTTGGTGCGGTTCTGGTGATCTTTCAGTCTGCTTGCTTTCAGCTCTGCTGGTCACACGAGCACTGAAAGCATCTACATTATTTTGTCTGTTCGAGAGCTCAGCGCTACTGCTAACACTTGTGGTTTTCAAGGGCAGCTTATTCTGAGAAGTAGGAACACTTATTTGACTGTTTACAGGGTCTGATGTTTCAGCTGCATAATCATTCGTCGAGCTTTGAGTCGGCTCTCGGAGTCTCCCGAAAAATCGAGAGGGCTCTGAATTTGGTTCTTTATTCTCAGCTGCTCTCTTGAAATGTCTTTCATGTGCCTTGGGTGAGCTTTTTTCAGAAGTAATTTCCAAATAAAATGAGGCACGATGGTGACCGAACTCACTTGATGGCTCCATATTATCTGGCTGTATGCCACTCTCGCTCAAGGGTTCAAGGTCATGACTCGCTTTTGAGCTCTTATTCGAAAGATTTCCAAACTCAATTTCGCCTAATTGTAAGCTATCCGGTTCTTTTTTCTCTTCTAAATTCAAGTGAAACCTGGCCGGAGTTGAGCGATTCTGCCCTCTCGACGAATAATGAGAACTCTCTGAAAGGTTTGATTGAGGGTCAGGTAGAGGCGCGGTATGATTAATAAAGATCTCAGACGAATTTGAACCGTCACTATTTTCTGAAGCTTGCCTTTGGTTACGCCGGGCGGACAGGTCAGGGCCTGGAGAAGTTTTTATATAACTTTCTCTTGGTCTAAATCGAGTCTCTTTGGTGGGTTTTGAAGAATATTGTGGGATAATATAATTGTCCAAAATGGCGCTGGACTCGTTTGCTTCATTTGCATTGCTACGATTCATTGATTGTTCGTTCATCCCCAAGATTGAAGAAAGCTCTTTGGCATTCTGTCCGAAATTTCCGGTTTCAAACATACTTTTGCTGTTCGTTTTATTTTCCTCAGTGTCTTTACGTTGTTGAAGACTGTGAGAACTCCAAAAATTAATGGGTCTTTTCATTTCAGTTTTGTCGATCTGAAATGCGCTATTGTTTTTCGGCTCTTCCTTATTACTGTCCCACACATCTCTCCCAGCAGTGATCGCAGGGAAAAGACTAGAAGAGTTTGAAGGTGACTGGTCTTTGTGAGGGTGTGCCTCAATTCCGAAATCTTCAGACTGATCTTCAGAGTCATTCAACGAAAATGAGGGTGTTGTCTTTCGAATGAAAGGTAACCTCTGAATATTATCCATGTTTTCCCGAGGAGAAGCAGTTTCATTCCGCGCATCTACTTTTAACGAGGCATGGACTTCAGAATTCTCTTGCAAATCGCCTGACCTATCTGACATGATTTGGCCGGATTCAGGATTGAAGTTATCCTTTCTTAGCGACTCATCTTTTTGTGATAGAGACGAAGATTTGTCTCTCGCATCCCCCTCTCCTTTAAACGACAATTGAATATGTGGCAAAGAAGCTTGAAAAGGGTGCTCTTGGTGAGTTATTTGTGCATCGTTATCAGCAAATTCGTTTTTCGTACATTGCTCCTGCTGATTTGTGCCTCGACGAGCTGAATTCCTTGCAGTGCTGACCATGCTATTGATCCTCGAACTTGACAGGAGCTCGGATCTCTCAGTAATTTGGGATCTTTCGGCGCTTTTCTCCGCATTCTGAGAACCATTTAATGGGGAATGCTCCGAAATAGGACGACTCTGGTTCATAAAGAACGCTGTTAACTCCGGCATATTTACTGAGATCCTGTCATTTTTTGGGGTGAGCTCAGTTTCTGGTTGAACATTTGAATTGTTGAAATGAGCCAGATCGAGGTTCAAATCGCGATAATGCTGGCTGTTTTCAGTCTGTAGGTGATTCGTCTGCTGGACTCTCGAATCATAGGCTTCAAAGTAATTGTTTTTGAAAGTTTCATCAGGATAGCCATACAAAGGGACATTGCTATCGTAAAGATCATGCATACTAACTGCAGCCTTTTCATCCAGGGTTTTGAGATTGTTCTCCTTGATTTTCATCTGAGGGTTCGTATTTCTCTGATACATTTCAGAATTCTGAGAGGAAAATGAAGAAACCGAGCCCTCTGATTTGCGATGAGTGCTTGGAAACTCTGGGCTCTGTCCATTATTTTGAATAGGGGAATTTTTTGGAGGTTCCTTCATCATATCACTATCATTTTGTTCATCTTGCGAGGACTTCAGTCTTTCAGATTCTGTATCAACCTTCTTTGATTTTAAGCCGCTAAGTCTATTGTCTTCTGCTGCACTCGGCCGAGTCTCTGGCTTTAATTTACTATCTGAGGCGAATTTATTTATTTTTTGTCCTTCCGCTAGAATAGCTACTGGCAAGTCATCTCCTTTATTGTTAATATCTTTATTCAGCATGCTCTTTTTAAAAACAAGAGT
>ENA-UOUE01000846-UOUE01000846.1-compost-metagenome-genome-assembly--contig:-NODE-846-length-22590-cov-14.180873_pt1 | contig 22590 bp, 8 predicted proteins | sample MGYA00238146_ERZ747223 | MGnify/ENA primary metagenome ERZ747223 (study PRJEB28781, sample SAMN06268865) | compost metagenome | isolation source: single cell | place: USA: California, Emeryville, Joint...
AATATTTAGAAGAGAAAATTCAGCAAGATACGAATTGGAGAAAGCGAAAAGGCATTCATCAACCCAAGCTCCATATTATTTCCCAATTCGTACCCGGCTTCGAGCTGCTTGGAAAAACGTTCCTTCAAGATTACAAAAACTCCACTCAAAAGAATAAAAAGGAACTATTTTGTATCGGTGAAGGAAAAGTTCCTTTGAGAGGATTCGGGAGAGCGATGGCAGTGGCTATTCTTACTCAAGATTACGACTTTATTGGTAATACAGGGAGGAATATCGGATACATACCGATAGAGAATGGAACATACTTTGAGATCCTCAAGATAGATCCTGGAGAAGCGCTCACATTGGAGGAAACCCTAGTTAAGGCCAAGGCTGTACACAATCCTCTCAAAAAAAGAGAAGCTGTTGTTGGGACGCAAGGAGAGCGAATCAATTTCAATGAATTAAATGAGATTGATCAAAAAGAGTTCGTGCAAACTTTAAAAGATATTTTAGAAGTCAAGCCTTCCAAACTTGAAGAAAATTTCTCGATTTTCTTTGAAGTCAATCCCAAATTTCGAAGATCTTTTGAGGAGTTCCGAAATCGAAGACAACAATTGCTATTTGTTTTCGTGACTGAAGTTAGAAATCTGATTACACTTCAAATCATGAAAATTGAGAGGCAGCAAGCTGAAAAGCATGCTCTTGATTGGGGTAAACAACCAACCCTGCTGACATCTGAAATAGAGAAAAAAGCTGAATTGCTTCGAAACAAAGCTCAGTTAGAGGCTTTTGCAGTGGCGGAAGATTCTAATTCTAAAGAATCAAAGCAGTATCAAGTCTCACATAAAAAGGAAGTATTTGTTGGGAGAGGATCTGAATTATCTCAGCTCAAGAAGCTGTTTATTGGTAATAATGGGATTCTTGGGTGCACAATTGTAGGAGGGGCTGGGTTAGGGAAATCACAGCTCGCGACGGAATATATCATCAGAAATCAGGAAGACATATATTCTGAGGTCGTTTGGTTGCATGCGGAACAAAATGATTTGATTGTTGATCAAATCCAAATCTACCTTGAGACCTGTCACAAAATGAAATTTGATCCTCAAGACAAAAATAAGAAAGCTACTATTGTTCAAAGCCTATATCAAATCCTTGGAAAGGAGGATAATGGCACTAGTCTGAATAAGAAACGAAAGAAAGCTTGCATTGTATTCGATAATGCAGACAGTATGGCTCAAATAGCTGTTTATCTGCCAGACAAAAGGCGTTTTCCAAAACTACAGATAGACATTATAATTACTTCACGCTATAAAAAGTGGGAAAACCCGGTAGATTTGATAATCGAATTGCAAGCATTTAGAATAGAAGATGTGAAAAATTATATTAGCGCTTGTATTCCTACCATCGAAACAAATCAAAATATTGACCAGCTCGCAAAAGATTTAAATGATCTGATTGGAGGATTGCCTTTAGCTCTATCGCTAGCAGTTGCTTACATCCAGCAGAAAGGGATGAGCATCTCCGAATTTTGTGAGATTATTTCGAAGGAAAACAATAAAGAATTTATTCCTCTTCAACCTCAAAAGGATTTCGAAGAAGAATTGAAACTAGTCGAAGACGAGAAAGACTTGAGAAGTATAAATTTGGTTTCAACAATCGTTACTTTAGCCCTCGCAGACTTGAGGCTAAAATATTACTATGTTGAGCCTATTTTAGATATCCTAGCTTACCTTTCACCAAATGATATCAGCACAAATCTGTTAGTTGAATGCTGGAGTTATTGCCAAAGTAAAGCAAGTCCCGTTGATCCTCGACTCACTGAGCTTCCTCCAGAGAGCATTCCAAATCAAGTCATGCATGAGTTGAAGGAATTAGTGCGCATTGAAAACTCTCACGAATGTAAAGACCCAATAATTATGGTGGAAGATTTTCACAAGGCATTAGAGCTGTTGTCCTCATATTCTCTAATAACTGAGAAGTCTATTCAAAATACAGTTAAAGAGAATGAAGACACAACAGAAGAGAATATCAATGGCATGAAAATTAGCATACACCGATTAACACAACAAGTGATAAGGCTGAACCATCGAAGTAGCAATCACTATGAAAAAAATTATAGCAATATATTCGATTGGATGGTGGCGAAATTAGATTATGACGAAAAAGATTTGAAAGATATTAGAAGGGCAGATTTGTTAGTTCCTCATGCAATTCACTTGGAAAGTCTTCAAAATACGTTGAAGGATCTCAAAATGGTTGAGCTGCAAGGAAAGATTGGAGAACATCAGCTATATGGAGTTGGCAAATACGATGTTGCATTGAAATACTACGAAAAGGCTCTTGCGATTAAAGAAAAATATTATGGCAAAGATCATCCTGAAACTAGCATCACACTTACTAACCTCGGATGTGCATGGGGATCTTTAGGTGATTATAAGAAACAGAAAGATCTCTTATCTCGAGCACTTGAAATCAATGAAAAGCATTATGGCAAAGATCATCCAAGTGCTAGTGCCACACTTACTAACCTCGGAATTGCATGGGGATCTTTAGGTGATTATGAGAAGAAGAAAGATCTCTTAACTCGTGCGCTTGAAATAACAGAAAAACATTATGGCAAAGATCATCCAAGCACTGGCATCACACTTAACAATCTCGGGATTGCATGGGGATCTTTAGGTGATTATGAGAAGAAGAAAGATCTCTTAACTCGAGCACTTGAAATCAAAGAAAAGCATTATGGCAAAGATCATCCAAGCACTGGCATCACACTTAACGATCTCGGAAATGCATGGGGATTTTTAGGTGATTATGAGAAGAAGAAGGATCTCTTAACTCGAGCACTTGAAATCAATGAAAAATATTATGGCAAAGATCATCCTGAAACTGGCATCACACTTACTAACCTCGGAAATGCATGGGGATCTTTAGGTGATTATGAGAAAGGGAAAGATCTCTTAACTCGAGCACTTGAAATAACAGAAAACCATTATGGCAAAGATCATCCAAGTACTGGTGCCATACTTAACGATCTCGGAAATGCATGGGGAGATTTAGGTGGTTATGAGAAGAAGAAATATCTCTTAACTCGAGCACTTGAAATAACAGAAAACCATTATGGCAAAGATCATCCTGAAACTGCCATCACACTTGGTAACCTCGGAAATGTGTGGGGAGACTTAGGTGATTATGAGAAGAAGAAAGATCTCTTAACTCGAGCACTTGAAATCAAAGAAAAATATTATGGCAAAGATCATCCTCAAACTGGCATCACACTTAACGATCTCGGATGTGCATGGGGATCTTTAGGTGATTATGAGAAACAGAAAGATCTCCTAACTCGAGCACTTGAAATCAATGAAAAGCATTATGACAAAGATCATCCTGAAACTGGTATCACACTTACTAACCTCGGAAATGCATGGGGATCTTTAGGTGATTATGAGAAACAGAAAAATCTCCTAACTCAAGCACTTGAAATCTTTGAAAAACATTATGGCAAAGATCATCCAAGAACTGGTGCTGCACTTGAAAGCCTCGGAAATGCATGGGGATCTTTAGGTGATTATGAGAAGAAGAAAGATCTCTTAACTCGAGCACTTGAAATAACAGAAAACCATTTTGGCAAAGATCATCCTGAAACTAGCATCACACTTACTAACCTCGGATGTGTATGGGGATCTTTAGGTGATTATAAGAAACAGAAAGATCTCTTATCTCGAGCACTTGAAATCAATGAAAAGCATTATGGCAAAGATCATCCAAGTGCTAGTGCCACACTTACTAACCTCGGAAATGCATGGGGATCTTTAGGTGATTATGAGAAGAAGAAAGGTCTCTTAACTCGTGCGCTTGAAATAACAGAAAAGCATTATGGCAAAGATCATCCAAGCACTGGCATCACACTTAACGATCTCGGAAATGCATGGGCATTTTTACGTGATTATAAGAAACAGAAAGATTTCTTAACTCGAGCACTTGAAATCAAAGAAAAGCATTATGGCAAAGATCACCCTGAAACTGGCTTCACACTTGCTAGCCTCGGAATTGCATGGGGATCTTTAGGTGATTATGAGAAAAAGATAGATCTCTTAATTAGAGCACTTGAAATCTTCCAGAACTCTTATGGCGAAGAGCATCCTTATACGAAAAATGTCACTGCCAGTCTCAATAACTCGCTGGGGTTTTGAATAGATCAATAGAATCAGAAGGATCTTTCTAATTGAAAAAAAAAAACCAAAAAAAACATCCTTTTTACAAAATAGAAAAACCCATGAAAAGCTTTAATAGCAGAAAAGAAAGAAGACCGAAGGTCATTCATATAGTCTAAGATTGAATAAGAATAACTCATAATTTGCACAGAGTGTCTGCTCATAAATATATATATTGTCAGTTTCATCGTTTACGAATTTGGAGTTGCTCTTGTCGCAGTGATTTCATACAGCAAATTCTAAATCCTTCTGATTGAAAAATTAAATGAGTCAGTTAGGTAGTAGCAGATTTCGATCGTTCAAGAAAGCTGGAGTTGCTCAAAGAATGCCATATTTCCTCTTCTCTCTGGCAATAGCTCTGCTCAATTTGTAAGAGCTAGCTTCTCGACCCCATACACAGAGGTCAAGTATATCTTAAAAATTGCAAAACGCTATAAACAATTCGAGAGGCTAATTTTCTTTTAGGTTGTTTGAAGTATTATGGTCTTCAAAGGAAAACTGCTCGATTGCTCTTGCTCTCATGTAGAAGACAGTTTTCTCGCAATTTTCAAAGAATGCTGAGGAGGCCAGCTCAAAATATCAGTTTTTCTCAGATTTTTAAGGTGCTTTGGAGCGTCTTATAAAGCATTTGTAGGAGTTCAATTTTTGCCATTTTGGGACTAGATTTGGTCTCTTCCATTTCGAGGGTTGTCTAGACCCTGGAAATATACGCTTCTATTATTTCGTCTAAGGGCGATACCAGCGGAAATTAAGAGATAACTTATTTAATCATATTAATGACTAGTTGTTAATCAATATAATTTAATGTTAGACATAAGCTCTTGTAACAGTGGGTAATTGTATCCGCATTTTTGTGATTTAGCAACAGCAAAAAAATTCACTGGGATTAAATTTTTGTTTTCTTGTTTTTCCCAAACTAACAATTTTGTTTTCAGATAGGAGGGATGAATGATATTGTGATATATAGTATTGGTTCAATATAACAAAATGGCGCTATTAGAGCGTAATTTCGATACTTGCCCTAGTTTCGACCCCTCGTAACAGTTTATTGGAGGAAAGAGAAAATAATCTGTCAGCTGTTTGAGTTAAGGTAAGGAATTTTAATTTGACCAGCTAAATAAAGAAGGTGATGGCGGCGAGGATCGAAATTTGGATGAACACCTTGATCGATCAAGCAGTTAATACTTGGCCTTTATAGAGAAGGCGATGTTATTAATCTACAGAGAACTTCAAGAAGAAATAGTAAGCGGATGCAAATTCTGTAGTAAATTTGAAAATATCTGTGTTAAAATGAAAGCGTTAAAAGATCAATCCTCTTTTTCCAATTGAAAATAAGACAGCATTGTTCTCTCTTTATTTTCTTAGGAATTGAATCGTATTTCAAGTGAAGAAGTCGAAAGAGAAGAAGTAAAAAAAAAAAATGGTTACTGACCCCCCTGCTAGAGATTCAATTTGAATTGATGGCTTCAAAATGAAAGCTTTCTTCTCAACATCTAGGATATTGAGGAATCTCCGATCATACTTCATAATGGCTCATCACTATTAGTGCTCCATTTACAACGTGCCCAATCATCTAATGTGTTAGTATTATAAGAATAAGAGAATTTTAATGCTTTCAGGGAATTATAACAAGAAGGAAGATAGACGTTTGGAAAATTATATATTTAAAACATTTTGTTTACCCCCTACGTTTTTCATCTCCATGTTCAGGTGAAAGCGATAGTTGTCGGTGTTCAAATCTGATATTAAGCACACTCCACAGCTGTCAATAGTTGCTACAGTCTCCCCATTAGGGTCGAAATCAAGACTGATGATACTGTTTTCTAGATGCAAATATATTAAAATGGGCCGGCAGTGCGAGATAAATTTATTAAATACCATCCTTACTATATTGTGAATGCCCTCTCGATTTTCGGATGAGTTTTACAATGCCATCGGACTTCAATGTGTCAAAATTATATAGATGGTAAGATATTTTCCCTGCAACACACATTGCTCCAAGAAAGTTCCTTCTTGGGTTATAGGTCACATCTCCAAAGCCAGTTACTAGAAGAGGAGAAAAATCTGATTTTTAATTTATTAATGATTCTACCTCCAGAGACTTCCTCATATGAAAATATTTTCTTGATTTGGGTTTTTCGTGAGACATCAAACACTTCTAGATGGCGGTTGTATCCCAGGAATGGTGAACAGAAACAAGAAGTCCTGTATTCGCGATCTCTTTCACATGAGTCCAGCTGGTAACTTAATGTATTGAGGAGAGATTTGAATTAGGAATGAAGAGTTGAAAGTATTTCCAGTGAAGCTAAGTGACACTCCATCAAAGTTCGCAAAATCTTGCTTGAAGGAATCATAATTTTTGAAGTCTAGTCCTCCTCTGTTCATATCTGTTCAAGTAAATCGATAATGAGAGACAGTAAAAAGAGGCGTAGCAGCATTTCAAGCAGACTTTTTGAAGTATTCCTTGACGCAGGTCTCGAAGAAACTATCAGCGTCATCGAATCCCCTCGCATAAAAAAAAAATCTTCGCGAGCTTCGTAGAGCTCTGGATGAACTCAATGTGATTCTTTTAATATCTTTTTGGTTTGTTTAATGTCAATTTTTCATAGAATTTTCTTCTCATCAAGCTCAGAATATTCAGGACCTATGAAATTCTAACATTTAATCAACCTCATTACTGTTCTATTTACTTATCCGTTGACTTTCTGAGATAAATCAAGTTTTACAAAATCCTCAACTATATATATATTTATTGTAGTCTTCTCACAATATAGCGCAGCAGCTACTCTTTTGTTTATCAGATATACTCTTTGAATTGATATCTCTCGGAGCGATTTGATTATTGTGGATAATTCCAGGTTTCAACGGTTCTTTGTCCTTTGCTTTTTCTTTGATAATATCTCTCTGCTCTGTTTGGCTAGTAAAGGATGAAATCAGGTTTCAAAAGCCCTTTTTGGATCGAGTCTGAGTTAGCCAGCACTTGTATCAGGATCAACTGCACAAACTTTTGTTTTGGTAACTCTTCATACCTGGCTTTATTTTTTTTCCGAAATAGCTCAGAAAATTCATTTGCAGCATCTCTCGCAAGTGTCGGGTTGTGACTCATCTCGCCCTCAGTTTCGTCAGTCTCTTCATCTTTGCTATCATTCTTCTCTTCCTCTTCAACAAACTCGTTCTCTTTTATCTCACCTTTCTCGACAAGCTGCTTAAGAAGGATCTTGTTTCGCTTAGATGCTCTGACTTGGTCTAGTTTAGCATGGCGTGCTGAGAGAGGAGATTCAAAAGCGTTGAAAATCTTGTCACAAATCCAACCGCCATTTATCTTCACCCAGATCCTTACAGTTCTATCTAGTGAGCTCGAAGCTAGATACTTTCCGTCGCTAGAAAAACTCACGCACGATACTACTTCTAAGTGTCCTTTCAAAATCGTAGCACGTTTGGAGGTCAGCTCCAAAATCTTAACTTCTGAAGAGTCTGTTGATGCAACAAACTTCTCATCATAAGAAAAGCTCACGCTCGAGACCATGGCTCCATATTCACCAGAGGTGTTAAGATATTGAAAGGTTTCAAGACATTGAGAGGTTTCCACTTCCCAGATGCTCACTGCTTTATATCCTGAGCCTGATGCAAGGTACTTCCCATCACCAGAAAAACTTACGCTTAATACTTCGCCTCTGTGGTCCAAAGTCGCAATACATTTGGAGGTCTGCACTTCTCAAATCTTCGCTATTCCACCCTCATCGCCTGATGCGACAAACTTCCCATCAAGAGAATAGCTCAAGCATTCTACTGCCCTAGTGTGACCTTCCAGGGTTGCAAGACATTTTGCCGTTTCCACTTCCCAAATCTTCACAGTTCGATCATTGGAGCCTGAGGCGATATACTTTCCATCAGCGGAAAAATTCAGACTTATGACATCCTTTTGGTGACCTTCGAGGGTTGCAAGAACTATAGAGGTCTGTGCATCCCAGATCTTCACTTTTTTCTCGTTTTTCTCTACTGATGCAATGCTCTTTCCATCTCTGGAAAAGCTCATGATGAGGCCCTCAATAGTTGTAAGACATTTTAAGGTTTGCACGTCCCAGATCTTCACCCGTTTATCTTTGCCTGATGAAGCAACATGCTTCCCATCGCTAGAGAAGCTGACAATGTACACTTCACCATGGTGTCCGTGAAGAGGTGCAAGACATTTTTTGGAGGTTTGAAGTTCCCAAATCCTCACAGTATTATCCTCATACCCTGATGCTGCGATATATTTTCCATCGCCAGAAAAGCTCAGGTTTGAGACATAGCCTTGAAACGTTACAAGACATTTGAAGGTTTGCGCATCCCAGAGCTTCACTGTCTGATCCTTATGTGTCCCTGCTGTTGCAAGATACCTTCCATCAGGGGAAAATCTTACGCAGTTAGCCCCATCCACATGAGCGGTAATATCTGCAATACACTTGGATGTTTCTACTCCCCAGATTTTCATTTTTTCGTCTCCTGAGCCTGATGCGATGTACTTCCCATCAGGAGAAAAGCAAATACTTCTCACATATTCCGTAAGTCCTTCAAGAGTTGCGAAACATTTGAAAGTAGGAATGTCCTAGATCTTCACTTTGGTGTCCCCTGCGCCTGATGCGATGTACCTCCCATCGCGAGAAAAACTGACGCTATACACACCTTCGGGATATTGGGTGTCAGGAAGGACGCCGAACTTCGCAGCTCTGAGGTTGGCTTTTACGAACTTTGCATCATCGTTCCCAAATTGCAATAGCTTAAATCAGCTCCTGAGAAATCAGCCCCTGTAAAGATACCATTCTTAATATTAGCACCACGGATATTGATATTGCTTAAATCTTGGCAGGTGAAAGAATAATTAGCAGCAACAAGGATGGTAATGCTATTGGCAGCATAGACTGCTGCAGGCTCACTCTTATCGGTCTTGGTTAAATTAATAGCCCGTCTCAGGTGTTGTGTCAAACCCAAATCGTGTCTTACTGCGTCTGCAATGAATCTCGCCAATTCTACGTCAGTCGCAATGCTTTTGTTAGGCAAGATTTTACTGTTGCCGTTAGTTATTCTCATCTCATCTTGAATAGCTTCAAGTAGGTAGCTGTTTTTAATAGTGTCATGAATGAAACCGATTTTCACCTCTTGACTCTGTTTCTTGCTTTTCTTGGAGCTGCTATAATACTTTGTTTCGATTTTCAAGGGTAACGCTTTTAGTAGAAACGCCAGGGTTTATTTTTTGAAATAAATAGCACTATCATATTCCAAGGCTTGAAAAAGAAGTGCGGTTTGATCGAGTCTGAACCCGTTACTTAAGTGCAACTGTACTGCTATGTATTTCCCAAGTTCTCGCAATGCAGCATTCAATGGGTCGCCTGACTTTTTTTCTTCTTCTTGGTCTTTTCTATTAGCGATAAACTCAGTTAATTTACGAAGTTGGGATTTTTGTTCTTCATTATATCTCTTTAATTGTTTTTCTTGATAATAGCTGACATATTTACGAAAGATCTCTTGTTTACTGATACCATTTCTGGTATTTTCTTTGCTTTCTTCCTCTTTCAATTCCGATATTACTTCTAAGATGACGTAGAACATAAATCCTGCTGTTATTGTTTCTTGGAGGTGTAATTTTTCAATCTTCTTTTGAGTCTTCTCGATAAAAGCATCATCTTTTGAGTTATGCTTCGCATATATGCTTATCATCTCTTTCAAGTTAGAGAGCCCATTATAATCAATGGGAGCAATGTAAACAGTCAGAAGCTTATCCAATGCATTGATTTGTGGAGTAAACCACTTGTAATTACTCTCGCTTACGAGGTAGTCAGTACGGCAACTAATGATAAATTTGACTTGTTTGGTACCGGGTTTTTCATTTTCAGGAAATAATTCTTTCGCATACTCTTGGATCAAATTCTCGCGGCGTGTGCTGTCAAGACCTAGTCCTTCGTCGAAGCTGTCAATATAGAGATGCACGCCTTTTTTTCGGAGGTCTTGGAATGCTATATGAGTTCCAAGCACTTGATTCATTGAGTCGATCACCGTTTTCAATTCAATGCTGTTGGCTAAATTGAAGTAAATTGGTAGCGGCTGGCTCGTCTGCCAGTTTCGAATGGCTTCAATAAATTTGAGTTGAAGAGCGATTGACTTTCCAGATCCTGCTGCACCAAAGACGACCATAACTTGGTGCTGTTTTTGGTTAGGTACTAGGAAGCTATCAATTTTTTTGAATAAATCTTCGGTGTCTAAATTTGGGTATCTTTCAGGGTCTCGTGATGTAATATTTTGGTTGATATGAAGCTGCTTTGTTTGGAGAATATCTTCATTCAAGCCGACAGAAGAGCGATAATTCTCAATTCGCTCTTCAACTTTGGCGATGTAGTGCTTGAAAACCACATCTTCCTTATAGCTATCATCACCCATTCTTTCACAGATTGTCAATTGCTTCTTGAATTGAGATTCTTCGATCTGGCTCTTTGTGTGTTAGCTTTTCAATCAAGGTTTGCAACTCTTTTCCATTACTGTAGTCACTCTTTTGAACCACTTCTTTCATCAATTGACCACAGGTGTAGGCAAGTGCTTTTGGTAAATTAATAACACCTTGTTCCGAATCATCCATTTCAGGAGCTCGATATGCTGGAGTAGTTTGATATGAGAATTTGCTCTTTTCAAATTTTTCAGCAGCCGTCTCTATCTTAATTGTCCCTCCAAGATCAATCATTGCGGTTTTTAATATGCTTGTATCATATAATGTATTATCTGATTTCAAATCAGTGAAGGCAATATTTTCTTTGAGATGCGCCAGAGTAGAACTGAATACTTCGATTAGATAAGGCTTTTGATATTTCCACTTCTGATAAGCTGGATCAGTAAATATTCGAGTAGCAGTATTTTGAGGAAACATCTCCATCATTAAGTACCTTTTCCTATGATCTGTCTCTCCTTCATTAGCAGATTGGTCTGAAACAATTGCGAGGTCAAAGATATGAGGAGCATATACTTTGTCTGCAATGCCGCTGGCAAAATAATCCCCAATGGTTGCTTCTGTTGCCTGTTGTAGAGAGCTAGGGATCATTCCTTCGTAAATCGAAGGATCTAACACCGTAAAGTTTAGAGTTTTCTTGATGCAAATCACATCACCAGGATTGGCTCCTCTATGATTCAAGAGACTTACAGCAAATTTAACTGGCCCGAATCCTCCCTTGCCAATTATCACTTTTTCACCATACAGATCTTGCTTTCTCTTCTCTTCTTGCTCAGCTTTCTCGTCTTTCGCTTTTTGTCTAGATATCTTATCGTTAAGATAGGCTCTTGTGACTATATTTTCAGCTATCATGTCTTCCTGCTGGGCTTTGGTAGGTCTATTCAGAAGCAGATATAATCCTCCATCTTCTCCGAGTATCAGACTATGACTTAGGCCAAATTTGCTCTTGTCGAAGCGACCGGAAATAATTGCTTCTATCAAGTCAGCACGACAAGACTCATCACGGCAGTATTGGAATAATTTTTCGAGGGCTTTCTTTGCTGTCTGTAGTAAACTATTTGAGCCTAGCCAAATCATGTGTTCTAAAGCCTTGTCGATTTCGCTTTGAACTGCCTTGAAAATGGCGTCTTTCTGAATCAAGTTCATCAATTGACTCTTCGCTTCAGGAAAAAGGTTAGGTACACTGAGGATCTTCTTTGCAATTCTCCAATCAATCATAGATGATTGAGTATTCATTTGATTCTGGGAAAAAATATTGACAATCAAGTCTTCCAGACCTTGCTTGAAAAGAAAACCTTGGCTGCCTTCTCTTTTTCCAGGATATTCTTTTTTCTTTCTTGCAGAGATATCAAGATATCGCACCCAGGGCAGATATACTTCTTCTATTCCGTGTTTCTGGAATTCTTGGTGCAAATGTAGCATAATCTCTCGAGATCTCTCAAAATAAAAGGCAGCACCTTTAGTGTAATCGATTTTCAAGCTTGTAGTAATGATCTTCATTTTTGTCTTGAAAAGTTTTTGTGAACGCCTGTTCACCAAGGTGCTTCGTGGTTTGCGAGATCATAGAAAGGTTCGTCTTTGGCTGCGTCTGAGCTGCTGTCGTAGTATTGTTGTTTCCTGAAGAAATCATTTTCTCACAGTTTAATTTTTTTTATGTATTAAATTGACAAACCCTCTCAGCATATGAAGACAGTAGATAGCTGCCAGTATCAGAAATCAATTTGATATGCTCTAATTTAGTCTCAAAACGAAATCTCGTTGCGAGCCAGGTATGAATAAAGAAGCCAAATTGTGCTGCGACGGGCTACGCCAGATTTTCCAGTAAAAAACAACGTTTATGAGGCCATTCAGTTATTTGTGGAGAAATCAGGGAAAAATTAAAAGCACAAGTTGATTGCTATGATCAAAGCAATTCAGCTAACGTCAGCAACTCTGTGATCGTCGGTAGAAGATGATAAAGAAGGAGCCTAACGAGTTTTATCTCTCTATGCGAATTTTGCCTCCTTTTCTACAACGAGGCGCCAACGTCGCCAAATGAGCGGAGGTGCCATTGGGCCCACCACCGTACATCAACAGATAACCAGCTTTCTTATTATCTTGCCATTGGAAAAGCTACACTTCTAAAATTTTATCAGATTTAAATTCGCACTTTCACATTTAGCCTAAATCAACTCATCATGCCTTTATTTCCGCGTTTCTCTCCGTGTTTTCTTTAAATCTAACATTTTCAGTGCTATTTTACATGTAATTTAATATAGGTTTCCTTTCGAAACTTAATATATTTAATTCTCAGCTCATTTATTTTAAATTAGAAGTAAGCGAGTTTTATTAATTCGCATGCTGAGAATTCTTAATTCGCAAGGCAACTTAATTAGCTGATCTTAAAATAATGAAGGCTCTCATTATGAAAACCCCACAACCCTAAATTATATCGGTAGAAATAGCTATTGATAATAACAAAATAAGTTGATATTATATTAACAACATAATATGATAACCTCCCAACTTTAAATAATCATCTAACTATTTCTCTCATACATTGCTAAAGAAACTTGTACTATCTATCTAAAGCTCCTATTTAACTTTTTTAATTATTAGTTGGCTAATCTGGTCTGCCTTATGTGGAGAAATGATATTTCTTAACCTCACTCCTGAGGTAATTAGATATTAGCCAAGCTATTCCTATTTCCCACTTTTTCTTTAGTTTAATCTTCATTTTTCTGTATTTTTTTATTAAATTATTTGCTTTTTTGAGATCTTGAGCTCTTTTCTAATTCTGATTATGAGAGCATTTATTCTGGGAAAGAACATTTTATTTTGCACTCGAGACTTGAGACTTTGAAGAGATAACCTCCATCAGAGGAGCAAGATAGTTCCTAAAAAGATTACACATTGCCAGTCTTATCATTGTAGAAGCTGAAAAGAATAGATGAGGAAGAGATAATCAGAAAATATTCAATGATAAAATTGCTGATCCGAACTTGGCTTTTTCAAATTTTTATGCAAAAATAGATGATTAGAGCCGGCTAAGAGGTAGAGCTCTCAGCCACGATTTCATTATTTTTGTTTTTTCACTTTATACTTAACTTATATCTACAAATTGAGCAAATTATCGTCGCTGGTAAGCTAGTTTTCTATGAATCCAGGAGAGTTGTAGGCATAACCCTAAGATCTCATCGAGAGGTACTATAATTTATCTGAGAATGGCACTTTAAATGGAAAACCTGGATTTTTTAATTCATTTTTGTTTTTATTTCACATCATTGTCCTTCTTTGCCAAAATTCTCAAGAAAGCTCGGCAGATCTCGTAATATGTTGAATGATATTGAACCCTTAGATTCACGATACTTGAAAGAAAAAATATGCAAAGTCCAAATTTGAATGATTTCTTTTTTTGTTTATCTGAGCCAAAACGAAGACTTCTTCTTGCCATTCGATACAACCTTTTTTGTCGTTCTTAATGTTCTCTCGAGTGACAGCCAGAATGCTTTCGCTAAAAATTACCAGTTAATATTCCTTTTCTTTCTTTCGAAAATCTTTACATTGGAAATCGAGGCCATGCTCTTCGTTTTTCGCCAATAAAAAGCCTTCCAAGGCGCTAGCTTTGATAAGGAAATGCGCACAACCCCAGAAGCAGTTCCTTTGTAAGCTTTGATGAGAGCATTAGTTATAAAATCTCTCATGGCTCTTTTCGAGAATGATTAAGAGGAGCCTTTCTGCTAAATTTTTCACTCTCAGCTCTCTTCGGATGCTCAGATTATGTGCAAGAATTGGCTTAGAAGTTTATGTTGCCTGCTATTTGCTCTTGGTCTTGGGCATACTGATGACATCGGGAGCATAGTATTTTAGGATTTTTGGAAATTGCTGAAGTTACTGGCTGCGATTCGAAAAAGAGTGAGCATTCTGGAACTTTCTTGAAATGTAATAGTCAGCAGCAAACTAAAATATGTGTTTTTGTTAGTTTTCTTATGAAAGTGACCTAAACCAAGTTTGAATAAACGAGTTATTTCCAGACATCTTTGATTTTAGCCACTCACATCTTTCAATAAATTCCCGAAGATGCTCGGCAGATAGACCGATAATTCAAAACTGAAATGCTGTTACACCTCTTTTACTTTCGCCCAGTATCCATTTTCGAGAAAATAGCATGAAAAGAGGTGGACTAGGCTTCAAAAATTCTGATTTCTCTCTGAATAAAAAATTTACTAAGAGTTAGTAATATCTGACTTCCAGTCAGTTCACATGATTAATTAAGACTTCAGAGAGTTACCAAATTAAGACTCGAACAGTTAATTAAAAATTTATTCACTCTCAAATCTCAAATCCCAAAACAAGAAGTCAACAGAAAACAAGAAAAATGCTTCCAACAAACAATGAAAAAGAGGATTCATCCAATCTCGTCTACGAGAAACCAAAGCAATTGCAAGGTGAAACGTGTGGAGACTCTCGAAAAAAACCATCAGCAGTCACCGGTATTATATTCTTGTCGTAATCATTACATGAACTCTTTTTTGGAATAGAAAACATCCCTTCAAAACCGAAACTACTTGCCTGGTCCTCACTCGAGAGTAATAAGATTAGTATTATTGAAATCGAAACGTCACAAGAATTTGCTAATTTCGATGGAGTGAAACTCAGCGAGGCTGGTAGTATTTTTAGCCTTTCATTTCTGATTTAATTCGGTCACAACGCATTAAGAGTACAGCCTTACTCACGTAAAAGAGATTCCCAATACAGGACTTCTTGTTTCTGTTCACCACGACTGGGATACATCCGCCAATTTAGAGGTGTTCGATGTCTCACGAAAAGGGCGAACTAAGAAAATATATTCATTTGAGGAGGTTTCTGGAGGTAGAATCTTCATTAATTAAAAACAAAAGTTTTCTCCTCTTCTAGTGACTGGTTATGGAGATGTGACATTTAACCCAAGAAGGAACTTTCTTGGAGCCATATGTGTTGGAGGAAAGATAGCTTACCATCTGTATAATTTTGACACATCAAAGTCCGAAGGCATTGTAAAACTCGTTCGAAAATCGAGATGGCACTCCCAATATAGAGAACAAAGTAATTAATAAATTTAATTCCCACTGTCGACTCATTTTAATATATTTTTATCTAGAAAACTTCATAGCTGGCCTTGATTTCAATCCTAAAGGAGAGCTTGCAGCAACTATTGACGAGGATGGAGTCTGTTTAATTTCAGATGTAAACACCGACAGTTATCGCTTCCACCTGAATATGGAGATGAAAAGCGGCGATGGTAAGTAATATTTTTGAATATCTAGAATATTCAAAGGCCTTCTTTCCTCTACTTTAATCAGATTTATCCGTTCCACTTTTGTTATAATTCCTTGACAGCAATAAAATTCTCTGATTCTTATCATTACTCTTAGATGTTTACGGCCGCTGCAGATGGAGCACTAATCCTGATGAGCCACTATTATTTGTCAAGTATGAGCAGAGACTCCTCAATATCCTCGATGTTGAAAAGAAGGCTCTCGTTTTGAAGAATCCGGTTGAAATTGAATCAAAGCGTAAGCGCAATAGAAATACCATTTTTATTCTTCCACTTCTTTCAATAGAAAGATGAGGATTAACATTATAATTTTATTTTTTGAACTGATGTTTTTGAGGATTCCTGTTTGTTTTGATATTCATTTCTTATAGGTCACACGACTCTCTGGATTGATGTATGCCAGAGCGATGGAAATATGTTGACTGCAGGTGGCTCGGATAAAAATGTGAAGATATTTGACAAGAGAGAATCAAAGATTGTCCAAACTTTTGATGGTATCCACAGAAGTAATATTTTTTTGTTTAATAAATAATTCCTGACTTCTAATTGCTATTTGATAGACTATATCAATTGTGTGAGATGGAGTCCAAGCGGTGATATGATTGCGAGTGCTTCAGATGACCAGACAGTAGCACTCTTGGACTTCAAGACTGGAAAAAAGATTTATACTGGAAACGCCTCCGACGGGGGTAAATTTTTCCTATTTGATTCATAATGGTTATTCTGACTTCTTCTTAGGGTCTGCTATGTCAGTCTGTTTCATTTGAAGAAAAAATCAAAGTCAATAAACCCGAGGAGATAGCAACTAAGGAAACAATTTGGGAGAATAATCATCGACAACAATGAATAATAGGAATGTTTTAGAACCATTTATCACAGCGATTGTCATCTATTCTTCCTTATTTTTCAGCATAACATCATGAATCATTCTTCCTATCTGAAAAACAAAACAATTGGTTAAGGGAAACTGAACATTCAGACAAAGAACACAAAATGATATTGTCTTAAGTCGCTTCATCACAAAATGCGATCCCAACTTTTTAATTATAAATGTTCTCCCAGTTCAGCTAGGGACTGTAATATCATTCCAACTACCATTCACCTTTTCATATCTGTAAAGTTAGGAATATCATTGTGTGGTTACTTTTTTAGTTTAGCTTTGTTTACGAAAAAAATAAGAAAAAGAAAGTTATGAAACGCCAGAAACATCACTCTAGCAAACATAAAATTTGCGTTTTAGTAGGCTCTTCGAATGAAAGTGACCTGTGAGCTAATTACACAAAAATAATCCAAGAGATTCTAGCATATTTCAAAGAATTCCTTAAGATGCTCATTTCGAGAGTTAAATCTTGATAATGCAGAAAAAATATTGCCCGGAATTCTGTTATAACATCCTTTACTGTCACTCCAGCATCAATTTTGAGTGAAGAATAGAAAAACTTTTTGAATTCTGAAAAGAGGCAAAATATTTTGAAGCCCAGTCCAACTCTTCCAATTAGGAATATCTGGCATCTACTCAGTTCACGTAATTAATCAAGACCTCAGAGAGTTAATATATTAAGACTTTGAAAAATTAATTAATTACTCAAGATTAACAAAATTAAATTTATTCATCCTCAAATCTCAAAATCTCAAAAGTCAGCAGAAGGCAAGAAAATGCTTTCAAAAAACCAAGAAAAAGAGGATTCATTCAATCTCGTCGACGAGGAATCAAAGCAACCACAAGGTGAGCGGCTCACCAACTAAACCGACAGCAATCATCGGTATATTCATTATTTTTAGACATAATTGTTTACGTAAATTGTTTTTGTTCAACAGACAACATCCCTTCACAGCTGAAGCTACTTGCTTGTTGCTCTGCCGTGAATAATAAGATTAATATTGTTGAAATCGAAACAAAGCAAGAGCATGCTCATTTCGATGGAGTGAAACTCAACACGGCAGGTAGTATTTTGTAACCTTCCATTTCTGACTGAAATTTGATCATAATAGAAAGAGGGCATCGCTGGACTCACGTAAAAGAGATTGCCAATCCAGGACTTCTTGTTTCTGTTCACCACAACTATGGCAGGTCTGCTAATCTAGAAGTGTTCGATGTCTCACAAAAAGGGCAAACTCAGAAAATATATTCTTTTGAGGAAGTCTCTGGCTGTAGAATCTTCAGTAGCTAAAATCTATTTCATCTTTTTTCTTTTCTAGAAACTGGCTTTGGAGATGTGACTTATAACTCAAGAAGGAATTTTCTTGGAGCAATATGTGTTGGAAGAAAGATGGCTTACCATCTGTACAATTTTGGCACATCGAGGTCTGATGGCGTTGTAAAACTCATTAGAAAGTCGAGTTGGCACTCCCAATATAGTTCTGAGGATGGTATTTAATAAATTTATTTCCCACTGTCGACTCATTTTCATATTTTGTATCTAGAAAATGTCATAACCGGCCTTGATTTCAGTCCTAATGGAGAGAATGCTGCAACCATGGACAAGTATGGAGTCTGTTTAATATCAGATGTAAACACCGACAGTTATCGCTTCCACCTGAACATGGAGATGAAAAGCGGCGATGGTAAGTAATATTTTTGAATATATAATATTCCAGCATCTTTCTTCCTCTACTGCAATCAGAATTATTCGTTCCACATTTTGTTATAATTTCTTGGCAACATTAAAATTCTAAACTATTATAATTACTCGTTAGATGCTGTTGTCCGTTGCAGATGGAGCTCTAATCCTGATGAGCCACTATTATTTGTCAAGTATGATGGAAGATTCCTCAATATCCTAGATACTGAGAAGAAAGCTCTCATTTTGAAGAGTCCGGTCAAAATCGAATCAATGTGTAAGCATGTCAGAGTCTTATTTTTATTCTTCTTCTTTCAATTGGAATATGAGGATTAACCTTATAATTTTACGTTTTGAACTGTTGTATTTTGATGTTTCTGGTCTGAATTGACATTCACATCGGTTAGTCGTCACGTACTGGATTGATGTATGCCAGAGCGATGGAAATATGCTGGCTGCAGGTGGCAGTGATAAGGAGGTGAAGATATTTGACAAACGAGAATCAAGGATTGTCCAAACTTTCGATGATATTCACACAGGTAATTTTTTTATGGTTTAATGAAATGATTTCTAAATCCTGAATTCTTGTTTTCTAGGTACTATCTTTTGTGTGAGATGGAGTCCACGCGGCGATATGCTTGCAAGTGCTTCATTTGACGAAACAGTAGCACTATTGGACGTCAAGACTGGAAAAAAGCTATATACTGGAGAAACCTCAGATGAAAGTAAATTTTCAAAGTTTAATTAATAAAAGCTTATTCCGATTTCTACTTAGCTTCTGCTACTTCTGTCTGTTTCATTTGAGAAAGAATCAAGTCGATAAATACCCAAGAAGAAAGCAGCTACTAGAAGAAGGATTTTGAGAAAATAAACATTGGTTGCAACGAATAATAGTGCTCCAGAATACTTATGACAGCGATATCTTCTGTATTCCTTGTATAGCATCGTATTGTCATGCATTCTTCCGATCTGAAAACAAAATGATTCTTGAGGGAAAACTGAGAATTTAATCGAACCAAAAAGACAGAAAATTACTCTATTAGCAATTTCTTAAGTTTGCTGGATCGCAACAATATTCACTCAGCTTTTCGATAGCTAGAGATCTTTCATTACATATGGACTATCAATTCATTTGATTACAGAAAGTCATCAGAGAATAGACTTTTTTTTGAAATGAAAAAGTATTTATGAGTTAAATTCAAAGATTCAGCAACACACTCAAGATTAAAAGGCGTTTCCTAAGTAAACAGGACGTTTTAAGATTTCAAAACATTTTTTTGAACTTGCTTGTAATAAGACATAATCTTTCATTCTTATAATCAAAACTCTAAATACGGCATTTAGAAACATACCATTGTTATTGCAAAAATATTAATCTAGCAGATAAGAGCTAAACATGTGTTGTCTCACTTTGAACTAGCAAGCTTTGTTATCACACTCCATAAAGCACCTCTCAGTATAGAAAGAAATTACTTTCATGAATACGAACGGAATTAAACCAATTGAACTTGTGAATATCATGAGCAAGGAAGAAAAGGATCTTTTTGCATTAATGGGTTAAAAGCGATTAACTTTTCAGTGGGTATTTGGAAACTATGACAATATGCTTCTACTCATGGGAGAAGTCAGATCACCTTTTTGGTTAATAATGTGTTGAGTTCAAGTATCAACTTCGAAGCTGTTTAGAATAATTATTGTCATTACTGATAACTCTGATCAATTGACAATCTAACGATAGATCAAATGCTTGAGTGAATAAAAATAATGTAGCAATCTATTGTCTCGTTTTGCCAATCCAGAACTCATCATGATCTGGAGCTGCAATTTGTGTTGCATTGCCCTATGCTACTGATTCAACTTTGTTGTCTATTTGCTTATAGTTCGACAACTCTTAACAAAATGAGATTTCTTACTTACGATAAGCACAAATGAGAACAAAAATATTCAGACGGAAGGATGATTAAAAAGTCCTAAGGTCAGGATTACTTAACCTAATTCACATAATCATTTATCTGATGAATTGTGCTGCTTGGCCAACATTCTTGAGAGTAATTCTTGTTCTCTGAATCCTTTTCGTTTCATGCTTATCTAGATGAAGCAGACTGACATTGCCGCTTCTGATAAGTGAATGAGAATCATGCATTCTGAAATAGATAATTTACTCTCATCTGGAGTGTTGCCAGTATAGAGCACTTTTCCTGTTTGGAAATCTAACAATTTTACTGTCTGATCCCATGAAGCACTCGCGAGCTTATCGCCGCTCAGACTCCATCGTACACAGTTTATACCATTAGAGGTTATATTCAAACGTTAAATCCTTGGTTAAACAGATCCAAATTGCTACCTGAGTGAACCTTATCAAAGGTTTTGATAATCTTCGATTCTCGCTTATCAAATATGTTGATCTTCTTCTCCCAGCCACCAGAAACCAGTAGATTCCCATCATTATGACATACATCAATCCACAAAGTAGATTCTTAACAGATTAAATATTATCAAGTTTAAATAATGAAATGAAGTGAAAAAAGTCATGAAATTAATCTCCCAATTTACTTTAAGAAAATATAGTCCTTCTTCCCTGAATTTATTGGAACCAATCATGCATGAAGCGACAAGTTTGTCACAGAAGGAAAAAACAAAATATAGCTGCAATCACATTTGTCAAGTCCGACTGCTGAACTCTTTAAAGTGAGGGTTTTCTTCTCAGCAACTAGAATATTGAATCTGGTATAGTCGTACTTCACGAATATCAGTGATTCATCCGCATTTATGCTCCATCTACAGCGTCCGCAAACATCTAATAAATTAGTTGAATGATGTGGGTGAAATTAATATCGCCAAGAGTTTAATGATTTAATTTTCGTGTGGCAGAGAGAAAATATTATAACATTCGAAATTACCTGCTCCAAGAGTTCCTGAAGAAAATTTCAGATGGAAACTGTAGTCGTTCTTGTTCACATCTGATATTAGGCACACGCCTTTGCTGTCAATGGTAGCCACATATTCTCCAGTAGGATTAAAATCAAGCGCGGTGATGATATCCTCTAAAGAGTATCGTAAATTCGATGTATTAATCACGATTGATGTTTACTGTGTTGGGAGTGCCATTTCGACTTGCGGATAAGCTTGACAATATCTTTGGTCTTGGAGGCATTAGAATCAACATTAAATAGGTGGTAAGAAATTTTCTCATAAAGAGGAACTGCCCCAAGGATACCTCTACGTGAGTTATATGTAATATCTCCATGACCATTTCCTAGAGAGAACATATAATTTTTCAAACGAAGAAGGGAAAAAAATTAATTATACTCCCTCTTGAGACCATGCTATATGAATATATTTCCTTGATTTGATTTTTTTTTGATATATCAAATACCGCCATATTGTCTGAAACGTCTATCATTTTGCGGTAATGATGCAGAGATACAAGCAATTTTGTGTTTGGTATCTCCTTCACATGCGTCCGACTACTGCCTAAAAATATTACATGCAAGTTAGAACGAAAAAAATTATGTTTTTACTTATGAGACCACTGTTAACTCCGTCTAAACTTGCATAGCTTTGGTTCGTGTTGAGGTCAACAATGTCGATCTTATTAGCATACTGCGAACACCAAGCAAGTAAATTTGGAGAGCCCATGGTTGTCTCTTCTACTGAAGGTTAAAAAAATTAGCTAAATGAGCTTGCTTAGCCTTGAAAATGAGTTTACTATGTTTCTGAGATGAAGCTTGCGTTCCCATGGCTTTTTCAAATTTATTGAGAGCAGAGCAGAGATGCTAAATAAATTTTATTTGATTATCAAAATTGATCTTGATTACAAAGCTGAGAATTTAATCAGATCTTAGAAGATTTAATAAATTTATTTAAGGGTTTCTTATATAGAAGGATTCAGAACAAGGATACTGAAAATTAATCTGGAATAATGCATACTTCCTGAATTTTATGATTTTATTCACTCTGAGAATCATATCTTTAATAATTTTTCTCAAGAATTATTCTCATTTAATTGAGAAAGAGTTTTAATGAATATTTTAATTCGAGTTTCCGAAGTGAACTCGGCTAAAG
>ENA-UOUE01000848-UOUE01000848.1-compost-metagenome-genome-assembly--contig:-NODE-848-length-22557-cov-9.517349_pt1 | contig 22557 bp, 13 predicted proteins | sample MGYA00238146_ERZ747223 | MGnify/ENA primary metagenome ERZ747223 (study PRJEB28781, sample SAMN06268865) | compost metagenome | isolation source: single cell | place: USA: California, Emeryville, Joint...
CTCATTTAATCTTTTTTTGCAAAACGAAAATGAGACCAGTATTCAAAGGTTTTCTTTGAAGCCGAGTCCAGACGAAAATGTACTAAACTCTCTCTTCTTAATACAAGAAGAAAATTTAGTTCACCGGACACTCTTAGAGCCTCCAAATGGAACAATTCAAAAAACCAAATAAATATATCATTGCGACAAATAATCTTACCATAATTTCACAACATTCAAATCTCTCTGACGAAATGGAAACAACACAGAATAAACAAGAAGTAACCAAGAGCCTCGCCCAAGGAAAAGACTTATCAACTGGGGAAGTCGCATTGAAATTCAATGAGCCTATTACAAAGGAGATGGCTCAAATGACAGTTTGCAATCAAAACGTGATTAATCTAATCGACGGAAGGAACAAGAAGACACATGTGTGTGAATTGAAAGCTAAGAAGGAGGAACCGTTGGCCTTCAAGCCTAAAATCCTGAAAAAATCAGAAGTGTTAAGGGTAAATTAGCAAAATAACCCCACATGACCAAACTCTTATTATATTTGTTTTTTATAAATAGGAAAATATCGTAAGATCTACGTCACCTGATGTCGTCCAAAGACTGGAGATCCTTGAGGCTAGACGACAGCAGAAATTATCGAAGGCTGCAAGTCAAACATCTATCGGGTTCAAACCACTTCCAAGCCGAAGTATCAAAGAAGGAGACAGTCCATCCAGGTCGAGGGTACTAAATACTTTCGACACGTCGAGATCGATAATAGCGACACCCACTTCAAAAACTTGGTCATTGAAGGTCGGAGCCAGCTCTACGAAAAGTACAGAGGGTGGTGGAAAAGGATTTTTATCAGCAAATCATCCGAATTTTGACTTTCTGGAGCAGCAGCCGCCTCTGGAAGCTGAAGAAGAAGAAACTGACGACTATCCTCTCACTGAGCATGATGTTGAACGACTCCTACGAGAGCTGAGAGAGAGTAAAGAGCAGCCTGAGTCGTTGAATGAGATGCAGACGCCAAAGAAAAATTCGTTGGCAAATGAACATGAAGAACTGTACAAGATACATGATAATATCAAGAGCATGCAGGAGAATATCGAGCAGCTGCAGGACGCTTTTAAGAAAGAATTGATGAAGGAGGATTCAGGTGTTGACGTCGAAGTTGAAGGTAATGCCCAGGGAGGTCCCACTTCGAATAGAAATTTACAAAAAACTATGACTCCAGCAAAGTTTTCTGAACCAAAAGCTTCTGTCCGCAGAAATGTGGAAGGTCAGAAAGCTGGCGCAGCTTCAAGAGAAAAAGTTGTGCCTTCGCTGGGTTTATCAAAATTAAAACATACGAGTGCTCATCAGAAAGCCGGACCACAAGTTATTTATTACTAAAGAGATCAGTTTTAGATCTTGAGGAAAGTAAGTATCAAATTCTTGCCTGTGCAGTTTCTCATGGGGTAGCAGTATACTCAATATGGGTGTATGTAGTTCATTGAATATAGTTTGACTTCTCAGAATATACACATGATCGTTTACACTCATACTCTTGTTAGCTAAAATTCACTTAAACTGGAATTAAACTGGAAGAAAAGTTTAAGTATGCCTAACTTAGCGATCCTGTTGTGATAATTATAATGGGGACATTATATTGGAGAGCAAAATGAATCATCACTATGAGAATCGATAGATAAGTATTTAGTCGTTTTTCGAGTTTCTATAGATAGTGTTACAGAGTGTTTACTCCTGGATAAAGCTACTGTCATAAATTGAAAGAGGAACAACAAAATAAAATTCAAACTCATGAACAATTGATGAGTCTTTAGACGCATTAATTAGAGAGAGAAAGTGCATTCCTATTAAATAAGATTTCATAATAAAGTAATTTTAGTATTACTGCATTTAACTTTTCAACATCAAAATGTCAGAAGAGAACAGTGATTCTCCGACTAAACGTAGATTAGTCGTCCCCGCTGTCCGCAAAGCAACAATCCCTTTTTTAGCGAAAAAAAAGATGACGAGTCCTCGTGATTTTGCAGAAAATGTTGAATCTGAAGGGAAAAAAGACCCTCAACCTGATGCAGATCCAACCAGTTTTTCGGCGGCGGTAAATAATTCCAATGCTTTATCAACAGAGCGAGAGGAGGTCAAACAAGCGAGCAGCAAGGAAGATGTTTCAAATTCAGAACTGCAATCGAATCCGGGTTTGCCAGATAGTAATCAAAACTCTCATCAATTAGAGGAAAAACCTCCAAATCAAGAAGGTCAACCAGCAAAAGAGCCTGAAAATCAGAGTCCCAAGGGGATATTGAAAACTGAAGCTTCGCCAACTACCAAAAAAAGCGTGAAATTTGATACTGATGCTGAACCAGCTCAGAAAAAAGAGAGCCAAAGCTTTGAAAATCAGTCGCAGGAAACAAAACCTGATGTCGTACAGCAACAAGACGAAAAACAAGTGAGCAGAGATACACAAATTCAGCCAGAAGGCATCAGTGAATCAGAACGAAATGCGAATAAAATTGAGCCTGCAGCTCAAGAAAATTCAGAGAAAAATAAAAGTGAAGAAAAAACTATGATCGTAGGGGAGAATAATCATGATCAGACTGAAAATTCCGCTGAGCTCTCGAAAAATAATGTAAATTCACAAGAAAATCAGGAATCAAAAGTTCTTGAAGAATGTGAGCAAGTAAATGAAAAATCGAACGTTGGGATGATTGCTTCTGATGTCCAAGAAACAATTGTTGATCAGTCTTCTAAGAGCGAGGAAAACAATCCAAAAGATGATGATATTAATAGAGAACAGGTGATTTCAGAGAAAGAAACAAATCCTGCGGTTCAACAAGAAATAGTAACTGAAAAAATCGGTGATGAGATTGATGTGAGTGGCTCTAATTTAACAGAGGAGGCAAAATCATTACAAGTGGATCAAATAGAAATAGAGAATAAACTTGACACAGTCCAAGCTGATTCCAACCTCCAGAGCAACCTCAATAATCTTGAAAACTCCTCTGTGGACCAACCGACCACAACCTCGGCCCATGGTAAAAAACTAACACCATCTGAAGTTAAAGAAGGCTTTGATGATGCCAATGGAGATCCTAATGATAATGACATTCTGAAAAAAGAGGACACTCTCGAAAATGAAACGAACTTGCAAGCACAGAATGTGTTAGAAACAAAAAATGAGCCCACTGAGAAGAAGGAAGGAGAGCCTCCAGCAGAGAATTCAGATCAAGTGCAGGAGAGTGCACAAGAATATATTGCAAGTGAGAAATCGGAGCAAGTTGAAGAAAAAGTCACCTCAGACCAACTCAATGCGATATCTGATCACGACCAAGTAGAGTGGACAAAACAATCTCAGGAAAATGAACATGATTCAAATCAAGGAGATCACGATCCAATTCAGAAAGAGTGCGATCCTAATCAAGACGATCACGATCCGAACGAAAACAACACTGATCTACACAAGGAAGAGGTAGATCCAAATCAAGAGGAACAGGACCCAAATGAGAACTGTGCAGATTTGAAAGAAAATATGGAAAATGAAATAGATCCGAACGACGCTGAGGCGGATCCAAATGAGGTCGTGACAGATTCGAACGTAGTAGAAGACGAGGTCGAGAGAGATCCGAATGAGGATGTGTCTGATCCAAATGAGAATGTAGATAAACAAATCCAGGATGAACACATAGACGAGGAAGATCCTAACGCAAGTGTGGACCCTAATGAAAGTGCTCAGCATGCAGATGAGTATATCCAGGGTGAGCAAGCTAATGAGGAAGATCCCAATGAAGACGTAAAAAACCCTAATGAAAAGGAGCAAGGTGCTAATGAAGGTGAGCAGGAAGATCCTCAAGTGAATGAAGAAAAATCTCAAGAGGACGCCATTGGCAATGTTCAACAACATGATACCAATTCTGCAGACCAGGATCCGAATGAAGGTGAAGATGGGGTTCAGGAGAATAAATCAGAGGAAATTCCAATCCAAACTCATGAGAACATTATTGAGACTCGACAGATTTCTCAAGAAAATGAACATCAGCCTCATGAATTCACGGCTTCTATCTCTAACGAAAGTCATCCTGCTGATGTTCAAAAGGAGGTTGCAGTGATAGAAAAGAAGGTGAAGCATTTCAGTGATACAGCAAGCAGCAAGAAGCGAAACTTAGCGTTAAATGTCGAAGCTATCGAGCAAGAAACATTGGAACTCTGGAAGCCTTCGCAAACTGAAGAGAATCAGAAAAATACAGAAGAACCGAATGAAGGCCAGGATCCTAATGCTAATGACGATTTGAATGTGGCTGATGAAAAACACGCAGATGAACCTGAAGAGCAGAACGAGAACTTGGGATCAGACCCTGCTGCTCACGATTTAGATGACCAAGAAGAGAACGTGAAGCATTCAGACAAAGAGGAAGACAACACAAAACAATCAGAAAAGGTGGAAGAGGATATTCCTCCTAACGTAAATAATCAAATTGAAGATGACGATGATTTTGATCCGAATGCTTCTTATCAAGAGCATCCGATAAAAACAGTAGAGAAGAATGATAATTTAGTTAATAATGATTCTGTGAATAACGCCGAAGAAGCACATCAGCAACGACTGGAAAGTGGCGATGAACTGGACGATGTTAACAGCCCTCATGTAGACGTTGAACAACCTCAAGGAGATGATCACGAAGCAAGCCAAATAAATGATCATCAAAACGAATCGGTGGAAGTAACTGATAAAGAATCGCAGCAGGCCAGGGACCAACAACATCAGGAAATTTCGGTGGAAAATATTGAAAGTAATCCTGCTGAAGTAGAAGAGCCCTTGAAGGATGATAGAAATATAGAAAATGTTGAAAATGAAGAGGTGAAAAATTTAAACGAAGAAGAAGTTGAGCAACAAAAGGTGGAAATTGAGGAAGAAGTCTCAGAAGAAAAAGCAGCGGGAGAAGAAGAAATTGTGACGGAAGAGGTTGAAGACGTCAATGATCAAGGTACTTCAGGTGCAGAACAGATTGTTGGTGAAAATAATCCTGATGATCAAGAAGATCCTAATGAGCCAAACGATTCAGAAGACCCAAATGATCTCAATAACTCAAATGACCCGAATGACAATAACAAGCCAGATTCTGAAGCCGAACCAGAAGTCCAAGAGAATAATGAATATCAATCAAACTTAATAGAAGAACATGTACAAGGTCCTGATGCTGAAGCAGATGTTTCAATCGAAGGAAAGGACCATCCACAAGAAAACGAAGAACTTCAAACTGACAGCGTAATGAAAAATTCTACAGACGTCCCACAGATCCAAGAAGAAGGTGATACAGACCACACCACAACAGTAAACAGGAACTTCATCTCTTTGCCTCCCCATCAAGAAGAAGAAGGTGATGAGTTTGACGATATTAACTCCCCAGAGCCCATAGATGAGTCACCTCACCAAAAGTGGGAGCTTTATGTTCAACCGGTTCACCAAGTAGAAGACTCTTACGATGATGTGAATAAACCTGAAATTTCAGAAATTCATCAAGAACCAGATAAAGTAGAGAATGCTGTTGAAGATTTCAGCCATGATAAAGAATCGCCTACAAGTACTGAACTCCAAACAAACACCCTCAGTCCTCAGAGAGAAAGCTGCGCTTCATTCCGCCCGTCAGCGTCCGATGAGAAAGCTCTTCAGAAAACTGTTCCAAGCCAGTCAACTGACGGGGTTCAGCCTGAAATTTTATCAAGTAAAGCTCACAATCTGTTTGCTCGTAATTCTTCACATGGGTCTCTTCCTGATCCATCATTCGATGATGTCAACGGTGATCCCCAGGACGAAATACCTGAACCTAAAGTCCCTAATTTAAACCTTCATCAATTAAAGAGAAAAAGCGGAGAAATGGGCAACAATGCTCTCCCAAGTTCTCAGTTTAAACACACAGGTATGAACTTCATATGAATTTGATAAACTAATCTTTTCTAGCCGAACAACAAAAAAATCAAGAGAAAGCGTCACCCAAAAAGATGAGTCCTTTGAAGAAAATCCTCGAAGAGGCTCCAAAAGACAAAGGAATACAGAATCAAGACATTATCAAGAAATTAAAAACCTCTGGCAAGTATGACTCTCATTCGTTTTTGGCTCGGATGGAGCTTCATCAGAAAGAGAAAGAAAGACACTTGAGTCATCTGCGCGAAAAAGTGTCTGCAGAAAAAGAAACTCGAGAACAAGGAAATTACAATATCACCCCACGAACTCAGCGAAATCATATTCATTCTCCGAGAGAAAATTCGAACCAAAGGCCCATCACTCCAGATAAGCTAGGACGAATTAGCAGTCCTGGATCAACAGGCTTAGCGCTACCTTCTGCAAGGGTAAGCACTCCGAAACTTCAGATTCCAATATAATTTTTTTCATTTAGTTTTCTGATTGTCCACAATCAACAAGAAGCGATGCTATTGGTGGCTACTCGAAACCCAAGACTCTTGCTAGTCCGAAGACAAGTAATTTCATGGGCGGAAATGGTGAGCGGTTGGGATACCTCACTGAAAGAATCAGCGAGCTTTCACGAAACGCCCATCATAAGCCGAGTAGCAATATGCTCTCCCCGAGACAAATGGCTTCGCCAATGAATTTAAATGTCAAAAACAAAAATAGCTCTTATAAAGAAATCCATACCAAAAAGAAACTCGCGAAGGAAGCTTTGAGCAAACTAGACACGCCAAGATGTTGGAATATGAAGTCACCACGCGTATCTGCAGAACAGAAACAGCAATCACTGGCTGCGAATGATGAGTCGCTGTTGGAAATTATGCGAGTGCTCAAGGTAAAGTCGGATGAGAAAGAGAAAGCAAATAAAGTGCTTTATGGTTGGAAATGAAGTTGTATTAATCACAAATTTATTAGTTGTCGTTAGTGTTGTTTTTCAGTCGATTTTACGTGGTAGATTGAGAAAGCATTTTTTTAAATGAGCTTCAATAAAATGAATAACTTGGACAAAATTATTAGCTTTTGAGATTGTTTTTTCATTTGTAAGAGGACAAACTTTGCGATAGAGAGCTGCTTCAAATGATGAAAAGAGACTTGTTCATGGGAGTGGCGTTTTGTAAGAGGAGTCTCGCATACTTTAATACGGTGAAAATTCTAATCGATTTTTCCATTTGTTTTTCTTTAATGTGCGAGAAAATAGGATTTTATTTCTGAATTATTCATACAGTAAGTAGAGCAGTTCATCAGTAGAATAAATGCTTTTCAAACTTGTTTTGTCGATGAAGGAGTAATATACCAAAATATTTTAAAACAACAAAAAGTCCTTCTCTGGCTTCAGTCCCCAAAGTTCCAGCTGAAACCCTCCAAAAGCTTCCGCAGCCAGCCCGCTATCAATTCACCTAGATTCATATTGGTGTTTTGCTGTTCTGCGATTTAGGCTCTGGATAACGGTGAGCATAATGCCTTCACTTATTATAGGGAGAAATAACCATTATTGTTGTATTTTCTGAAATTGAACCGGACAAACTAAGATCTCTTCTTGTAAATCGATGGTTTTTACTGATTTATCTCCCGTAGTTCGGGTTATCCATCATTACAGCACATTTTCATTAGTAGTTATGTGCATTGGTCTCTTTAAGGCGAGTAATAAGTTAACGATACTACGCCGAAATTTCTCTTTACTTTGCGAGCCGTTATTCCATATCACTTCAGATTTGAAATTAGCACAATAAAAAATCATCAGCTCATTACCTCAAGGATTTTGTTACATTCCATGAAGCAATTTACTGGAATAGAGGGAGAATACGGTGAATACTCCTCTTATAAAATCCAATAGAGCTTTTGCTAATCTGTTCTTTTAGAAGATGTCTAAAATTTCCATTTCAAATGTTCTAAATTCATTTCCCTTTATAAAATCAATATTTCAATTTCTTCAATAATTTATTAGACATCAGCGAATGAATCTGAAAAATCGAAAACAATACTTAGCCTTTTCTCATGAAGAAGAGGAACTAAAAGGAAAGGACTTTCTTTCCCGTCATAGTTTTTGGTCATCGGTGAATTTCTACTTAAAAAGCAGTTGGAGGGAAATTCAGCGCCGAAAAACATTTTATCTCCTTGCCTTGTTATCCTGCGCTCTGGTTGTCACCACAACCGCTGTAGCTCAAAGCGTGATCAACAACGCTCCTCTTATCTTCCTCAAACAGGCTGAGCGGACATCAGGACAGATCGACGTTGGCATTTATAGCCATAACTACGGAAGATCTCAACTCTCAAAAAATCACGAACCGCTACCTCAGACTATCACTAATCTCTTTTCTATAAGCAGTCCGAATCGAGGAGTACGAGAAGTTTTATTGAACGGAACGAAAATAGAACAGATCAACCAACAAAAACTCCACGCGCACACTTCATATCGCTATTCAAGGAGAGTGGACCTCCTTGGAGCAAGAGACAAAAATGCGCCTTGCGAAAAAGCAAATGAATTCATAAATTCTTTTGAAAAAGTGTATGAAAATAGCGTAATGGACAAATGCACCTACAAGTCTGTGGATATTCTTATCTTGAACACAACCCGAGAGAACGAGATCGGTCTGGGATCTCGAATCGATCAACCAATCCCCGAAGGAAGTGCTATCATCGATCAAGGCATCGCAAAGATGCTAAATGCAACGGTTGGAGATTATATTTGGGTTCAGTTTTACCCTGACTCTCATATCGAGTACATTGCTGAGATCAATCAGGAGTATTTCAGAGCACAAACACACTTTGAACCACAGGACGTGGTAGGTTTGTATATCAGAATGCCCGTCAAAGTCCACGAAATATGGGAAAATTTCGCAGATAAAGTCCCTGGAGGTGGCCAAAATATTGTCCTTATGGAACAGAGCACCTTTTTCCCTTATGCAATGAAATATTTTTCTACTCGATGGACTCCGTTGCTCAAAGATACTTGGGAATTTTTCCGAACGAAGCTTTCTCAGCTCAAGATTGCCGAGTTTTCTAATAGCGTAATGTTTAACCATCCACAGCGAATGAAGGTGTACACAGACCCTAACTACGATAATCTTCAATACACGGTTGAGAAATTCGCTGAGAAAGTTTCATTGAGCCTGGGAGTTTTACCTTTCGATATGAGACTTGAGTTGTTAAGCAAGCTGGAACCGCTAAAATTCGCTGTACTTTTCCTCGGAATTTTGTTGAATGTGGTTATTATAGTCCTATTCGGACAAAGCGTCATGGTTATCTACAACCTCTTGCTCGTGAAAGTCGAAACCAAGACATTCGAGATCGGTGTGCTGAGGACGATGGGACTCAACCAATCTGGAATTATCGAATTGATTTTGGTACAGACTCTTATTTTCGTGGTTCCCGCAATCGGAGTGGGGCTGTTCGCTAGTGTTCCCTTACTAAGCAAAATCGGCGAGTTTCTGAGAGCCAAATTGGACGCTGACGTTAATGCGAGCCTCACATCAGAAAGCGCTTTATACGCCTGCTTGGTGGGCATGCTGGTCCCAGTTGCAAGCTCTCTATTCCCAATTGCTGAGGCATTAGGAAAGCCTCTCAACGCGGCATTAGACACAGTCCATTCGAAAGCCACGTCTGTCTTTATTGACATTCAGCTCAGCTCTCAGAAGGTTCCATGGGCTACAATTACATTCAGCTCGCTGACTATCGCTTTTGGAATGTCCGTGTACTATCTCCTGCCACTCTCCCTCGTCTCACTAAACTTCGGGCTTATGCTCTCGATTTTCTTCTGGATCTTACTAGGCATGCTGTTTGGACTCGTGTTACTTTCTATGAACGTCCAGCATCTTGTCGAGCGAATAGTTGTGAAAGTGCTCCTTTGTTTTTCTTCGCAATCATTCAGAGATCTCGTCGTGAAGAATTTGGTCACCCATAAGCTTCGTAATAGAAAAACCGCGACCATGTACGCTCTGACTCTAGGATTCGTGATTTTCTTGGTTGTTGGCTATCAAACGAACATCGAGGCATTTGCGATTGTAAATAACCAAAGCGTTGGAGCTCACGTCCAAATTGTTCTGAAAAGACAATGCACACAACAGCCTCACAATGGCGAGTATCTTCAACTAGACAAATTCCTACATACAAGTATGAGTGATACCGTCGACAGCTTCTCATGGGTCACGTGCGGTCTGAGAGAAGTGATTCGACCTACTGGGTACTCAGGTCTCGAAGCTATGAACATTGGAAGGCTTTACAATAAAAACGCTGATGTTTTTGGAGTTAGTCCAAATATTTTCGACGTCACACTTTCAGAGTTCTACAAACCTGGCGTCGTGGACACTTCCTCTGCTTTCACTCCAGTGCAAGATCTCTACAGTACGAAAGGCTCGCAATCCGCGATTGTTAGCGATAACTTCCGAGAGGATTTAGACTTGAACTTGGGTCAAAATAGCTCATTTTTACTAAAATTCGTAAATGGAAGTTATAGCAAAATCCATGAGATGAGAATGGCAGCATCGATGAAAATGAGCCCTAGTTTTGGATTCCAGCTCGACCACGTGGTTAATCTACTCATTTCGATTCCGAACTTTATGCGGCTAGCTGGACTTGGTCTTGAAGACCATGTTCATGTCCCGATGAATCGACTCCTTATCAAACTTAAAAAAGAAAATACTGCGACTGCCGAAGCAACTATCAACAAAATCAAAGCTTTTTGTAACGAAAAAGGCATTGCGATTGACACCTGGAACTATTATGAACTAAACGAATCGTTGAAGTCGAATGACCAAGCTATTCAAGGAATTTTCTCTGCGATCGAAATAATTTCGATGATGCTGTGTCTTTTTAGTTTGATTACTACGATGTCGTCGAATATTTTCGAACAGAGCAAAGAAATTGCCGTGCTGCGGGCAATTGGTGTAAATAAAAAAACCGTTATCAGACTATATTGTGCTGAAGCTGTTGTGTTGGTAGTCGCTAGCTCGTTCCTTGGGTCGATAATCGGTGCTATTGTTGGCTGGAGTATGTCTGAGCAACGAGCTATCTTTACGAAACTGCCGATTGGATTCCAATTTCCGACGTTACAAATGGTTCTCATTTTCATTATCGCTATAATCTCTGGCGTTTTGAGCTCTTATTTCCCAGCAAAAACTGTATGCAGGAGCCAAATTGCTCAAATAGTTCGTGGAACGATTTAAGCAACCTTTCAAAAGAAGGGATTTGTCAATAATAGTCATCCTTCACGCCTTTTTTTTTTTAAAATGGTGTTTTTATTTTTGATATTTTTGTTTTAGAGAAACAGCGAATTTGTTCAAATGCTAGATTGCTTTAGGAAAAGCAAAGACTGTGTTCAAAATGTTTCTAACTAGTTTTGTGTGATTACCAGCGCAAGATCGAAAAATTTACTAAAAACGCTATCAGTATCATTAGTGACTTAATTGATTGAGTAATTGGAAAGAAAACATCTTTCAAAGATTTAAAAAAACCAAAATCGAATAAAAAGCTGATAGTCACACTATCAAATGGAAGAAGAGAAAAAATCAAGGACAGGAACAAAGAAGAAGACCAGCGAGGGTCAGAGCATGAATCAATCAGTGTTGCAGCTATTTAGTGAAGCTATCCAACAAAGGCGACAGCAAGGCTTCGAGCGGTTGCGTAATTGGGACCAACAACGCGCACAGAAGATTAACGATTATCGTACTGTATGCGAGAGCATTGTAAAGCAATTAGAAACGAGAATGGAGGTCTCTTTGGCTGGCTTTGACGGCATGATTAAATTTTTCACCGAGCGCAAACGACAAGAGGAGTTCTATTGCTCGACCATGACGAAAGGGTTACCTCATTTAGCAGACGCCTTCCAGGATCCAGCCTTAAAACCTCCGAATACTTGGTCTTTGCCAAAATTATTCAAAGAATCTGATGATTTTCACCAGAAGCAATGTAAGGCTAGTCAAAGCATTGCAGCATTTATAGACCAGAAAATCCTAAAAGGTCTCATAGACTCGCAAAAATCTTTAGCAAAGCTATTGCAGAGTTTTAAAGATGAAATAAACGAGCTAAGAAAAGAAATGAACTCGAGCAACGCGAAGATGAAGAAGAAGGCACAAAAGTACGCCTCGATGTTCTCAGAGATCATGAAAAATAGCAGCAGCGCTAAGAAAAAAGACCCGTACAATAAAGAGCTTGCACTAATGGCTTGTGCGCAAAAGCAGGTTCAAGACCATCAAAAATTCGGAAAGCAAATTGTGAGCATATGGGAAAACGCTCATAAGACTGAAATCCCGAGATACCAGACATTGAAGCAGACTGCTATTTTATACTTGAATAAAATGACTGAACTCTACGGAAAATCATTTGCTCGTCCAGAGGTTCCGTTAAAAAGCTTCGAGACGTTCAACCCTGATGAAGAAGTCGTGAGAATTTATAATATAGGTGCGATAGTGGAGCCTAACGATGCGAATATAATAAAAAAAGAGATGGGAGTTCAGCAACTGAATTTCAAAATAGTAAAAGACTACTTGACTGAGCTTTCAGCGCCTAAACTAGAATCAAATCCGCTAGTGCTGAAAGAATGGACAGCGAAGCGAGAAGGGGGTATTCTCAAAAGTTATAAGACATGTCAAGTGGTGATTACGGTTGATGGAAATTTGTTACTTGTTGATAGATCGGATGGGAATGCGATGAAAAAGGCTGATACTGTAATTAAAATGGAGCGAATGAAAGTGAAGCCGAAAGGAGAGACAGAAGTAGAAATCATTGAGACCAAACCGGGATTTCTGCTAGATTCATCGACGAAGTATACGGTCAAGTTCGAGACAAGAGATCAAGTAGAAGAGTTGCTTCATCAAATTAAGAACACAAAGGGTTAGAAGATCTAATCATAATACTGTGATGTGGTTATTGAACGAATTGATGTAAATATAGTTTGCATTTGAATAGTTGCATTTTATTTGGTTGATTTTGAAGTCGAGAATAGTTCTCCTCTCCTGTAAGTCTCTAAAATTTAGCAATTCTATTTTCGAAAGACAAAACTGTCAAATTCTACAACGAGATTTATAACTTTAACATTGGCAGCTTCAAAAACGATCGAAGAAATGTTTATGAATTCTAAAATTTGTTTGCATTTTCAACATTTTAAACAGTTGGTTTTTGATTTTTTTTTTCTGAGCAGATTCATGAAAATCAATGATTTTAAGCATTTAGACTCTCAATTGTGGGAAATCTGAAATAGTAGCCTCTAAAGGCTGATGGTTTTAAGATCCCAAAGTCTGTTTTCTGGGTTTCCAAATTGAAGAATATCGATTGTATGTGATATATGAGAGGCAAGTTTAAACATCCCTTCGCATCTTGCTAGGAAACCAACTATGACAGAAATTGCCGGATTTTATACATAGATTATGAGTAATTTTGATTAGAAATGCCATTAAAATCAGCTTTTTAATAACCAAAGACGGTCAGAAGGACAGAAGAGATTTTTTTCAAATACCAACTTGAACTAGCTTCAATAAATTATCTGTCAGAAATCTTTTTTGAATTTGAATTTTTCGCCGCATAGTAAAGATTTTAACGTTTGACTAAAACAAATTATCTAAGCAACAATTATCTCACCACAACATGCAAGCCGTCGAAGACACCAGCTGTATCCTCATCAACAACAGAGCAGCTCAGCTCTCGATCCAGGACACCACAATCCGAAGAACGATCGCCTCGGCCATCGAAGATACGATCAAAAACTGCTTCGATGAGAAAATTCATGGACAACAAACCGTCGACGTCTTTCGCAGAAGGTAATCTGAAAGTCTCCAGCGTTTAACCTACCTTTTTTCTCATAGACTCAACACTCTAACAAGCGGCGCCTACAAAACCTGCATTAAGATGGTCAGAGTTACAAAAACAACTACCGACCGTAACGTAAAAGAAGTCCGAAGATCAGCCGGTGACTCCAAAGCCTTGAAAGCTGAGTTGAAGCAGGCATTTGAGAGAAGCCAAGAAAAAATCAAGTGCTTTAAAAAGGAACTAGAGAAGAATATCGCCCAAGAGCTGGTTAAACAAATCCCGGACAGGACAATTGCAAATAAAGGTCCGCTCCAGATTCATTTCGTAGGAGGAGATGAAGAAAAGAAGCTCGCTGCTGATAAATTTTTGAATTCAGTTCAGGAGCAGTTCAAGCATCAAACTTCGTTAAACTTGGAATGTTTTAGTTGGAGCTCGAAAAATCTAAATGAAAGCACGGAAAATCTGAAACTGTATGCCTCGAAAGTACAGCAACAACAGGAAAATATGATCGGATCTTCGAGAAAGTTTATTGGTCTGAGCAAGGCAGAACAAACTTTCTTCGATGACTACTAAGCAATTGAGCGCGTTTTCGTGTGAAGAATAACACCACATACATGTATCTCATGATTACATTGTAAATGATGAATTGTATATCGTTTTCGCTCGGTGCGAATTTAATCAGTGTGATGATTGTCTATTTGTAACATAATCAGTTGCTGTATCTCCTTAGGGCTCTTTGAAGCTATCTAATATTTTCTATGTTTTATTTTCTAAATGTAGTGGGAGTAATTTACGTGAGTACCTGCTCAGCATAGAAAGTGAAATTTTTGAAAGATCTATTCAAGTTCTTTGTTTCATTGATAGTTTAACTTTTCAAACTGATACAATTCAATTGTTGTTATTATTATTTCATGTAGATGCGAACAAACAAGGGTCTATTTATTGCTACTGGTAACGAGTTTTACAGTGATCTTTTTTGTTACAGTAAAGTGTTCCATAAAAGCTTTAGCAAAAAAGGAAGACATATTACAGCCAGAATCACAATGTCAAGAAATGCTCTATAATCGACTCATCCATCTTTTCGTAGAGATAAATAACATCTAGCTGTATAATGTCAGCCTCTGTATCAAGCAATGTCCCGAGGTTCGGTAAAGTTCGATCTAAATCTCCGTGAACAAATTCTTTAATATATGTTCCTGCGGCTGCTAGCACATTCACGACCTAGACACAAGAGTTAAGAAACACGCTTTAAACCAAGTTATTACGAGAGAGTAATCGTTGATCTGTCTGACTTTCAATCGGTGGATAATTTTCTCTCTGACCATCTGAGTTCTTCTGTGCAGTACTCTCAAAGGAGTTTTTTGTTGGAGCTGGGATAAATTAATAGTACAGAAATTCAAAAGAAAAATTACTTTTAAGTCGGTGATTTGATTGAGTTTTTCTATATCTTCTGGTTTGATTTTGTTCTTAACAGTCACGACGCAAGAGTATGCTTTGATTTTATCTTGTTCCGATGCTTTGAGAATATCAAAGCAGGTTTCATCATGGAAACGGATGTTTTTCACATTGACCTTAAAAAATCAGATATTCTGGCTTTGGAAATTAATGACGAGAGTTACATGCGGATTTTTTGAAAGCTCGAGCTCCATTGCTTGCAAATGTTCATTAGTAACCCTAAAACGCCCGAAAATTGTGAATAAACCGTGAGTCGAGGATGGAGTTATCTACGAGAGGTATTTTTTAGGGTTGATGAGTTCAATAGTGAAGGGTCGTCCATTTCCTAGGCATCGGACATCGACATCCTCTCTTCCCTAAAAAGGTATGAATATCAACTCTCTTTAAAAGTAGAGCTCACTCCAGAATGGAATTTCACATCTGCTGGCTCAAAGTAAGGGCTTACAACGTTTGCGATTTCATCTTGAATCGAAGTCTCATACTGAATGAATTCAGGTTATATTATTGAGATTCAAAAAGAAAATACCATTTTCTTGCCTTCAACCTCCCAAGGAGTCTGACTGAGCACTCTTGAGTATTTGAGATAATTGCCGAAGATGTAGATATTGGTAGTCAAAAAACTGGTCTAATATATGAAAAGATAAGCTCTTGCACTGCCAACGAGGATTATCGTACTTTCCATTTACACTCTCTTGTCACTGGTTTCGGAGGGACATTTTTCCCTTCTTCGGACACCACAGACAAAAACAATGATTGAGGCAGAGACAATATTTTCTACACCAAAGTTTTGTCTCTCTTAATAAATCTCAATACGAAAACACAAATTTACGTTTAGATTTTCTTTGGTCGTCGGCACATCTTTTGAGAAGTCTTTAGGTTGATGTTGATAGTCCTTGTTCACCTTGACCTTCTTCTTTATTTTTTCGACAGCCTCAGATTCCTCTATTTTCTGAAGCATACTCTTGAAGGCATTGAACTAATAACAATTTATATATGAGAATGCGCGTTCTTTTTTTTCAAAGGATACTTGAGTTTTATCTTCTTCATCGCTGACGATATCGATGTTGATAGTAAATCTCTCATCTTGTTTCGAGCTGCAATTCAATTTATCCCCTGAAGAAACGTTTTAAAACTGCACAACAAATGTCAGCTCACTCAATAGAGGTGCAAGAATCCATTTCATGACTGTCTTAATATCTAAGAGGTTCTATCGAAATATATTTTATCAGGCACTTGGTTAAAGAGACTCTAATACGTCTTTAGGATTGAAGTACTGTTTCAAGGAATCTGCTTCTTCAATCTTTTCAACTTCTTCAAAGTAATATTTCATATAATGTGCCATCTGCCAATCGATCTTAGTATGAAAGAATCAAAGAATCCTTTACATGAGCGTATCGAATATAAGGAGCCAACGGAGTCTTGATCGTTAGTTTAAAAGTCTCGAATTCATATTTGGAGTCAGTAACTTCTTTGGCTAGCTGTTGAACATAGTCCGGACTGTCGATTTTCTGGAGAATTCCCAGGCACAACAAGCAATCAGGAGTAACCGCCTCTGGTGTCCTGAAGACGAGGCTATTCATATCATATTCATTGGCGAAATCGCTCTTCAATTCAAGCATCTTGCCCATATCATTAATCAACTGTAATTGCTCAACCTTGGGAACTTTGAGTAAGAGACAGAACTTTCAATTCACCTTATTTCTGTAGAGCTCCATGGTTTCAACTCTTAGAAATCTTAGTGCACATCTCATGCAGACCGATCTGAAGAGCAGTTGATGTAGAAGTTTGGATGTTGCGACCGAGCTCAGAACAGCTGAAAGAAACTCAAGGACAAGCATGAAATACAAGTTTTACCTTTTTCCATTACAACTTTCTTTATTTAGTTTAAAATTTACAAGACACGGAAAAAAGATTTATGACTTGCGCAAAAATTCCAGACTAACAACATCGATGTTCCCAATCGTACCTCCTACTTGTGTTATAAGCGCTTTTTCTCGCCATTTTAGACCGAGCCCATTGAAATTTTTGAGTTTGAGTATCGTTCATGTTAAAGAGGAAGGAATTTTTGTATTCAAATTCAATAGAAAATGTTACCAGATGCGAATAGACAAAGTCACACAGACATTAAATTAAAAATGATATTCTCCCGCCTGACTGATATAGTGTATTATCTACAGTTTTTATAATGAAGGCAGATGGGTTTAGCATTATCCGAAAAAATATACCTGTGATGAGATTAATAAATAAAAAATATTCACTGAGTCAGGATAGTTGCAAATGGAGAAAACTGAACTAACATTTGAGGTTTCAAATGCAGAGCTCACCCGCAAAACCAGGAAGGAAGGGAACATGGACCCTTATTGCTTAGTGCAGATTGGCCGGCAAACGTTTGAAACGAAGGTGTGCAAAGGAGGCGACGTAAATCCTTCATGGAAACAGAAATTCACTGCTGTCATTGACACCGAGACGGAAATCAATGTGGAAGTATGGGACGTCGGCCCGTCGGGACACATGCTGATAGCTGATGGGAAAGTCAGCATCCACGACCTTCGCAAGACTGGAGCAAAGACACTTTGGATTAACCTAATTAATAGCAAGAGAGGGGCAGGAAAAATTCTGTTGCAATTGGAATGGAATGCCCCTAAACCTAAACCTGTAAAGAAAAAGGAAATGAAAGATGAAGAAGACCTGCTCAAAAGCATGGTAGATAGTGCACAGAGGTTGCCAAGGAGAGAAATGTCAACTCAAACCTATCCAAAGGATGACAAAGGAGTGCAATGCAATACATTTGAACTGTGGGAAGAGTTGCTTTTTGGCACGGACCAACCCAAAACGAAACCCGTGAGGTGGGAGTCTGCTCCTAAGTTGCGGGAGAGAATAGACAGACGCACTGAGCCTCGGCTACTAAGAATTCCAGATGATACGCCAGAGAAGAAGCCGAACCTTTCGAGGTTACAATGGGGGCACAAACCTATAAGCTATTTCAGGGACAGCTCTAGAGTATTTGAGAGCGTTTTTGCGAAAGGCATCGATGAGCTTGACCGAATCAAACCAAAGCAGCCCCTCGTTCATTTAGGAAATTACTTACTCAAAACAGATCGGGAGCTGCATTTGAAATAAGAGTCCTCTTCCGTCCTCAAATTATTACAAGCAATCCGCATTTTTTGTCTTGTATAATGTTTTTTTGCTTTTTTCGTCACTATTACTTTTTCATGTATAATTAGCCAAAGCATCCCATTAACCTACTTGGATGCCAAAAATTCATTTATCGATGATATCTGCTTATAAGGATGATAGAATGTTATTGATTCCACCTGAAATTCTACTCTTGAGAAGAGACTCGCAACCTCTTTTCGTTACGAATCGAGTGATTTCGGCTCCTTCATATTGTTCTTAGAGTTCAGGCTCCAAGGCATAATCTCTCATATCTTAATAATATAAGGAGTTAACTATAGTTTTCTCTACCAATATTTTTTCTTCTTTTTATTGCAAATATTGCAAGTTAGATTTCAAAATCTGTTAATTTATTTCTTTTTTTAAATTTCGGCTTATAGTTTTTTCTCAATCTAGAAAACGTTTTTTTGTTGGGGGGAAAATTGTATTGATTTCAGTCATCGACTGAATCACCCAGACAAAAATGATGTAGACATATATAACAGGTAAACAATTACAAACATTTATCAGGCAAGGAATCCGATAAGCTAAGAGAGTATTTAAATAAATAGGGAGAATTGATTTATTGAAAAGTCTTCGTAGCTGCTAAAGCTGACGAGTGCAAAATTGTTTGATTAATTTATCCAATTTAGTATCTGATAGGTCTTGAAGGATCGCTCACGTAGATAACATTCATCATCATAGGATTTCTGTTATTTTGTTCTGGAGCGATCACAACGTTTGGATAAACTGTTGGTTGAGGGTTGTAGATACAAAATGCACTCGACAGTAACGACTGTGATTGGCTCCCTGAGAAATCGCTGCTGAAGTATCCTCTTGGCTTGCTTTCAACAGTGTTCAACTGATGGAAGAGGAGAGCAGTGAATGGGTCTTTCTTTTTAATGGTTGTCTCTTCAGCGGAGATGAATTGTTTCTTTTGGACTTGTGGGACAATAACACTAATTGATTGGTCTACGGATTCCTTTTCGCTTGCGGAGCTGTCGATGGATTCCTCGTCATCTCTGCAGAGGTCACCACCGAGTCTTCCTTCACTCTTGTACAGGTTGAAGATCGACTTGGCTGTGGAATAGTTAATTCCAACCTTTTTTGCAGCCTGTCTGATTGAAACGCCTTCATGGATGATTTTGTGGATGAGGGCTTGGCGGTTCTCCTTGGTTGGCTTTCCGTACTTGGATCTTGGGCCTCCTTTTTTTCTTGAGACTTGGGTTTCAAAATCTTGGACTGAGCCTTCAATGGTTGAGGACTTATCAGTCTCGGTGAGCTCGGATTTGATTTCAAATGGCATGGCTTCCATTGTGATTGCGACTTTAGATGAGAAGAGATGAATTTTTACTTTTCTATTAATTTATAAAACTCTGTGGCGATGGGCTAATTTAACATAGGCGAAAACTAGCGAACTTTATGTGCTGTCAAAACAGTGGCACTGCCTGTTTAGTAGCACTGTAGGTAATGCTTAATAAAAATTTATTTTATCCAATCGATCATGGAAAGCTATCAGTGCAAAACACTGATACTTTTTCAAGATTAAGAATTTTACGTCTATGAAAATTCGCCGGTAATTAACAATTTCGCCTATCTGGATTACGGAACACCGGTCCCATTTCTTCTCTAATGTTAATCAAAACCTCAAAGGAAAATTTGAAAAGCTTCATTTACTTGGCACCTGAGGAGTGATCAGGGGTCTATAGACTCTCCTCTAAGGATTTTAGGTTATGTTTCTTGCCATTATGCATCGATATAGATGATAGATACATGATAATTATGAGTGATACTAACTGTACAGGACTCTAATCAAGAGGGTCTGGTATGGCTTTGATAGTAATATGAAATTTGCGAGCCCACAGTCTCTGCATAGGTTGGGCTTTGAAGCGGCTGTGTATTCGATTTTCACTGATGGTAGTCTGCCGACAGTGAACACTGCAGAAAAAACTTTGTAAATAATTGAAATTTTCTGTGAGCCATATTCCAGAACTTTTTACTTAATCAGGAAAGAGAATTTTTTACGGGTTTCTAAGGGGACCTAACGAGCCTATACTAAGAATTTATTCATTGAGACGCTCTTATCTCTCTCAAAGTTACCATTAGCTAGGCTAAAGCGCCTATATTGCCCTTTTGGTAAATTCTGGAACTCACTTGCTCGCACTTCCGATTTAGAAAGTTGGAATTTTAGTCGGTTGTAAACTAAAGGAAATTAATTAATGTATTCCAAACTTCTAAATTCTTCGAATTAGACCACTGAATCATTTTTTTTCATCAATTATTTTTCGCCTCAGTGCACGGATTCACTGACGAGCAGTGCTCTTAAAAACATAAGTACCCATTAAAAAATTTGTGTTCTTTTAGATTAAGCGTTGACAGAACATTCCTTCGTTAAGAAGGAGGGTGTATGGAGAGAAAGGCTACTCAATTCAAACATACGTAGTATAAATGAGCTTCCTGCTCGATATGCCTGATTACACAATTAATACAGTTGCTATTCTTCATAATTAATTCATATTACTACCATCAATTTTATGTAGCTATAAGGCCTGTATAGTATGGCTGTTTTTACAGCTTTGAACATTATTTCATCAATCTTCCAATATATCGAGTACAAAGAGCTTCATTTTGTTGTTGCTATTTAATAAAATATTGATGGCTGTGTGGTTCTGTGATACACAGTCCGCAATAATTCTCCTCGTGGAGGAGGACTCTTTTTTCAAGACAAATTCTTTGAGTTTAAACTTTATTCAATCAATAGTCAGGTCAACAAAAATTCTGAAGATCTCAGACCAAAGTGGTTGACAATAACCTAAACGCTCAGAGGGAATTGAACTACCTGAGGCCTTTTAAAAATTATTGATCCTCTGGCTTTTGACTAAGAAGTTTTTAAAAACTAAAATAACTGAATTTTGCTGTAGGTTTACCAATACGGAAGGTCGAGCGCGTTGAATATTACATACTATGAAGGTTACCTTTTCAATATCATTAGTTTCGCTCCTAGCCTCAATGAAAGGTTAGCAAAATTTTTGAGCGTAATCTAAAGAAGTTAGCATACACACTCACTTTTAAATCCAAAAGCTCAAACAAAAAATAATGAAATATCTTCGTGCACTTAAACTTAAATTTATTGCAAACACCTCCTTAAGAAGTTTTTTGTAAAAGCCAATCACTGCAATGGTTTAAATACACTGCTGACGATCGCAAAGCTCGTATTTGTTCCTTTCCTTGCTCAAGATGCAAATCGTTTGGCCTTTGAAACACAAGATCAGTATCAGGTGTAGTCGCGTCAATCATCTCATCCACGTTTCGATATGTTGAAGTGGAAGAGTTCTTAGAGCTGTACTGCTTCGCAGTTCATAGGAAAGTACTAAGATCATGTTGATATGAAGTTTTCAAAATTTTTTTTTTTCCATTCTTTGGAAATGAAAAAGCTATTTCAAGGGCGCACGAAGAATGCAATTCATAGCTAAAGACACGGTGTGGTTTGCAACCTGAGTTTTCTGGATTGGCGTGATTGAACAATACTTAGCAGACACAAGTAAAATGATAGAAAAGTTCTTTTCAAAAAAAAAAAATGTAAAATAACCGATGAGATTGCCAGTAGGGAATTGTATCAGCCCTTCAACTTTTTCGCTATATCAAACTTCTCAAGCGATCTTTTTAGAAAGGTTTTTTGTGGTATTAGATAATTTAGACGCCATTTTTGTTCTGTGATCCAGGCTTTAATATTCTTTTAAGATCATGACTACCATCTCCATGAATTTTTTCAATGTTTTCATCAATCTGATCATTTGATTGAGCTTGAGGATTTCGCTATTGGATGGACTTTAACGAAGAAATATGTGGAGTCAGGAATAGCATTAGTGAAGAGCAATTGCATGTTGTTGTTGAAATAAACGGAATAAATGAAAAGAATGGACTCCAGCTTACTGAATGTCTAGAAAATTAGTCCTTAACACTCGGAAACTTGATTAACTAATCTCAAAATCAACCAGATAAACTTGCCAATAATTCCCTAATTGGATGATCGACGAAAAACAAAGAAAAGGATCGTTTTCTTCGATACATTGAGAATCATCATTATTGCTTTGAAACTTTATTGAATTCTCAATATATTTTTTTTTTTGGTTGCATTTGATAGGATGTGGCTATCGCTCCTATTGCCTTTTTTGATTGAGCAAAGTTGATGATGATGAAAACTTTTTCAGATCTCTTTTAAATATTCTAAAGGAGTTGAGGTTTGCTGTGCAATCGAAATTAGCATTTAC